>Ga0247762_1000073_pt1 | contig 45230 bp, 40 predicted proteins | sample UWRJL081202R4_FD_181016 | JGI IMG/M metagenome (GOLD analysis project Ga0247762, IMG submission 181016) | Plant litter microbial communities from Arlington Agricultural Research Station in Wisconsin, United States - UWRJ-L081-202R-4 | ecosystem: Environmental > Terrestrial > Plant litter >...
TGTTTCCAGGCTCATCTTCAATTGGGTCGGCGGGAAGAAGTCGTATTCAATCGCGTAGCCTGGACGGAACATCTTTGCTTTCTCGAATCCGGGTATCTTGGTTAGCGCCTCGAACTGGATGTCTTCTGGTAGTGATGTCGAGAATCCATTGACGTATATCTCGACGGTCTTCCATCCTTCTGGTTCTACGAATATCTGGTGGCGATCGCGTTCTGCGAAGCGGTTGATCTTGTCTTCTATTGACGGGCAATATCTGGGCCCAAGGCCCTTGATTCTACCCTGGAACATGGGAGACTTCTCGAATCCTTTTTGCAGGGTTTGGTGAACCTCATCGTTGGTATAGGTTATCCAGCAGCTGACTTGTTTTTGGAGCGGTGTTGTTTCATTGCTGTAAGAGAACCTGCCGGGGTTTTCATCGCCCGGTTGTTCTTCCATTTTGGAATAGTCCAGACTACGACCGTCTATGCGCGGAGGCGTTCCTGTTTTCATACGGCCTGCTTCAAAGCCGAGGGAGACGAGTTGTTCTGTTATTCCTGTAGCTGCGCTTTCGGCTGTGCGTCCTCCACCGAAGTTCTTTTCGCCTATATGGATCTTTCCATTGAGGAATGTGCCATTAGTGAGTACTACTGCTTTGCCCTTTATCTCCAGGCCAAGGCTTGTTTTGATGCCTACGGCTCTTCCATCTTTAACGAGAATTTCCCGAACCATTTCCTGCCAGAAATCAAGGTTAGGAGTTCTTTCGAGGGCAAGTCTCCACTCCTCAGAGAATAGGAATCTGTCGTTTTGAGTTCTGGGGCTCCACATAGCTGGTCCTTTGGAGCGGTTCAGCATTCGGAATTGGATCATGGACTTATCGGAGATGATTCCGGATAATCCACCGAGAGCATCTATTTCCCGAACGATCTGCCCTTTGGCTACACCGCCCATAGCAGGGTTGCACGACATCTGGGCGATGGTGTTCATGTTCATGGTAACAAGTAGGGTTTTGGAACCCATGGTGGCAGCTGCATGAGCTGCCTCACAGCCGGCGTGACCTGCGCCGACTACGATGACGTCGTATTCTGGAAACATAAGTAACTCTTCAAAATCAATTCCTGACAAAAGGTTCCAGCTCTTCCTAAAAGTTGCCCACAAAAACTTTCCACATTTCCACATTGTTCCACGTGGAACACTGATTCCTGGCTGAATTTGCCGTTTGGTTTTTTGTTCTTGTTACCTTCGGTGAGCTTGAGATTATCCCCTGCCTATTAGGAGCAAACTTAGTTGAACTTCCTGACATGGTGTATATGGTTAGTTAAAGTTGGTTTTGTGGGTGGTGTTTGGGGTATGAGGATTACCTTTTAAGAGCGTGGTTTGGTCGTGGTCTGAGCATCGATGTTGGCAGGCTTAGGTAGGCTGTTATTTGTGTTAAACTTGCTCACTAGTCCTGGGCAATTAGGTGTTCCACGTGGAACATGTGATAGGACTCGTCACGGCTTCGGCCTGTATCTATTTTTATTTGGTTAGATCAAATGGCTCTTTCGAAGAGCTGGTATGACTAGTACTTGCTCTTGGAAATGCCTTCTTATGCCGCTTATTGGATAACCTGATTAGATGGATGGGTATCTTCGCGTGGATCCACTCTCCATGCGGCGGAGCATTGGTAACAGTCTAGGGTTCGCACTATTAAAATGACGGCCTATGGTGTCTGCTTGGGAAGCTTGACCCGGGTCAGGTCCATATAATACAACGTCTTGTTTTCGGCCTCATTCTTTTTGAAGGTTCTCTTTGTTTGGTTATTTATGATGATTGCTTTTTATGATGTGGTCACCTAGGCGAAGCCTTTCTGGCTAATAGTCTTTTGTAAGCCACTAAATATTGGCATGTCTGCGTAATGGTAAAAAAATGCCCTGTTCATCCTTTACATGGTTTGTGTGCTTTATGCCTGGTGGCACTCTTGGTTTGATTCTCCACGAAGGAGATCAACCGCACTATAGGTGTTTCACGTGGAACATTTCTGTACTGGATTATAGCCGTTTCTACTGCACTTTTAACTCAAGATGTTGTTCTGTCGCTATTTTGTCCTCCTCTTGTGTCCCTCCGGTTAGCAGGTGTTCTTAGCAACTTACCTGATTTTATATGTCATGTGTTGTTCCACGTGGAACATATCCTTATCAGGATATCGTGTTCCTTTTTCTATTTGATAGATATGACGCGAGTGCATTGGAGTGCATTATAGAATGTTATGCTTGTGGCAATCTATCTCATAGGTGCTATTCGATGTTCAGTAAGACCTTTTGATCTTCTGATTGCGCGATGTGATGGCTTGCTAAGTTCCATGGTTTGAAGAATGAATTCGAGTACGTAGGATATTGCCGGGAGCTTTAATTGGCTAGGTTGGCTCATTTAACTACTGTCCTCATTCTGTGGATTCTCTAGGCCTGGTTTGATCGCGAGATGTTCCACGTGGAACCCTATAATTCCCCCTGATTTTGAATGATGATTTAGGAATTGTTTGAATATGGCGTAAGGATTCAGATTGCAACCTTAAACATTTGGTTTGGCCAGCCAATTTATATACTGCATGGTGTTTGGAGAAGATTAGGCGGCTTTAGTATTAATGGTGAATGTTCCACGTGGAACCTGCTTCCTGTTGCCTCTGCGCATTAGGTTGGACTTCTTTTGGGTGAGCCCCGTCGTGCCTAGTAGATTCGATGTTTATTTGCCACTAAACGGAGTAATGTCAGCGGGGATATCTGGAAAAAGGATGTTTGCTAGTGAGTTTGCTAATGGTACGAATGTTTCACGTGGAACCTGCTTTACTGTTTGGCTGCACTAGTGGATAGGTGTATTCGGATTGTTTCTTGCTATTATATTGATTGCGTCAGAGGTACTGGGAATTAATTTGGAAAACGATTATGCCGTTGAATGGCCTAAGAATGCGGATGTTTCACGTGGAACCTTTGGTTATTGATGTGAAATCGATGTTCCACGTGAAACTTTGGTCTGACTAAAGGAAATTGAATTACTTTCTAAAAGCGAGGTAAGTGTCTTCCTTCTTTCGCATTTTGGCTTTACTGGTAGCGTCTTTGTCGCCGTAGCCTATTAAATGCAATACGCCGTGGATTAATACGCGGTGCAGTTCTTCATCAAAAGGACGATCGAACTTGGTGGCATTGTCCTTTATCCTATCTATGCTGATAAAGATATCACCTTCGATTGTTTTGGGCGTTTCGCTGTTATCGAAGGTGATTATGTCTGTAAGCGTTTTGTGATTTAAATACTCCAGGTTTATCTGGAGGAGGTATTCATCTGAACAGAAGATGTAGTTCAGGCCCTGGAGTATTCGTTTTTCTTTGAGGATCGTTTCTTTTATCCAATTGCTGGTTTTCCGAGGATGCTGGAGCTTGAAGTCGATGTCTTCGGAAAAGAAGTTGATTGCAGGCATCAGGCGTTCACGTAAAAGCTAAGCTCAACAATACGTCCTGCTTCTTTAAACTGGACTTCGTCTGACAAATGCTTCATCAGAAAAATGCCCCGGCCACCGATCTTTTCCAGGTTCTCCGGGGCCGTAGGATCAGGCAGATTCTGATAGTCGAAGCCATTTCCTTCGTCCTGTATCACAAATTTGATCAGGCTTTCGTTTAGCGAGAGGCTGAGGAATACGTTCTTGGTCTTATCGCCAGAGTTTCCGTGTTTGATGGCATTGTTAACTGCTTCGGTCACTGCAATCATTATGTTTCCGTAGATGTCGTCATCTAAATGGAAACGCTCTTTTGCATTGTCGATGAAGCTCTCGATCATTCGGATGTTCTCGGTGATTGATGGAACCTGGATGCTAATTGTGTTCATTTTCTCAGCCTTACTGATTATTGGTTGCCCATTCGTTTAAAATACTCGCTTACCTCTTTCTTATAGTAGGGGTAAAGCTTCGGAGGAACTGTTTTTAGCAATTCTACTTCTTTTTCCTTTAGACGCAAATATTCTTCAAATGCCTTGGGAAATTCTTTATTGTAATCCTTCGCGGTCTCCCCTTTTCTCTCGTCGTCCAGGTCTTGTTCCCTGGCTGACTTCTCTGCTTCCAGTAATCGGGTGAGTATTTCCTGCTGACGCTTTACTAGTTGGTCCGTAAGCTGCTTGTTCACCAGATCCATTTCGGTTTGCTCCATCTTGGCTGGTATCTGTCCGCCCCCAGGTGCTTTGCCCCCGTTCTCTTTCATTTTTTTCTCCATCTCCTGGAGTGCTTTACGGATACGCTCCTGCTCGGCCGCCATCTCGGCCAGTTCTTCCGATAGTTGCCTGCCCGACTTGCCGCTGCCTTTCAGCTCCTGAATTTTTTGATTCAACTGTTGCTGCATTTGGCTGAGACTTGGTTTCTGACCTTTTTGTTTGCCTTTCTTCATTGACGGCTGGGCGTTGGCCATCATCTGCATCATCATATCGAAATGGTCGTCCAGCATCAGGGCCAGGTTATTTATCGATGTCATCGACATCTGCATTTCACTGGCAGCCTGCGGACGTTTACGTTCTTTGTTCGCGTCTATCACTTTATCGAGGTGGTCGTTCAGCTCGCCAACCTCTTTTGTAACAACCGAGCCCATGAAAGGATCTTTCTTTCCAAGGGCGAGCAGACTGTCTTCTAAAACTTTTGCGTCGTCTTTAAGTTTGATCTGCTGCTGGGCAATGGTATTGAAACGCGGATCGCTTTGGGCGAGTTCACTGAATTTCTTCATCAGTCCTTCCTGATCGAATGAAAGCTTCACCAGGCCGTGGATGATCTGGCGGAGAGACTCGATGTTTTGCATATCCATCTCCATTTCCATCGAGCTGGCTGCACCTTCCATCTGCTGCTGCATCTTCTGCATTTTCTGGATAGCGCGTTGTTGTGGTGCCTTGGCTTTTGAAGGTGAGTTCTTCTGAAGCTGATCTTTGCTTTCCTCCTGCTCCTGCTGAACATCGTCGGAGTTCTCTTTTGAGGGTAGATCGTCATTCTTATCCAGCTCCTGACCCATCTTCTTCAGCTCCTCGATTTTCTCCATTGCGTCTTTGAATTCCTCGTTCAGCTTCTCTTGCTCACCCGCCAGCTTTTCATTTTCGCTTTGCTTATCGTTGCCGGCCTTATCATTTTGCTGCTGGCCCTTCTGCTGATCACCACTCTTCTGCTGGTCGCCATCTTTGTTCTTGTCGTCGCCTTGCTCGTTTTGTTGATCCTTTTGTTGCTGACCGTTTTGCTTATCGTTTTGGTCTTTGCCGCTTTGGTTTTTCAACGAATCATCTTTTGCGTCTTTGCCGGAATTGTCTTTCTGATCCTTATTGTCGCCTTTCTTGTCCTGGTTGGCGTCGCTCTTCTGGTCCTTCTGTTCTTTCGACTGTTTATCGGTTTTTGTGTCACCTTTCTTTTTGTCGGCCTGCTCTGTCTTTTCCAGCAACGCTTTCTGATCTTCCACCATCTTCTTCATGTCCTGCGTGGCCTGATCGAGCTTGTACTCGTACTGTAGTTGTTTGAATAACTCAAGTGTGCGTTCCAACTCCTTTTCAAGATTCGCAGTGTTCTGGTTCAGTTTGTCCAGCAGCTTCTGTACCTGGTTCTGATCATTATTATCCTTGAGCAATTTCTGCAGCTCGTCGAACAGCTTCTTGGTTTCTTCGTCCATAAGCTCTTCCATGAGTTTTTGGATCTGCTGCGCTTTTTCACGGATGCGTTCGTTCTGCTCTGTGAAGGCATCCTTCTTATCCTCCAGTAGTTTGTTGTCGTCTTTCAATTGCTCGATCATCTTGTCGAGGCTTTGCTTTTGCTGTACAATGTCTTCCAGCATTTTGCGGTCCTGCCAGTCGAGGCTTTGTTTGCCTTTGAGCTTTTGTGCAGCCTGTTCAATCTTTTGCTGAAGCTTGTCGGCCTTGCCCACGCTTTGGTCTATCTTCTGCTGTGTCTGGTTTTGCGAGCGGCTGATCTCGGTCACAAGGTTGTCTTCGGTTGGTACCTGGAAAAGATAGTTCGCGGTCTTTGTAGACTTACGGCCATTCACGCCATCATTGTCCCACACCTGCATGTAGTATTCCAACTGTTGCCCTGGTTTGAGCTTCAGTGAATCGAGCGACCAGTTGTAGAAGAAGCTTTGCTGGATCTGGTTTTTCAGCAGCGATATGTTGATGCTCTTGTGCGAGATCTCTTTCTGGTTCTCATCGCGTATACGGAAATGAAGTGCGAGCTGACTTACACCGTAGTCGTCGCCGACCATGCCGCCGAGCATCACGTGTTTATAAAGCACAGAATCCTTGAGATTGTTGAGCGTGATCTGTGGGAACTGATCTTTGATAACGTCTACCCTATACGTTATTTTTTCTTTGTTTTTGCTCTTGTCGTTCTCCAGCACGATCTCGTACTGGTCTGGATTGCGAAACTCCTTACCGTACGTAAATAATTGATTGTCAGAATTTTGTATATCATGCGGCTGATTCTCAGATGCAAGTATCAGGCTTGCTTTCCGGGTATTGGCTGCGTATAAATTCCATCGTACGTGCGTGCCCTCCGGAATCTCGAGGTTGCCAGCATTTACTAGCTTATCGTTACGGCGCTGCAGGTAACGTGGGTATTCCAGCTCTACATTGAACTGCAGCAGCTCCGGGCGATTGTTGAGTGTAACGTGGAACATTTCGGAGAAGAAGCCAGCGGCTTCAAACTGAAATTCGAATCCTTCGTGGATCTTCTCGATCGTGTAGGTGTACTCATCTCCTGTTCTGGCGAGCTTGATACGTTGTGTGCCCTGGAGCAGGTAAACGCTTTCGGGGATAGCCCTGCCCTCCAGACGGAGCTTTATCGTGAGGTCTTCGTTATAAAATGCGTTGAGCGATTCCTGCGGCACGATAAACCGGAACGGTGCCTGCGGTGAATACTGGCGATTGAAGTGTAGTATACGGTCCGTGCTCTGCGTGATAATGCTCTGGTTTATCACCAGGATCACGAGCAGAACTACGATGGGCACGGCCAGGTATTTGAGGTATTTGCGGTTCTGGCGAATGTCGATAAATCCTTCAAATGACACCGGATCAAATTCCCTGGACTTCTGCTGGATGCTGGCGTATGCCAGCGCGGATTGCTGATTGGACGACAGTTGTATAAAATTCAGCAGGCGGTCTTTTACTGTGGGAACATACGTGCCGATAATGCGTGCGCTCTGCTCTTCGGAGAGTCCACGGTGCGCTACCCACCAACTGAGTGGCTCACGGAGAAACCGGTAAATGCAAAAGAACGCCACGCAGAAGAACGTGGAGAATGTCAGGAACCGCGCCCATGGACCGAGCCATAGATTGTGCTCGATGATGGTGGCGAGCAGAAAATACGAGAACAATATCGACAGCGTCAGTATGCTGCCGCGGATAAAGATATTGAGATAGTACTTTCTCTTGAAAGACCTGATCTTTTCATGCACATGCTCGACTCCTTGTCCCATAGGAAAGTGGTATAGTTATACTTAACAAAAACGCAAGAACCTATACCAAAGTTGGAGAGGATTTTTGTGATTATAAACACGACGGCCGGGGGATTCTTGGATTTGTGTAGATTTTTTGTTGATTGGTCTTTGCTATCGTATTGTGTTCCAGGTATAAGGCCGTATTTAATGTGCCCACGGGATTTGGTGGATTACTTTGTGGAATTGTGGATTACTTTGGTTTGACACCACATGGGCCTGCGGCTTCGGCCTGAGAGCTTGTACAATTTTGTATTGCCGGGATATACTGCGCGCTGTTCGCGGGAGAAGGCATTGAGCTGTCCGGACCAATTGTTAACATCGCTTACTGGTGTAAAACTGTGCTAGTAAAATTGGGTTGCGATTTGATGAACGGTGTGTTGCGGTGGCGTTAGTGCTAGAAAAGTAGAAGGCCTCTTCCTACTTTTGATTCAAAGCCTTACTCATGAACAGTCAGCTTATCAAACGCTCTTCAGGATGGGAACCTGCCGATGCTGAATCAGTACGTGCGGCGTATACAACGATCTTATCAGAAACGGCGAATCGCAGTCCGTCATTTGCTGTGCAAATACACGAAGTTACGGCGCCGACCTGGGCTGAGCATTTCGGTTTATTTGTACGCGAGACATTCTCGTTTTACACCGAGGCACTGAAGGCGATGTCTGATACGACATGGCTTGCGCTACAGGTGCACGCTACTTTACACAACAGAAATCAAACTCCCGATACGTTCTCTTTCGAAACGGAAGAGTCCGGTCTGGTAGACATTACAGCGTACCGCTTCACTCCTGCCCTTTTCAACTTCACGTGGGAAGACAATACGTTGGACCGGCCGTGGACACCCTGGGGCTGGGACATTTCAATTCTTTCTAAGGACAGTGACGATGACCATTTCTTCTTCGATCCTGCTACTAAACGCATTATCGCTAACCGCGGCGAAAGTCTTTCGGATATCGCTTTTTATGGATTTGAGCCGATTAGGTTGCCCAGGCTGAGTTTTTTCAAGGTTAAATAGATGTTGGGCGGAGTTGGCCTGTGTGCAGTGGATATGTCTTTGTTCTTTTGTTAGCTAATGATCAGAAAATCTGATAGTTACATATTGGAATATACCTATCGGTATTGGTATACTGATAACGGTTGATTTAGGTAAAAGGGTTTTTTTTTGAGCTATTTACTTGATATTGAGGTTTTTGTATACGAGGGTTATTCTGGATAGTTTGATGGATTGTGTTGTCAAGCAGGGGGCTTAGCAAGTTTGTAACTGTGCCCCGAGTAACTCGGGATGACTGCCGTGAATCGTGGCTACAGCTGGCGCAAGTCTTTAGCGCTAGCGGTGACTTGTGACTGACCATGTGGGCAGTCTTCAGACTGCCGGAGAACGAAGATTTATTCAATTGAAGAGACCCTATTTTCAACGAACTGCGGCGTTAATGGGCACCACCGATACTCGGGGGGCACAGCAAGTCACAGACTCAGCCAAGCTACGGTAATTGTTTTAGTGAAGCCGGGCGGTGGGTGGTGTTCTGATGGGGTTTGGTGCGGGCGCTACACGGCAGTCTAAGACTGCCAACATGAAAGGCACAAGTCTTCGCTTACGCTAGAGACTTGCGCCAGCTAGACGCTTTGCGGCAAACCCACATAATAACTACTTTGCTCCAGCTATAGCCTTTGCGTCCGGTCTATAATTAAGTCTTGACTTTGATGACAGTACCTCGCGCCAGCTAATAACGGCCTTGCGCCATTTGCAGTAAATTGAAGCTACTTATTGATGGTAGACAAGTTATTCTATAGAATTCAAAATCTGTGTCTATTGGCCGGAAACGTAGATTTTCAGGTGAGCAAAATTGGTCTTTTCAAAACATGCGTCTGGGCGCTTTAAACGCTGTTTTGTAAAAAATGAAACGCGGCTATTTTTGACGGAAATTGATTGTGTTTCGCTTAATTTCAAATCGGCGTTTTTGGGCTCTAATTGATGTTTTTGCATTTTCTCCAATCAGCGCTTCTCAACAGGTTTATCAAAAGCTACGTCCTTTCAGGAGTATCAGTGATGAATTGTATAGATTCATCAGCGAAATTCTTTCATGTGAAAAAAACACAAAACGCTGTTTGGAGGAACAGAGTGAGCATTTGTAAAGATCTGACGTTATGAAACATGAAAAGGCCGAATGAAAAGCGTTTATCATCCGGCCTGTTTGTTAAGTGTCGTTTACCTGTTTTTGATTATTCTGCGGCGGGTGGCGGTGTGGTGAAGTCGGGGCGGACCCATTCGAATTCTTTTTCGAAGTATTCGAGGGCATGCATTTTCAGGAGCTTTTCCTGCTCCAGGAGGTCGAAATGCGGTAATTTATCCACCAGCTTCCAGTGTGGCCAGCCGTCTTTATCCAAGCCGTCGAGCTCGTAGTAGCCCGAAAAGCTCAATAGTTTGCAGATACCGATGTGCATCAAGTCCTGCTTTTCTTCTTTGCTGAATACGCGTTTTCCCTGGCCGAGTTCCTGTACGCCGATCAGGAACACAACAGCGTTGAGGTCTTTCGGCCTTTTGCCGATCATTTTTTCAATATCGCTCAAAAGGACAGCCCAGGTACGGTCCAGCTCGAGGTCGCGTTTAAACATTTTGAAGTTCCTCCCAATATTCGAAAGCGCGGCGCAGGTGAGGAATTACGATGGTTCCGCCAACCAGCGTCGCTACACCCATAGCTTCGTGTACTTCGTTTGTTGTAAAACCAACTTCTTTGCATTTGCCGAGGTGATACCGCACGCAGTCGTCGCAGCGGAGTACAAGTGAGCATGTAAGGCCGATAAGCTCTTTTGCTTTGACGTCCAGGTGGCCTTCGGCGTAGGCGTTGGTGTCGAGGTTGAATATACGCTTGATGATCAGGCTGTCGGAGTCCATGATCTTTTCGTTCATCTTGCTCCGGTACTGATTAAAATCTTCAACGAGTCCCATACTTATAAAATGAGTTTAGTATTTTTAATTTAAACACAGTTAGCAGCAAATATATTCGAAATGGCTCATTCGCTGGCGCTCGATTTTCTTGAGGATTTTTTGTCGTTGTTCTTCCCGCCGCATTGCGCAGGGTGTTCCGGGCCGTTGGTCAGGGGTGAAACCGTTATTTGCACGGACTGTATGCTGGAAATGCCGCAGACGGATTATCACAACGATTCACAGAACGCATTATTTACCAGATTTTCCGGTCGTTTGCGCGTGGATCAGGCTGTGGCGCTTTACCGTTTTAGCCGCGGTGGCCGTGTGCAGAAATTGCTGCATGCCCTGAAATATAATGACCGGCCGGCAGTGGGTGTTTTTGCTGGACAATTTTATGGGCAAAAATTGTTGGCATGTGGCTTTTTTGCGGGAGTGGATTGCATTGTTCCGGTGCCGTTACATCAGGCTGGGCTGCGCAAGCGTGGTTATAACCAGAGCGCAATGTTTGCCAAAGGCCTTTCAGAGGTTTCGGGTATTCCGTTTTCGGATCTGCTTCGGCGCGTGGTACCGACTGTTTCGCAGACCCGGCAGTCGCGGACTTCACGTTGGGAAAATGTGAAAACGGTTTTTGCAGTTGATGATCCGGAAATGTTTCACAAGAAACATATTCTGTTGGTCGATGATGTGATTACGACTGGAGCGACGGTCGAAGCTTGCGGGGAGGTGTTGCTGGCTGCGGGGTGTGCGTCGTTGAAGGTGGCGTGTATTGCGTGTGCGTAATTGTGAGAACAGGATTTATGGATGTAAAAGATGAGAAGGATGAATGCATAAATGCTCCTCTTTGTTGAAGTCCGAGCAAATCAGAATTACTTCATCTTGTTCATCCTTACATCCATAGATCCTGTTCTGACAAAAAAAACCCGGGTTTTTGGCCCGGGTCTTTCTGAAGTTTTTCTCTTGGTTTAGTAGTTTGAGCCGGCGCGGATCATGGCGCAGCGGAAGCCGATAGTGGCTGTGGCTGAGTCCTGATCGAGGTAGCGGCGAGTACCGGGTGACATCCAGTACGCTACGTCTTTCCATGAACCACCTTTGTATACACGGGCACGGTCTGTAACCAGTGACGTGAATGCTTCGGGGTTCTTCTCGTAATCGCTATTGTAACCAGCAGCGGGATCGAGGAAGCCGTCGCGACGGATAGGGTTAAGATCGTCGAAGTCCTGGTATGATGTAGGACGGTAGATATCCTGAACCCACTCGCTTACGTTACCGGCCATATTATACAGACCGTAATCGTTCGGAGGGAATTCGTAGATATATGATGTGATGAGGGCACCATCGTTCAAACGACCGGCGATACCGGCATAGTCACCACGACCACGTTTGAAGTTGGCAAGCATGAAGCCCATTTGTTTGCCATAAGGGTTACGAACAGCGTGGCCATCCCAGGGATAGATACGCTGGTGCGTTTGCATTTCTTCGAGCCACTGTGTTCCGATAAGGGCCTGAGCGGCGTATTCCCATTCAGCTTCAGTAGGCAGACGGTAAGCAGGAACTACGATACCAGATTCCAAAGGAATACGGCCATCGCTTTCTGCATATTCTTCGCCGGCAGCTTCAGCCAGCTTGATATTTACGGCGCGTGTTCTCCAGATAGCATATTTGCTTGCCTGGTTCCAGCTGATACCTACTACAGGGAAGTAGCGGAAGCCGGGGTAACGCAGATAGTGTTCTACATAAGGATCGTTGAATGCCAGTTTGCCTACCCAAACGGTTGTGTCGGGCAGAGCTGCCTGGTATGCTTCCTGCGAAGAGTCTTTCGCGAGGTAGTGCATATATTCTAACCAGTGGATGTTGGCGATTTCGGTTTCATCCATATAAAAAGAAGCCACAGAAACTGTTCTCTCCACGTTATCACGGAAAGACATAACATCTTCTTCGAACGAGCCCATTACGGCGCGTCCACCTTCGATGAACACCATGTTCGGTGCATCGGGCTGACCTTCGTAAGGATTCACCATGAATCCGCCCTGGTCTTCGTCATTGTAAGCAAGGCCGGTAGCAGAGCTCATCTGCCCTGGATTTTGCGCTGTCGGTTTTCCTCCTTTTCCGCCAAAAAGTGAGCAAGCGGACAGGGCCACCGATCCGCCAACGACATAGAAGAGAACCCTGAAAAAATACTTCATTTTCATTTTTCGATTTTAAACCAAATGCTAATTAAGAGGATAATGGCATGTTTTCCAAGTAGTCGCAAGTTATTGATGAATCTTTAATAAAAGGGAAACGTGCGCCAAGTACTAACGTTCGGAGTACCGGTTTGTTGTTTTGAGATTGTTTAGAGAATAGGTCATCCACTTTTGGGAAGACCAACGTTGACCGGTACCGGTTTAATGACGTTTTAAAGCGTTAAACCGGTTTTGGCACAGTATTTCGATTAAGGGTTTCCAAAGAAAAAGATATGCTTACGCTCGACGATTTCCGGGTAATGCCCTTCGAAAAGAAATGTGATGTAATAACCTTTTATGGTAATTACCTGCTCCAACGCAGTCTGACTGATTGTAAGGTTTTCCTCTATTTTACCGAAGGTTTTTTCATCGAAGTTTTTTATTCCCCGAAGCACCAAAAGGTTTTGATGATCAACGCTTTTGACAAAACGATCGGTCTCGACCCTTATTTGGATAAGATCTCTTTAGGTGACTTAACAGCCGGTCCCGCCATCTGATTGAGCAGCTCGATCGCGGCATCTACGGTCGTGATATTTTCAATGACCACCATGGCTTTACCGGCGGTGTCTTTAAGCTTGCACTGCCGGGGGTGTTTCTGAATAAAGGCCAGTATATGGCCGAAGATATCCGAGCTAAAGTATTTGTCGTTCGAGCTGATGAAGTGAGCCCTGAGCTTTTCGTTTTTGAGACTCAGTTTTTCAAAGCCCAGAATTTCACCCAACCAACGCAGCCGCACGGTGCTGATGAGCTCCTCCACCGACGGCGGCAATACTCCGAACCGGTCTTTCACTTCGCTGGCAAATTTCTTAAGCTGTTCTTCGTCCTTTATGTTGTCTAACCGCGAATACAGTTGCAGGCGTTCTGTGATACTGCTTACATACGTTTCCGGAATGAGGATCTCGAGGTCGGTTTCTATTACACAATCCTGAACGATGAGTTTTGCTTTTTCCGAAAGCTCGGAAGCAAAGAGCTCTTTGAAGTCTGTTTCTTTCAGCTCCTGGATGGCGTCGTCCAGAATTTTGTGATAGGTATCGAAACCCAGATCGCTTATAAAGCCGGTTTGCTCACCTCCTAACAAGTTACCCGCACCGCGTATATCCAGATCGCGCATGGCCACTTTGAAGCCATCGCCTAGGTCTGAAAATTCTTCGAGGGCGCTCAGTCGTTTGCGCGAGTCGCCGGACAGTACAGACGCCGGCGGTGTTAACAAATAACAAAATGCTTTTTTATTGGAACGCCCTACCCGGCCGCGCATCTGGTGCAGATCTGACAGACCGAACATGTGCGCCTGGCTGATGATGATGGTATTGGCATTCGGTATATCGAGACCGGATTCGATGATGTTCGTAGACACGAGTATGTCATATTCACCATCGATAAATTTCACCATTACTTTTTCGAGCTTGTCGCCATCCATCTGTCCGTGCGCTATGCCTATGCGGCTGTCGGGCACCAGGCGATAAATAGTATTTGCAACGGACTCGATATCGCTCACGCGGTTGTGTACGAAGAATACCTGTCCTCCCCTTCTCAATTCGAAACTTACGGCATCGCGGATGATCGTTTCGTCGAATGTATGCAGCTCGGTTGTTACGGGTTGGCGATTCGGCGGCGGCGTGGCAATGATGCTGAGGTCACGGGCGCCCATGAGTGAAAAGTGTAACGTGCGGGGTATGGGCGTGGCGGTGAGCGTAAGCACGTCGACATTTACCCGCAGCTCTTTCAGACGATCTTTTGTTTTCACACCGAACTTTTGCTCTTCGTCTATGATGAGCAAGCCAAGGTTTTTAAACTCCACATCTTTGCTCACGATGCGGTGTGTGCCTACGAGTATATCTACTTTTCCGTCTTTGACGTTTTTAACGATATCCTTGATCTCTTTGTCGGTACGGAAGCGCGATACATAATCGATCTTCACGGGGAAGTTTGATAAGCGCTCACTAAAGGTGCGAAAGTGCTGCATGGCCAAAATAGTCGTGGGCACCAGCACGGCTACCTGCTTTCCTTCCGACGCCGCTTTGAATGCAGCGCGTATAGCCACTTCGGTTTTGCCGAAGCCTACGTCCCCGCACACCAGGCGGTCCATAGGGTGCGGGTTTTGCATGTCGCGCTTTACGTCGTCGGTGGCTTTTGCCTGGTCGGGTGTGTCCTCGTACATAAACGAGGTTTCGAGCTCGGCCTGAAGGAAGCTATCAGGAGCAAAGGCAAAGCCCGGCGCAGTCTTACGTTTGGCATAGAGCTCGATGAGTTCTTTGGCAATGTCCTTAACGCGTCTCTTGACTTTGGACTTTTTCGTTTCCCACTCGGTGCTGCCGAGTTTGCTTGGTATGGGTGGCGTTCCTTCTTTACCCGAGTATTTGGAGATCTTGTGAAGCGCGTGGATGCTGATATACATCAGATCGTCATCGCGGAACACGAGACGTATCGCTTCCTGGTCGTGTCCGTTTACTTCGCGTTTTTCAAGGCCGGCAAACTTGGCAATGCCATAGTCTATGTGCGTTATAAAGTCGCCGGGTTGAAGAGCCTGCAGCTCGCGCAGTGTAAGCGCTTTTGATTTTGAGAATTTCTCCTTGGCGCGATAACGATGGTAGCGTTCAAAGATCTGATGATCGGTATAACAAACCAGCTTCATCTGCTGGTCTACAAAACCCTGCCGAAGCGCGAAATCCAACGGCTGGAAACGCAGCTCAGAATTGATCTCGTCAAAAATGCCTTTGAGGCGGTCCAACTGCCGTGGCGTATCGGACGCGATAAAATTGCTGAAGCCCTGCTCCTGCTGTTCGTACAGGCTTTGGGCGAGGAGTTCGAAATTTTTATTGAACGACGGCTGTGCCGAAGATTTGAATTCGAACGTTTTGAGATCGGGCAATATGGAGCGGCTGCCGAATTCCACGCGGGTAAAACCGGAAGCCTGTTTTTCGAACTCCACGTCGTCTGTAAAAAGACGGTGTGGATCGGCTATTACCTGGGTGTTACTTGCTTTGAGAATTTTAGCAAACGAGTGGCTGGCATTTTCGAAACCTTTGCGGATGACGTCGCTGGTGAGCTGAACGTCTTTAAACCAAAGCAGCGTGGTATTGCCGATGTATTCCAGAAGTGTCTGGCGCTCTTCTTCCAGGAGCTTGGTCTGAATATTTGGTATTACGCTTACCTGCTGCAGCGAGTCTACCGAAAGTTGCGAACCGGGTTCGAACGTACGGATACTGTCTACTTCGTGGCCAAAAAGCTCGATGCGGTATGGCAGCTCGTATGCAAAAGAATAGACGTCGATTATGCCTCCGCGTACGGCAAATTGGCCTGCCTCGTATACAAAATCGGTTTTTTCGAAGTCGTAGTTGTGTAAAAACTCTTCGAGGAATGTGATATCGAGCTTTTCGCCAAGCTTGACATTAAACGTATTTGAAGCGAGCGATTTACGATTGATCACTTTTTCGCTCAGCGCTTCCGGGTAGGTTACGATGATCTCGGGAGTGTTTTTGCTGGCGAGGCGGTTCAGCACTTCGGCCCGCATCAGGATGCTGGCATTTTCTACCTCCTCATATTCATAAGGTCGTTTATACGACATGGGGAACGTAAGCACTTCCCGGTCGAGCAGATTCTGGAGGTCGTTCTGAAAATATGCGGCTTCTTCGCGATCCTGCAATACCACGACGATATCCTTTTTCTGGATCTTGAAAGTGGCGGCCAGAACAATGGCGTCAAGACTGCCCTGTAGATTTTTGAGTCGGATGTTTACCGGTGCGGACGCTTTGAGCCCTTCGGCTACGGTTTTCACGAAACCATCCGCTGTGTAGATACTTAAGAAATCGCTAGCCTTCACGTAATCGTTAATCGAACTTTGGCTGGAAAAAGTTCAAATATACGGCGGGCCTGAGGCGGACCGCAATCGGACGGGTGTATTTTGTATTAATTTTAAGAATGGATCATTTACAGCAGATTTTACGGTTTATCAGTATCACGGCTCTTGTATTCCTGGTGCTGGGTCTTTACCGGCCATGGGTTATGCTATGGTGGGAAGACGTTCAAAACCGCCGAAAAGTGATCCGTCTGTATGGCACGGTTGCCGGCGTGGCTTATCTTGCATCCTTTATTCTCAAGTTCTTCTGATTATGCGCACCTTTCAATTTCTTATTTTTCTGGTTTGTTTCGCTGTTTTAGCTGTTTCGTGCGAGGTGCGCGAAAAGAAAAAAGCCGAAGAAACCCCTGTGGTGGCGTCTCCCGCGGTGAACGAATTACCTTCGCTCGCCATTACCGATCCTGATAATAAGACCATTATCACCAAGGAGTTTAATAAAGGCAAAGTGATCCTGATCCTTTTTCAGCCGGATTGTGACCATTGCCAGCGTGAAACCACCGCCATTGTTGAAAACAAGCAGGCATTCGAGTCTTACCAGGTGTATTACATTTCTTCTTCGTCCATGACGGACATTCATAAATTCTTTATCGACTATAAGCTCGAGGGGCTGTCGAATTTTCATTTCGCCACGACCACGCTGGAGAATGTGTTGAACGCGCTGGGGCCGATTTCGGCGCCGTCGATGTACGTGTATTCCGAAGGGAAAAAGGTGGCCCACTTCAATGGTGAAACCAACATCAAGGATATTCTAAAAGTGCTTTAATTCGCTGGAATCGGCTATTTTAGTCGTTTGGCTACGGCCAGGTATTTCTCTTTTTCGCCAGAAAAGGCAATGAGGTAATCATCTCCGCCATCGTTCAGCTTCAGCTTCTTTTTCAACTCTTCCGGGGTCAATGGATAATTCCGTGTAAGCACATTGGCTTTGCCTGCCGGGATGTGCAGGCGGACGATCTTAGGATCATTTTTTACATAGGCCGTTACCTCGAAAATGCGGCCTGGAAACTCAGAAACGAAGTTTCCAGTGTATAGATGCGTATTTCCGCTGATTTTGGAAAGGTTATTTTGCGCGGCAGCGGTTTTAAATGCGCCGGCTTTGAGTATCGAAGCGTTGGGCTCGTAAATGTATTTTCCGGGTTCCGCGTAGGGAATTTGCTGATCTTTTTCCTGGGAATAGTTGAATGTAAATTCCTGTACGCCTGCTGCGGTGAGATTTATGGTTGTGATACGCGGCTCTTCAAAATGCCCTTTCCGGCACAAAAACAGTATTTCTTTACATTCGTTGGCCACTGACACCACGAATACTTCTTTTACCTCTTTAAGCTCGGTCAAGCCCTGACGAATATCGAGCCACGGCGAGGCTTTGATCAAAAGCGTGTTTGTTTTGCTAAAAACAGCGTTTTGCAGTGTTACGATGTCAGGTTCGGTTTCGCTGAGGCGATAGGTTTTCTGTTGTGTGGCGGAGCGACGTGAGGGGTCGATATATACAAAATCGAGGTTCTGAGCATGATTCTGCAGAAACTCTGAGGCTGTTGCGTTTACATATTCGATGTTGGTGGCGCCAAGCTGTATATGATTATGACGGGCGATGGGCAGCAACTCTGTGTTTGGCTCTACGTAATACCATTTTGTGGCTTTACGACTCAGAAACAGCGAATCTATACCAAAGCCACCAGTGAGATCGGCGCCGGTTTGGGTTTCAGCAGGAATAAGCCTGCTTTTGAAAAGGGCTGTTTCTTCAGAGGACGATTGTTCAAGGTTCAGGCCTGGCGGATATAAAATACCTGTTTTTGAGTAATAGGAGGGGATTTTATCTTTTGCCTTGCGCCTGCCACGAATCTGCTCGGCGATACTGGCGGCCGGTACGTTCAGAATAGTTTTATGGCTGAGCACGAGCGCTTTTTCGTCGGCGTGTTCATGCTGGCGTATGTATTCCTGGACTTCGGGCACGAGAAGGCTGTTTTGCAAGGGCTTATTTTTAAGCGAAGATACGTTGCCTTATGTTCCGGGCAGTTTTTCAACGCCGCTTTCGGCGAAGGGCGATTGCTCTTTCGCCCTGGCGTAGATAAAGATATTACGGATGTATACAAAAATGCCAAGGCCCTGAGAGACCAGTAATACCGGTTCAAGACGGTAAGCGGCATAAACGATGATCAATACCGATGCAATGGTGCTGCTGACCCAAAAACCCAGCGGGAGTATGGAATTCTTATGTTTTTCGGAATAATACCACTGGTAAACAAACCGGAAGTTGAGCGTAAGCTGGCCCACGGCGCCGATAAAGATCAGGGGATCGGAGAGATTATTATTCGCGAGTATGTCGGTTATTCTTTGCGCGGGTCCGGCCAGGATCCAGCCGAATGCTATAAAGGGAAGGGCAAAAAGCACAATACGCAGCGGAAGCGGTATTTTGTTCCAGTCGTTTTTAAGCTGGAGGTTGCGGATATAGATGAAATATGAAAGCGCCTGGCCGAGAATGATGACCGCATCATTACGCAGGATGCCATAGATGAGAAACAGGAACGATGCGACCAGGCTCAGTTGCCAGAACAGCGTTGGCGATACAACCTTGCCGGAACGCTCGGAATAAAACAGCTGCACGATGAGGCGTGCGCCAAACAATGACTGGGCGAAGAATCCCAGTCCGTAGATCATCCAATTTGCCTGTAGCTGTTCCATAATAATCAGGACAAAGGAAAGGGAAAAAAACGATTACGAGGTTGTGTTTTGTTTATGAAATGGGGATGCCAACGTTAGGTTTATAGTGGTTGTGCTGAGTTTTGCGGTTATGTTTGCAGGCCAAATGCTTTTCCGTACATGGTTTACGATCTGATCGTTGTTGGTGGCGGTGCCGCTGGTTTTTTCGGGGCTATTCAGGCAGCCGAGGCACGTGCGGGCAGCCGTATCCTTATTCTTGAAAAATCGAACAAGGTTTTGTCCAAGGTGCGCGTTTCGGGTGGTGGCCGCTGTAATGTTACGCACCATTGTTTTGATGCAGGCCCTCTTGCTTCGCATTATCCGCGTGGTGAGAAGACGCTTCGCCATGTTTTTAAATCGTATCAGGCCAGCGATGTTGTAGGGTGGTTTCGCGCGAAAGGCGTTACGCTCAAGGCAGAAGCCGATGGACGAATGTTTCCGGATACCGATAGCTCGGAGACTATTATCGATTGTTTCCTGGAGACAGCGCGGCGTCATGATATTTCCGTTTTGCTCGATTCGGGCGTCGTAAAGATTTTGCCATTCGAGGACGGGTTTGATGTGTTTTGCAATGGCGGCAAATCTTACCGGTCGCGGTATGTGTTGGTTGCTACGGGCGGTAATCCGGCTTCGTCGTTCTATGAATGGATCCGCGCGCTGGGGCATTCCGTTGTTGCGCCGATTCCCTCGCTGTTTACATTCAATGATTCGGACAAGTTATTCAAAGACTTAATGGGTGTGGCGGTGCCGAACGCAGAGGTACGTATTGCTACTACAAAATTTTCGGAAGAAGGGCCGGTGCTTATTACGCATTGGGGTCTTAGCGGCCCGGCGGTGATACGGCTTTCGGCATGGGCAGCAGAATATCTTCATGCGCAGAACTATACATTTACCGCGTTGGTGTCGTGGATCGGTCCGGTGCGTGAAGAGGATGCGCGGGCGCAGCTACTGGAGCATAAATCGAAACACGGTAAGCAGAAGGTGTTTACCAATCCGCTGTTCGGGCTGCCGCAACGGTTGTGGTACCGCTTTTGTGAGCTTTCTGATATTACCGATGGAAAGATCTGGTCGGAGCTGCCACAGAAAAATATGAACCGGTTGATGGAGTTTCTTATACGATGTCCGTTCAGCATTAAAGGCAAGACCACTTTCAAGGAAGAATTCGTTACGTGCGGCGGTATCGATCTGAAAGAGGTCGATGCTGCTACGCTTGAAAGTAAAAAGCTCGCCGGGCTTTTCTTTGCCGGCGAGCTTCTTCATATCGATGGTGAGACTGGTGGCTTCAACTTCCAGGCTGCGTGGTCTACATCATATCTGGCGGCGCAGGAGATTGCGCGGCGGCTTACTACTCGTTCTTAAGCGAATCTACAGGATTAGCCGATGCAGCCTTGAGTGTTTGTGAGCCGATCGTTACAACGCCGAGCAGGAACACGATGCCGATGCCACCACCGATAACGCCTATACCGAGCGTGGTGCGGTAAGCGATGTGCTCCAGCCAAAGGTTGTTGATGAACCAGGCGGCCGGCACTGCGATAAAGATGGCTATAACCAGAAGCCAAATAAATCCTTTAGAGAGTAAGGCTACAAGCTGACCATTATTCGAGCCAAGCACTTTGCGTATGGATATTTCTTTCTGTCGTATTTCGATGGCGTATGTAGCCATGCCCAGCAGGCCAAGACAGGATATGGCGATAGCCAGGAAGGATATCACTCCCACTACATCCACGAGGTCGCTGAACATTAAATTATAGAAGGAATGTATTTCTTCGTCCATGTCGCGATAATCTATTTTCATCGCCGGGTTAACTTTGGCCCATGCGGCTTCAATACTTTCAACAGCCTGAGCATGACTGCCTGAGTATTTTATATGCAGCAGCTTGAATGAGCCGGAATCGTACCGAAGCGCCATAGGACCTAAGTCGCTCATCAGAACCTGGTGATTATAATCTTTCACCACTCCTATAATGTGATACTCCACGGAGTCACGCGATCCATAAAGTATCTCGCCCACGGCGTCGTGTGCATTGCCGAGGTTGAATGTTTTTACGGCTTGCTCGTTGATAATGAGATTACGCTTGTTGAGCGTCTTCTCGCCGGGATTGAAGTTGCGGCCGGCGATGAGGCGGAGGCCCATGTTGTCTATGTAATTATGGTCAACCCAGAAGTAATCGGTGCTAATGGGTTCAGCGTCGTCGAGTTTTCGCTTGAAGTCATCTCCGTAGGTTGTTCCGGCTGCAGGGGTGTGCGAGACGGCGGTAACGCTTTGTATGTTGGCATACTGGCTTAGCTCCTGTTGCAGGATTTCGTGTGCTGTGTTGTTCAGCTTCAGGGTTATCTTGTTGCCCATGTCAAACCCGTGATCGGAATTGACGAACAGCGAAAGCTGGTTGTATAACAGCATTACCGATATGATAAAGATGAGCGACAGCGTAAACTGTATTACCAGCAACGACTTGCGCAGGCCCATACGGGAAAAGAGCTTGAGGTTGCCCGCTGCTTTGAGAACTTTTATGGGCTCGAACTTCGAGAGTATTACCGCTGGAAAAAATCCCGCTACTATACCGGTGAATAGGGTGAATAATACAAATACACCGTATACATATATATTGCCTTCGAGATCCCAGTGGAAGATCTGGGCGAATTGTAATCTCAACACCAGGGGTTTGAGTACGATCAGTATAAGTACCGCCATGACCAGCGACGCTAAAGCAATGATAACAGACTCGCAGAGGAACTGGAAAAAGATCTGGTAGCGATGTGCGCCGTTCACTTTACGTACACCGATCTCGCGGGCGCGTGTGAGTGCCCGGGCAATGGAAAGACTGGTGTAGTTAAAGCATGATGTGAGCATTACGATAAGCGCCAGCCCGCCGAGGAAGTATATAAATATATCCGGCATAAACGGCCCGATGGGATTGTTGAGAAGCGGCCCGGGCGTTATTGATGAAAGATTTTGCAACGAAAATTTATACCGGCGTGGCTGACCTGACGATGCCTTTCCGGCTTCGTGATGTTTTGCGATGTCGTCCAGGTGCGCTTGTATTTCGGCAGGCTCGTGGCCTTCGCTCAGCATAAGATAGGTCCAGCCGGTATAGCTGTTTTCCCATTTGGTGTCGTCGAATTTGAATGTGCCTTTTTCGTTGAGGCTTTTTACTGTAGACCATGATGCGAGCGCGTCGAATACGATGTGCGATTTATGGCCGTTATCTTTGAGGATGCCCGTGATTTTATACTCTCCCAGGGTACCGACTTTGATGATCTCGCCTACAGGATCGCGCTGTGTAAAAAGCTTATCGGCCGCTTCGCGTGTAAGCACTACGGAATAAGGTTCTTTAAGAGCTGTTTTCGGATCGCCGTGCTCCAGCTCGTATTCAAACAATGTAAGCGCACCGGGGTCGGCAAAGAAGCCGGCGATCGGTATGTTCACATCGTAGTTTTCGAATTTGATCCAACCGTTACCAAAGCCGCGCAACAGGCGTACAGCCTGGTCTACTCCGGTGTATTCGTTCATCAATGTTTCGGCCAGTGGCGTAGGCGATGTGGCGTACTCATTGCTGGACTCTCCGCCGTTTGTGTTGATGGTCTGGCCGGTTACTCTGTATATCCGATGACGTTTTGTGTTGTAGCGATCGTGCGTCATTTGATCGGCTACGAGCATGATGATGGCCAGGCACAACGACATGCTGACGGCCAGCCCGAATATGTTTATGCCGGAGAAGAATTTGTGGCGGGACAGATTGCGCAGCGCCACACGGATGTAGTTACGGATCATAGGATTGAGTTAAAAGGATCTGGTTGTTTTGGTAAGACGTCGGAGTCCTCGTTTTGTTACGACCTGAGGTCTTTGCGAACAATAGCATAGTAAACAAGGAAGCCCAGCGATACAGAAGCCGCGAAGAGGCCGTAAGGCATCGGCGAGTTTGGCTGCACATCGAGATATTCCATAATGATCAGTGATATGCCGCCTGTCAGAAAGAGAAGGCCCCATTTGAGCGGCGCATGACGGTTTTCAGTGACTACCTGTTTTCTGAAAATGGACTGGCTCTCTTCATTTACGTAGCCTTTTTCGATCATTTTTTTACGAAGGCTGTATTCGGTAACTACCTTTGTAAAGAAGTATACTGAAGAGCCCATGCTTCCGATGATGGAGATTGGCATAAGTACCTCGAATGCGTTATTCATATGGATTTTTGTTTTTTGTTTCGTTTTGGGGGTGAGACAACCGTGGGTATGGAAATGTTGCAGGAGTGATGGATTTTTTTCGCTGTGAGGTTTATGTTTTTATTTCCGGAGATTGGGGAAGATTTTTTGGATTTTGCTGCAACATTGCGATTGACAGGATTGTCTAACGGTAATAATGATAGACGACAAGGTTCTTGTGTCACGGGTTCTGGGTGGCGATACGCAGGCTTTCAGGTTGCTGATACGACAGCATGAAAGGCTGGTTTTGCACATGGTGGGGCGATTGATCAAGAATGAGGCGGAATGTGAGGAGCTTTGTCAGGATGTGTTTGTGCGGGTCTATCAGAAGCTGGGAGATTTTAATTTTGGATCGAAGCTTTCGACGTGGATCGGCACTATAGCTTACCGGTATGCCATAAACGCATTGCGGAAGCAAAAACACGCGTGGAGCGATATTCCGGATGAAGAGCAGTTTTCGTCTTCTTTTATTGAGGAGAGCAACCCGGAAACACTGGTTGCCGAAGAGGACAGTGATGCGTTTGTGATGAAGCTGATGAACTTATTGCCGCCGCAGTACAAGGTTGTGCTGACGCTCTATCATATAGAGGGCATGACGTATCCGGAGATCGGCGAGATAACGGGTATGCCGGAAGGCACGGTGAAGAGCTATTTATTTCGTGCCCGGAATTTGTTAAAGGAGAAGGTAAAGAAGTATCTTGGTAAAGAAGAGTTGTTATGAAACTAACGGAAGAACAATTGCAGGAAGCTATCGAGCGTAACACTGCCGAAACCGGTGGTGACGATGAACGTGCGTACCAGCAGGTTTTTGCCGCTTTGCGGCGTCCTTCTGGCCGGAGCTTTTCGGCTGGCTTTGAAGATGCCGTGATGGATAAGGTGCAGCAGCAACAGGTGCGCCGCCGCTCACGCGAATACGTATGGTATATCGTAGGCGTTGTGTTGATGGTTATTGCCACGGTTGTTGCCGTACTGTGGACGGGTTTCCAATTAAACTTTGGCTTCCTCTACTCGATATCGGCGTATAGCGGTGTATTTGTTTTTGGAGGTGCGTTTATTCTCTTTCTGCATCTGCTGGACAGGCGTTTACTGCACAATAAGAAATCAGTGTGAGCGCCCATAGCCCCGATAATTATCGGGGGGTGCGCAACGTGGGATTTTGGGTGTGTGAGGGGTTAATCAGATGTGTGAAGGGTTAAATATTACCGCCGTGTTATATTGAGGTTAGTTCTTTGTGCGAAAAGCATAATTTGGTATAAAGGTTTCTTCTATCTTAGCCAACTGGAATCCTAGACTATGAAGAAACTAATTGGTTTTGCCTTTGGTTTGGCGCTTTGCTATGCGCAGCCAACGGCCGCACAAAAGTACGCCGGCGACAGCTGGGCACAAGTAAAGAACGCCGGATCGGGTAAGCTCACGGTTGTATACTACGATCAGGCCGGCCTAGTGCAGCGTATAGACGGAAAGATGAAAGGCGTTTGCGTCGACATAATTTCCGATTTTGTGGCATACGTAAAGACCAAATACAGCAAATCCATTACTGTAGATTATGTTGGGCCGGAAGCGGAGTTCTCTAATTTTTTAAAAGTTGTACAGCAAACACCCAATATTCTGGGCGTTACCAATACCAGTATTACTGAAGAGCGTAAAAAGATCCTGAAGTTTACGCCTCCATTCATGACCACACAGCTGGTGTTGCTCACCAATCAAAACGCGCCGACCCTTACCAGCCTGGCCGACCTGCCAAAATTATACGCTGGCTTTACTGCAGAAGTCATTACCGGCAGCACGCACGTAAAGTATATCGAAAAGATAAAGAAGGACAACTATCCTGATCTGAAAGTGACTTACGCCAGCTCGAGCGAGAATATTATCAAACACCTTCTTACTAATCCGAAGATGTTCTCTATTCTCGACTTTACCGAATACGTGGGCGTTATACGCAAGAAGCAGCCCATCAAACGCCAGGAAGTTGATCTTGGCAATGCCGAACAACTCGGTTTTATTATGGCCAAGTCAACCGATTGGGATGTGATCTGGAACGAGTTCCTCACGGCAGAATACCGCAAGACCACAGGTTATAAAAAGATCATTGCCGATAATCTCGGCTCGAACTTCCTCAGCCTGGTTCGTTAACCGGCGTCAGCGAAGATCCGTTGGGTGTTACCTGTAATTGCATGAGGCTACCGTGCTTCCACGACATGTTCGGATTTTCGTGCCCGATGGGGAAGTTGAACCCTATCGGGAATTTGAACTGTTTCGTGTGGTTACGCACGATGCGTTCTATCTTTTCGCCGAAGCTTATCGTTGCATCGTCGGCCATGTCTGTGAAATAGCCTATGACAAGACCGGCAAGTTTGTCGAACTTGCCTGAGCGTTTCAGCTGTACGATCATCCGGTCTATTTTATACCAGTATTCGCCGATCTCTTCGATGACCAATATGGCATCCGTTGTGTCGGGTGCGTCGGCTGTGCCGAGTACGCTCGAAAGCAGCGACAGGTTTCCTCCTACGATGCGGCCTGTAGCCACTCCGGGTTTGTTATTCGCATTGCCGGGTGCGACGATCTCCTGTGTAGTGCCGAATAGCACCTGGCGAAGACTTTCTATAGAGAGCCCGGCATCGTCTTTGGAGAACTGTATGGGCATAGCTCCGTGTATGCTCTGGAAGCCCCTTACAAAAAGGCTTTGATGCAACGCCGTTATATCGCTGAAGCCGGCGATCCATTTGGGGCTTTTTCTGAACGCGGTAAAATCGATCTCTTCTAATATTCTGGCTGTGCCGTACCCGCCCCGGGCACAGATGATAGCTTTTATATCGGGGTCGTCGAGCATGGCCTGGAGATCGGGTAGTCGCTCGTCGTCTACGCCGGCGAGGTATGAATGCTGGGTGCTGAAAATATTGGGTGAGAGTTTTATTTGCAGGCCCCAGCTTTTGAATATATCGAGGGCTTTTTCGATGTCAGCGGGAGCTACGCGCCTGCCGGTGGCGACGATAGCGATGGTGTCGTTTGGTTTGAGGTAGGGGGGTCTTATCATAGGGTCTACTTAGTGATCAGTATTGAATCAGGCCGTTGGGTTTGTCTGCAATTGCTTACCCTGATAATTGTCGGCTTCGAGGACGCTATTTATAAAAGTTTGCATAAAAAGAAAAGCCCCGTCCCGACAGTGATATCGGGACAGGGCTTCTGTATTGTTAAGATGCCGGATTATGGCTTCTTGGGTGCTGTTGTGGTGGGTGTGGTTGTGGCGGGTGTTGCGGTTTGGGGTTTAGGAGTTACGCCCATTTTCTTGAGAACGAGATCTGAAATATCAGCATGCTCATCGCCATAGAGAATTACGTCAAGGCCGCCGATCTGTTGGTTAAGAACGAAGGTGTAGCCGTTTTCTTTTGCTGTTTCTTCGATAGCCTTACCAACTTTTTTGTACACGGGCTCCATCAATTGAGTCTGCTTGTTCTGGATGTTGGTCTGCGCATCTTGCTGCAGTTTTTCCAGGTTTTGCTGAAGCTGCTGAAGCTCGCGTTCGGTGTTAGCGCGAACGGCTTCGGGCATTGTGTTTATATTCTGATTGTAGTCCTGCAGTTTCTTTTGAAACTCCTGACCTTTTGTTTCGATCTGGTTCTTAAGTTGTGTTTGCAGTGATTTCAGCTCGGCTTCAATTTGTTTTGCTTCCGGCATTTGGCTGAAGATATAGTCTACATCTGCATAGCCAACTTTAGTGGGGGTCTGTGCCTGGGCAACATACGCTGTGAGACCAAACACCACAAGTAAAACGAGTTTTCTCATCTCAGTTCAGTTTTTATTCGATTTTTAAATTTTTTAACCTTTCTTAACCTTATCGTTTGGATCTCCGAGTCCGAGCTCGTCCAACACGAAATCCGTGTAGTCGTAGCGCGGGTCAGTGTAGATCATCACAAGTTCTCCGGACTTGTCGAATACGATGGCGAGATTATTTTGTTTCGCTACCTTATCGACGGCATCCCAGACCTTGTCCTGGATAGGTTTTATGAGCTCTTGTTTTTTCAGGAAGTAGAGGCCTTCGAAGCCGAATACTTTTTTCTGATATTCCTTGAGCTCGCTTTCCTTTTTCTGAATTGCGGTGGTACGTTCTTTCCGCATCTCTTCGGTAAGGAGCACCTGCTCGGCCTGGTAGGCGGCGTACATGCCTTCTATTTTTTTAGACATGTCCTGTATTTCCTTTTCCCAGGCTTGCGAGAGTTGGTTGATTTCGTCTTGTGCCTTCTTATAGTCGGGCATTTTATTCAGCACGAAATCCGTGTCAATGTACCCAAACCTCTGAGCGTTGACAAAATTCAGGCCGAAAATGAGAAAAAATATTGTAATTAAACAAGCACGCATGTTTATCTGATTTGTTGGCCAATGGTGAAGTGGAATTGCGATCCACTAACGTCGTTTCTGCTGCCCAGCGGCACGCGATCAAATCCGTACGCCCAGTTCAATCCGATCAATCCAAAGGCAGGCATAAATATCCGTGCCCCAACACCCGCAGATTTGTACATGCTAAAAGGGTTAAAATCCTCGTAGGCTGCCCAGTTATTACCCGCTTCCGTGAAGACGAATCCATAAATGGTCGCGGCATTACCCGTTGTTACGGGATAGCGCAGCTCGAGTCCAAGTTTGTCATAAGCTACCCCGCCAAGCTGCGAGGTACTGTTTCCTGACTGGTAAAGTGGCGGCGTGATAGAGTTATCCTGATATCCGCGCAGACCAATTACTTCCTTACCGAGTACAAACGAGTTGAAGCCACCGGCGAGACCGCTACCACCGAGGATGAAGCGTTCGAATGGTCCGATGCCGGTCTTGCTGTTATACGCAGCGATGAAACCGAAGTGTGCCTTTGCTTCGATTACCAATTTCTTCTTGCTGTCGAGCGGCAGGTAGTATTTGGCATCGAACATTGTCTTATAGTACTCCTGCCATTTATTACGTTCCTTGGCAGAGGCTGTTTCGTAGTCGATGTTGTTGAACGACGAGTACGGTGGTGTGAGCGTGAGGCTCAACGAGATCGATGATCCGGATGTAGGATACATCGGGTTGTCTATGCTATTACGCGCCAGTGTTGTGTTGAACGTGATGGCGTATGAAGAACAGTCTGTACAACCCAATCCATAGTCGATGTTCTTGAGTGTATAGATCGCGTACGACAGCGAGTTGGTAAGTGTGAAGTAATTATCAGGCCACTCGAGCAGACGGCCCAAACCTACCGAGAAGTTGTGAGCACGGAGCAACGAGTTGTAATCCGTGAAGCTGCTGGCACCTCTGCCGGCGTACCGGGAGATAGAGTGTACATAACTTACACTGAGCGAGTGAGGCTTGCGACCTCCTAGCCAGGGCTCGCTGAAGGAGAAGCTGTAGCTCTGGAACGTGCGGCCGTTGGCCTGTGCACGGAGCGACAGGCGCTGACCATCGCCTACAGGGAGTGGTCTCCACTTCTTGAAGTCGGGTATGTTACGCAGCGAGAAGTTGTTGAATGTCAATCCGAGTGTACCTACGAAACCGTAGTATCCACCCCAACCACCGGAGAGCTCTACCTGGTCGTTAGATTGTTCTTCAACGGTCCATTGTACATCTACTGTTCCGTTTGCTGGATTGGGCACGAGGTTCTGACCGATCTTGTCGGGCGCGAAGTAACCCAGCTGACCGAGTTTCTGCTGTGTACGGATGATGTCTGAACGTCTGAATTTTTGTCCGGGTACTGTGCTGAGCTCGCGGCGTATTACGTGGTCGCTGGTTCGTTCGTTTCCGGCGATCGTTACTTCGTTGATGGTTGCCTGCTCGCCTTCCACGATACGCATCTCTACGTCGATAGAGTCGCCGTTAACAGCAACTTCCACCGGGTTGATACGGAAGAAAAGGTAGCCGTCGTCCATATAGAGACCACTGATGTCGAGGCCCTTGGGGTTGAACTGGAGCTTTTTATCGATCAGCTCTTTGTTGTATACGTCACCTTTCTTTATTCCGAGTACTGCATCGAGCTGTTTGTCTGTATAGATGTAGTTACCGGTCCAGATGATATTGCGGAAGTAGTATTTAGGTCCTTCCGATATTTTAAAATCAATGTTGATGGTCTTGCTGTTGTGAGCGTAGAGGGAGTCCGATACGATCTCGGCGTCGCGGTAGCCCTTTGAGTTATAGTACTCTATCAGTTTCTTCTTGTCTTCTTCGTACTCGGTTTTGATGAACTTGGAGCTTACGAAGAGGTTGAGTTTTACGTTATCGTTGAGGAATTCCTTTACTTCTTTTTGCGTTACTGTATAGCTGGTATCGAAGAATTCTTTAGGGCGGAAGTGGATGAGCTCGTTCAGCAAAGTACGGTGCAGCGCGAAGCGGGGACGTTCTTTGGTCTTTTTGAGTTTCTTTTTGAGCTTGGCGTCGTCCACATTGTCGTTACCTACAAAGGAGATGTGGTTGATCTTTACTTTCGACTTTACATTTACGCCGATGCGAAGACGGATACCATCGCGGTTGAGTGTATCGCGCTCCTGTATGATTTTTACTTCTGCATTCAGGAAGCCTTTTTTTACGAAGTGTTTTCTTACGGCGGTTTCTGTATTACGCACCATTGCTTCGGTTACGATCTTACCGCGAATCAGGTTGAGATCTTCTTTTAGTCCGGATTCCTGGCCCTTGCTGATGCCGTTGAAGTAGAAACCGGTAAGGCGTGGCCTTTCTGACAGGACGACGCTGAGGTATACGTTTTCGCCTTCTATGCGTGCTACTTCTATCGTTACGTCGCCTACAAGGCCGTGTTTCCAGAGGCTGCGGATGGCGCCGGATATTGCGTCGCCGGGTATTTTGATTTTGTCACCGATCTTGAGGCCGGTGAGTGATACCATTGCGTTTTTATCGAGTACGTTCAAACCGGTCACTTCAATACCCGCGATGGTATAGGTTGCGGGGTTTGCATAGTTCAGACCGCTGTTATCACTGGCTGCAGGCTGATTGGGCCGTGTTCTTCTAAACTGTGCCCAAGAGTTAGCTGCTATAGTTACGAGAATTGCCAGGAAAAAAATTTTCTTCATCTGTCTTAGTAATCAATTATACGGATGATGCATCCCTCATCCGTTTACCGGTTTCAATTGTTCGCTTGTTTTGCCAAATCTTCGTTCGCGTTTCTGGTATGCCCAGATGGCTTCGTACAAAGTTTCCTTCCGGAAATCGGGCCACAGTGTGGGTGTGATAAATAGCTCGGTGTAGGCGATTTGCCAGAGAAGGAAGTTGCTGACACGGAGCTCGCCGCTTGTGCGGATCAACAGCTCCGGATCTGGGATGCCGGAAGTTTCCAAATAGTTTTCAATAGCCTTCTCATTTATTTCGGAGGCTTTTATTTCGCCACGTTCCACTTTTTCGGCCAGGGCCCTTACGGCCTTTGTTATCTCCCACCGTCCGCTATAGCTGAGGGCCATGATGAGGGTAAGACCGTCATTGTTTTTGGTCTTATCCATCGCCCAGGCGAGGTTATCCTGACAGTCGCGAGGGAGGTGCGAGGTTTCGCCAATGGTGAGCAGGCGTACCTTGTTCTCCATCAATGTTTTGATCTCGGCGCGGATGGTGTTCACCAGCAGCTCCATCAATCCTTCTACCTCCTCTTTTGGGCGATTCCAGTTTTCGGTGGAGAACGCGTAGAGCGTGAGATATTTAACGCCGAGCTCGCCGCAGCCTTCCGTTACATCGCGCACTGCCTGGATGGCGTTGCGATGCCCGAAGATGCGCAGCGCGCCCTTCTTTTTTGCCCACCGTCCATTGCCATCCATTATAACGGCAATATGCTGAGGCAAATTATTAAGGTCGATATGTTCCTTTAAAGAGGCCACAAGAGTTCAAAATTAGCAAAAAAGTGATTGGTTATTAATGTAATAGAGAAGTCTCGCGAAACTTCTGCAATTACTTGTACGGATTTTTGGGGCAGGGTATGTCGTAAAACGTCCGTGTGAGGGTCAGGCCCAGAAAAAAGTAGGTATCGTTATCGTTAGGATTGCCGTATTGGAAGTTCTTATCCTTCGGATTACCGGCAGATATATTATCCAGATAGTCGAAGAATGTCTTGCGTATACCGAACTCGAGGCCGAGATACCATTTGGGGTTCAACACATATTTTACTCCCCCGCCGAATGGTATTGCGAGCTGCACGTTGCTATAGTCGCCGTTTTTTTCGGCGTTGCCTGCGATGCTGAATAGTCCGAGGCCACCGAAGAGGTATGGCGAGAAACGGGTAAAGCGTTTGGTATCGTGCCAGCGGAGGAAGTGATATTCCATTACGGTCGAGGCCTCGAAGAGAAAGAGGTTAAACGAGGCGTTGCGTTTAACGGCGAAGGCGTCGATAGGTTTTTCTGACGCCCCGATCTGGCCGGCTGTTACCGCGGCGCGGAAGCTTACTACGTTGCTGATATTGGAACGGTAAAATACCGTTCCGGCGGGTTTAGAATATTTGAAATTGTATGTTCTGACCAGGTCTCCTGTATAGTTAAACGTACCGATACCGAAGCCGAGCTCTGAGCGCTGGGCATTTACGGGCGCGGTGGCCAGTAGAAGAAGTACAACGAAAGACAGTAGACCTTTAACAATATGCTGCATTATCTGAATTTAGCCCGGTGAAACGTTTTCCCGAGGATGTAGGTAAGCCTTATGGTCGTTACCATGTAGATGTCCTTGTCGTTTTTGTTTCCACGCAGGTTATCAGGGTGTTCTTTACCATATCCAGCCATCAGCATGTATGTTTTTCCGTCGCGGGCAGTTTCAGGCTGCAACACGCTCGGATCGGCAATCTCGCTGCTTCGGTAGGACATGGCCTGAGCCAATGGACTTTTAAGCACACCCAGGTCTACATAATTTTTACTTACGTCGTCGAGATAATCTGTAAAGGTATAACGGAATCCTATCTCTGCGGCAAGATCCATCACCTCATTAAGTCTAAAACGCGCGCCGAGGCCCATTGGTATGGAGATCTGTATTAATTTATAAGGTTTGATGCCTTTGTTCACGTCACCATCCTGCAGCTCGGAATACTGGCCTTCTGTTCCCAGGGGCCGCAGGTTAACCCATTTGCCTGCTTCGGGCAGGGGATTTCCCTGTAGATCGGTAGCAGGAGCCTGACCCTGAGGGTTGTGGGCGAACACAGCCACACCTGCAAAAACATAGGGCGTCCACTTTACGCGGCTGATATAGGTGGCCATGTTGTCGAACAGGTCGATGTTAGCCACTAACGACAGTTCCTTGATGCGGTTGCGGAACGAGAGGTTTCGTCTGTAGCGGAAAACGCCGTTTTCGGAGTCGTCTTTATTGGCGGATTCAGCATCTGAGCCCTTCAGGGTTCCATACATGAATGAGGCTAACAGGGTATAGCGGGGACCGAAGCGGTGGCCGAAGGTAAGGCCTATAGCGGGCTTGGTGAATGAAATGTCGGTACTGAAACGGCTGGGCTTTGGAGCGAGGTCACCATAGTAGTTGAGGGCGTTGAGAGAAAAGCCCACCATGGAGTACGCCTTATCTTTCTCAAAACTGGACTTACGACCACGATAGGTCATAATCCGTTTATTGTTCTTTTTAATTTTCCGCCGGTTCATCTGCGCTTCCGCATTATGGGCGACGGAAAAGCAGATTACCGCCAGGATTAGATAAAAAAGCCTTCTCATTTGCCTTATGATATAAGTAACTATAGATCAAGAATCTACAAAAGTAGTCAATTTTTAATTACGAGCGTCTAAACCCCAGTTCAGCTTTTGGCGCAGTGTTTTGAAATAGTGCTGCCCTTCAAGCTGGATGAGATTTACCTTAAAATCGCCTTTGGTTATTTTCAGATTCACCGATGCGTCAACCGAAGCGACACGGGAATCCAGGGATACCAGAAATTTACGGCTGCGGCCCTCTATTTTGAAAGTGATTTCCGCATTATCGGCCACAACTATGGGCCGGACGGTGAGATTATGAGGGCTGACAGGTGTAATTACCAGGTTTCCCGAACGTGGAAAGATCAGGGGCCCGCCGCAACTGAGCGAATAGCCCGTGGAACCTGTCGGGGTAGCGACTATGATGCCATCCGCCCAATAGGAGTTTAAAAACTCCCCATCGATATAGGTATGGATGGTGATCATCGACGATGTATCTTTTTTTACGACCGTGAAGTCGTTCAGCGCGTAATTGAGTTTGCCGAATATGTCGGCGTTGGTGTCGAGCTTGAGGGTCGAGCGTTTATCAAGCGTATAGGCACCTTCGAGCACCATTTCGATGGCGCGGGCGGTTTCGTCTTTATTGATCGTGGCGAGAAAACCAAGGCGGCCGGTATTAATACCGAGCACGGGTATTTCGGTTTTGCCGATATGGGTTACGGACTCCAGCAGCGTGCCGTCGCCACCGATGCTGATAACGAAGCTTACGTTTTTCAGGTTATCGCCGGGTTCATAGAGGCGGTACTTGAAGGGTTTGACGGCCGTGGGCCTGAGGTATTGATTGAATTTAGACGATACCCATATATCAACCTTATGACGCGTTAGCACCTCAAAGATGTTAATGATGACAGGAGCCAACTGACGATTAAACTCTTTTCCATGTACAGCTACGCGCATGCGGGTGAACGTTTCAGGTTTTAGTTTCGGCCGGTTTTTGGAGTGTACATTAAAGATAGGCAGGTGTCTGTCAATGAACCAATATCACGGGATTTTTAAATATCGAGATACCGTAGCAGCATATCGATACGGTCTTTTTCGCCGGCGATGGGTTTTGTTTCCTGATAGCGACCGATGACCTTATAGCCAAAGCGTTCGAGGGTTGCTACGATGCGGGATAAGTCGAGCTGATTTATTTTGAGGGTAAGTCTCATCTTGACCGGATCGAGGGGATCTTCCTTTACTACGCTGCTCAGGATCTTGGCGTGGTTTTCTTCGATGAGACGGCTTATTTCCGCTAGTGAATAGTCGTGATGGTTCATGGACAGCACGAGGATGCCACCGGGCAACTGCACGGCTGCTGTCTGTGCAAACGATGTAAGTGTATCCTGTACGGTGATCACGCCCCCGTAAGTCTGGTCGTCGTTCAGAACGGCTACCATCTGGAGCTTGTTTTCGGCGGCTACTTTCAGGATATCATAAAAGTGTGTGTCCAGGTGTACGTAGCAATTGAGGCCGACAAGGTTGAAATCTTTTACGTGCTTGTCGATATCGTTGCTTTCGAGGATGATTCCTTCGGAGATGAATCCGAGCAATTTGGCATCATCCACCACGGGCATGTAGTTGCAGCGGAATTCTTCCATCCACACAATGGCTTTGTGGGCATCGTCCGTTCCCTTTAAGGGCGGGATCATGTGGTTTATCAGGTCTTCTGCTATCACGCTGCTGGTGTTTTAGACTTATATACGTTTCTAGGTCACCAAAAAGTCTTCTACGAGTTCGTTAAATTTTTCGGGGTGCTCCATCATGGCGGCATGACCACACCGATCAATAAATTTCAATTTCGAGTTGGGTATAAGCCGGTTGAACTCGTGGGCAACCATGGGTGGCGTAATAGTATCATTCAAACCCCATACCAAAAGCGTGGGCACCTTGATATTCGGGATCTCGTCGGACATGTTATTTCGCTGTGCGGATTTGGCAATAGCGACGATCCGGAGGCATTTTGGAATGCTATTGGTGATTTCGAACACCTCGTCCACCAGCTCTTTGGTAGCTACTTCGGGGCTGTAAAAAGTATGCGCTACGCGCTCCTGTATGTATTGATAATTTCCCCTTTTGGGATAAGATCCTCCCATTGAGTCTTCAAACAGGCCTGAGCTTCCGGTCAGGATAAGCTTTTTAACTTTGCTACCGTTGTTTAGCGTGTAAAGTAATCCGATATGACCACCCAGGCTATTTCCCATAATAGTCATGTCATTTAATTGTTTTGCTTCTACAAATTCTTCCAGGAATTTCCGGAGACCTTCGAGGCCGGCTTCGCGCACGGGCATTTCGTAGATCGGGAGCATGGGTATAACCACGCGAAAATTCTTAGAAAAGCGGTTTACCACGCCTTCCCAATTGCTGAGTGCGCCAAATAAACCGTGTAACAGGATTAAAACGGGCCCTTGCCCTTCGTCTACAAATCGAAACTTACCGTCGTCTTTAACTAGTATGGCCATCGCAAAATTTTGATGGGGATTAATTAACTAAAAATAATTTTCAGAACGAAAAGATTCCCGTATAAACAGGTCTCTTAGAAAACGTCCTCAAAAATCGGAATAAAATTGCCTATCCAATGTGATATTTTCGGTGCGAAGCCGGCAATCCAGGGATAAAGCCAGCTTTTCTCGTTACCCCACCGTTCGGCGATGTGGACATTGAGCGATTCGAGGATCCAGAGGGCGACGCTCAACAAGAAAGCTGTTTTGATGATTCCCAGCAGCGCTCCGGAGATCTCGTCTACACGGCCGAGGAAGGTTTTGTCCACTGACAATTTGATCATTCGTCCGAGCAGTGTCATGATCACGACGATGGCAAGGAATACGACGCCGAAGGCCACGTAAGGGAGCACTTTTTCATCGACGTTAAATTCGTCTGCCAGCCAGAGCATTGCCCAGCCCATAAGCTTGAAACCACCGAGGATGCCCAGTATGACACCGAGAAGTCCAAAGAGCTCCAGCAGAAATCCGTCCTTATATCCCTGATATGCTCCGAGGAGGAGCAAGACCAGCAGGGCAATATCTATTCCGCTCAAGAGGCAAGGAGTTTTTTTACGATCTCCGATATCACTTTGCCATCGGCCTGGCCGGCGAGCTTTTTGGTAGCCACGCCCATTACCTTACCCATATCCTGGGCACCTTTGGCCCCTACTTCGGCGATGATGGCTTTTATTTCGGTTTCAACTTCGCTATCGGAAAGTTGCTTAGGGAGATAACGGCTTATGATATCGAGCTGAGCCTGTTCTTTATCGGCAAGGTCCTGACGGCCCTGCTGGCCAAAGATCTCGGCGGACTCTTTGCGTTGCTTGGCGGCTTTCATGAGCAGTTTGTTTTCGGTATCGGCCGACACATCTCCGGCTCCGCCCTTTTCGGTTTCGGCGAGGAGTATCAGCGATTTGATGGCGCGCAATGCTTCCAGTTCTTCTTTATTTTTAGCGAGCATCGCTTTTTTAATATCGTTATCAATTTGCTGCTTGAGGCTCATATTCTTTTTTAGTTTATCGTATTTTCGGGCAAAATATTCTTATTCGTTTCTATAGAAATCCATCACCTCAAAATCCCGTCATTGTGACTCGTCTAAGCGTCAATATTAATAAAATTGCCACACTCCGGAATGCGCGCGGAGGAAATAATCCGAATGTAGTTCGTGCAGCTCTTGATTGTGAGCGCTTTGGCGCGCAGGGAATTACTGTGCATCCGCGTCCGGACGAACGCCACATCCGCTACTCCGATGTGACCGCGCTGCATAGTGTAGTCACTACGGAGTTCAATATCGAGGGTTATCCGGACGAACGGTACATGAAGATCATCCGTGAGGTTAAGCCGGCGCAGGCAACGCTTGTGCCGGACGCGCCCGATGCCATTACGTCGAACGCCGGTTGGGACACCTTGAAGCATGCGGACTTACTGAAAGATATTATTGCCGAGATCAAATCATACGGTGTTCGTGTGTCTGTGTTTATCGATCCGGACCCGCGCATGGCCGAAGGCGCTGCCCGTTTAATGGCAGACCGTGTTGAATTATATACCGAGCCTTACGCCCATGGTTATGCCGTGGACCGTGATGCGGCGGTGAAGCCTTATATAGCAGCGGCCACCGCAGCGTACTCGGCAGGGCTTGGCATCAATGCGGGTCATGACCTGGACCTGCATAACCTGAGATTCCTGCATCAAAGCCTGCCTCATCTCGACGAGGTTTCAATAGGTCATGCGTTGATCTGCGATGCGCTGTACTATGGCCTGGAGAACACAATTCAGCTGTATCTTCGTGAACTGAGGGATTAAGAACCTTTTATTTAACTTTGAAGGATGGCGCACGGGCTTGCATGCTTACGCCGAAAAAAATCAGCACCCTATGAAATTGAGACAACAGTTTACGGACAGTGATCTACAACGTATTAAACTTGCCGTAAAGGATGCCGAGGACAGGATCTCCGGCGAGATCGTGCCTGTGATCGTAGAGCGCAGCGGTCATTATTCTGCTGCTTATTATAAAGGCAGTATTCTTTTAGCCGCCCTCACCTTTGTGTTCATCATTATTACGGACCGTTATGTGGTAGCCGATGCCAGCCTCACTTTGCTGTACGATCCCGTTTTTATCTTTATCGTGGTAACGCTCGGCGGCATTGTGGGTAGCTTGCTACCGCTTGTATCGAACTTGGTGAAGCGTGCGCTTATCGGGCAACCCGAAATGGATCGTGTTACACGTCTGCGCGCCGAGACTGCCTTCCTGGAAGAAGAAATTTTCAACACCCGTCAGCGCACGGGTATTATGATCTTTATTTCGTTCTTCGAGCACGAGGTTATTGTTGTGGCCGATAAGGGAATTACTAAAGTTGTGGATCAGAAAGAGTGGGATAAAATCGTGCGTGACCTGATCGGTGGCATACGAGCAGGCCGGATTACGGATGGTATAGAAGGCGCCGTAAAACGTTGTGGAGAGATCTTGCTGGAGAAAGGTTTTTACAAGACCGATGACGATGTTAATGAATTAAGCGACGACCTCAGAATAGACGAATGAGCACCATGATTTCTTTCCGGAAAGCAGGGGTGCCCACCTGCGTGTTTCAGTTTGCCATGTGTTTGCTTTTTGTGCTGCTGCCCGCAATGATGTTTGCGCAGCGCGCTGTACCTCCGCATGAAGGTATATGGGTACACGATGAAGCTCATGTACTCTCTCCTCAGACTGTTCAACAGCTGGAGTATGAGCTGAAGGCTCATCGTGACAGTACATCCAACCAGATCGCGGTGCTGGTTGTGCCTAACCTGGAGGGTGATGATATAGACTCTTACGCCAATCGTGTCTACAATGAATGGAAGCTCGGTCAGAAGGGCAAGGATAACGGTGTGCTGCTGTTGGTTGCGCTGCAGGAGAGGCGTGTGCGCATAGAAGTTGGCCGTGGCCTTGAAGGTGTGCTTACCGATCTTATGTCCAGCCGTATTAACCGTAACGAGATCGCTCCGCACTTCCGGACACAAGACTACGATGGCGGTGTGCGAGTGGGCGTATCGTCTATTATACAGGTTATCAAGGGCGAGTATGTTAATGACCAGCCAATGCGGAAGAAGAAGCGCGGTGGGCATTCTTCGCTGTTCACAGTGCTGATCGTTCTGGCTATAATATTCCTGTTATCGCGTCGCCGGGGTGGCGGCGGTGGCGGATACTGGTCGTCGGGTGGCGGCTGGATGGGGCCTATTGGTGGGTTTGGCAGAGGCGGCGGCGGTGACTCGTGGGGTTCAGACCGTGATTTCGGCGGTGGCGGGTTCTCTGGCGGTGGCGGCTCAAGCGATTCGTGGTAACCGGACTTTTAGTTTCAACGACTTTTCAATGTATTCATGAAGCGGATTGCGGTAATTTTTTTCATTCTTGTTCATACGGTGTTGAAGGCACAGCCACCGGTACCACCGTTATGGGGTCACCGTGTTCATGACGAGGAGCATGTTCTTTCCACCGGCGCGGCAGACCAGCTGGAGGCTATTCTGAAGGAGTATGAGGATTCAACTTCCAACCAGATCGCCGTTCTGATCATACACTCATTGCAGGGCGCTCCGTTAGAGGATTATTCTATACAGGTGGCGAATGAGTGGAAGCTCGGTCAGAAAGATAAGGACAACGGTATACTGCTGCTGATTGCCGTAGACGACCGTAAGATGCGTATTGAGGTAGGTAAAGGTCTGGAGGGTGTTCTGCCGGATGTTGTAGCGAGTCGTATAATCCGAAACGAGATAGCCCCGGCCTTCCGGGATCAGGACTACGACCGCGGTGTAACGAACGGCGTTACCGCGATCATAAAAGCTATTGGCGGTGAATACACTGCGGACAACGATCTGTCGGCCCCGGAAGGAGATTCCCTGACATGGCAGGAACGCTTGTTTATCGGACTGTTTGTCTTTTTTATTCTTGGGATATTCACCTTTATCGGTGTAGTGCAACGGGGATCCATGAGCTGGTTCATGTATGCCTTTCTGATTCCGTTCTATGCCACTTTTCCACTGGTCATATTTGGCGTTGCCGGCGGCTTGATTGCGCTGGCAATTTACCTGGTAGGCTTTCCGGTACTTCAACGGATACTACGCAATACGTCTTTTGCAAAGCGGCTCGGAAGTATTTCGGGGAAATCCGGGCGTGGAGGCCGTGGTTCTGGGTGGTCGTCGGGTTCCGGCTGGTCCAGTGGTAGCAGCTCTTCATCGGGCAGCAGCTTCTCCGGTGGCGGTGGCAGCTTTGGCGGTGGCGGTTCAAGCGGTTCCTGGTAAGGTATTAGAGCGACGTTAATTTTTGCCCGAGTTCTGAATTTTATAAAATGTAATCCTATTTTTGAGCCTTCTTAAAAAAACCATCCACAACTCATGAAACGAGACAAAGTAATTTTTGACCTCATTGAAAAGGAAAAGCAACGCCAGCAAAACGGTATTGAGCTGATCGCATCAGAGAACTTCACCTCGCAGCAGGTTATGAAGGCTATGGGTACGGTTCTTACCAACAAGTACGCTGAAGGCCTTCCGGGCAAACGTTACTATGGTGGTTGCGAGGTTGTGGATGAGATCGAGCAGCTGGCTATCGACCGTGCCAAGGAGCTTTTCGGAGCGGAGTGGGCTAACGTACAACCGCACTCGGGGGCTCAGGCTAACGCAGCGGTTATGCTGGCCTGTCTGAAGCCTGGCGACAAGATCCTGGGTTTTGACCTTTCGCATGGTGGCCACCTTACACACGGCTCGCCTGTAAATTTTTCCGGTAAGCTGTATCAGCCGACTTTTTACGGTGTAGAGGAAGCTACCGGTACGATAGATTTCGACAAAGTTATCGAGACGGCTCAACGCGAGAAGCCCAAGATGATCATCTGCGGTGCTTCTGCTTACAGCCGTGACTGGGATTATAAGAAACTGCGTGAAGCAGCTGACAGTGTTGGCGCGCTTCTGCTTGCCGATATTTCGCACCCGGCAGGCCTCATCGCCCGTGGTCTTCTGAACGACCCGATGGAGCACTGCCACATCGTTACCACAACCACACACAAGACGCTACGCGGTCCGCGCGGCGGTATGATCCTGGTGGGTAAGAACTTTGACAATCCATGGGGTCTGAAGACGCCGAAGGGTGAGCTTCGTAAGATCACGTCACTGCTGGATTCGGGTGTTTTCCCCGGCACACAGGGTGGCCCGCTGGAGCACGTTATTGCCGCTAAAGCTATTGCATTCCAGGAAGCCCTGTCGGATGAATATATGGAATATATCATCCAGGTGAGCAAAAATGCGAAGGCTATGGCGCAGGCTTTCCTGAGCAAGGGCTATCGGATCATCTCGGGTGGCACAGACAACCACCTTATGCTGATCGACCTTCGCTCGAAAAAGCTTACGGGTAAGCAAGCCGAGGAAGGTCTTATTCAGGCAGACATTACGATCAATAAGAATATGGTACCGTTCGATACACAGTCGCCGATGGTAACTTCAGGTATGCGCGTCGGTACGTCGGCCATTACGACACGCGGCATGCTGGAGAAGGACGTAACAAAGGTGGTTGACCTTATTGACGAGGCACTGCAGAAACCAGAGGACTCAAAGCATCTAAAAGCCGTTAAGAGGAAAGTAAACCGGTTAATGGAGAAATTCCCGTTATATTAAACACGGATTTTCAGGAGCAGCCGATTGAGAGATTTATTTATATATTTTAATACGTCATTGAGCCATGCCATTAGATCAGGAAGAGGTAGAGAATGAATACGGAGAACGCGTAGGAAGTGGAGAGGGGGAAATGTCCTTTCTGGATCACCTGGAAGAGTTACGGTGGCATGTTATCCGTTCCATAGCAGCGATTATGGTGTTTACGATCGCGGCGTTTCTTATCGCGCCGTGGGTTTTTGAGAACATCATTTTCGCACCGGCTAAAGCGAGCTTCCCTACGTTTCAATGGCTTTGCAAGCTCGGGCAGCTGTTCGGTTCGGAGGGACTGTGTGTACAGGATATTCCATTCAAGGTACAGAGCCGTTATATGACGGGACAGTTTACGATGCACATCATGGCATCGCTTATTCTGGGTCTTATCATTGCATTTCCGTATGTGGCGTGGGAGCTGTGGCGCTTTATAAAGCCCGGCCTGCATATAAAAGAGCGTAAATATTCGCGCGGTGTTGTAACTGCGGTTTCGTTTCTGTTCCTGCTGGGTATTTTGTTCGGCTTTTATGTGATGGCGCCGCTGATGATCTACTTCCTGGCGACATACTCGATCAGCTCGATGGTGTCGAACGAATTCGATATCACGTCGTATGTTTCTACGATGGTAACGATGATCTTCGGCAGCGGTTTGTTGTTCCAGCTGCCGGTCGTGATCTACTTCCTTTCGAAGTTCGGTATCGTTACACCTTCGTTTCTGCGTAAGTACCGGAAGCATTCGGTTATCGTTATCCTGATCGTAGCTGCGATTGTAACGCCTCCCGATCCATTGAGCCAGACGCTTATTGCGATTCCTTTATATCTGCTTTTCGAGGTTAGTATCCTGATCTCGGCACGGGTAGAGCGCAACCGGCTGCGTGACGAAGCCGCTGAACGATTAAGAGAAGAACAACAGTCTGCATCATGAAATTAGCGATAGGCAGCGATCATGCTGGTTTTGAATATAAGGAAGCACTGAAGTCGTGGCTCGAGAGTAACGGCTATTCGGTAACAGATTTCGGTACACATAGCAGTGCTTCCGCTGACTATCCGGACTTTGCACATCCGGTGGCTAACGCCGTAGAGAAGAAAGAATCGGAGCTTGGCTTACTTGTGTGCGGCAGCGCGAACGGAGTTGCCATTACGGCTAATAAGCACCAGGGCATCCGTGCGGCGATCTGCTGGAATGAGGAGCTTGCGGGGTTGGCGCGTCAGCATAACGATGCGAACATTCTTTGTCTGCCGGCGCGATTTATCTCGCCGGAGGATGCCCAGGCCATTCTGAAGAAATTCCTGAGCACTTCTTTTGAAGGCGGCCGCCATGCCAACCGCGTTAATAAGATCAGCTGCTGAGCTGATCAGTCGATGATACGGCTATAGCTGCCGGCAGGCTGTTGAGCGGTATATTTTTTCTTTAGCTCGGGCATACGTTTGAATATGCCCTCCATTTTGTTTTGTGGGTCGAGTATTATATCCGGCGGATCCTGGTGGAACGATCTGGATATACTCAATATGTTATCGTAATATTCAGGCTCCTCGAAGATATGTTGTGAGAGATCCCAGTTCAGGAAGGCTGATCCCAACGTGTTATTCTTATATACCGACAGGTCATTGGCTAATACCAGGACCTTTTTATTTTTCACGGTGCGGGCTTCGGGGCTGAGGCGTACATACAAATTACTGTAGCGGACTACGGGTATTTTGTGGTAACGGGCCATGTAACCCATGCCGACCACGCCGATAAGGATTGTCCAAAGGCTTATTTCTGCCAGGCGTTTCCGTCTCATCATGAGCAGTGAGTGAGCCATGAAGAAGCTGAAGCTGGGTATAAGGGTTATGAAGCTTTGGGGTGATATGTCTTTTGAATAGAAGATCTGCAGCACGGAAAAGAGCATCCACAGGAACATTACCTGTACGAGCTGCGACTGGTATTTGGTAAAGCGGGCGTCGCGGTTAAGCATAAAGAGCGCCATGACGAGGAAGAATGTCGGTACAATGGTGAGCAGCCAGAGGCCAGATACGTAGTACTGCGACGAAAAGCCGAGATTAGGCAGGTAGTAATAGTTCCAGATGTCTTTGACGCCGTCTTTGATAAAATATGCACTGATAATGAGCAAATGGGGCAGCGCATATCCGACAAGGAGGAGCAGATATTTACGGAACGACGTACGTGTTGACACCGCCAGGATGACTATGGCGGCGATCAGGTACACGCTATATGAGAAGACGAATAGTGACGCAATGCTTATGAAAAGCCCAAGGTTGAACACGGGTTCACTTCTTTGCTCACGAAAATCTATTTCGTTAAAGAGGTTGTTGAGTGCTATAAGGAGGAAGCCGGAGCCGATCAGCTCGGGACTGAGCGAGAGGCTGTCGAACGAGAAGAAAAACAAGGTTACGTAGAGCAGCGAGGGCACGAGAGTGCTTTCGGTATAGGCTTTTTTCTGTACGTGTATGTAACCGAGGTACGCGGCCTGGAGGAAGATGATGCCGAGGGCGATGGCGCGCCGCGCAAAGAGCGACCGGCCGCAGAGCCAGGTTATAAAACCGTCTACCCAGCCGGCAAGCGGGGCGGTAGAGTCGATGACCTGGGTATAAAGTGAGTGGCCAGTGCGTACTTTTTCACCCAATAAAATATTTTTCAGCTCCGGATAGGTCATGGCGGGGACATCCAGCAGCAAGGGCAGGGCCATGAGGATCATGAGGCCGAGCAGGGCCAGGAGGCGGTATGGGTCGTTTATGCGGAAGTAGCGTAGCAATGGCGGAGAGCTTTTTAAGAGTCCAAAGTAAGAGCAGGTTTTTATAATTGCCAATGGTTGGTTGCGAATTGTTGGCCGTTACAGGATATTTGTTGTTATGAGTGAGTCAACACGACAGCAGAAGTATGGGAAATTGCTCCAAAAGGAGTTGAGCGACATTTTTCAACGCGATAAGAAGGGTATTCTGGACAATGCGTTTATTACGATTGCCGATGTAAAGGTCAGTGCGGATCTGAGTATTGCCAAAATTTATTTCAGCATGTTGCTGGCGAAGAATAAGCAGGAGATCCTGGAGAAGATCAAGCTGCGTAAGAATGAGATCCGCAAGGATCTTGGCGATCGCATCGGGAAGCAGGTGCGTATCGTTCCGGAGCTGATTTTTTATATCGACGAGGTGGAAGAGAAGGCTCAGCGCATGGACGAGCTGATCAAGAACCTGAATATTCCACCGAAGACGGAGGAGTAAACCGAAGGTATAACTTTACACGCAGATAAAACGATACGCATACTTTGAATCTTCCGTTTTTTATCGCCCGTCGCTACCTGTTTTCCAAACGGAAAAAGAATTTCATTAACGTGATCTCGATTCTTTCGATCGTGGCGGTGGCGTTTATTACGGCAGCTATTGTTATTGTCTTGTCGGTATTCAACGGGCTTGGTGATCTGCTGCGGTCACTGAATAATTCGTTTGATCCGGAGATCAAGATCGAGGCGACCAAAGGGAAATCCTTTCATGTTACGCCGGAGTTTCTGAGCAAAGTGAAGGGCATTCAAGGTGTGCAGTTCGTTACGGAGGTGATTGAGGATTATGCATATGTGCGTTACAACGACGCCAACCAGATTGTTACAATAAAGGGGGTGAGCGAGAATTTTGTGGAGCAGAACCGTATTCCGCGTGAGAACATCGTTCAGGGTGAGCTGCGGCTGAAGAAAGGCAAGACCAACTATGCTATTCTGGGGGCCGGCGTGGCTCAGACGCTATCGGTTTTTTCGGTTGACGATATTTTTCCGTTACATCTATACTATATCCGGAATGTGAAAGCAGGTGTTACGGATCCTTCCCGGATGTATTCGCAAATGGATATTACGACGGGTGCTATATTTTCTATCGTTCAGAACTTTGATGAAAACTACATTATCGTGCCGGTGGATTTTGCGCGGGACTTGCTGAACTACGGTGACAAGCGTACTTCGATCGAGGTCAAGACTGTACCTGGGGCGAATGTATTTGCTGTCGAGTCTCGTTTACAAAGCTTGCTGGGCGATTCGTACCGGGTTTTGAACTATGAGGAACAGCATAAGGATCTTTACCGGCTGCT
>Ga0247762_1000074_pt1 | contig 44581 bp, 30 predicted proteins | sample UWRJL081202R4_FD_181016 | JGI IMG/M metagenome (GOLD analysis project Ga0247762, IMG submission 181016) | Plant litter microbial communities from Arlington Agricultural Research Station in Wisconsin, United States - UWRJ-L081-202R-4 | ecosystem: Environmental > Terrestrial > Plant litter >...
CGGAGGTCCTGAGTTACTTTTCGTCCTTTGTGAGGTCGTAGACACGAATCCACGCCAGCGCCCACCAACCTTCATCGTCATAAAACTCGTTGAGAAAGCCCGGGAACTTCTTTGGTGCCTGCGCGAGTGTGTTTTTGAAGACAGGAAGGTACCGGCGTGTGTGAAGCGTGAGGGAAAGATCCGCCAGTGTGGTGATGGAGTTCGCTGAGTTCCACCAACCGGCCGTACTGTAAAGGCCGGTCGTCTGGCTGTAATCCCTCTGTAGCTGCTTTGCGGCGGCAGTGAGCTGCTTGGAAGAGGTTTGCGTGATTGCGGGCACGGCCAGGAGGCATGCCATTAGCAGGAGTCTGCGCATTTCCAAAGGATACAGTCCAGGGAGGCTGCGAGAAAACCGGCAAACTTCTTCCCTACGACCGCACTTCGACGCTAATTGCGTCCGAAGCTGCAATTTCCGCAGCTTCCTCGAAGCTGGCTCGCACAAGATTTCCGCCAGAGCGTTTGCTCGTGTAAAGTGCCTGATCGCACATGAGGAGGAGGTCGTCCCAGGTTGTGGAAGAGTCCTGTGCGTAGGCGAGACCGAAGCTGGCGGTTACCTTGATTTGAACATCGGCGTGCACAATCACCAGACCCGCAACGCAGGAACGAAGTCGTTCGGCAGTCTCGGTCGCCTCTTCCATCGACGAGCCAGGAAGCAGAATTGCAAACTCGTCGCCTCCCAGTCGTGCCAGGTGATCCGTCGGGCGCAGCCCCTGTTTGAGGCAGCCAGCCACGGAGGTCAGTGTGGTATCTCCGCAATGGTGCCCATAGGAGTCATTGACCATCTTGAAGGCGTCCAGATCGATCACCATCGCGCACAACGGTGTTCGGACCCTACTGTAAAAGGACAACTCCCGTTCTGCCGCGAGTTCCATGGCACGCCGGTTGAGCAACTTCGTGAGTGGATCTGTTGAGGCCTGCATCTCCAGTTCGGTACGCAACAGGGCCGCTGTCATCCAGACGTAGGCCACCATCGCACCGCACTGCAGGCAGGAGTTGGCGATCAGGATGGATTGAAAAAAATGTCCAGCATGTAAATAGTTCGAGGGCGCGCCCCACGAACTCGTTCCGAAAAGACGGATGAGATTCGTGCACGCGAGCGCCACCATCACCGTCGCCATCGGCATCCCCATCGCGCGAAGGGTTCCGTCCTTTTTGCGGCAGATAAAGATTGCAATATGTGCCTGCTGGCAACAGAGCACAATGCTGTAAGCAATCAATCGCGCCCGTGTGTTGGGATGAATCAGGCCGTACTGCACCATGGTGACGATTGCCGCGACAACGCATCCCATCTGCCAGTAAATCTGCGAGGTACGACGTCCGAAGAGAGCGGCAAGAGAAAGAGAGAGGGCGAAGTATCCCACCACCACAAAGAGAGTGCCGGCCACGATAGAAAGACCGTCAGGAATGTGTCCGCGAAGAGCAACAGCAATGGCTCCAAGAAGAGCGAACAGGTTGTACAGCGAGAACCAGTGGACGCCTCGCAGACCCTTGTAAGTCCAGGAATTCGTGACCGCTAGCAAAGTGTAGAGAGCGAGCAGCCAGGCGTGCTCAAGATGTAAGACGTGGATCTCCATGGCTCTTCTCTACTTCCTGTTTGGTTCTGACGCACGTGGCCCGATCACAACATCTCAAAAGTATTGTATGGATGGATTGCTAGTGTAACGCAGCCAACCTGTCTCTTCGAAAGAGAATAGAGCTCCGATTAAGGTAATAAATTCGGTGGGCCTCCCGCGAGTGGGATCTATTTCCGACCAGTAAGCAAGCCACAGCAGGGATACGAATTTATCCATCTAGCGAAGAAAAAATGTGATTCCAAAGTAACGGAAAATCACCGTGAAAAAGTACGAGCTCTTCATGCTTTAGGCGATGCTTCATTTCATGAAAAGGTAAAACTGACGTAAGATACGTAGCTCGCTACGCTGTATTACGCCTTTTAAATCAATATGTTGCGGTCTCAATTTTGTATTTACCGTAAGTCCCTTGCGACCCTTGATTGCCGCTCCCTAAGGTGTGCTCCGAAGCGAAAGTCTCCTTCTTGTCGTTCTCTAATGAGCGTCAGGTGAGGATCTTGTTTCAGAGAGGCCTTTCTATGAACATGATTCACCCAAAAGTTGAACCGGCTTCGAAAGCCGGGCGACTCCATATGAGCGATGCACCTGAGCATCGCCTGCGAACATTAGTGAAGCACCTCACGCTACCGCTGATGATTCTCTTTCTCGCAACCATCTCTGCATGGGGCCAGCTGACCACTTCAGATATCTTAGGTACCGTCACCGACGGCACAGGCGCCGCCATCACCAACGCGACCATCACGATTCGCAATCTGGGCACCAACGATACCCGCGTGGTGAAGACAAACGACAGCGGCGACTACTCCTTCAACATTCTCCAGCCAGGGCACTACAGCATCCGTGTCGAAGCACCGGGATTTAAATCCTCGAACACGGAAAACCTCGCCGTCGAAGCGGGCGATCGCGCCCGTAACGATGCCCATCTGGAGCCAGGCGCCTCCTCCGAAACCATCACGGTCGAAGCGCAGACGCCGCTTCTCCAGGCAGACACAGCCACGGTCAGTTCTACTGTTACGGCAAAGGCCGTGCAGGACCTGCCCCTGAATGGTCGAAACTTCGTGCAGTTGGTCGGAATCGTTCCGGGTGCGAACGAAGGCCCAGGAAACGGTCTCTCCAGTGGTGGACGTCCGGACGATCGCCGCACCAATGCGGCTGGCCTCTCCGTAAACGGGCAGGACGACACCCTGAATAACTGGGTCATCGACGGTATCGACGACAACGAGCGCATCATCGGCTCCATCGGCGTCAAACCGAACGTCGAAGGCATTCAGGAGATCACGGTACAGACGAACAGCTACGCCCCGGAGGCTGGCCGTACGGCTGGTGGCGTCATTAACATCGTCACCCGTTCCGGAACCAACCGGTTCCACGGCACCGTCTATGAGTTCTTCCGCAACGACATCTTCGATGGACGCAGCGTACTGCAGACCAACGGCGCGAAACCCCGCCTACGTCAGAACCAGTTCGGTGGCAGCATCGGTGGTCCGGTCATCCGAGACAAGGCATTCTTCTACTTCGACTACGAAGGTCTGCGGCAGGTCACGGGCGTCACGTATACCAAGACCGTACCGACCCTGGCCGAGTACAACGCCATCAACAGCATCGGCGGAAGCACACCGCAGTCCCTGCTCTCCGCGGCAAATGGCACGGCGGGGCGCCCGATCGATCCCGTTGCGCTCAACTACCTCAAACTCTTTCCCGCACCCAATGCCGGACCGGTCGGTCAACTCACGAACAATTACATCTCCAGCCCCAACAAGACCCAAAGCGGCAACACCTACGATGCTCGCGTTGACTTCAAAATCAACGACAACAACCAGCTTTTTGCGCGCTTTGCCTACAACACCGTGAACACCTTCACTCCTCCAGGTCTAGGAACGCGGAATGGCCTGCAGATCAGCGGCGGTCGTTACGACTTCGACGGTCCCGCGAGCGATATCGCGCAGCAATACGCTTTGGGGTATACCCACATCTTCACTCCGAGTCTCGTGCTCGACCTTCGGGCGGCGTTCACGCGTATCAATAACCTCTCTCTTCCGCTCAACTACGGAAAAGGTGCTAATACGCAGATCGGATTTCCTTCCGGACATACCTTTAGTCCCTTCGCCGATTCTCTGACCCCCGTTTCGGTAGGTCCGTTCTCGGATATCGGAGATGGAGCTTACGTTCCTCTTCAAAACATCGATAATACCTACCAATACCTGGGCATCCTCAGCTGGACAAAGGGCAACCACAACATCAAGGCCGGTCTCAGCTTTATTCGCCGGCAGGCGCGCAACGTGCAGAGTGCTTCGGCAACGGGCGCGTACCAGTTCAACCTGCCCACGGACAGCAACTCCGCCGATCTGCTCAAGCAGCAGGACAATCAACTCGCCTCAACCCTGGTGGGCGCTTTCGCAAGCACCACGCGAAACTTCAACCTGAACTCTCCCGACTATCGCAGCTACGAACCGAGCGGCTTCGCACAGGATAGCTGGAAGATCACCCCAAAGCTGACGCTGATTTATGGCCTCCGATACGACATCTTCACGCCCTTCACAGAAGCTCATAACCGGATCTCGAACTTCGATTTTCCTCAGGCGCTGACGTTGAATGCATCAAACATCAGCTCCGCCCTGAAGGTTGCTGGCCAGAACGGCGTCGACTCCAAGGTAAACATTCCTACCGATTACTCCAACGTCGCCCCACGCGTAGGTTTCTCCGTGTCGCTTGCACCCACCACTGTCCTTCGCGGCGGCTACGGCTTGAGCTTCTTTCCTGGCAATTACACCTCCAATGCCAACCTGAAGAACGCACCCTTCACCTCCAACTTTAGCCCGGCTTGCCAGTCGGCCATCGCTGTTGAGATTGAAGGCAACCTAAACAAACTTGCTGGCCAGAATGGAAGCTGTGCCGCCATCCCAGGCGCACCTGCGAGCCTGGATCAGGGGCTACCACTTCCAGCTGCTCCCGACATCACAAACCTTGCAGGGATCTCTGGACTCTCGTTCGTGGCCGAAGCTCCGAAGTTCCGTTCGGCCCTCATGCAGCAGTTCAATCTACAAGTGCAGCAGCAATTCGGTGCAAACGTCTTCACGATTGGCTACGTTGGCAATATCGGTCAGCATCTGCCGGAATCCATCAACAACATCAACCAGCCCAAACCCTTCAACCCCTTGGCGCCAGTTGGAAGCGCGGCCAATCCTGTAGGCGGGGCACGTCCACTCAATGCAGTATTGCCTAATCTCTCCGGAGTAAGCTATATCGACAGCGGTGGTGTTTCGAACTACAGCGGTCTGCAGACATCGTTTCAGCGTCGCTTCGTGAAAGGCCTGGCCTTTGACGCGAACTACACATGGGCAAAAGCCCTCAGCGACATCACTGGCTTCTCCCAGCAGGGAGGTAACCAGGGTTGGAGTAATGCTGATCCCACACGCATTCGTCAAATCGAATACGCCATCGCGGAGAACGACATTCAGAACCGTTTCGCTCTCTCGTTGAACTATGAATTCCAGTTTGGCAAGAGCTTTCATGGTTTCAACAAGCTGGCGTTCTCTGGATGGCAGGCGAACACCATTACGGTCTGGCAGAGCGGCAAACCCTTCACGATCACCAGCAGCGGAAGTGGCGCAGACAATCCTTTCGAGAGCGACGGGAAGCAATACGGCTTCAACAATCGCGCCACCCCGCAGAACAGCGGAGGCAACGATCGCCCCAACCAGCTTGGAGACGCGCGCGGCCCCAAAACGAACGATCAATTCTTCAACACGGCAGCCTTCGCCCCTCAACCCCTCGGAACGGTCGGATCCGCGCAGCGCAACTCGCTGTTCGGCCCCAACTTCCGCCACGTGGATCTTTCCCTCTTCAAGATGTTTCCCGTTACGGAGCGTTTGAACCTGCAGTTCCGTGCGGAAAGCTATAACCTCTCCAACACGCCAAACTTCTACATCGGAAACGGCACCCCCGCCTCGCAGTTTGGCAGCGCAGGCTTCGGCAAGATCGCGCAGACCGATCCAAACTACACCCCAAGGCTGTATCAGTTCGCACTCAAAGCAGTGTTCTAGCTCAAACGTTTCACCCTATCGACGAGAGCGTCCATGCTCTCGTCGATAGGCATTTAACTGCCTGGATAAAGATGCAGGATCTTCCACATGCCAATCACATCTTGACCGTCATGATGAGAGGATGTTAGCGTCTCTGGCATGGACTCGCAAAATACAGACGTGATTCAAGGCACCCTCGACATGTTGATCCTGAAGACGCTCAGCCTTCAGCCGATGCATGGCTTCGGGATCGCTCGCCGCGTGGAAGAGATCTCGCGCGGAGTTTTCAAGGTCAACCCCGGATCTCTGCTCACGGCGCTGCAGAGGCTGGAGCGCGCCGGTTGGCTCGATTCGGCCTGGAAGCAAACCGAAAACTCACGCCGCGCCAAATTCTACAATCTGACGCGAACGGGCAGGGAAAAGCTCAAGACCGAAACCGCGGACTGGACGCGCCGCGCCTCGGCCATCGCACGACTTCTGAAGGCGGAGGCCTGATTCCATGTCTCTCTGGCGACAGCTCACCTACGGCCTGCGTCACCTGATCCATCGCCAGGACCACGACCAGGACGTGGCCGATGAGGTCCAGCAGTACTTCGAGGAGGCGACGGCAGCGTGGAGGTTGCGAGGCCTCTCCGAGGAAGACGCGAAGAGAGCCGCTCGTCGAGAAGTCGGGAATATCAACGTCGTGAAAGAGAGCGTCAATCTCTATGGTTGGGAGAACGTAGCGAGGGCCTTCTGGAACGATCTGCGCTTTGCCTGGCGTCAACTGCTGAAGCACCCGATCTTCACCGCGACTGCCGTGCTCACACTCGCGCTCGGTATCGGTGCGAATACGGCGATCTTCACCGTAGTGCAGTCCGTTCTTCTCTCGCCACTTCCTTACCGAGACGCAGATAAACTCGCCGTTCTCCAAACCCACTTGGCCGATATCGGACGCACCTCGCAGCGCACGACAGGTCCTGACGCTGTGGACATCCGCGATCAGGCCCGCAGTCTGGAAGCCGTGAGCCTCTACAGCGGCGGCAGCATGGGTATCCAACTACGCGATCACGCGGTATTCACGCCGCTATCCTTCGTCGATACAAACTTCGCGCGCGTCTTTCAACTGCAGACCATCGCTGGGCGTCTCTTCAAAGATGGCGACGCGCATCACGCGGCCCTCGTCGGCGAACAGTTCGCGCGCGACAACTTCGGCAGCCCCCAGGCCGCCATCGGGCAGATCCTCCACGTAGAGAATGAGGCGGTAGAAGTCACCGGCGTTCTACCCGCACCCTTCGACTTTCCCGCTGGCACGCAGGTCTGGGAAGCCGCCCCACTCCGGCCGAAGTCGATGGTACGCACAGCGTTCAACTACAGGGCCGTGGCGCGCCTCTCTTCTACCGCCACCTTTCAGACAGCGCAGACGGAGTTGAACGGCCTCTCGCATCGGTTGGAGATCGCGTACCCGTCGGAAAACCGAAATAAGCAACTCCTCTTGCAGCCCCTCCAGACCGCTCTTACGGGAGAAGCGCGTCCCACGCTCTTGTTTCTCTGGGCAACGGTGGGCATGATCCTTCTGATCGCCTGCGTCAACGTAACGCACCTTCAACTCGTGCGTTCCATGGAGCGGCAGCGCGAACTCGCCATCCGTCGCGCTCTCGGCTCATCTCGTTGGCAGGTCATGCGTCCGGTCCTTTTGGAGAGCCTTCTGCTCTCGCTCATCGGAGGTGCGGCAGGCGTGCTCCTCGCCTTTCCTGCGGTTCGCATCCTCGTCACGATGGTACCCAGTGAACTCCCGCGCACGAACGAAATTCATCTGAATGCCTGGGTGCTGCTCTTCACGCTGGGCCTTGCTGTGCTGACGGCGCTTGTCTCTTCATTGCTTCCAGCGCTCCGTGCAGCAAAGGTCGATCCCGCAGAAGCGCTCAAGCACGATACCTCTCGCGGCATCTCACGCCGCGGAGCAGGCCTGTTGCGTGACGCCCTGGTCGTTGCAGAGATCACTGCGGCCTTTGTCCTCGCCGTCGGTGCCGGACTTCTCCTGCACACCATGATGACCCTGATGGATCGAGACATGGGCTACCAGGCACGCCAGCTGCTCGTCGTCGAAGCTGACGCTCCCGCGCAGACTGAACAGGACGCGCACCGCGCCGTTCACCAGTTCAACGAGATGTTCGTCCAGCTCGCCGCCGTACCCGGCGTCGATCGCGTGGCTGGAATCATGGGCCTGCCCACTGGAAACTATGGCTCCAACGGTTCCTACAAAACCAGGGGAGGCCTGTCTCTCACGCCCGGTCAAGAAACCTCGTCCGTCTTCAGCGTGGCCAGCCCCGGTTACTTCCAGACCCTTGGTATCCCCCTCGAGCGCGGGCGCGACTTCACACAGCAGGACACCTATGAAACACCCTTCGTCGCCGTCATTAGCGAGTCGCTCGCAAAGCAAAGCTTCGGCACCGACGACCCTCTTGGCAAGCAGATCCAGTGCGGTCTCGACTCCGATAAGTGGATGACAGTCATCGGAGTCGTTGGCGACGTCCGCCAGGACTCGCCCGCCGAGCATCCCGGCCCGGCACTCTACATGCCGATGTCCCAACATCCCTTCTTTGCGAATCAGATTCACCTCGTCCTGCGCACCAATGTAAAACCGCTCACCCTCGTCACCGCAGTGCAGGAAAAGATCGCGCAGATGAATCCGTTGATCGCTCTCCGCTTCACCACGATGGACACCATGGTGAATAAATCCATCGCCACGGAGCGCTTCCGCGCCGCACTCATCTCTTCCTTCGCCGGTGTCGGACTTCTGCTCGCTATGCTCGGCGTCTACGGAACCATGGCCTACTCGGTCGCACAACAAACCTTCGAGATCGGGATACGCATGGCTTTTGGCGCGGAAAGATCGGCTATCCTCCGAATCATTCTCCAACACGCCGCCAAACTGGCAGTCTGCGGCATCGCGGCAGGACTGGCGCTGAGTCTTCTGCTCGTTCGTCTGATGACCAGCATGCTCGTCGGCGTTCGCCCGTCCGACCCGGCCAGCCTTGGTTCGGTCTGCCTTCTGCTCCTGGTCTCGGCAATCGCCGCAGCCTTCGCACCCGCCTGGAAGGCAACGCGCGTCAGTCCGGTCGTCGCTCTGCGAGCCGAATAACATAGCAGGCCAATCGCGGCCGCACACTCTGCGCGCAAAAGAAAAGTGGAGACCGAAGTCTCCACTCGAGTGTTCCAACTCTCCACCGTTCAGAAGCTGACCTTTGCCGCAAGCTGCATACCGCGAGCATTACTGTTGAAGAGCTTTTCCGGATGATTGAAGAGAGGGCTGCTTACAGTTTGAAACTGTGTAGACAGCGCTGCGGCGGTTAGATCGGTTTGAACTCCGTTCAAAGAGCCTGGCAGGTACTGCGCGTGGTTGAGAACGTTGAACGCCATCGCTTGAAATTCAAACGCTGTGCGTTCCGTAATACTGAGACGTTTACTCAGGGTTAGATCGACGTTATCGATAGGGCGTATGGGCAGTGTATTGCGCTGTGCGGTAGGGAGCACGCCCGGTCCGGCCTCAATGTAGTACGCATTAGGATTAGTAGCTACATAGCCAACCAGATTCGCATCGCACTGCGTCACGCCAGCGCCGCACTTGCTTGCAAGCGTTGTGCTGTAGACGGGCTGCACTCCAGATCCCGTCCCCTTTACGCCGTTCGGGTTGATGACCGGACGATCGATCGTGGTGGAATCGCCATTCAGGTTTGAATTTACCCCCGAGAGTACTGTTGCGAAAGCAGGGGACTCATACGTATAGATGGGTGCAAAAACCCAATTGCCCACGCCGTTCTTCAACAGCCAGTTCGAGTGTTTGAAATAAGGCAGATCGTACACGGCGGCTATGGTGAGACGCTGCGTACGGTCCAGCGCCGACCGGCTATAGTCTGCGCCAACATTCTGCGAATCCTGCGGACGTCGAGGAGTCAGAGAGGTGCTGAATACCTCAGCTGTCGCATCATCCATCGTCTTGCTCCAGGTATAGGCAGCGTTCAGAAGAAATCCGTGCTGGAAACGTCTCTGAAGCGACAACGAAAGAGCGTTGTAGTTGGACTCCGAGGAAGGAAGATAAGAGGTAATTTTGCTTGTAAATCCAGCCTGCTCAAAAGCGGGAACGATATTGGAGAGGCTTTTCAGATTACCCAGCGTGTTGGCATCTGGACTGGTTGTGACGCTGGTGCTTCCCGTCAGGTTTGTGAATAACTGATTCGCGGTCGTGACGGGAGACTGGACATTGAGTTGGACCTGGGTCGGCAAGTGGATACCGCGTGTTCCGAGGTAACGAATCTCGCCGGTGTAATTCGCGCCGAAGACACGCTGAATTCCGAGTGACCAGGTCTCAGCATAGGGCAGTCTCTGATCTGGTAGAAACCCTGAAGTCGCCGCGCGCTGGGCCGCAAGACCCGCAGGGGTGGACGGAAATACCGTAATCCCGGATCCTCCGGAAGACAGCCCTCCCTGTGCAAGGAAGTTCGGATCACCCGGACTTGGTAGTCCAGCGTTCCCGACATCGTTGGTGGAAGATAGCTGCGGCGGCGGGGTCAAAGTTCCGAGATTATCGAAGAGGACATCGTAGGCCATACCGAAGGCGGCACGGATTGAGGTCTTGTCGTCGGGCGCGAAGTTGACGCCAATACGCGGCGCAAAATTCTTGTACTGCGGTTGGGGCGCGTGGAATTGAACCAGACCAGGGACGCTTGCCGCGGAGTTGAGTTCCTGCTGCCGCTCACCTACCGGGACCGAAGTGAACTCATAGCGAAGGCCATAGTTGAAGGTCAACCTTGGAGTAGCGCGCCAGTTATCGTTAGCGTAGCCATAAAACGACGTCTGGTCTCCGTAGTAAGTAGCATTTCCAGTAGAACGCTCACCAAGGCTGGTCGGTGCGAGGTCGTGCAGATACTCCGTCAGGTAGTTGTATTCGTAGTCTCCTCGAGCACGCTGTGTGAACTGCTGCGGCGAGATGGCCTTACGTCCATCGAAGCCAAAGGTGAAGGTATGTTTTCCCTTTGTCCAGGAAAGGTTATTCGTGAACTGGTAGAGATTCTCGATCGTGGACTGGGGCGCGTTTCCATCGGGCCCGTAATTGATCTGTCCCTGGTCACCGAAGACAAGGTTGGGAAATGCATCCAGGCCGGGAAAAGTGAAGGGACCAGAGGGAGTTACATTTTCGTAGCGGTGAAATCCAATCCGGACTTCGTTCGTTAGATTGGGCGCAAACGTGTGGAACTCGCTCAAAGCAACGAGATGGTATCGAAAAGGTTCCGATTGATAGAACGCGGGAAGAAACGCGTTGGTGTCGGTCTGGGGATTCGTGTTGTAGATATAGCGAAGCCGAAAGTTGTCCTTTGGCGATATCGTCCAGTCGGCACTGGTGATCAGTGCCTTGGTCATATTGAGGGAGGGCGCTGCTGCTTGATAGTTGCCTACGGGTATGTCCAACCGGTTTTGAGATCCAAAGACCGGACCACCGGCGCTGTTCGCTCCGTAAGGATTTATCTGATTGTTGGCCGTGCCGCTGTAGATGGCAATCGTCTGCGGTCCAGACGCCTGATTGAAGCAGGCAGCATCGTTGGACGCGTCTACTTGGTTTGCAACAGCGGGTGTGTATTTTTCATAGACAGCCAGATTATTGGCGTTCAGGTTGTACTTTCCGGCATTTGCATTGAGCTGGGCGATACCTGCCGTCGTGGGAACGCATAGAAAATTCTGCACCACGCTCTTAATCGTATGCCGTTCAAAATTGGTGAAAAAGAAAAGCTTATCCTTCAGAATGGGGCCGCCGATCTGGCCTCCATAGCGATTATCGTCAAGAGGTGGATTCGGAATCTTCTGGCCTGCAGGTGCATTTTCGGCATTCAGATTGCGATTCTGAAAGTACTCATACGCCGTTCCGTGAAACTTATTCGTTCCGCTGATAACGTTCGTATTAAACTGTCCGCCGGAAGAGTGACCGAACTCCGGAGAAAACTGATTTGTGATCAGCGAGAACTCGCCCACCGCATCGTTGGGAACATACACAAGAGGCCCGGTCACCGACTTGTCGTTATTGTCGATACCTTCGATCGTGAAGTTATTGTTGCGTGGACGCTGTCCACCCACGGACGGTCCCGTGCCGACGCCAATACCACCTGTCGAGGCTACGTTCGGACTAAGCAGCGAAACGTTTAGAACTCCCGTAGGTCCGTTCGTCGCGCTGGGAAGGATAGAGAGTTCCTTCGTCTCGAAGGTCTGGGTCAGGTTGGTGGAGGTGGTATCCAGATTGACCGTCGCCTCAGCCGATACATCGATACTGGAGGTTGCGCTAGTTGGCGTCAGAATAAGCGCCACAGTCGACCTTTTGCTCAAATCGATGCGAACATTGCGGAGCGTGTAGACAGCAAAACCCTGTGCGGACGCGCTCACATTGTAATTGCCCGGTAAGAGGTTCGATATCAGGATCTCCCCTGAGGACGACGTCTTTATAGTCGTCGTAACGCCTGTCTCTACGTTCGTCACTTCGACGGTGGCGTCTGCAATGATCGCGCCTGTAGCATCTGAAACTTTCCCTGTTAAATCACCACTGGTGGCCTGGCTCCAGGCCATTCCTGCAAAGAACAACAACACTGCGAATGTCTTGGCAAAACCTGCCAAGACCCTGGGTATTTTTATGCGCCTCATCTGTTTTCCTCAAAAGTATGTAATGTTTCACCCGTCGCGATGCCCTCTCAAATGGAGACATCTGCGAAGCTGTGCTTGTTTACCGGGTGGGCATAATTCATCATCGGATTACGTATCAGGCAGAATTGAACCTGAGAAAACGACCGACTAAATAGGTGAAGCGTTCGCTTCACGTACTTGGAGCTGTGTATGAGTGTTAAAACCCGATGAAGATTTTTTATTCCCAGATATTTTCCACAGGGCTTGTTTTATTTGGCCGAGCAGGATCGACGGGAACGCTCCAGCGTCGATCAGCCTGTGAGCGTCAGGTCGCGCTCTATGCGAAGCCCATACGTATTCTCGGATTTGAAGAGGCGATTCAGCGAAGCCCTAAAATCCCAGCCTGCCTAGAGAGTCCGTAGTCTATTTGAAGACCTCTACGATCCAGTAGAAACTTTGAGGGACACTGGTGTGTAGTTTCGGACGAACACGGCAGACTCCAAAATAAAAGTCATCGGTGCCTAGCCTTATTTCGCATCTCTCCAGTTCGGCCCTTTGCCTACCTCGGCAACAATTGGAATCGAAAGCGAAACAACGCTTTCCATCTCCAGCTTTACAAGCGCCGCGACCTCTTCCACCTCTCCCGTTGGCGCATCGAAAAGCAGTTCATCATGCACCTGGAGCGTCATCCGGGTCGCGAGCTTCCGCTCTGTGAGCGCCCCATCGATCTTCAGCATGGCGATCTTGATCATGTCCGCCGCAGTGCCTTGCAGAGGCGTATTCACAGCCGTGCGTTCTGCAAATCCACGCTGGTTTGGATTCCGCGAACCGATATCCGGGATAGGCCGCATGCGCCCAAAGAGCGTGGAGACTTTGCCGGTCGAGCGAGTATCTGAAATCGTACGTTCGATGAAGGCAGTTACACCGGCATAGCGCTCACGATAGCGCTCGATATAAAGTTTCGCCTCGTTCTGCGGGATACCCAGCTGCGCCGCCAGGCCAAACGGCGAGATACCGTAGACGATGCCGAAGTTTACGGCCTTCGCGCGGTTACGTGTCTCCTTGTCCATCGTCTTCGGATCGACCTCGAAGACCTCAGCCGCAGTAAGGGTATGAATGTCCTTGCCTGTCCGGTATGCGTCAAGCAGCAACGGGTCCTGCGAGAAATGAGCCATAAGCCGAAGCTCGATCTGTGAGTAGTCCGCGGAGAGAAGGACATTGCCCTCGGCGGGGATAAACGCTGCACGAATCTCTCGGCCAAGTGCGGTTCGCGTTGGAATGTTCTGCAGGTTGGGGTTCGTGGAGCTGAGTCGACCGGTCGCGGTTCCCACCTGGTTGAACGTCGTATGGACGCGGCCTTCGGGATCGGCCAGTTGCGGAAGCTGCTCCGTGTAGTTGCTCCGCAGCTTCGCCAGCTGGCGGTACTCCAGCACCAGCGCCGGAGCCTCATGGTGCGCCGCCAGCTCTTCCAAGACATCCTGCGCTGTTGAGACGACCTTTCCCTTGCCATACTTCATAGGCTTGGGAAGATCCATCTTGTTAAAGAGAACCTCCCCCAGCTGCTTGGGCGAGTTGATGTTAAAGCGGTGACCGGACATCGCGTAGATCCGCTCGGCCAGCGCATCCATATCCACGGCGAGCTTGGAGCTCATATCGCGGAGCACCTGGGAATCGATACGGCACCCCGCCTGCTCCATCCGCAACAGAACCGGAACGAGGGGGAGATCGATCTCCTCATACGGCTTGAGCAGGTCGCCTTCTTCGGCCTGAATGCGAAGCGCGGGCGCAAGCCGATGAATCGCAGAGGCCGCTTCGGGAAGCGCCGTTGCGGGCGGTATCTGATTCTTTACCGGAGCCGTAATACTCTGGCCCATCCGCGCCGCCACGTCCGCCAACTTGTGCGACCCGTGCGTCGGATTAATCAGGTAGCTGTACAGCATGACGTCATGCGCCACGTTGGCGATTTCCAAACCATACTGACCTGCTGTCTCAAGCAGCGATTTGAGATCATGGGTGGTTTTTGAAAGCGTTGCGTCCTTGAGCGCGTCGCGTATCGCACTCGCCTCAGGCGCGTTCAGGTCGAGGAGCAGGGCCGTTTTGTCATCCGCAGCTAGGCCAGCCATCAGCGTATTGCCCTTCGGTTCCGTTGCGGCGGGTGCCGGTGTCTCTGTTTCAGGTGCGCCAAAGAGAGAAAGATTCTCCGCAGGTGCGGGCTCCGGCTCCTCTCCTTCCGGCAATTCGGAGCCATCATCCGCGCAGACTTCTGCTGCCAAGGCAGCCTCTGATTCCTGAAGAAAAACTGTGAGGTTTCCCGTGCTTCTCGATGAATGCAAAAGACTTGTAATCTCGGCTGCGTTTGGCTTGGTAATAAGGTTTGCCTTCTCGGCAGTCGCAGGTGGGGCCAGCTCTTTGAGTAGGGTGGTGAACTCCAGCTCCGAAAACAGGGCGCGCAGAAGGACAGGTTCCGGCTCGGTGGTGGTCATCTCTTCGAGAGAAAACTCCATTGGCAGATTGCAGTGAATTGTAGCTAGCTCCTTGGAGAGTAGAACCATCTCACGGTTGTTCTGAAGCGACTCGCGCTGCGTCTTCTTCTTGACGTCGGCGGCTCGGTCGAGAGCGTTTTCCACAGAACCGAAGGCCTGAATGAGTTCGACAGAGCCCTTGTCGCCGATGCCGGGCGCGCCGGGGATATTGTCGATGGAATCCCCGCGAAGTGCCATGACATCTACGACCTGGCGTGGCGGAACGCCGAGCACCTCTTCCACCTTGGCGGGATCGAGGATGAGGTTGTCCTTCATCGGATTGAGGATCGAGACGTTCTCATTTACGAGTTGCATCATGTCCTTGTCCGAGGAGACAACGTAGACATGGTGTCCCTGTTCCGCCAGCCGGCAGCTCAGCGTTCCGATCACATCATCGGCCTCGTAGCCCTCGTAAGACAGGATCGGAATCCGGAAGGCCTCCAGGGCGCGACGGATATAAGGCTGCTGCTGTTCCAAATCGGGCGGGGTCTCGGTCCGGTTCGCCTTGTAGCCCAGGTAGTCCACTTCATCAAACTGCTGGGTTTTGATGTTGAACTTCCGCATGGTTTTCATCTCGGCGGCCAGTTCATTGCGGTGCACCGGTGCGCCACCTTCATAGATCGCCGCCAGGTAATGGGGCGCGAAGTCGCGGCGTAACTTGTTGATCATATTGACGAAGACATAGGTAGCCGCCGTGGGAATGCCAGTGCGCGTCGACATCGGGCGTGAGCGTTGCATCGCATGGTAGGCGCGGAAGACAAAGGCCATAGTGTCGAGCAGGTAAACGGGCGGCTTGTTAGAAGGGGCCATAACCTCAGGATAGATCGGCGAGGATTTTGTTGCTCACGCCCATTCCAGATAATAAGATAGGGCTGATTATCAAGACTGCAAATGAAGCAGAGGCTACGACCTTTACTCATGAAGACACTCCACGAGGTGGCAGTTGGGTCTGATGAACAGTCGGCGGGCCTTGGGTGAATCCCAAAGTGCGCGACTCTGGTTTTACTTTCTTCTGGTTGTTGCTTCAGGACACGTTGCTTGCGCTCTGCTGACTCCCAGGCAGGCCTGGGTAACCTGCTGCTTCCTCGCGCTTGCTTATGCGGGGGGTGTGGGCCTCTCCTTGCAGAAGGCGCGAACCGCTGTGGGTACGCTCCGTTTGAAGTGGTTTCTGGCTGCCGCCAGCTTCACTCTCTTCATGGCGGGATATCTCTCTATTTTGTATCGCCATTTTCCTCGGTCGGGTGCCTACGGCGCATCTATACACGCTATTCCGTTCGCGTTTCGAGGACTTCCACTCCTCTTTGCTCTCTGTAAGAGCGAAGATGGGGAAGAGCCTGCCGCGTTTGCCTGGATCGATGGGGCCCAGTTGGTCCTTATCTGTTTCCTGTTTATTGCGGTTCTGTTCCCAGGTTTCTCCATGGACCTGCACGCAAGCCAGCCGCCGTTGCAGGACTTCGCCGCGATCCACTACCTGGACGTTGAAAACTTTCTTCTGCTGGCTCTCGCGACCGGACGGCTCTACGCCGCGCGCTCCATCGACGATAAGGTGTACTGCCGGGCGCTCTGCTGGTTTCTCTGGCCCATGAACCTCATCTGGTTTTTCCTCACCCATCTGATCGTCTTCAAGTGGGCCGTACCGGCCGGCTCTGCCTGGTTCGTCCTGGCCGATCTCCCTATCATCTGCTTCGCCGCGATGACGGTCTTTCCCTTCCGCTTTCACATCGAGCGTGAGACGAGCGGGCACGTGGGTGCAGCGGCCCTGATCCGGATCGGGAGTTCGGTATTTCTTCCCGTGTCCGTTCTGCTTCTCAGCCTGGCGGTGGCCAGCGCAGGCCACTTTGCGCTCATCCCGGTGATCTGCAGCATGCTCTCGATCTTCCTCTTCGCAGCCAGATCGTCTTATCTGCAGTTCCGCTATCAAAAGTCGCAGAGCAGACTGATCGACGCGCGAAATGTTATGGAGATGATCTCGCATACAGACCCTCTGACAGGCGTGCATAACCGGCGGTGGTTCGACGCTGCTCTCCTTCGAGAGTGGAAGCGCGCCCAGAGAGGCAGGCAGCCTTTGACGCTTCTCCTGATCGACATCGACCACTTCAAAGCATTCAACGATACGCTGGGCCACCTGCAGGGCGACGATTGCCTGACAGCTGTGGCGCAGAAGCTGATGTCGAACCTGCAGCGGGACGGCGACTCCATCGTGCGGTATGGTGGCGAGGAGTTTGTCGTCATACTCCCCCAGACCGACACTCGAGGCGCATCGACGGTTGCGGAGAACATGCGGCAAGCGATCGCAAGAATGGAGTATCCCCACCCGGGCGCACCGGGCGGTATCGTGACCGTCAGCGTGGGTGCGGCAACGCAGTTGGATTACTCCCATGAAGATACTTCGGAAGAGTTACTGATTGCAGCAGACACGGCGCTCTACCGCGCCAAGAATGGTGGCCGCAATCGTGTAGAGTGCCAGGAGCTTTCCAACGGCGAAGATACCCCTCCCATCGCCGAGGCCATTCCTGCGAACTGAGGAATCAGCTCAGAAACATGCAGTCGCCGTAAGAGAAAAACCGATACCTGGATTCCACCGCATGCCGGTACGCGGCGAGCACATGCTCGCGTCCCGCGAAGGCAGAGACGAGCATCAGCAGTGTCGACTGCGGAAGATGGAAGTTCGTCAGCAGGGCATCGACCACCTTAAATTCGTATCCGGGCGAGAGGAAGATCGACGTTGTCCCGGAGTGAGGAGCGAGTGGCTGGCCAGGATTCTGCGAAGCACAGTGCTCCAGGGTGCGTACGGTGGTCGTGCCCACGGCGACAACGCGTCGACCCTCCGTCTTCGCCCGGTTGATGGCCTCGGCGGTCGGCGCGGGCAGTGTGTAAGGCTCCTCATGAAGATGGATCTCTGAGAGTTCTTCTACCCGCAGCGGCTGAAATGTTCCCAGTCCGACATGTAGCGTGATTTGTGCAACTTGCACGCCTTTGCTTTGAATCTTGTTTAAGATATCCGGGGTGAAATGCAAGCCCGCCGTCGGGGCTGCGGCAGAGCCCTTTTGTTGCAAATCGGAGAAGACAGTCTGGTAGCGCGAGCGGTCTTCCGGAGCGTCGGCGCGATGAATATAAGGAGGTAGGGGCATGTGGCCGATGCGCTCCAGGGTGGCAAAGAAGTCTGGGCCGGAATTGAAGCGAAGGGTCCGTTCCCCGAACTCTCCGGCCTCCAGAACCTCTGCTTGAAGAGCATCTTCTCCGAAGACCAGGCGCTCTCCGACCTGCACTTTCCTGCCGGGCTTGACCAGAGCGCGCCAGAGATGTCCGCCGAGGGGCTGAGTGAGGAGAACTTCGATCTGCCCGGTCGGTGCAGGAGAGTTGCTCTGCGTTCGAAGACCTTCGCGGCGTGCGAAGAGCCGGGCAGGAATCACGCGGGAGTTATTGAGCACAAGAAGGTCACCCTCCCGGAGCAGATCGGAAAGGTCGAGGAAGTGTTTATCTTCCAGATGGCCCGTCGTCCTGTCGACGGTCAGCATCCGCGCCGCATCGCGCTCGGCAGGAGGCTTCTGGGCGATCAGTTCAGGGGGAAGGTCGAAGTGGAAGTCGGAGACGCGCACTCTTTTAGTTTAGGTTCAGCGGGAGTGTGATGCTCACTCGGTAACCGCCATCTGCGTAGCCCGGTCCATCATCTCCTGCACCCGAACCTGGGCCTCGGACAAGTCCACGTCCGGAGCGATCAGGACATGCGCAGGCCAGGAGACGGTCACGCGGCTGAAGGGCTTCGGGATAAAGAAGCGGTCCCAGCTCTTCAGCTCCCATGCACTGGAGGGATGGAGATGGAAAGCTCCCGCATCTTCGGTCGTTCGCTGTGCCAGTAGGGTAAGGCCGGGTTTGGCGACGTATACAGGTCCGCGTGGCCCATCCGCAGTGAAGGCGGCAAATAGGCCCGACCTCACCGCGCGCTCCATCTGTAGAAGCGCAACCGCTCCACCCCGGGAAGAAGAGCCTCGAACCGCGACGAAGCCCAGGCGTTCAACCGTCCGGGCAATCAGTTCGCCATCGAAGGATTGCGAGATCAGGATCGCGATGCCCATGTTCCGGAAACGGTACGCAGCCATCAGGAGCGAGCGGTGCCAGAAGCCAAAGACTCCCGGAGGTGGTATAAGATGGCCCGGCGTGACGCCTGGATCGCATACGTCACGAAAGCGAAGCGTACAGCCGAGCAGCCGGATCAGGCCACTGGCTAGCGGAGGGACCACGGCAAGAAGCATGCTTTGTTGGCGTGTGAAATTTCGAGTTACCGGCACAGAGGAATTGTATGCGGACGGGTTCAGAGACCATGCAAACTTTAGGCACCCGGACCTCCGGAGATGGGGCATCTGCCCTGACCGGGAAGCGTCTTATAAGAGGTGCCTTCAGGAAAAGTAGTTGAAATGAAAGGGAGGCGAAGTGGTATGGCAATCGATGTTCTCGATGAATTAGGTCAGGATGTAAAAGAATTGAACCCGTGGGAAGCCCAGGCAGAGCGATTTGATTTTGCCGCCAGGAAGCTGGAGTTGGAGACGGGAATCTGGAAAGTTCTACGGCAGCCCTCGCGCGAGATCATCGTCCACTTTCCGGTACTCATGGACGATGGTTCCATCGAAGTCTTCACCGGCTACCGTGTGCAGCACTCGATGGCGCGCGGACCGGCCAAAGGAGGGATTCGCTATTCGCCGGATGTCTCTCTCGATGAGGTACGTGCGTTGGCGAGTTGGATGACGTGGAAGTGTGCCGTGGTGAATATTCCCTTCGGCGGAGCCAAGGGAGGCGTGATCTGCGATCCGAAGAAGATGAGCCAGGGCGAACTGGAGCGGATGACGCGCCGCTACACCTCGGAGCTCATCGAGTTCATCGGACCGGAGAAAGATGTTCCTGCGCCGGACATGAACACAAACGAACAGACCATGGCATGGATGATGGACACCTACTCCATGCACATGCGCCAGACCGTGACCAGCGTCGTGACCGGAAAGCCGATCAACATCGGCGGTTCGCGCGGACGCACGGCGGCCACCGGACGCGGCATCTCGATCGTCTGCGATGAAGCTCTCAAGCATCTCGGCATGAAGCCAGCAGAGACCACTGTGATTGTGCAGGGTTTTGGCAACGTCGGCTCCAATACCGCTCGCCTGCTGACTCAGAAGGGGTACAAGGTGGTCGGCATTGCCGAGTGGGACGGCGGGCTATACAACGCGTCCGGGATCGATATCGAAGCCCTGCTTCTGCATCGTTCTAAGACGGGCAGTGTGCGAGGCTTCAGCGCCGCGGAAGAGGCAAACTCGGCCGAGTTGTTGATCCACGCCTGCGACATCCTGATTCCCGCGGCGACGGAGAACGTCATCACCAGCCGGAATGCGGCTGTGATCAAGGCGAAGATCCTCGTGGAAGGCGCGAATGGACCGACCACGCCCAAGGCCGACGCGATTTTGGAAAAAAACGATGTCTTCATCGTGCCCGACATCCTGGCTAACGCGGGAGGCGTGACGACCAGCTACTTCGAGTGGGTGCAGGATCGCATGGGGTACTTCTGGACGGAGGCCGAGGTCAACGAGCGGCTCGACCGGATTATGACGGAGAGTTTTATCGAAGTGATTCGGTACGCGCAGTCGCATGGAGTCAATAATCGGATTGCGGCTTACATGCTGGCCATCGATCGCGTTGCGTATACAACGAAGCAGCGCGGCTTTTACGCGTAACGGCTTACGAGGTTTGAATGAAGGGTCTGGTCTTTTCTGTTTTGGTGGTCGCTGGGATAGTACATGCGCAGTCTGGGAATGCGCCTGCCGGGAGTAAGGGTGGCGCGGAGACAGTCCGTCTGAATTCCAAAGTTTCGGCAGAGGGATCGGGACAGGGTAACCCTTCCAAAAATCCGTTAGATACCCCCGAAGCGCGAAAGCTCGCCGAGGCGGTTCTCAAGAAGATCGAGCCCGGCACCGTCTGGAACGATGAAAATGGCAGACCGATCCAGGCGCATGGCGGCGGGATTCTGAAGCAGGGTGCGTTCTGGTATTGGTTCGGAGAAGATCGCACGCAAGGTCTGGATAAGAACAAACGCTATGTCAGCTGTTACAAGTCCAAGGATCTGACGCATTGGGAGGTAAAAAACCGTGTTATCGAGTTATCCGAGCCGGAGGAGTACCGAAAGCAGTTCGGAGAGAACTGGCAGGCCGAACGTCCCAAGGTCTTCAAGGTCAGTCCGCGCAAGTTTGTGATGTATATCCATCTGGACGCGGCCTACAAAGCTGCGGAGGTGGGTGTGGCGGTGAGCGAGAACATCGAGGGGCCGTTCCGCCTGGTGAAGCGCTTCCGCCCTCTCGGCAAGGAGAGCCGGGATATCGGTCAGTTTGTCGATGACGACGGACGGAACTATCTGATCTTCGAAAGCCGACCCACTGGCGGTTTCTACATCGCGCAGCTTAATGACGACGGCATGGATGTTACCGAGACCGCCTTTGTCCACGCGCCTTTAGAGGGTGGAGCGATTGCGAACTATGAAGGCCTTTACTACGTTCTCGGCTCGCATATGACGGGATGGAAGCCGAATCCGAACGTCTACGCAACGGCAAAGAGTTTGAAGGGACCATGGAGCGAGTTCAAGGATATTGCTCCGCCTGAGACAAATACCTACGGAACGCAGTCCTCCATGTTAATCAAGGTGAAGGGCAAGCTGAAGACGACTGTGATCTATGTGGGAGATCAGTGGAAGCCGGAGGCGCTCTGGGATTCACGCTATGTCTGGATGCCACTCGAAATCGGCGCGGGAAAGATGAAGCTACCTCAGCCGAAGCCGTGGACCATCAATATCAGGACAGGTGAAGTCCACTAAGGTGGTATTCATCCAGATTCTCATATGCTGTAAAAACGGCAAAACCTGAAGTTCCGATCAGAAATCCCATATAGGGAAGGGTGCATCTTTACGGTGCGTCTTGGCCGCGTTGTCTCCCGTCTGTATGAGATACAGTTATCGCTTGTTCTCGCGGAACCAGGTTCCCCATGTTCTGCGTTGGCTCTTTCGAGCCATGATGTACTTCTGTGTTTCTTTTCCCGAGTTCCAGTCTGGAGTATTTCTTGACCTTCGAGTTTCTAAAGAAGCGAAGCTTCTGGATTTCTACAGCGCGCTATCTCGCTGCGGCATTTCTCTTTAATCTGCCCTTTGTCTATGCGCGCCACGAGATCAGTATGCGCGTTGCCGAGATCAATCTCGATTATCTCGCCCTCGTTCTTCTCTATATCGTCGCTGGACGCTTCCTTGCTGGCGTAGGTTTCTTTCTTGTGTATGTCGTGGAGTTATTGAAGATCTTCGACAAGATTTATTTCTTCACCCAGGAAGATCTCGTCTATGCCGTTCGTTTTGCCTTCCAGGTGCAAACGGGCATGCTTCTCGGCGGTGTTGCGGGAGCGCTGTTCTTCTGCGCTCTGTTTACCTACCTCTGGTTGAAGGTTCTGCCCCGCAGGGACGGGGTTCTTCAAGGACTATGGGCGGTCGCCCCCTCCGCCATTTTGATGGTCCTCCTGTTGGGCGTGGATACTCTAAAGGGCTATAACCCGATTACGCGCTCCGGTGGGCAGCGCTGGGGTACACATCTGGTTGGGGAGACCTTCTACCGGACATCGATGTACATCGTGGCTTCGCTTCGCTACGACACCCCTCCAGGTACGCCCATTCCTTCCGCGTCGGATGTGTTACGACCGCTCAAGGGAGACAATCACTACGCAAAGCTGAATATCGTGCAGGTTCTGGTGGAGTCGATGGGGCTTCAGATAAATCCGGGCGAAGGCGCGCGAGAATTTGCCCTGTTCCATAGCCCGGAGATTCTACAGCGCTATCGCTTGACCGAGGGCAGCGTACCCTTCAACGGACCGACGGTCCCGGGACAGCTGCGCGAGTTATGCGGATTGCATCTCGGTGTCCGTGTGGACGCCAGTGTGGCAGCGCAGTCAGAACGTTGCCTTCCGAGGCAGCTGAGGTCGCTTGGCTATGACACTGAGGGCATCCACGGTTACACGGGAAGTATGTTTCACCGGTCGATCTGGTACCACGACTTCGGTTTTCAAAGGAGTGTCTTTCTGGAACAGCTGAAGAATCTTCCCGGCATGCATCTCTGCGAGGGAGCATTCGAGGGTATCTGTGATGCGGATATTGCGCAGCTGATTCATACGCAGCTGCTGACCTCCCGTGACAGAAAGCGTCCTCTTTTTGTGCACTGGATGACGCTGAACTCCCATCTGCCCGTCGAAGAGGAGGGAGCACCGGCGTACTCTTGCCCGTCGGGGTATGCGGTGGACGTCTGCGACCAACTCGGCTACATTCACCTGGCCCTTGAGAGCATTGCAAAGATTGCCACGGATCCGACGATTCCTCCGACGGCATTTGTCATTGTGGGAGACCATGCGCCTCCTTATATCGAAGGGGAGAAGCGTAATCTGTTCGATCAGGCGAATGTTCCCTATCTCTTGTTGCAGCCGAAGACCAATGAATCCATTAGCGGTTCAGGACATTTAGAGATGCCACGGCAGAAAAGCGCCGTACTCCGCCCGTAGATCGCCCCCGCTTGACTCCGGGACGCGGACAAGGAAGGATGCTGACAGATGCCGAGAAATGAAGTTGCAAGGATGACCGCTTGAATCTGCCCAACTCCATGACGATGAGCCGGATCGCCTGCATCCCTCTGCTGATCTGGATGCTATCGCCGCACTTTTTTGCGCATGGCACGCACGGCGAACAGGAGATTCTCGCTTCGGGGCTCTTTATTATCGCGTCGATCACGGACGGGCTTGACGGTTATCTTGCACGCCGGCGCGGGCAGATTACGACGATGGGGATTCTGCTGGATCCGCTCGCCGACAAACTTCTGGTCACTGCCGGGTACATTTGCCTCGTTGCCATGAACCCGGCGATCGTCAAACCCTGGATAGCCGTATTGGTGATCGGGCGTGAATTTCTCGTAAGCGGTTTGCGTTCGATCGCTGCGGGCGAAGGCTTTACGATCGAAGCCAGCGAGATCGGCAAGCTGAAGACCGTGATTCAGATCGTCTCCGTCGTTGCCGCCATCCTGGATCATCGCTGGTACCAGTGGAACTGGGCCGGCTTCATCGTGCCGGTGCATCTGGTGGCGATCAACGCCATCTACTGGATGACGACCGTCTCCATCATCTCTGCGGTTGATTATTTTGTCGGCTTCTGGAAGAAGATCGATCACGCCAGCGGAAAACGGCGTCGCCGGAAGAGCTTTGTTTTGAGCCGGAAAAAAGCAGAGTCCGCGTAAGAAAAATCAACAGAAAAGACGAAGGGCGCGGAGAAATCCGCGCCCTTCGTCTTTCTTCAATTTCTGGGAAAGGATCAGCCAGCCGTCGGCGTGCTGGATTTTGCTACGAAGTGATACGGGGGCCAGGGGCCGGAGAGCTGCATGCTGCACTCCTTCATGCTGGTTTGCGCGGAGGAGTACTTGTTCTGGTAGCGCTCGATGGTTTTGTTATCGATCAGGTGAGCGATATCGAGGAGCATCTTGCCCGCATCGGTGCGTTTGCAGGTAATCTCTGTGGCCAGCGGCAGGAACATCCGCTGCATCTGGACAGAGAGTGCGCGCGCACGGGACTGGCGCTCGCGCTGCTGGGAGGCGTTTTCGCGAAGGCTTTCAAGATAGGCCTTGCCCACACTGCCGTTAAGAATCTTGTGCGTCTCCGGGCAGGTGTCGTCGACAAGTACCTTGAGGTGCATCTCCGCCTTGCCGCGCAGACGCTCGACATTTGCGGAGAAGTGCCTGTGATTAGAACGGACGGAGCGACGAAGAGCATCGTCGTCCTCAAAGGTGGTGTTGAATCGGAAGGGAAGCACCGTGGAGTGTTTGAAGCAGTCCGCAACGACGCGGGCGTGTTCTTTTTGGCACTGCTGGGTGAGACGTGCGTTATCTTCTGGAGAATGCTCGGAGACGATGACGGTAAGATCTGCTGCGGGGAAGAGGAAGGTTTGATTTCCAAATAGGCCGTGGACGCCCTCAAGGGGCATCGGACGACGGTGGCGTGACATCTGTGGAAAAGCGCTTCGTTCTGCGATGCAGTACGCGTACCAGGACATGATGTATTACTCCGGTTCGCTGCGGGTCGATGCCCGACAGCTGATCTTGTAAAAATTCTTTTGGTAACAAATGGCCGTGCGTTCAACACAGGTTTATAAAAAAGTGAGCTATGCCGAACGCGAGTCGGATACTATTCCGACGGAATCACGTTTGGCAATAGGTTATTTTTGGGTTCGCAGGTGTTTTTAGGGGATTCGGTCTACAGCCCGCGTCCGCCAGCCGAAGCGCACGGCAAGAAGCCGAAGCGCAAAGCCGGCGCCGGTGGCTACACCCGTGGCCACGTGGTCTGGGACGCACGCTCTGTGCAGCAAAAGAAACACCAAAGCCGCGATGGTGGCTACGAAGGCATAAAGTTCGCCCTCCTGGAAGATGCTGGGTGGATGACCGCTGAAGAGGTCGCGCAGCGATCCTCCACCGACGGCCGTTGTAATGCCCAGTAGCAGGCATGGCAGGAACCCAAGACCAGCGTTCAAAGCCCGCGTTGCCCCTGCCACGGTGTAGAAGCCAAGGCCAGCCGCATCGACGACGAGCATGAGGGTCTGCATGCGGTGGCCGACCATGTTTCCGAAAAAGAGCGCAAGGACGGCACCTGCCAGAGCCAAAGCCAGATAGTGAGGATGTTGGAGGGCCAGCGGCGGTCCATCGCCCAGAAGGATATCGCGCGCTATGCCCCCGCCTACACCCGAAATCAGGCCGAGACCTACGACTCCTGTGAAGTCATAGCAATACGATTTGTCCCGGCGAACGACGAGAGCCCCGCCCAGAGCTCCCAGCACAATACTGCAGGTCTCCATCGTGCGGAAGAGCGAAGCCGAAAGGTGAGCGCGATCTGGCAGCGCGGAGGGAAGACGCGGAAGGTCAACGAGGTGCATTTCGGTCCGGCCTCCAGATATTCTGATCATGACGTACTTTTTAGGGAAAGGCGAGACTATGGGGAATGTTTGCGGGTGGATGTTGGGATTAAGTTTGCTGTTGGGGGTGTGTACGGAGCAGGTGAAAGCGGAGGAAAAGGCAGCAACGCAGCCGCCCGCGAAGGCAGAGGACAAGGCAGCGGCTCCCTTGCCGGATGTGATTATTTTCACCAATGGAGATCAGCTCAGTGGAGCTTTGCTGCGTGGTGTGGGTGATTCGGTGGTCTTCAAGAGCGACATGGCGGGGGAACTTACCATTCCGCTGGCCAAGGTGAAGGAACTGCATTCGAACGGCAGCTTTGCTGTCCTGAAAAAGGACACCCCCGTCTCCCGCGGCGAATTGCATCCCGGAACACTTGAGGTCAGTGAGGGGACCGTGGTGGTTGCGAGCCCGATGGGATCCCCGGAGCAGATGCCAATCAAGGACGTCGCTTACATTCTGGACCAGGCTACGTTTGACCGGGAGGTCGAAAAAAAGGCAGGTCCACTTTATGGTTGGACGGGTGCCGTCAATGGCGGGGCGACTTTTCTTCAGTCGACACAGCACGGGGGAACTTTCAATGTCGGCCTGACGCTTGCCCGGACGGTTCCGACCGTGACTTTCCTGAATCCCCGCAACCGTACCCTCTTGGATGTCTCAGAGACCTATGGAAAACTGACGACGCCTACGATTCCGCAGACCGACCCGGCCACACCGGACTCCGTGGTGAAGACGAGTATCTTCCACGCCGATCTTGAGCGCGATCAGTACTTCACCCAGAGGTTTTATGCCCTGGCGAATACGACCTTCGACCACAACTTCTCGCAGGGTCTTGAGCTGCAGGATGTTTATGGCGTCGGGATCGGTTGGACGCCTATCTCCACGCCCAAGCAACAGCTGGATGTGAAGGCCGATTTGCACTACGAAGGACAGTCCTTCCAGGACCCGACCACAAACCTGGATCTGATCGGATCTACGCTGGCCGAAACCTACAAAAGAACGTTGCCACGCAAACTCGTGCTGACCGAGCAGGCTTCTGTGCTTCCAGCGTGGAATAACTTCAATGCGTATTCGGCAAACGGAAGTATCGGTCTATCTCTTCCGCTCTTCAAGCGCCTTAGCGTGGCTCTGACGACGACGGACAGCTTCATCAACAACCCAAGTACCGGATTCAGGAAGAACAGCTTCCAGTTTGTGACCGGTATTACTTATTCGCTGAAGTAGACAAAATTCTGCGAACGGGATCTGGCAGCTCCAGCGCCGAGCTTTCGAGCAAGAGGCTGAGCTGCCAGATCTGCGTCTCCGTGAGCTGGTCCTTGTAGGCGAGCATGCCCCGGTGAGGAAGCCCATTGGCGATGATCTCGTAGACCTGGGCTGACTTCTTTGCCGTCAGGGGATGCGGATGTTTGCCGTAGAAGAACTGGCCCGCAGGCGGATTCATCTCCAGACCGGTGTCTGCCGTCAGGCGCGTGGTGCCGTGGCAGGAGGCGCAGCGGGCGATATACGTGCGCGCTCCGCTCTCAAAGACATCCTCGCTTGGACCGAATGGAGCGTCCTTCGCGATGGTTGCCATCTTCTGGGCAAGTTTGCGCGTCGGTGCAGAGGGCTGAGTCAGCGGGGCGGTGGGGGGAAGCGTACTGGCGCTGGGACGAGACCGGTGCAGGAGCGGCGTCAGCACCGAGGTGTAGTGATAAAGGCAGTAAACGGCGCCCAGCGTGAGTCCGATTCCCAGAAGGGTGCCAAGGAAGATCTTGCCGCCCCCGGAACTTTTTTTGCCCCTCAAACGGGAAGAGGTAGATTTTGTTTTGGCCATAGCTTGCTCCTGCAGTGTTCGGTGCCGCGATTCGGGGCGGCGGATGTTCTAATAAGAGAGGACGCGCGGGGAGATCCAACCGCCTGCTTCCAAGCTACCAAGTGGCGACATCGGGTAGAAGTGCTTGTTGATGTTCAAGGAGTGTTTGTTGATGTTCCGTTTCTCTTCACGGGCGCGTTTGGCGCTCACAGTTGCGCTTGGAGTATCTCTGGCGGGCTTTTCTCTACATGGACAGACTTCGCGTCAGCGGCGCATCAACGCTACCCGCCAGGCACGCATTGCACGCACGATCGAACAGACTTACAGCCACAAATGGGAAGCAGCGGGCGGCGGCGGATATCTGCGCTTCCGCAGCGGAGAGTTTCTTCAGAAAAATAACGAAGTCACCTGGGCGACCAGCCTGACGCGGAACTTCACGCCGGAGTGGAGCGTCGTCGGCGACGTGCGCGGATCTTACGGCAACGCCAAGATCGGCAACAACATCTTCACGCTCAAGAACCCGCTGATCACGGAGTACACCTTCATGGCGGGACCGCAATACCGCTTCTATCGCAAAGAGAAGACGTCGATTAGTGCGCATGTTCTGGCGGGTGCAGCGATGGGTAACTTTGACGGTGGAACGAAGGCCGTTCCCGCCTACCGCCTCGGCATGTGGAATACCTCTACCGCGGCTGCTTTCTCCGTGGGGGTCAACTTCGACTACAACCTTTACCATGACCTCGCTCTTCGCGTGACGCCGACGTATGTTGGAACCCTGTTTCGCGGAGTTCCCATTGACGCGAACACAAATGCTCTCCCGGGTTCGACCGGTTCGATCCAGAACAATGTGGGCGTGAACGTAGGTGTGGTTTACCGGTGGGGCCACCAGTAGCGTCTTCTGATCTGCGAAGGGCGCCAGCGATGCTGGCGCCCTTTTATTTGCGCGTTCTAGATCTTTTCTCGCGGTTCGGTCATCGCCAGGGGATCGAGAATCTCGTTGATTTGTTCTTCCGTAAGCAGCTTTCTCTCGCGGGCGAGATCGAGGATCGAACGTCCTGTCGCGACGGACTCTTTTACGATCTCTGCGGCTTTGGCGTATCCGATGTAGGGATTCAATGCGGTAGCGAGCGAGACCGTGGACTGCGCGTAGAAGTTGCAGCGGGCCTGGCTGGCGGTGATGCCACGGACGCAGCGATGGTCGAGCTCATGCAACGTGTGAGTGAGGATGGTGATGGATTGCAGGACGTTGTGGGCCATGGTGGGCATCATGACGTTGAGCTCTAGCTGGCCTGCCTGCACTGCCAGCGCAACGGCAGTGTCGTTGCCGATCACCTGAAAGCCCACCATGGCAACGAGCTCCGGCAGAACAGGATTGACCTTGCCGGGCATGATGGAGCTGCCGGGCTGCAGGCCGGGAAGGCCAATCTCGTTGAAACCGGTATTGGGGCCGGAGGAGAGCAGGCGAAGATCGTTGGAGATGCGGATAATCTCCAGCGCCAGGGTGCGGAGCGCGCCGGAGATCTCCGACATGGGCGCGCAGGATTGCATGGCGTAACGCATGTCCGGTGCCGGCGTGAGTTCCTGCTTCGTCACTTGGGCGAGATTCGCGATGGCTTTGGCGCGGTACTGGGGGTGCGTGTTGATCCCGGTGCCTACGGCGGAGCCGCCCAAACCCAGCTCGCGAAGCGACGCAGAGGTCCCGCGAATGTGGCCCAGAGACTTTGCAATAGCTACGCCATAGGCAGCGAACTCCTGGCCGAGTCGGATCGGCGTCGCGTCCTGCATGTGCGTGCGTCCGGATTTGAGGATGCCATCGAACTCCCTGGCTTTTTCTTCGAAGGCGTTCTGCAGGGATGCTAGGACGGGATAAAGATCTTCCAAGGACAGGAGCGCTGAAAGGCGCATGGCGGTGGGGAAGACATCGTTGGTGCTCTGGCCGTAGTTGACGTGATCGTTGGGGTGAACTCTTTTATAAGAGCCGAGTGGATCGCCGAGGATCTGTCCTGCGCGATTAGCGATTACCTCGTTCGCGTTCATGTGGAAGCTGACGCCAGCGCCCGCCTGGAAGACGTCCACGGAGAAGGCGTCGTGGTGCTCGCCGTCGAGGATCTCCCGCGCAGCCTGTTCGATTGCGCTGGCCTGCTCGGGCGTGATGAGCTTCAGATCGGCGTTGGCCTGAGCGGCCGCGAGCTTGATCGCGGCGATCGCGCGGATAAGGGCAGGGTTGGCGCGAAGGCCGGAGATAGGGAAGTTCACGATGGCGCGGGCTGTCTGTGCGCCATAGAGGGCTTCTGCTGGAACTTCGACGTTGCCGAGGGAATCTTTTTCAATGCGAATGGCAGACATACTGCTTATGATGCGCCCACAGAGCGGAGTATTCTAGGGTCGTGGAGGACGACCATGGCGGCGACGGCAAGTTCGGTTCCTTTTGTACCGCCCAATGACTATCTGGGTCACTCGTTTCATCCCGATGTGGACTATGTGGACGGGGTTTTAGAGGAGAGGAACTTGGGTGAGTTCGATCACTCCCGTCTTCAGGGAGCCCTTTTGTCGCGTTGATGGCTTATGAGAAGGCATTGGATGCACGGCCATGGTGGAGTTGCGGGTGTAGGTTGCACCCACACGCTTTCTGATTCCGGATGTCTGCCTGATTCCCGCTGCATCGAAGACTCCCATCGTTCAAGTCGTACCGCTGCTTTGCGTAGAGGTCCTCTCTTCGGAGGACAGGCTTTCGCGGATGCGTACGCGCTGCGAAGATTACCCAGATGGTTGTGCCGATGGTCTGGATCTTCGATCCCGCAGGCCGGACCGCATATGAGTTGGATAAAAGTGGTCTGCGAGAATTAAAACCGATGAATTGCGACTCCAGGGGACGGAGGTTTCGCTCTCAATCGGTAAGTTCGCGTATCTAAGGAGAAAAGCATGTCGAAGCAGGACAATCAGGCGGACTCGGTAAGTTTGCCGAAGCAGCGGGCACGGGCAAATATGAGCTATTTGACGAAGTGGTTGCAGCGGATTCGGTCGATCACGATCCTGCTCCCGGGCAGGTTGCCGGGCCTGCGGGCTATCGGGCTGGTCTTCTCTGAACTGCACGCGGCGTTCTCGGATATGAAAATCGAGCTGGAGACGGCAGTGGCAGACGAAGATTCGATTGCCTTTGCCTACACCCTCACCGGAACGCATACCGGTCCCTATCTGGGAATTCCGGGTACAGGCAAGAGCGTGAAGGTGCGCGGGATGCAGCTCTCGAAGTTCAAAGACGGCAAGATGGTGGAGCGGTGGGGAAGTTCGGATCAACTTGGGATTCTGCAGCAGATCGGTGTGACGGAACTACCAAAGGTGTAGCTCGCGTCAAAAACACAAAGCGGCCCCGAGCAATTCCCTCGGGGCCGCTTTGTGTTTTGTGGGATCAGGCTGAGAAAGCGAGAGGCTTCTCGGGCACAGGTGGAGCTTCGTGTTCTGCCAGAACAGCGTTATAAAAGAGCCCGGCGAGCGCGGCTCCTGCCAGCGGCGCCAGCCAGAAGAGCCAGAGCTGGTGGAGAGCCCAGCCTCCCGCAACGGTGGCAGGGCCGGTGGAGCGTGCCGGGTTGACCGAAAGGTTGGTGACGGGGATGCCGATGAGATGGATGAGCGTGAGGCAGAGGCCGATGGAGAGCGGGGCGAAGCCTTTGGCGGCGCGTTGGTCGGTCGACCCGAGGATTACGAGGAGAAAAAAGAAGGTCAGTACGACTTCCAATAGAAGGCAGGCAAGCAGGTTGTAACCGCCGGGAGAGTGTTCGCCGTATCCGTTGGAGGCAAAGCCGCCGATTTCGAATACTTCACGCCCGGTCACGATGACGTAGAGCACCCACGATGCCGCGATACCGCCGATGACCTGGGCGAGCGCATAGGGGACAGCTTCCTTTGCTGGAAAGCGTTTGCCTACAACAAGACCTAGTGTGACGGCGGGGTTAAGATGGCAGCCCGAGATATGGCCGATGGCATAGGCCATGGTGAGAACGGTGAGGCCAAAGGCGAGTGAGACACCGACAAATCCGATGCCGAGCGCGGGGAATGCGGCGGCCAGAACAGCCGCACCGCAGCCACCGAAGACGAGCCAGAAAGTTCCAAAAAATTCGGCAATACAGCGCCGTACAAGCTTTACTTGCATGCTTCCTCCGAGGTGTTTGTGATACGTGCCGAGGTTAGGCAAGTCCGGAACGCGTGTCTACTCCATTTTTTATATTTCTTTCGGAGAAGACCGAATCGGATTGCCCCCGGCCAGAAAGAGCTGTACGTGCGTAAAATTGGGGTGCCATGACCACGATCACCCAGGAAGACTTCGTCCAGAGCATCGCCGACGCGCTGCAGCACATCAGCTACTACCATCCCGTCGACTACGTGACGAACCTCGCCCGGGCGTATGAGTTGGAGGAGAGCGTTGCGGCCAAAGATGCGATGGCACAGATCCTCATCAACAGCCGCATGTGCGCCGAGGGCCATAGGCCCATCTGCCAGGACACCGGCATCGTGACAATCTTTTTGAAGGTTGGCATGGACGTGCGCTTTGACGCGGTGCTGGATGTGCAGGGGATGTGTGACGAGGGTGTTCGCCGGGCCTACGCTCTGCCGGAGAATGTTCTGCGCGCCAGCGTTCTGGCCGACCCGGCGTTTGGGCGAAAAAATACGAAAGACAACACGCCGAGCTGCGTGGTGGTGGAGCTGGTCAAGGGCGACAAGGTGGATGTGACCGTGGCAGCGAAGGGTGGCGGCAGCGAGGCAAAGAGCAAGTTTGCCATGCTCAATCCATCGGACTCGGTCGCGGAGTGGGTGCTCAAGATGGTGCCAACGATGGGCGCGGGATGGTGTCCGCCGGGAATGTTGGGCATCGGTATTGGTGGAACGGCAGAGAAGGCGATGCTGCTGGCGAAACAGGCGCTGATGGATCCGATCGATATGCAGGACCTGCTGTTGCGCGGGCCGCAGAACAAGATCGAAGAGCTACGCATCGATCTCTATAAGCGCGTGAATGCGCTGGGCATTGGAGCGCAGGGTTTGGGTGGTTTGACCACCGTTCTCGATATCAAGATTTTGGATTACCCCACGCATGCTGCGAATCTTCCCGTAGCAATGATCCCGAACTGCGCGGCGACACGCCATATGCATTTTGTGCTGGATGGCAGCGGAGCGGCTGAGATTCCCATCCCCAGCCTGGAAGACTGGCCGGAGCTGACGTACTCTCCGATGAACGCCCGCCGCGCGGATCTGAACACGATCACACGCGAGCAGGTGGCCGAGTGGAAGACGGGCGAGACGGTTCTATTGAGCGGCAAGCTATTGACAGGCCGTGACGCGGCGCACAAGCGGATGACCGATATGTTGAATCGCGGCGAGAAGCTGCCTGTGGACTTCACCAACCGCTTCATCTACTACGTTGGCCCAGTGGATCCCGTCCGGGCGGAAGTCGTTGGACCTGCCGGGCCTACGACGGCGACGCGCATGGACAAGTTCACGCGCCAGATGCTGAAACAGACCGGGCTTCTAGGGATGGTGGGGAAGAGCGAGCGCGGGCAGATCGCGATCGATGCGATTCGCGATCACGGCGCGGTGTATCTGATGGCGGTGGGTGGCGCGGCCTACCTTGTCTCAAAGGCGATCAAGGGGTCGAAGGTGCTGGCGTTTGAGGACCTTGGCATGGAGGCGATCTACGAGTTCGATGTGAAGGATATGCCTGTGACCGTAGCAGTGGATGCGCGCGGCGTAAGCGTCCACGACACCGGACCGGAGGAGTGGAAGGCACGCATCGCGAGAGAATTTGGCGGAGTCGCGATTCTTCAATAACGGGGATTGGGTGCCTGTGCAGGCACCCAACTTCCATTGATTAAAACGTGATGCCTTCACCCCAACCCATGAAGACGAACTCATCCAGCTCTTTTCGAGAGCGCGGGGCCAGCTCGGGCTCCTTGAAGTGCTCCGGAAGGGATTCCGGATCGCCGAGGTAGCCGAGCGCCCAGACAGCGACGGGTTCAAAGTCCGAGGGGATCGCAAAGGAGGCGCGCAGCGTGTCTGCATCGAAACCGCCCATGCCGTGCGTGTGGATGCCGAGTTCGATCGCCTGCAGGCATGCCGTCGCTGAGGCTGCGCCTACATCATGCGTGGCCACCTTGTTGGGTGAACCGTTGGTACTGAAAGTCTTCTTCGCGACCGACGCATAAAGAACCGGAGCCGACTGTGCCCACTGCTGGTTGAACTCCACCAGGGAACTGAAGATCTTTTTGTAGACCTCGCCGTGGTCCGGATCGTCCTTGATTCCCAACAGAAAGCGCCAGGGCTGCTCGTTGTAGCTGGAGGCTGCCCAGGTCGCAGCAGTGAAGATCTTGCGGAGGTTGTGTTTGGAGATTGGCTTGGCCGCGAAGGCACGCGGACTCCAGCGCTTGAGAATAAGGTCGTTGACGCCGCTGGAGGCGGGGCCGTGCTTGAGAGTTTCGAGCGAACTATCGGGCATAAAGAACTCCTTGCACCATGGGATGCGACTTGATGCGACACAGGTGCGTGGCCTTCCGCGTTATGGCGTCCAAGCTCCAGGATGTTTGAATAGAAGAATGAAGACTTCTGCAGAATTTGATGTGCTGGTGATTGGAGCGGGGCCTACAGGCCTGGCGTGTGCGATTGAAGCGCAACGGGCCGGGCTGCGCGTGGTCCTTGTGGACAAGGGCTGCCTATGCAACTCTCTCTTTCATTATCCCGCACACATGACGTTCTTCACCACGCCCGAGCTTCTGGAGATCGGCAATATGCCCTTCAGCAGCCCCAACCAGAAGCCAACGAGAAGCGAGGCTCTGGAGTACTACCGCAAGGTGGCGGAACATTACGCTCTGGACGTCCGTCAATATCACCGCGTAGAGGGCGTTACCGGGGGAGATGGCGACTTCCAGGTCAAGACGGTGGACCGTTTCGAGCGCGTCGTCGAGATGAACGCGAAGAAGATGGTCATCGCAACGGGATACTACGATCTGCCAAACTATCTCGGCATCGAAGGCGAAGAGCTGCCGAAGGTACAGCACTATTACAACGAACCGCATCCGTATTTCGGAATGGACGTTCTTGTCATCGGCGGAAAAAACTCTGCGGCGATCGCTGCGCTTGATCTGTGGCGTCATGGAGCTAAAGTCACACTGGTTCATCGCGCGGCCGAGATGCACCGGCATGTCAAGTACTGGATTCTTCCCGACATCAACAATCGCGTGAAGAACGGCGAGGTGACGGCGTACTTCTCTTCCACAGTCACGAAGATCGACGAAGATACGGTGACTCTCCTGACACCTGCAGGCGAAAAGACGATCGCGAACCAGTTCGTCTTCGCCCTGACCGGATACCACCCGGACTTTCCGTTCATTGAGAACCTTGGTGTGCGGTTGGATGCGGAGAACGCACGCTGTCCGATCTGCAATCCGGAGACTCTGGAGAGCAACGTTGCTGGAATCTATCTCGCAGGTGTCATCGTCGCCGGGGAGAGGACCAACGAAATATTCATCGAAAATGGACGCTTTCATGGAGTGCAGATCGCGAAAGATCTTGCAAGGAAGTTTGCTTCAAAGGAGAGCAGCCACTCGAAAGATGTAAAGTCATAAGCCATGGTGATCTCCAAGCGTGGATGGGTTCCGCGGACGATTCTCGGGCAGCTTCTCCTGGGCACGATCCTGTTGCAAATCTCCGTGCTGACCGTGTTTCTGTGGATGAGCATGCGATCGCAGATGAGGAGCATCCATCGGCACGATATGGTGCGGGTTGAAGCGCAGGCCCATCTGCTGGCGCGCTTGAGTGTGGACCCTCTTCGTCGAGGAGACAAGGCCGAACTGGAGCGACTGGCCGAGGCCATGCGCTCCTCTACCTCTGTAGTGGCGGCGCGCATCACCGATATGGAGGGAAACATCCTGGCTACGAGCGAAGGTGGATGCTCCGGTCTGGATGCGGATGAGACGCTTGCATTAAACCGCCAGCACCGCATTCCCCACTTCGACGCCATTACGACGCGGAAGGGAAACAGCGAGGGTGTGGCGGAGGTGATGGTCGACGGGCGCCCTGCTGCGATCGTATGGCTTCTACCTGACGAAACGATCAACCTGCGCTCACTGAATGCTTTTGTAACCAATGCTCTGGTGTATGCATCCTGTGCACTGCTCGCGGACTTCTTCCTGATCGGGCTTCTGGCCCGTTCTGTCTCTCGACCGTTGCGCAGTCTGAATCGCGCGACGGAGAGTCTTAGTCGGGATCCTGAGGCTCTGGGCGCCTTTCCGCTTCGCGTTACAACGCGCAATGAAGCAGGTCGACTGACGCAAAGCTTCAACGCGATGGTGCATGATCTGGAGGTCCAGCGGAGCGGTCTACGCGAGACCCTCGCCCTGCTCGATTCCATGCTGGGCAACGCTCCCATCGGATTTGCATTCTTCGACAGAAAATACCGGTACGTGCGTATCAATGAGTTCCTCGCCCGCATCACTCAGCGTCCGGCAGCGGACCACTTTGGACGAACCATGCGCGAAACGTGCGCCGACATCAGCCTTGCTGAGCAGGTCGAAAAGATCGCTGAGCAGGTCTTTGAAACGGGCGAAGTCGTCCATGACGTGGAGCTCACGGGAAACTTCGGAGATGCCGATTCATCCAAGGTCACGGTGAAACGGGTGTGGATCTGCAACCTCTATCCGGTGCGAACGGGAGAGCACGTTCGCTGGGTCGGTCTCGTGGTGACGGAGGTGACCGAACGCGTCCGCGCGGAAGAGGCGATGCGCCGCTCAGAGAAGCTGGCCGCCGCAGGGCGGCTTGCTGCCTCGATCGCCCACGAGATCAATAATCCCCTGGAAAGCGTTACGAATCTTCTGTTTCTTTTGCAGCATCATCCTTCGCTGGATGCAGAGGCTCTGGAGTACGCCTCGCTGGCGCAGCGTGAGCTATCGCGCGTGGGCGAGATTACCCAGCAGACGCTGCGGTTCTATCGTTCTTCTTCAAGACCTGAGATGGTGCGTCTGGGCGAGGTGGTGAACTCGGTCCTGGCACTCCACACTGGACGTATGCAGTCCGCCGGTGTGCGTGTAGAGCGGCGCGTGGATGCGACCGCGGAGATCTTTGGATTTAATGGCGAACTACGTCAGTTGCTGGCAAACCTAGTGGGAAATGCCGTGGATGCGATGTCCGGCGATGGACTTCTGCGTATCCGGGTCCGCAAAGCGACGTTGAAGGGCGTAGAAGGCGTTCGTGTCACCGTGGCCGATACGGGCATGGGTATGAGCGAAGAGGTTCGTCAGCGCATCTTCGAGCCGTTCTACACAACGAAGGAAGCGACAGGAACCGGGCTCGGTCTTTGGGTAAGTGCGGAGATCGTCGAAAAGCACCAGGGAGTCTTGAGTCTGCGTAGCAGGCAGGGCACCGAATACGCCTCCTGGTCTGGAACGGTCTTCAGCATCTTCTTCCCGCGACAGGCTGCCTCTGACATTCCTTCGCTCATCTTGAACGCTAGCCGATAACGCGGCGCAGAAAGCCACGCACGCCCAGCCATGTGAGCAGCGCGAGAAATCCAATGAGCATCAGCAGAATGCCCGCTTCGTTCATGTGCGGAAGCGCCGGCGTCAGAGCTGCGCGCAGGCCCTCGGACATATAGACGATGGGATTCACCAGAACACCGATCTGTAGCCAGCGGATATGAATCAACGCCGCCCAGGGGTAGTAAACGCAGCCGAGGAAGGTAATCGGCATGACGACCACGCCAAAGATGAGTCCAATCTGCTGCGGCTTGACCGAGGTCCCGATGGTCATTCCGAGAGCTCCTGCCGTCAGTGAAGCCAGTACCAGAACGGTGATCAGGAAGGGCCAACTGGTGACGTGGAAGAGGGGATGCTGCGTGGGCACGTAATATGCAAGCGGGAAGACCACGATCGCGGCGATCATACTCTGCATGGCGGAGAAGCAGATCTTCTCGATTGCAACAGCGCCTGTGGGCAAAGGGCACATAACGCGGTCATCGATCTCGCGCGTGATCCCAAACTCCTGGGCCAGCGGAAGCGCCACGGCGGCGATGCCGGAGAACATAATGGCTACCGCCATCAGGCCGGGCAGCAGCACCGTCGAGAAGCCCGGGCCAGCCATACCTGCGGTAGGAGAGAGGTTTGCCCCACCCGACATGTGCGGCATGATGTAGGTGAAGACGAAGAGAAACAGTAGCGGGTTCATGCAGATGCGGATGACAAAAGGAAACATCTCGCGGCGCAGGACATGAAGGTCGCGCAGAAAAAGACCGCGAAAGGCGCGTGCGTACTGGGTAAAGGGTCGGGTTGCTATCTCGGTAGTCATGGACGCTGCTACTCTCTCAGGTCGCGCCCGGTCAGGCGGATAAATACGGTTTCCAGAGTGGGTTGAGTGATGCGCATATCGCGCAGACCAAACGGCTGCGCCGAAGAGACGATCTCCGAGAGCAGGCCATCGGAGGAGTGGGCCAGAACACGAAGGAGCTTTCCTGTGCACTCAACGTTGGCCACACCGTTCATCTGCGCCAGACGGTTGATGAGCGGCTTAGGATCATCGCGAAGGTCAAGCTCATAGATTGTCTCTGCTCCAACGGAGTTCTTCAGAGCCGTGGGCGTGTCCGCGACCAGGATGCGGCCATGGTCGATGATTGCGAGCCGGTCACAGAGCTCGTCGGCCTCTTCCATGTAGTGGGTGGTCAGAACGACCGTGATGCCCTCTTCGTGGAGGCGCTTGACCGCATCCCACATGGCGATACGGCTCTGCGGATCGAGGCCTGCCGAGGGCTCGTCGAGGAAGAGAACGCTGGGCCTGTGCGCAATAGCACGTGCGATCTGGACCCGCTGTGCGAGTCCGCCCGAGAGCTCTGACGGGTACGCAGAAGAGCGCTCTGTAAGGTGAAACTGCTCCAGAAGCTGGCGTGTCCGCGCTGTGGCTTCCGTGGAAGAGAAGCCGAAGTACTGGCAATGAAAGTGAATGTTCTCAAAGATTGTGCAGGCACGGTCGAGTGTGTTGTACTGCGGCACCACACCGATGTGCTTACGCGCCATGGAGGGGTTACGAACCACATCGATCCCGGCGATCGTTGCGGTTCCCGCCGTAGGCAGAGCGCGCGTGGTGCAGATCGAGATCGTGGTGGTTTTGCCTGCGCCGTTGGGGCCGAGCAGACCATAGATCTCCCCTGCCTCAACATCGAGATCGATACTATCGACGGCAGTCACGTTCTGTTTTCCCTCGTAGACTTTGCGAAGCCCACGAAGAGAGACGATGGCACCTTTGGGTGGTCCAGTTTGGTCCTGAAATGTCACGCTTCTGATTCTAGTGCCTTCCTGGGAATGAGTAGGTCGAAAGTCCTAATTTGCCCGAGAATTATGCCTTGTCGGGTTCCACTTTGGCGCCATCGACTACGGCGTCGCCGGGACTGATGACGACAACGTCTCCTGGCTTCAGACCGGAAACCACCTCGGTATACGATCCAAAGTCGCGGCCCAGAACGATTGAACGGTAATGCACGATGTGGTTCGCATCCATTACCACGGCCTGCGGCCCGGCGGAGCGGACCACGAGCGCGTTGGCGGGAAGCAGGACCGGCTTGATGGCGAGCGGCGTATTGAACTGCACGTCGGCGTACATGCCGGGGATAATTTTGCCGTCGGGATTTGGAAGATCGATCTCCGTCAGCAGCGTGCGTGTCGCCGTGTCGAGCGAGTTCGAAGTGCGCGTGATTGTTCCAGGAAAGGTGCGGCCTGGAAGTTCACGGATGCGAACGGTTGCCGACTTCGAGGTGGAGACGATTCCCGCCATCGACTGCGGCACATTGGCGAAGATGCGCACCATGCTAGCCTGGCCAATCGTGAACATCTGTGTGACGGAGTTCGCCGAACCCGAGCTGATCAGCGAACCCGTATCGATGTTGCGCGAAAGAACGATGCCCGCAAACGGGGCCGTCACGCGCGAAAACCCGGCCTGCTCTTCGAGAGAGCGGACGTTGGCTTGTGCAGCAGCGATGTTGGCGCGAGCGGCCTCGACGGCTGCGTCATTCGCTCCGGACTCCGCCGTGCGCGTCTCCGCGTCCACCTTAGAGACCACACCTGCCTGGTAAAGCTGCTGCCAGCGCGTGCCATTTGCCGTTGAAAGCTTCGCGTTGGCCTGCTGCAGCATCAGCTGCGCCTTCATCTGCAACACCGTCGCCTGTGCCTGCCGCAGGGCCTGCTGCGTCGTGGGATCTTCGATGATGGCCAGGAGCTGACCCTTCTTGACGTGATCGCCGATGTCGACGAAGCGCTTGCTCACATAGCCCGATGTGCGCGCGAAGACGGGCGTCTGCTCGAACGCCTGTACCGTTCCGGGCAGATCCAGCTTGGTGTCCGCCGCGCCGGAGGTGATCACAACCGTATGCACGGGGATTTCGGTGGTCGTCTGGACGGCCTGCTCGGCGAGCTCATGGCTGTGATGCAGCTTCGGAATTAGAAAGACGATTCCGAGAAGAACCAGCAGGAGAAACGCACCACCGGCGGCGGCGACAGGGCCGCGACCAGCCGGCTTCACGGGGTGAACGGTATCGGAGATCGTAGGGGGCATCGTGCTCCTGGTATTTTCTTGCGTGGTATCAGGCACCGGCTTCTACCTCTTGTTCCTGGGATTGGGAGGTTTCTTCCATGAGACCTGGGGCGTTCTTTCGTAGAAGACTGTAGAAGATGGGAACAATCATCAGCGTAGTCGCGGTTGCAACGAGAAGTCCACCAATGACGGCGCGGCCAAGCGGAGCATTCTGCTCCCCACCCTCGCCCATGCCAAGCGACATCGGAAGCATACCCAGGATCATGGCCAGGGCGGTCATCATGACCGGTCGAAGCCGTGTGAATCCCGCTGCCGAGGCCGCAGAGAGAGAATCCAGGCCGAGCGTGCGTTGATCGTTGGCGAAGGTCACCATCAGGATGGAGTTGGCCGTAGCCACGCCGATCGTCATGATGGCTCCCATCAGCGAGGGCACGGAGAAGGTCGTTCCGGTAAGGAAGAGGATCCATAAAATACCGCAGGCAGCGCCGGGAAGCGCCATCAGGATAATGAAGGGATCGAGCCAGCTCTGGAAGTTCACAACCATCAGCAGATAGACGAGGGCCACGGCAAAGATCATGCCAAGGCCAAGGCCGGTAAAGCTGTCCTGCATGCTTTTCACTTGTCCGCGCACCGTGAGCGTTGCTCCCTTGGGAAGCTCTTTCCGCAGCGGTTCCAGCACCTTGTCGATGTCGCGCGCCACACCGCCGAGATCGCGCTGCTGCGTGTTGACGAAGACGTCGTAGACGGGCTGCACGTTGTAGTGACTCGTGATCGAGGGGCTCGCCGTATGGACGATGTCCGCCAGGTTCGAGAGCATCTGTGCCTGGTTGATCGGCGGCGTAATCTGGTTCGCAGAAGAAGACGCGAGGTTCTGTGCCGCCTGCGATCCCGTTCCCGTGATGGGCATGTTTTGTAGTGAAGCGACGGAGTTGATCTGGTACTGCGGGACCTGGGCCACGACGGAGTAGTTCACCCCGTTCTGGGGATTCAGCCAGTAGTTCGGCGTCGCCGTGCCGCTTCCGGCAAGGGCGTAGAGCACGCTGTTAGCTACGTTATTTTCGGTAAGACCGACGGTCTGCGCGCGTGTGCGGTCCACATTGATGCGCAGCTCGGGCGAGTACAGCACCTGGTGAACATGGACATCCGCGGCACCGGGAACCTTTGCGACTGCCGCGCGAATCTTCTGCGCCATGGCGTAATTCTGATCGGCCAGGCGGCCGCTGACCTGGATGTCGATCGGCGCGGGAAGGCCAAAGTTGAGAATCTGGTTCACAATATCCGATGCCTGGAAGTAGAAGACGACGTCGGGATACTTCTCGCGCAGCACCTTGCGCAGGCGATTGCGATAGATCTCGGTCGGATGATGATCTTCCTTGAGAGAAAGAAGGATTTCGCCGTCCTGCACGTCCGTCAAGGAACCATCGCCGAAGGCAAGGTTGAACGAACCGTTGGGGATACCGATATCGTCCATGATGTTGTCGATCTCGGAGGCGGGAATCACCTCGCGGATCGTTCCCTCCACGTCGCCAAAGATCCGCTCGGCCTCTTCCAAACGGGTACCCGGAGGCGTGCGGACGTGGAGACGGAAGCTGCCTGCATCCACCTGCGGGAAGAAATCCTGGCCGATGAAAGGCACAAGGCAGCCAGAGAGAAGGATGAAGATGCCGAAACAGGTGAGCGCAAACGTCGTGTGCACGAGCGCCCAGTTCAGGCCGCGATGGTACGCGTCGCGCAGCTTCTCGAAGTGGCGGTTGAAGGCGAAGTGCGTGTTCCAGATCGGTCCGGCACCCTCGGGCGCTTCGTGGCCTCCGCCCTCGATGGCAGCGTACATTTCGACCTCGGACGCCAGCAGGAACTTCACCATCGTCGGCACGAGAGTACGCGAGAGGAAATAGCTCGCCATCATGGCGAAGACGACCGCCATGCCCAGCGGTGTAAACAGACTCTTCGCCGCGCCGGAGAGGAAGACGACCGGGACGAACACGATACAGATGGCCAGCGTGGAGACGAAGGCCGGAACGGCGATCTGCGCCGCGCCGTCCAGAATGGCAGGTTCGATTTCTTTACCCAGGCCAAGATTGCGATGGATGTTTTCGATTTCCACCGTCGCGTCATCCACCAGGATGCCGACGGCAAGGCCCAGACCGCCCAGGGTCATCGTGTTCAGCGTCTGTCCGCAGAGCTTGAGCAAAATTACGGAGACAAGAATCGAGAGGGGAATCGAGACAGCGATGATGACCGTCGAGCGCCAGGATCCGAGGAAGAGCAGGATCATGAGGGCCGTCAGACCGGCGGCGATCAGAGCTTCCCTCACTACGCCCTGCAGCGCGGCCCTTACAAAAACGGACTGATCGAAGAGCAGGCGTACCTCAGGTGGAGGCGGCGGCAGGTTGGCGATAATGAGCGGAAGCCTCTCCTTTACGCGGGCCACGATATCCAGCGTAGAGGCGCTTGCGCCCTTCATGATGGTGAGCAGTGTGGCGTGCTGGCCGTTCAGTCGTACGATGTTCTGCTGGATCGCGGATCCGCTGTGCACATGGGCGACGTCGCGCATGTAGACCATGGCCCCGTTCACCTGCCGGACGGGGATATTGTTCAACTGCTCTACGACCGCAGGGCTGGCGTTGGTCCGGACGATGTAATCCGTCGTTCCGATCTTTGCGTCGCCGCCGGGGAGAATGAGGTTCTGCGCGGTCAGAGCGTTGACCACGTCCGTGGCCGATAGGCCTTTCGCGTAAAGAGAGGGCAGATCCAGGTCGACCATAATCTGTCGTGCCCGTCCGCCGTAGGGCGAAGGCACCTGTGCGCCCTGCACGGTGGCAAGCTGCGTACGGACAAAGTTCAGGCCGAGATCGTAGAGATCCGTCTCAGAGAGGCGATCGCTGGACATGACCGCCTGGAGAATCGGCACGTTTGAGGCCGAAAACTGCAGGATGAAGGGGGGTGTCGTTCCCGGCGGAAGTATGCGCAGGATGGTCTGGTTGACTGCCGTGACCTGGGCAATGGCTCCTTCGACCTTGGCCCCCGGCTGAAAGAAGACCTTAATGATAGAGATGCCGGAGACCGACTGCGATTCGATATGTTCAATATCGTTGACGGCGGTCGTCATGGCGCGTTCACTGATCGTCGTGAAGCGCTTCTCCATCTCGTCCGGGCTGGTACCGCTGTAGGTCCAGACGATTGTGACCACGGGAATATCGATCGTGGGGAAGATGTCCGTGCTCATCGTCAGGATGCTGACAATGCCAAGTACGAGAATCAGAACGGCCATGACGACAAAGGTGTAAGGCCTTCTGAGAGCGAGCCGGACAATCCACATCTTGGGAGATCTCCTTATGGCACGGTGGTTCAAAAAAGCTTGGCGGAACAGATTTCACGGATGAGTACTTTATTTTCTCATCCTATCGCTGGCGTAGAATGAGCTTTATGGCACGTGGATTCGATAGCAAGAACGTAGAAGAGCAACAGAACGAGGCGGCGCGTGCTGGAAACGACAAGCGAGCGCTCGATATGACAGAGGCGGTCAAAAAACGCCGAGTCCAGGAACTGTCCTTACAGAGAGAGCGGGTCCTCTCGGAAAGAACTTCCAGCCCGCACCGGAGGTCTGCCCTCGAGACAGCGTTAGCTGATATCGAAGAAAAACTAGCCGAGCTCGGCTGGTCAATCCATATGTAGTTTGTACTAAAGAGGTGTAGACGTACGAACTCTGTACGAAGATGCAGCCTCTGGGATGGTTATGGCTTTTTATCTGGCGATGGACGCCGGCGGAACAAATACGACCTGCGTCCTGGCGGAAGATGAGCGCGAACTTGCGCGGACAACCGTCGGCACCATCAAACGCATGCGCGCCTCGGCCGAAATTTGTAAAGCAAATCTTGAAGAAGCACTCGCAGCGCTGGAGCAGGCATCCGGTGTGAAGATGAGCGAGGTCAAGCAGACGTGCATCGGGACTGCGGGCGAAACCGTTGCCCTGGTGGCCGAATGGATTCGCTCGGAAGTAGGCGCGCGCGTTGGCGGAGAGTTGCTCTTGCTTGGCGATGTAGAGATCGCGCTGGACGCGGCATTTCCCGGTGGCCGCGGCGTTCTGGTCCTTGCGGGAACCGGTTCTAACGTCTGTGGCCGGACATTCGACGGTCGGCTGACGCGTGCCGGAGGCTGGGGACCAGCCATCGCCGACCAGGGATCAGGATATTGGTTAGGCCGCGAGGGTTTGCGCCAGGCATTCTTCGCCATGGATACAGAGACCCCGACGCTGCTCATGGATGCAATCCTTGCGGCGTGGAACGTGTCGTCTCTCGCAGATGCCGTGCAGTATGCCCATACGCTTCCGCCTCCGGACTTCTCCCGGCTCTCGCGCCTGGTGGTGAACTGCGCCGAGCAGGGGGACGAAGTCGCGATCAGCGTCTTGCGGCGCGGCGGTGAAGACCTCGCTCAACTGGCACTC
>Ga0247762_1000075_pt1 | contig 44031 bp, 44 predicted proteins | sample UWRJL081202R4_FD_181016 | JGI IMG/M metagenome (GOLD analysis project Ga0247762, IMG submission 181016) | Plant litter microbial communities from Arlington Agricultural Research Station in Wisconsin, United States - UWRJ-L081-202R-4 | ecosystem: Environmental > Terrestrial > Plant litter >...
TCGTTGCAGAAAAGAAGTTCGGCCGGGCGGAGTGGGCCGGCGTGATCGATCGCATGAACAGAGATTTTGGTGCGCCGAAATTAGAGGCCGACGAACGCGCGCTTATTCTCGATTATCTCACAGGCGCATTCGGGCCTAGATAGTTTAAAGAGCGGCGCTCGCGATGTCGGCGGCGACTACGATAATTAGCATCGAAGTTGAGAATGCTAAGCACGCGTAAGCAAGCCGCAGCCCTCGGGTTGCGTTGGACCAGCGCAAAATGGCGGCGGGTTCAGGCTTCCTGAACACCGAAATCGGCTCGTGCGGCTGCATTTTTGACCTCACTGAAGGCTTGGCTGCCTTGTTCCTGGCAGTCTTGGCGTGGCCAGCCTTCTCGCGTAGAAACCCCCGCATTCCGGTTAAAAACAGGAGCAAAGCCGCGTCTTTCCGCGGCCAGAGTGAACGATGGGTTACAAGGTTGCCGTAGTCGGCGCGACGGGAAATGTCGGCCGTGAAATTCTGAACATTCTCGCCGAGCGCGGGTTCCCCGCGGACGAGGTCGTGGCGCTCGCATCGCGCCGCTCGCTGGGCACAGAAATTTCCTATGGCGACCGGGTCCTGAAATGCAAAGCGTTGGAGCACTACGATTTCAGCGATACCGACATCTGCCTGATGTCGGCGGGCTCCGCGATTTCGAAGGAATACTCGCCGAAGATCGGTGCAGCCGGCTGCGTCGTGATCGATAACTCCTCGTGCTGGCGTTACGACAACGATGTGCCGCTGATCGTTCCGGAAGTGAACGCCGACGCGATTACCGGCTTCACGAAGAAGAACATCATTGCGAATCCGAATTGCTCGACCGCGCAGCTCGTGGTTGCGCTGAAGCCCTTGCATGACGTCGCGAAGATCAAGCGCGTCGTGGTCTCGACCTATCAGTCCGTATCCGGTGCCGGCAAGGACGCGATGGACGAACTCTTCAACCAGACCCGCGCGATCTATGTGAACGACTCCGCCGAGCCGGAGAAGTTTCCGAAGCGCATCGCGTTCAACGTCATTCCGCACATCGACGTCTTCATGGAAGACGGCTTCACGAAGGAAGAGTGGAAGATGACGGTCGAGACCAAGAAAATTCTCGATCCGAAGATCGAACTCACCGCGACCTGCGTGCGCGTGCCGGTATTCGTCGGTCACTCCGAGGCTGTGAACGTCGAATTCGAGAATCCGATTTCGGCCGATCAGGCGCGCGACATCCTGCGCGAAGCGCCGGGTATTCTCGTGATCGATAAGCGCGAGCCGGGCGGCTATATCACGCCGTTCGAAGCGACCGGCGAAGACGCGACCTATATTTCGCGCATCCGCGAAGACAAGACCGTGAAGAACGGTCTCGCGTTCTGGTGCGTGTCGGACAATCTCCGCAAGGGCGCTGCGCTGAATGCAATCCAGATCGCGGAAGTGCTCGTCAATCGCAAGCTGGTGCAGCCGAAGAAGAAGGCAGCATAAGCTTCTTTGAAATCGTAAAATGAAAAAGGCCGGGAGGCGATCCCGGCCTTTTTGTTTTTAGAACCTCGGCGCGGCCAGTGCCGCAGCATGTTCGGCTTTCGCGACCGGCACGAATTTATTCTGCTCTTTGTCGTAGACGAGTAGATCGCCTTCCGCGACGCCGAAGTAAGCGCCGTGAAGTTTCAGCTTTCCGCGACCTACCAGAATGTTGACGCAGGGAAACGTCATCAGATTCTCAAGCGTGAGTACAACGGATGCTTTCTCGAGGCGCGTGAGATAGTCGCGCTCGCTTTCGTCGTGCGCGCGCCGGGGCATTTTCTGTACCGCGGGCTCGATCAGTTTCATCCAGTTGCCGATGAAGTCGCCCGGCGAAAGCGGTTCGATGTTGTTGGCGTGCGCGGCGATACCGCCGCATTGCGCGTGGCCGAGCACCACGATGTGCTTCACGCGCAGCGCCTGCACTGCGAATTCGAGGGACGCGGAAACCGCGCGCGCGGCCCCGTCCGGCGAATAAGGCGGGACGAGATTGGCGACGTTACGAGCGACGAAAAGTTCGCCGGGTGCTGCGTCGAAAACGACCTCGGGCGACACGCGGCTGTCGCAGCAGCCGATCACCATGATCTCCGGCTTCTGGCCGCGGGACGCGAGATCCTTGAAGCGGTGCTGCTCCTCGGGGAGGCGGGTCGTCAGAAAGTTGCGATAGCCGGTGGTCAGCCGTTCGGGAAAATCCACGTTGATCTGTTCCTCGTGACGGGTTTCCTACGAAAGAAAACACCTACGCCGTCGCGTCAAGGGCTTGGCATGCATGATGCACGGGGGCTAGGAGAATGGCTTGTAGTGTTGGGGGTTTCAGATGCCGTCGTCCATTCGTCCGCGCCGTAGCGTGCTCTATATGCCCGGCTCGAATGCCCGCGCGCTGGAGAAGGCCCGTACGCTTGCGGCTGATGCGCTCATCCTCGATCTCGAAGACGCAGTCGCTCCCGATGCGAAGCAGACCGCGCGCGAACAGGTGGTCGCGGCGGTAAAGGCGGGCGGCTACGGCAAGCGCGAGATCGCGATCCGCGTGAACGCGTTTTCGACGCCGTGGGGCATGGACGACTTCAAGGCCGCGGCGGAAGCGAACCCGGACGCCATTCTGGTCCCGAAAGTTTCGTCCGCCGACGAGATGAACGACATCGCGCGCGCACTTGCGCAGGTCGGATCGGGCGCAAGCACGCGCATCTGGGTCATGATCGAGACGGCGCTGTCCGCCTTTCGCCTGCAGGAAATCGCGGCTGCCGCGAGAAATGACAAGACGCGCCTTTCCGTCTTCATTCTCGGCACGAACGACTACGCCAAGGAAACGCGCGCGAGGATCATGCCCGGCCGCGCCGGATTAATCCCGTTTCTCGCCAATGCGGTGGCCGCGGCACGCGCTTACGGCATCGACGTAATCGACGGCGTTTATAACGACATCGCCAATATCGAGGGCCTCAAGGAAGAAGCGGCACAGGCGCGCGACATGGGCTTCGACGGCAAGACCATCATTCACCCGACGCACATCGCGCCATGCAACGAAGCGTTCTCGCCGAGCGAGGAAGAGGTCGCGACCGCGCGGAAAGTCGTCTCGGCCTTCGAGCAGCCCGAAGCCAAAGGCAAAGGCGTGTTGCAGATCGACGGCCGCATGTACGAAATTCTCCATGCGGAGATCGCGAAGCGGACGGTCGCCGTCGCCGACGCGATCAAGGAACGGGAAGCCGCGCAATGAAGACGAACAGCGGAAATTTCTTCGAGGACTTCAAGCTCGGCCAGAAAATCCGCCATGCGACGCCGCGCACGATCACGCAAGGCGACGTTTCGCTCTACAGCGCGCTTTACGGCACGCGCTTCGCCGTGCAGTCGGCCGAGAGCTTTGCGAAGGCAATCGGCTACAGCCAGGCGCCGATCGACGATCTCCTCGTCTTCCATGTCGTGTTCGGCAAAACCGTTCCCGATATTTCGCTGAACGCGGTCGCCAATCTCGGCTACGCGGATTGCCGTTTTCTCAGCCCCGTTTTCCCCGGCGACACGCTGAACGCGGTTTCAGAGGTTATTGGTCTGCGCGAAAACGCGAACAAGACTTCCGGCGTCGTCTATGTGCGCTCCACCGGCTTCAACCAGAACGGCAAGGAAGTGCTGCAGTATGTGCGCTGGGCCATGGTCCGGAAGCGCGACAACAACGCGCCAGCGCCGGAAGCGATCGTGCCGAAGCTGCCTACGGAAATGTCACCGGATAAACTCGGCGCGGCGCTGCCCGCAATCGATGTATCGAAATACGACTTCACGCTTGCCGGAAGCGCGCATCGTTTCGGCGACTACAAAGCGGGCGAGAAAATCGACCACGTCGACGGCATGACGGTGGAAGACGCCGAGCAGCAGATTGCGACGCGGCTTTACCAGAACACGGCGAAAGTGCATTTCAACAACTTCGCGCAGAAGTCGAACCGTTTCGGCAAGCGCCTGATCTACGGCGGCCATGTCATTTCGCTGGCCCGCGCGCTTTCTTTCAATGGATTGGCAAACGCGTTCCACATCGCTGCGATCAACGGCGGCCGTCATGTTGCGCCATTGTTCGCGGGCGACACGGTGTTTGCCTGGACGGAAGTGCTGGACGCACAGGAAGTGCCGGGCCGGAAAGATGTGGGTGCGCTTCGGCTGCGCACTCTCGCTACGAAGGATCGCCCTTGCGCGGACTACCCTTACAAGAAGGGCGACGACTACGAAGACGGCGTGATCCTCGACCTCGATTATTGGGCGTTGATGCCGCGCTAAGTTACTCTTCCTGCTCGCGCAGGTGCGTGACCAGCTCGCGCGCGAAGGTCGGCAATTCATCCAGCTTGCGCACGCAGATCGTGAGATCGCGCTCCGCCCAGCTATCCGTGAGCGTCACGGAAGTAATCGCCATCGAAAGTGCTGCGCGCCGTGCAGTCGTTTCAGGCACGACACCGATGCCGACATTGCGCTCGACCATGCGGCACACTGCGTCGAAGCTTCGAAGCTGAATGCGAAGGCGCAGCGGACGTCCGATGCGGGCGGCTTTGTCCGCAAGGAAGCGCTGGAGTGCCGAGGCGCGATCGAGTCCTACGAAGTCGTGGTCGAGAACCTGCGCCAGCGAAACGGCAGAACGCACCGCGAGCGGATGGTCGTGCGCGACGACAAGCACGAAGCGGTCGCGTCGGAAGGGGTACGTCTCGAGCGATCCGGAATCGACGGTGCCCGCGACAATCCCGAGATCGGCGACACCTTCCGCAATCAAGCTGACAATCTCGTCCGATAGTCTCTCCTCGAGATCGACGCTCACGTGCGGATTGGCGGCGAGAAAGGAAGCCAGCGCTTCGGGGAGAAACTCCGTAAGCGCGTTGGTGTTGGACAGCACCTTGATCTGCCCGGCCTGACCACCGGCGAACACGCCAAGCTCTTCGCGGAGCTTCTCAGCCTGCTGGAGCATCGAGCGGGCATGAACGAGGAGAATGCGTCCGGCCTGCGTAGGGGCGACGCCCTGACGGCTGCGGGTCAGCAGCGGCGCGCCCAGCGCCTCTTCCATGTTGCGGATGCGCGTCGAAGCGGCGGCGAGCGCCAGGTTAGCCCGTTCGGCGCCATGCGTGATCGAGCCCGCATCGATCACGTGGCGGAAAAGACTTAAGTCGGAGAGATCGAAACGCACGAGGCCCGCGAATCCTAGGAATGCTGCTGGTATGCCAATCCTTCGCTTTTGGCGAAGGAATACTACGCCAATTAAGGCTTGTGAGGAAGTTTCGCCCGAATATGGTTCGCGGAACACGAAGTCAGAGCATTTCCAAACTATGTGGATTGCCCCGACTTCCGATTGCAGCGCCAGCAATCGCGGCCAATCCTCCGGCGCTCACGGCAGAGAACCAGCGATGACAGAGATTCCGGCGCGGCAGCGCCCGCTTTCGCCGCATCTGACCATCTACCGCATGACCTGGACGATGGTGATGTCGATCGTCCATCGCATCACGGGTTCGGCGCTCTATTTCGGAATGCTGCTGCTCGCCTGGTGGCTGGTGGCTGCTGCGACCGGCGCAAAATATTTCGATACCGCGAACGCCTTCTTCGGAAGCTGGATCGGGCAACTCATGCTGCTCGGTTACACCTGGGCGCTCGTCCACCACATGCTCGGCGGTATCCGCCATTTCATCTGGGATACCGGCCGCGGCTTCGGCCCGGAGCGGCAGTCGCTCGCGCGCATGACGCTGATCGGCTCGGTGTCGATCACTATCCTTCTCTGGGTTCTTGCCCTCGTGTTGCGGAGCTAGACGGATGCGCACGCCGCTTTCCCGGGTTCGTCATTTGGGTGCCGCCCATCACGGCACCGACCATTTCTGGCTCCAGCGCCTGACAGCAGCCGCGAACGTTCTTCTGCTGGTTGTGCTGATCGGCATTGTCGTCACGCTCGTCGGCCGCAGCCATGCGACCGTGCTCGCGACGCTTTCGAAGCCGCTCGTTTCGGTGTTGCTGATCGCCGCCGTGATCTCGGTCGCGACCCATATGCGGCTCGGCATGCAGATCATCATTGAGGACTACGTGCATTCCGAATTCCGGAAGGTCGTTCTCCTGATGCTGAATACCTTCTTCTGTTGGGGCGTCGGGCTTTCCTGCGTCTTCGCCGTCCTCAAAATTTCTTTCGGGCCCTAAAATCATGACCGCTATCAACGGCCGCACTTATCCGATCACCGAACATCTCTATGACGTCGTCGTCGTTGGCGCGGGCGGCGCAGGCTTGCGCGCGGTCGTCGGTTGCGCCGAAGCGGGCCTGAAGACGGCCTGTATCAGCAAGGTTTTCCCCACGCGCTCGCATACAGTCGCGGCGCAGGGCGGTATCTCGGCCGCACTCGGCAACATGGGCGAGGACGACTGGCGCTGGCACATGTACGACACCGTGAAGGGGTCGGACTGGCTCGGCGATCAGGACGCGATCGAATATCTCTGCCGCAACGCGCCGGCTGCCGTCTACGAACTAGAGCATTGGGGTGTGCCGTTTTCGCGCACCGAAGCGGGCAAGATCTATCAGCGCCCGTTCGGCGGCATGACCACGCACTACGGCAAGGGTACTGCGCAACGCACGTGCGCCGCTGCCGACCGTACCGGCCACGCGATTCTGCACACGCTATATGGCGCGGCACTCAAGCACCGCGCGGAATTCTTCATCGAGTATTTCGTGCTCGATCTTCTAATGAACGACGACGGCGAATGCCGCGGCGTGCTTGCGCTGAAGATGGACGACGGCACGCTGCACCGCTTCCGCTCGCATGAGACGATCCTTGCGACCGGCGGTTATGGCCGCGCCTATTTCTCCTGCACTTCCGCGCATACCTGCACCGGCGACGGCAATGCCATGGTGCTGCGCGCGGGCCTGCCGTTGCAGGACATGGAGTTCGTGCAATTCCACCCGACCGGTATTTACGGTGCGGGTTGTCTCATCACCGAAGGTTCGCGCGGTGAGGGCGGCTATCTCGTGAATTCCGAAGGTGAGCGCTTCATGGAGCGCTACGCGCCTTCAGCCAAGGATCTCGCCTCTCGCGACGTCGTTTCGCGCTCGATGACGATCGAAATCCGCGAAGGCCGCGGCGTCGGCAAGAACAAGGATCATATTTATCTGCATCTCGATCACCTCGATCCCGACGTGCTGCACGAGCGACTGCCGGGCATCTCGGAGTCCGCGCGCATTTTCGCGGGCGTCGATGTCACCAAGGAGCCGATCCCGGTCATTCCGACCGTGCATTACAATATGGGCGGCATTCCCACGAACCCGCACGGCGAAGCCGTCACCAAGAAGAACGGCGATCCCGACACCATCGTGAACGGCTTGATGGCGATCGGCGAAGCGGCCTGCGTTTCCGTGCATGGCGCGAACCGGCTCGGTTCGAACTCGCTGATCGATCTTGTCGTATTTGGCCGCGCCGCCGCCGACCGCTGTGCCGAGAAGCTCACGCCGAACGACAAGCACATGATGCTGTCCGCAACAGCGACCGAAAAAGCGCTCTCGCGCTTCGACCGGTTGCGTTATGCGACCGGCACGACTTCGACTGCGGATCTCCGCCTCAACATGCAGAAGGTGATGCAGACCAACTGCGCGGTGTTCCGCACCAACGAAATTCTCGACGAGGGCCACAAGCTCATTCACGGCGTGTTCGGCAGTGCCGACGATGTGAAGGTCACCGACCGTTCGCTAGTCTGGAACACGGACCTGATCGAGACGCTCGAATTCGACAACCTGATCTCGCAGGCCGTCGTCACGATGGACTCGGCGCTGAACCGCACCGAGTCGCGCGGCGCGCATGCGCGCGAAGATTTCCCGAACCGCGACGACAAGGACTGGATGAAGCACACGCTGTCGTGGGTCGATTTCGAGAAGAAGAAGGTCTCGATCGATTACCGCCCGGTCCACACCTACACGCTCACCAACGAAATTCAGTACATCGAGCCGAAGGCGCGCGTGTACTGATGAAGCTCGCTTTAGTTTCCGACGGCAACGACTTCGCGGTGTACGAAGACTCCGCCTGGAAAGCGGGAAAGAAAAAGAAGGTTGCGATGCTGAACCGCAATCAGGCGGACTTCACCATCCAGCCGGAAGGCGAAGGACTTAAAGGTCTGCCTACCGGGAGCTTTCAGACAATGAACGACGCCCTGATCGCGCTGCGCGAAGCAGGATTTGAATTCGAGAGATACGAGAAATAGCCATGGTCGAACTTACGCTGCCGAAAAACTCCCGTGTCGTCGAAGGCAAGATCTGGCCGAAGCCGGAAGGCGCGACCAAGCTCGAAGAGCTGCGCGTCTATCGCTATGACCCCGATCAGGACGCCAATCCGCGGATCGACACCTATTACGTCGATCGTGACGATTGCGGGCCGATGGTGCTCGACGCGCTGATCTGGATCAAAAACAACATCGATCCGACGCTGACCTTCCGCCGCTCGTGCCGGGAAGGCATCTGCGGTTCGTGCTCAATGAATATCGACGGCACCAACACGCTCGCCTGCACGTGCGGCATGGACGAGATCAAAGGCACGGTGAAAATCTATCCGCTGCCGCATATGGCGGTCGTGAAAGACTTGGTCCCCGATCTCACCGGCTTTTACGCACAGCACGCGTCCATTGAGCCCTGGCTCAAGACCACGACGCCGGAGCCGTCGGCGGAGTGGAAGCAAAGCCACGAAGACCGCGAGAAGCTCGACGGACTCTACGAGTGCATTCTCTGTGCCTGCTGCTCGGCGTCCTGCCCGAGCTACTGGTGGAATTCCGACCGCTTCTTAGGTCCTGCCATTCTTTTGCAGGCGCAGCGCTGGATCGTGGACAGCCGCGACGAGGCGACCGGCGAGCGTTTGGACAATCTCGAGGATCCGTTCCGGCTCTATCGCTGTCACACCATCATGAATTGCGCGAACACCTGCCCCAAGGGTTTGAACCCGGCTAAGGCGATTGCGGAAATCAAGAAGAAGATGGTGCAGCGCCAGCTCTGATTATTCGGCCGGCGGCAACTCGCTGCGGCGCGCGCGGAAGGGCCAGCCCTTCAGCATGCGCGAGATGCCGAGCACCATGACGACGCAGGATGCGAAGACCGGCAGGATCACGATGCCGAGGACGAGTCCCCAGACGAGCCAAGCCATGGCCCCGCCGCCCGGCACAATGGGTAGCAGCGCATTGTAGAGAGAAGCGGACGCGATCAGCGCGGCCGTTTTGAGCGCCGCCAACGCAAGCGCCACCACGACCAGCGCGGCCGCAGCAATCCAGAAGACGAAAAAGATACGCAGGAAAGAACGCATGAAGCGTCCGGGCAATGAATCGGTGACGCTTCGATACGCGATTACGGGTTAAGGACTGGAAAACAGCACCTTCGAAAACCCCTTAACGCGAAACGGCGCCGCGAGGCGCCGTTCCCATGTTCCCGAGCGATAGCGGCTCAGAACGAGCAGTTGTAAGCCGCCAACGTCTGTTTGAGCTGGTCGGCAGTTTGTTTGCAGGAAGCTTCGAGTGCCGCCTTCGCGGTCGGGTTCTTTGCGGCGTCGGACCACGCCTTGCGGGTCTGATCGAGCGAAGTCTTGAAAGCCGGCTGCTGTGCTGCCGGGATTCTTGTCGTGACGCAGGCTTCGTATTTGGCGAGGAAGTCGTCGCAGACGGGCACACCGACTTGTTGCGCGCTGGCCATCGTCATCGTTGCCAGCGCAAAGCCAGCAACCAAAGCAAAGCGTTTCATGCGAGTCTCTCCATTCTGCTGATTAGCGGGAGCGACTCTCCCGGAAAATTGGCCTTCAATGAGACGCGCCAACCGAACTTTTCGTGAGGTCCCGGCACTTTTTCGTGTTGTCCGGATTTTACAAAAGAGTTTCAATTTGTAGCGGCCAGCAAAAAGGAGCGAGCAGCATGATCGATCACATCGGCTTTCCGGTTTCGGACTATGCGAAATCGAAGGCGTTCTACGAGAAGGCGCTCGCGCCGCTCGGTTATTCAATGATCATGGAAGCGCCGGAGGACGTAACGGAGAGCGGTGCAGCGGCCTGCGGCTTCGGCAAGGACGGCAAACCGGATTTCTGGCTCGGCGCGGACGGTGCGATGAAGGGCACCGTGCACATAGCGATCGTCGCCGAGAGCCGCGCCATCGTCGATGCGTTCTATAAAGCGGCACTTGCCGCCGGCGGGAAGGACAACGGAGCGCCGGGAATCCGCGCGCATTATCATCCGAGTTACTACGGCGCCTTCGTACTCGATCCCGACGGGCACAATATCGAAGCGGTCTGTCACAAACCGGCGTGAGCGCCGCTTAAAAAGTTGATGGCCGCATGCCTTGCGGCATACGGCCATCGAAAACTAATCGCGAATAGCGAAGAGTTACATCGCCTTCTTCTTCTTGCGACGCTTCTTGGTCTTCTTCGCCTTCTTCGCTTTTTTCGCCTTCTTACGACGTTTTGCCATGATATGCCTCTTGGCGGATGTTGGGTTGCGCGCGTCAGAACCGGATTTAGCTTTCGATTCTCTCGTGCGGCGCGGTTTTGAAGTTTCCTTCGGTTCGATCCCGAAGATACCCATCATGGGACTTGTTGAGTCGCTCCTGGGCATTCGCTTCCGAATCAAACAACCGGCAGCGACATATCGCGCACCGTTCTGTCGTTTGCCAATAGGGGAAGCAGATATCGTGCGTGTTGGTACGTGAACCACGAAGTGTTGCGTTGTGAAACTTCGAGTCGAAATGGTTTTTCGATTGACAACGAAAACTCCCCGCGCGGCTTCAAATAAAAAGAAAACGCTCGAATTTTCAGCGAGTTAGCAAAAATGAGTTTTTGCGCTGCGATTCTCGTTTTCATTCGCCGCGAGTCGAAAAAATTCCTGCGCGGAATCGTTTAACCCTCTTGAAAAAATTATGCACAGGCACGCGAAAATGAGCGCCGAAAACGTCACTGCGAGTCATTTTTTGGCAAAACTCGCACTGATTCGCGCAAAGTGATTCGTTTTTCCGCGTTGCGAACGGATACAAAACGCGCGCTATGTCGCTTCGCAACGCTCTATTAACGAATCAGATGGGTTGAACCGCGATTTAAGCGGAGTGAAGCGTGCGAGAATGCGTTTGCATCATCGAATCGGCGAGATCACGTCCGTCGGTGAGCGCTTCTTTCCACATCGAGAGCGCGTTGGCGCGCGGCGCATCGATCTTGCCCTGCACGCCATCGGAATCGAACGTGAGAACCGCGTCGAACTTCTTCGCAATTGCCTGCATCCGCGCGTTTTGCGAGAGGAAATTGACGAAAAGCTTGGAAATTCCGCGATTTCGCGCGGCCAGAACGGTACGGCCGAACAATTCTGTGCCGATTCCCTTGTTCTGGAAGTCTTTTTCGACGCTGAATGCCGCTTCCGCTTCGCCGCCCGTCACGGCGCGAAAGCCGCGCAGTTCCGCAACGCCGCGCAATACGCCGTCAACGAAGTAGCCGTGCGAGATCGAATGGCTGCCGAGAGCGTTCTGCGCGTAATGCTCGATGAAATAATCGGTGACCGGCGTACCGAAACGCATGCGCCGGCTTTCCGAATCCAAACGCAGTAGATGCGTCTTCAGCGCTGTGGCGTCGTTCGCCCAGAGCTTCCGGAAAGAGATTTGCGCGTTCGGTTTTTCGTTCGTCGTCATCGTCCGATCCTGGGTTCCGGCGGTGGTCGAATCGCTGCCGGACCGATCCGTGCCCGTCATGTATGTGCAGTGCAGCAATTTGCAACCCTGAAGCCGGCTTGTAGCGGCGGCCTGACGATGGAGCGGCAAAAGCAGGGCCGGACAGAATTTCGCTAACTCATTGTTTCAACATGTGGATTCTGAAGGGGTGTCAAGGGTTAACAAAGTCCTAATGCGCAGGCTGCAGAGCCGTGCTGCACCTGCGAAATGGCCTTTGGTCTGCTTGCCCGCAGGTCCGGCGCGCGCTTAGGTCCGCTCCTATTGATAAAGAGAAGGGCCGCCCGCTCGCATGCCGGGAATTGCTGAACGCTATGCGGGACTGGTCGAAAGCGGCGCGCTTGAGCGGGATCCCGTACAGGCACGCGCCGCCGATCGCCTGCAAGCACTTCAGGACGAACTTTCCACCTACCGGCGTGCGTCGAAATCCTCGTCGCTCGGCTGGTTGATGGCGCGCGGGCCGAAGGCAACCGCGCCGCGCGGGCTTTATATCTCGGGCGACGTCGGGCGCGGCAAGACGATGCTCATGGATCTCTTCTTCGAGACCGCCAAGGTCGAGAAGAAACGCCGCGCGCATTTCCATGAATTCATGGCCGACGTGCAGGACCGGCTGAATGTCGCGCGCCAGGCGTTAAAGGGGTCGAAAGACACCGACCCAATCGCGCCGGTCGCGAGCGACCTCGCCGATGAGGCGCTGCTCCTGTGTTTCGACGAGTTTCATGTGAACGACATTGCCGACGCGATGATCCTGTCGCGTCTGTTCGAACGGCTGTTCGAACGCGGTGTCGTCATGGTGGCGACATCGAACGTGCCGCCCGACGACTTATATAGAGAGGGGCTGAACCGCCCGTTGTTTCTGCCGTTCGTGAAGCTGCTCAAGGAGAAGTGCGACACGGTCAACCTCGCGGCGCGCACGGATTACCGGCTCGAAAAGCTTTCCGGGACGCAGATGTGGCACGTGCCTGCCGACCGCGAGGCGCAGCAGCAGATCGACGAAATCTGGCGAAAGCTCGCGGGCCGCTCCGGCGGCGCGCCGTGCGATCTTTCGTATCGCGGGCGCACGATTCACGTGCCGTTCGCCGGCAACGGTGCGGCGCGTTTCGACTTCACCGATCTCTGTCATCAGCCGCTCGGGGCCGCGGACTTCGTTCAGATCGCGCACAATTTTCACACGGTGGTGGTCGAGGATATCCCCGTGATGAGCCCGGAGCAGCGCAACGAAGCCAAGCGCTTTATTCTTCTGATTGATGCCCTCTACGACAACGCCGTGAAGCTGATTGCTTCCGCAGCGGCCGAACGCGACGAGATCTATCAAGGTACCGGCACGACCGAGGCCACCGAATTCAGGCGCACCGGTTCGCGACTGATTGAAATGGGCTCGACGGAATATCTCGCGCTGGCGCATGGCACAGGCGGGAATCAAAACAGCGGTTATTGAGTTTTCGCATTGCGCGGCGATACTGCGCGCAAACTTCTGCAAGGAGATGTCATGCGTCGCGCTTTTCTCTTACTGGCCGTCCTCGGGGTGTTTGCCCTGCCTCAGTCCGCCCAAGCCCAGAGCTTTAACTGCCGTTTCGCCAGAGCGGCCGACGAAATAATGATCTGCCGGGACGAGCGGTTGTCGCGTCTCGATGAGCGGATGTCCTCGCTCTTCTTCCGCGTTCGCGAGGACCTCGGGCGCCGCGGGGCGCGCGATCTCGAAGAAGATCAGGAGCGCTTTCTTCGCCGCCGGGCCCGGTGCGGTCCGAATCCTGACTGCATTGAAGATGTATATCGGCGCCGGATCGACGAATTGCGCGATTACCGCCGCCGCTGATCGCCACTTAATCGAACCGCTCAATCGGCCCGAAAGAACACGCACCGCAGCGACTTTTGCTGCGCCGCTTATGCATTTTCCGCCTAGACGGGGCTCAGGTTAGCTGCTGGTATTATGTATATCAGCGGGCCGGATAAGCCCGAGGTCTTGTTGCGGTGCCCTCGTCAAATGGATAAGCCAGCGCAGTCTTTTCAACGCTAGCGAAGAGTTTTCCCACCATGGCTCGCAACAAAATCGCCTTGATCGGCGCCGGTCAGATCGGCGGCACCCTCGCCCACCTCGTAGGTCTCAAGGAACTCGGCGACGTCGTTATGTTCGACATCGCCGAGGGCATTCCTCAAGGCAAAGCGCTCGACCTCGCGGAATCTTCGCCGGTCGATATGTTCGACGCCAAGCTCTCCGGCACGAATACCTATGAAGCCATCGAAGGCTCCGACGTCGTGATCGTCACCGCGGGCGTGCCGCGTAAGCCGGGCATGAGCCGCGACGATCTTCTCGGCATCAATCTCAAGGTCATGGAGCAGGTTGGCGCAGGGATTAAGAAGTACGCGCCGAATGCTTTCGTGATCTGCATCACCAACCCGCTCGATGCCATGGTCTGGGCGCTGCAGAAGCATTGCGGCCTGCCGAAGAACATGGTGGTCGGCATGGCCGGTGTGCTCGACTCGGCACGCTTCCGCTATTTCCTCGCCGACGAATTCAATGTCTCGGTCGAAGACGTAACCGCCTTCGTGCTCGGCGGCCACGGCGACACCATGGTGCCGCTCGCGCGCTACTCCACCGTCGCCGGCATTCCGCTGCCCGATCTCGTGAAGATGGGCTGGACCACGCAGGAGCGGCTCGACAAGATCATCCAGCGCACGCGCGACGGCGGCGCGGAGATCGTGAACCTCTTGAAGACCGGCTCTGCCTTCTATGCCCCCGCCGCTTCCGCGATCGCGATGGCGGAGAGCTATCTCAAGGACAAGAAGCGCGTGCTGCCGGTGGCGGCACACCTCAACGGCGAATACGGCCTCAAGAATATTTACGTCGGCGTGCCGGTTGTCATCGGCGCGAAAGGCGTCGAGCGCATCGTCGATATCGAAATGGACAAGACCGAACGCGCAATGTTCGAAAAATCGGTCGACTCGGTGAAGGGTCTCGTCGAGGCCTGCATCAAGATCGCGCCGGATCTCGGCAAGTAAAAACACTTCAGGGGGGACGAAAACTCGCGATGAACATCCACGAATATCAAGGCAAGGCGGTTCTTCGCGAGTTCGGCGTTCCCGTCGCTTATGGCCTTCCTGCGCTTTCCGTCGATGAGGCGGTTGCGGCGGCAAAGAAACTCGGCGGTCCGGTCTGGGTCGTGAAGGCCCAGATTCATGCCGGTGGCCGCGGCAAAGCCGGCGGCGTCAAGGTCGTCAAATCCATCGAGGATGTCGAGAAGGAAGCCAAGCGCATCCTCGGCTCGACGCTGGTGACGCACCAGACCGGTCCTGCCGGTAAGCAGGTAAACCGGCTCTATATCGAAGAAGGTTCGGCTATCGCGAAAGAGTTTTATCTTTCGATGCTGGTCGACCGCGAAACCTCGCGCATCGCTTTCGTGGTTTCCACCGAAGGCGGCATGAACATCGAAGAAGTTGCGCACGATACGCCTGAGAAGATCGTCACGTTCTCGGTCGATCCCGCGACCGGAATTATGCCGCATCACGGCCGTCACGTGGCCGACGCGCTGAACCTCGAAGGCGATCTCGCGAAGCAAGCCGAAGCGATGGTGGCAAAGCTCTATGCCGCCTTCACCGGCAAGGACATGAGCCTGCTCGAGATCAATCCGCTCGTCGTCACCAAGGACAACAAGCTGATCTGCCTCGACGCCAAAGTCGGCTTCGACTCAAACGCGCTCTATCGCCATCCGGATATGATGGAACTGCGCGATCTTACGGAAGAAGATCCGAAGGAGATCGAGGCTTCGAAGTACGATCTCTCCTACATCGCGCTCGACGGCAGCATCGGCTGCATGGTGAACGGCGCGGGTCTTGCTATGGCGACGATGGATATCATCAAGCTCTACGGCGAAGCGCCAGCGAACTTCCTTGACGTCGGCGGCGGCGCCACCACCGAGAAAGTTACCGCCGCGTTCAAGATCATCACTTCCGATCCGAACGTGAAGGGCATTCTGGTCAACATCTTCGGCGGCATCATGAAATGCGATGTCATCGCGCAGGGTGTCGTGACCGCCGTGAAAGAAGTCGGGTTGAAAGTGCCGCTCGTCGTTCGGCTGGAAGGCACGAACGTCGAACTCGGCAAGAAGATCATCAACGAATCGGGATTGAACGTCGTCTCCGCCGACGATCTCGACGATGCCGCACAGAAAATTGTGAAGGCATTGAAGGGAGGCAAGTGAGATGGCGATCCTCGTCGACAAGAACACGAAAGTTCTGACCCAGGGCATGACCGGCAAGACCGGCTCGTTCCACACCGAGCAGGCGATTGCTTACGGCACGAAGATGGTTGGCGGTGTCGCGCCCGGCAAAGGCGGCTCCACGCATCTCAATCTTCCGGTCTTCAACACCGTGCGCGAAGCGCGCGATGCGACCGGTGCCGACGCGACCGTGATCTATGTGCCGCCGGCAGGCTGCGCGGATGCGATCTGCGAAGCGATCGATGCGGAAATCCCGCTGATCGTGACGATCACCGAAGGCGTGCCGGTTCTCGACATGGTTCGCGTGAAGCGTTCGCTTTCGGGCTCCAAGTCGCGGCTCTTAGGCCCGAACTGCCCGGGCGTGATCACGCCGGGCGAATGCAAGATCGGTATCATGCCGGGCCACATTCATAAGCCGGGCAAGGTCGGCATCGTCTCGCGCTCCGGCACGCTGACCTATGAAGCGGTGTTTCAGACGACCGCCGAAGGCCTCGGCCAGACGACCTGCGTCGGCATCGGCGGCGACCCGGTAAAGGGTACCGAATTTATCGATGTGCTGGAAAAATTCCTCGGCGATCCGAAAACCGAAGCGATCATCATGATCGGCGAAATCGGCGGTTCGGCCGAAGAGGACGCCGCGCAATTCCTGAAAGACGAGGCCAAGCGCGGCCGCAAGAAGCCGATGGCCGGTTTTATCGCCGGACGTACCGCACCTCCGGGGCGCCGCATGGGCCATGCCGGTGCGATCATCTCGGGCGGCAAGGGCGGGGCGGAGTCGAAAATCGAGGCAATGGAAGCCGCGGGTATCAAGGTCTCCCAGTCGCCGGCGCGGCTTGCCAAGACCTTGGTCGAAGTCCTCAAGGGCTGAAGGCTAGAGATCGAAGAAATGCTTATAAAACGGGCGCTTTCGGGCGCCCGTTTTTGCGTTTGGCGCTTAAATCGGTGGTTACGGAATAGCTGCAATATATTGAGAAGCGGGGCTCGCCCCATTAAAAGAGCCCTGCGCGGCGCGGGGTCCAGCTAAGACCTCGTTTCCTCATATTTTCGAAGTCTTATGTAGGCATAGAAGAGCAGCGCGGCCCCGTCGGGCATGCGCGCAAATGGCGGACGCTTTCGTCCGGGATGAACATGGCACGTGAAGCAAGCAACCAAGGCTTTCTGAATTCTTCCTTCCTCTATGGCGGCAACGCCGCCTACATCGAAGATCTCTACGCCCGTTATCAGCAAAATCCTTCGTCCGTTGACGAAGGCTGGCGTGCCTTCTTCGAACAGATGAAGGGTGACGAACGCGGCGCGATCGAGAAGAGCGCGAAAGGTCCGTCGTGGAAGAAGCCGGGCTGGCCGCTGATCGCCAATGGCGAACTCGTCGCGGCACTCGACGGCAACTGGGCTGCGACCGAAATCGCGGTCGGCAACAAGATCAAAGGCAAAGCGCAGGCGAAGGGCGTCGAGCTTTCCGAAGCCGAAGTGCAGCAGGCGACGCGCGACTCGGTCAAGGCACTGATGATGATCCGCGCCTTCCGTATGCGCGGCCATCTCGAAGCGAGACTTGACCCGCTCGGCATGGAGCCGGAAGTCCCGCATCCCGAACTCGATCCCGCATCCTACGGCTTCACCGAAGGCGATCTGGACCGCAAGATTTTCATCGATCACGTGCTCGGACTCGAATTCGCAAGCGTGCGCGAGATGATCGAAATTCTGCGCCGGACTTATTGCCAGACGATCGGCATCGAATTCATGCACATGTCCGATCCGGAAGAGAAAGCCTGGCTGCAGGAGCGCATCGAAGGCCCGGACAAGGAAATTACCTTCACGCGCGAAGGCAAGCGCGCGATCCTGAACAAACTGATCGAAGCCGAAGGCTTCGAGAAGTTCATCGACGTGAAATACACCGGCACCAAGCGCTTCGGCCTCGACGGCGGCGAAGCGATGATCCCGGCGATGGAGCAGATCATCAAGCGCTCCGGCGCGCTCGGCTGCAAAGAGATCGTGCTCGGCATGGCCCATCGCGGCCGCCTCAATGTACTCAGCCAGGTGATGGCAAAGCCGCATCGCGCGATCTTCCACGAATTTAAAGGCGGCTCCGCGAATCCGACCGAAGTCGAAGGTTCGGGCGACGTGAAGTACCACCTCGGCGCTTCGTCGGATCGCGAGTTCGACGGCAATCAGGTTCACTTGTCGCTGACGGCGAACCCGTCGCATCTCGAGATCGTCGATCCGGTCGTGCTCGGCAAAGTGCGCGCGAAGCAGGATCTGTTCGGCGACAAGCCGGAAGACCGTATCTCGGCGATGCCGTTGCTCATTCACGGTGACGCGGCTTTCGCGGGTCAGGGCGTGGTTGCGGAATGCTTCGGCCTCTCAGGTCTGAAGGGTCACCGCACGGGTGGTTCGATCCACTTCATCATCAACAACCAGATCGGCTTCACGACGAATCCGCGGTACTCGCGCTCGTCGCCGTATCCATCTGACGTTGCGAAGATGATCGAAGCGCCGATCTTCCACGTGAACGGCGACGATCCGGAAGCGGTCGTTTTCGTTGCCAAGGTCGCGACCGAATTCCGGATGAAATTCCACAAGCCGGTCGTGATCGACATGTTCTGCTATCGCCGCTTCGGTCATAACGAAGGCGACGAACCGGCGTTCACGCAGCCGCTGATGTATCAAAAGATCCGCGCGCACGCGTCCACGCTCGATATCTATTCGAAGAAGCTGGAAGAAGAAGGCGTCGTTGCCGCTGGCGAAGTCGATGGCATGAAGGCCGAATGGCGCGCGAAGCTCGAAGCCGAATACGAAGCGGGCCAGAGCTACAAGCCGAACAAGGCCGACTGGCTCGACGGCCGCTGGTCCGGCATGAAAGCCGCGAAGGAAATCGACGATCCGCGCCGCGGCGAAACCGGCGTGTCGCTCGAAGTGCTGAAAGAAATCGGTACGCAGATCACGTCCGTGCCGGAGGGTTTCACCGCGCACAAAACGATTCTTCGCTTCCTCGAAAATCGTAAGAAGGCGATCGACACGGGTGCCGGCATCGATTGGGCGACCGGCGAAGCGCTCGCGTTCTCTTCGCTTCTGCTCGACGGACACCGGGTCCGTCTTTCGGGTCAGGATGTCGAGCGCGGCACCTTCTCTCAGCGTCATTCGGTGCTGACCGATCAGGTCAACGAAGACCGCTACAAGCCCTTCAATCACATCCGCGAAAAGCAGGGCCACTACGAAGTCATCAACTCGATGCTTTCCGAAGAAGCGGTACTCGGCTTCGAATATGGCTACTCGCTCGCCGAGCCCAACGCGCTCACGCTCTGGGAAGCGCAGTTCGGCGACTTCGCGAACGGCGCGCAGGTGTTGTTCGATCAGTTCATCTGCTCGGGTGAGCGCAAGTGGCTTCGTATGTCGGGCCTCGTTTGTCTCCTGCCGCATGGCTACGAAGGCCAGGGACCGGAGCACTCATCCGCGCGTCTCGAGCGCTTCCTGCAGTTATGCGCTGAAGACAACATGCAGGTTGCGAACATCACGACGCCGGCGAATTACTTCCACGCGCTGCGCCGTCAGTTGAAACGCGATATCCGCAAGCCTTTGATCCTGATGACGCCGAAGTCGCTCTTGCGTCACAAGCGAGCGGTCTCGACGCTCGCCGAGCTTGGGCCGGAAACCTCGTTCCATCGTGTGTTGTGGGACGACGCGCAGTATCTGAAGGATACTCCGACCAAGCTTGTTGCGGACGATAAGATGCGCCGTGTCGTGCTCTGTTCGGGCAAGGTCTATTACGATCTCTACGAAGAGCGCGAAAAGCGGGGCCTGAACGACATCTACATCCTGCGTGTCGAGCAGCTTTATCCGTTCCCGCTGAAAGCGCTGACCACGGAGCTTTCGCGCTTCAAGAACGCAGAAGTGATCTGGTGTCAGGAAGAGCCGAAGAACCAGGGCGCCTGGGCTTTCGTTCAGCCTTACGTCGAATGGCTGCTCGAAAACGTGGGTGCGAAAAACAAGCGGGCGCGCTATGTCGGCCGTGCGGCTTCGGCTTCAACCGCGACCGGTTTGATGTCGATGCACCTGAAGCAACTACAGCAATTCCTCGAAGAAGCGCTGGGCTAAAGAAGAGCGCTGGAGAAGAAGATGGCGACCGAAATCCGCGTGCCGACTTTGGGCGAATCCGTCACCGAAGCCACCATTGGCAAATGGTACAAGAAGCCGGGCGACGCGGTGAAAGCCGACGAGCCGCTGGTCGAACTGGAAACCGACAAGGTGACGGTCGAAGTGCCGGCACCTGCGGCCGGCGTCCTTGAAGAAATTGTCGCGAAAGACGGCCAGACCGTCACCATCGGCGCGATCCTCGGCTCCATCAAAGAAGGTGCGGGCGGCGCGAAATCTGCGCCTGCCACATCCACCGGATCCGCTCCGAAAGACAAGAACGTTCCGGCGGCGGCGGGCCGCCCCGATCAGAAGACCGAAACGACGAAGCCGATCAACGCAGGCGAACAGGAAATCAAACCGCGCACCGGCAACGAGCAGCGCGTCGCGACCGATAACGCGCAGGCGCCTTCCGTGCGCCGCCTTGGCGCTGAGAGCGGCGTCGATCCTTCCAGCGTTTCCGGCACGGGCCGCGATGGCCGCGTGACCAAAGGCGACATGCTGGGCGCCATCGAGCGCGGACCGGCCGTTTCCAACGCGCCGTCGCAGCAGATGCGCGCGCCGTCTCGGGTGGATGACGCGTCGCGCGAAGAGCGCGTGAAGATGACCCGGCTGCGCCAGACCATCGCGCGCCGCCTGAAAGACGCACAGAACTCGGCGGCCATGCTCACGACGTTCAACGACGTCGATATGTCCGCGGTGATGAAGATGCGTTCGGAATACAAGGACGCATTCGAGAAGAAGCACGGCGTGAAGCTCGGCTTCATGGGCTTCTTCGTGAAGGCCTGCATTCAGGCGCTGAAGGAAGTGCCTGCGGTAAATGCGGAAATCGACGGCACCGATCTCGTCTACAAAAACTATTATCACATCGGCGTTGCGGTCGGCACCGAGAAGGGTCTCGTCGTGCCGGTCGTGAAGAACGCCGACATGATGTCGATTGCGGAAATCGAAAAGACGATTGCCGATTTCGGCAAGCGCGCGCGCGAAGGCCATCTTGCGATCGAAGATATGCAGGGCGGCACCTTCACGATCTCGAACGGCGGCATTTACGGCTCGCTGCTCTCGACGCCGATCTTGAACGCGCCGCAGTCCGGAATTCTGGGCATGCACCGCATCGAGGAGCGCCCGATCGCGGTGAAGGGTCAGGTCGTCGTGAAGCCGATGATGTATCTCGCACTTTCCTACGATCACCGCATTGTCGATGGCCGCGAGGCGGTGACCTGCCTTGTTCGCATCAAGGAAGGTCTTGAGGATCCTGCAAGGCTCGTCCTCGATCTCTAAGGGCTTCTTGTGGCCGGGCATTGTCCCGGCCATATGTTTTCAAACTTCTGCACGTCGCTGGCTAAAGGGAATTCGTCATGTCCTACGATCTCGTCGTCATCGGTACCGGTCCTGCAGGTTATGTCTGCGCCATTCGCGCGGCACAGCTCGGGCTTAAAACCGCAGTGATCGAAAAGGACAAAACCTTCGGCGGTACATGCCTCAACGTCGGCTGCATTCCTTCGAAAGCGCTACTACATGCGTCGCATCTTTTTGAAGAAGCCGCGCACGATTTCGCAGGCATGGGCATCGGCGTTTCGAAGCCGAAGCTCGATCTGAAGCAGATGCAGTCCTTCAAGCAGGAAGGCGTCGACGGCAACGTGAAGGGCGTCGATTTTCTGTTCAAGAAAAACAAGATCGATACCTTCAAGGGCACCGGCAAGATCACCGGACCCGGCAAGATCGAAGTCGTGAGCGGCAACGGCAAGGGTGAAGTTGTCGAGGCCAAGAACATCGTGATCGCGACCGGTTCGGACGTGACGCGCCTCAAGGGCATCGAGATCGACGAGAAGCGCGTGGTTTCTTCCACGGGTGCGCTGGCGCTCGACAAGGTGCCGGGCAAGTTGCTCGTGGTCGGTGCCGGTGTGATCGGACTCGAGCTTGGCTCGGTGTGGCGGCGTTTAGGCGCGGAAGTGCAGGTCGTCGAATTTCTCGACCGCATTCTTCCCGGCATGGACGGCGAAGTCGCGCGTCAATTCCAGCGCATTCTCGAAAAGCAGGGCATGACCTTCAAGCTCGGCTCGAAGGTCACGGCGGTCGATACCAAGGGCAAGACGCTGAAGGCGAGCGTGGAGCCTGCTGCCGGCGGCAAAGCCGAAACGGTTGAAGCAGACGTTGTTCTCGTTGCCGTCGGCCGCGTGCCGTACACGCAAGGGCTCGGCCTGAAAGAAGCCGGTGTCGAGATGGACGAGCGCGGCCGCGTGAAGGTCGACGATCATTTCCAGACCAATGTGAAGGGCATTTTCGGAATCGGTGACGTGATCCGCGGTCCGATGTTGGCGCACAAAGGCGAAGACGAAGGCATCGCGGTCGCCGAATTGATTGCCGGTAAAGCGGGCCACGTGAATTACGACGCGATCCCGAACGTGATTTACACCTATCCGGAAGTGGCGAGCGTCGGCAAAACCGAAGAAGAACTGAAGCAGGCGGGCATCGCCTACAAGATCGGCAAATTCCCGTTCACTGCGAACGGCCGCGCGAAGGTGAACAAGACCACCGAAGGCTTCGTGAAAATTCTTTCCGACGACAAGACCGACAAGGTGCTTGGCGTTCACATCGTCGGCCCGGATGCCGGCACGATGATCACGGAAGCGACGATCACGATGGAATTCTCTGGCTCGGCGGAAGACATCGCCCGCACCTGCCATCCGCACCCGACGCTATCGGAAGCGGTGAAGGAAGCGGCGCTCGCCGCCGATAAGCGCCCGATTCATATGTGAGCTATCGCGCGCGCGGATGCGCGGCGCGATAGGCCTCCAGAAGATGCGTCGAGTCGACCTGCGTATAGATCTGCGTGGTGGCTAACGACGCGTGGCCCAGCAATTCCTGAATCGATCTGAGGTCGCCGCCGCGCGCGAGAAGATGTGTCGCAAAGGAATGGCGCAACGCATGCGGGGTCGCGGAATCGGGCAACCCCAGCGCGCCGCGCATTCTTTCCATCGCAAGCTGCACGATGCGCGGGCTAAGCGGCCCGCCTTTCTCACCGCGAAATACGGGCTCGTTTGCAGCGAGAGCGAACGGGCAGATCGCGATGTAGTCCGCGATGGCCTGCGTAATTTGTGGAATGAGCGGCACCATGCGCGTCTTGTTGCCTTTGCCGGTAACGGTGATCGAGTCCGCTGTGCCGGGTTCGGGAATTTCGCCGCGTGTCAGAGAAAGCGCTTCAGCGATTCGAAGGCCCGCTCCGTAAAGTAGCGAGAGTACCGCCGCGTCGCGCGCGAGCACCCAAGGCTCGCGCGTTTCGTAAGCGCGCGTCGAAGCTTCGGTGAGTGCCATCGCGGAAGCAGCATCCAGCGGGCGCGGCAAGGTCTTTGCGATTTTTGGCGCGCGTACGGCAGAGAGCGCGTCTGATTTCCCGCGCCCCTCCCGCTCCAGAAAACGCGCAAACGAACGCGCGGCGGCTAACGAGCGAGAAAGCGTGCGCGCCTCGACGCCGTTCGAGCGGCGGAAGGCAAGGAACGAGCGAATGTCGGCAGGCGTGAGCTTCGAAAGATCGGCGAGCTTCGGCGCGTGGCCCAGATGTTCGGTCAGGAACGAAAGAAAGAAGCCGACATCGCGCGCATAGGCCTCTACGGTCTTCGGCGAAAGGCGGCGCTCCGCTGAAATGAATTCGAGCCAGCGCTTCAATTCGACCAATACGTCTTTAGCCGCGACGGAAAAAAGCTGCGCTTCCGCGGAACTGCGGGCGTCCTTATCTACAAGTTTGCCGCGGCTTGACATGGAATCAGGTTGTCGCTCCGCTCGACTTAACTTCCGCTTAAACCCGAAGAACACCTGAGAAACCCGCACGAATCATGGCCGCAAAAAACCTGGCCCAACAAATCGTCGACGTGCTCGTGCCGCTCGCAGTGGATAGGCCTTATTCCTACAAGGCGAGCGAAGCGCTTGTGCCGGGCGATATCGTCTATGTGCCGCTGGGCAATCGCGAAGAGACCGGCGTGGTGTGGCCGGGCAGCGGTGAGGCGCCTGCGAAGACGAAACTGAAAGAAGTCATCGCGAAATCCGATCTGCCGCGGCTGCCGCTCGAACTTGTAAAACTGATCGACTGGATCGCCGATTATACGTTGAGCCCGCGCGGCATGGTGCTGCGCATGGCGCTGCGGCGAAGTTCGGAGCTTGGCGCCGCACGCGAAAAGATCGGCGTACGTGTCACCGGCGTAAAACCGGAACGCATGACGGACGCACGCGCGCGTGTGCTTTCGCTTCTGGAAAATGGCTTGCTGCGCTCGAAATCGGAAGCGGCGGAAGAAGCGGGCGTTTCGCCGGGCGTGATCGACGGCTTGATCGATCAAGGCGCGCTCGAAGCGGTGGCGCTTCCGCCCGAACCGATCACGCTGCCGCCGGACTCAGATTTCGCCGTGCCGCAACTCAATCCCGCGCAGACTTCGGCCGCGAAGGAATTACTGGATGCCGTGCGCGCAAAAAAGTTCTCGGTGAATCTGCTCGACGGCGTCACCGGCTCCGGCAAGACCGAAGTTTATTTCGAAGCGGTCGCGGAGGTCTTGAAGCAAAAGCGTCAGGCGCTGATCCTGCTTCCGGAAATTGCACTGACCACGCGCTTTCTGGATCGTTTCGCGGAACGCTTCGGCCATCGTCCGGCGGAATGGCATTCCGTGATTGCGCCACGCAAGCGTGCCCGCACCTGGGAAGGTGTAGCGAAAGGCGAGATCAGCGTCGTCGCCGGTGCGCGCTCGGCGCTGTTTCTTCCGTTCAGCGATCTTGCCCTGATCGTGCTCGATGAAGAACACGATCCCGCTTACAAACAGGAAGACGGCGTGCATTATCACGCACGCGACATGGCGGTGGTGCGCGGTTCGCTCGCGAACGCGACGGTTGTGCTGACCTCCGCCACACCTTCCATCGAAACCGAAAACAACGCGCGGCGCGGGCGCTACAAGCGCCTGCTGCTTTCCGAGCGCTACAGCGGAACGGAAGTCCCGCAACTCGAAGCGATCGATCTGAAGAAAGAAGGTCCGCGCAAAGGCCGCTGGATTTCGCCGCGACTCGAACAGGCGATCGGCGAAACAATCACCCGCGGCGAGCAGGCGCTGCTGTTCCTGAACAGGCGCGGCTATGCGCCGCTGACGCTCTGCCGCTCCTGTGGTTTCCGCATGCGCTGCGTGAACTGCGACACGTGGCTGGTCGAGCATCGTTATCGCAAGCGGCTTGTGTGTCATCACTGCGGCTTCGACATGCCACCGCCGCAGCATTGTCCGAAATGCGAGACCGCAGACTCCTTCGTGCCGATCGGGCCGGGTGTCGAGCGTCTGGAAGAAGAAGTGCGCGCAGCGTTTCCGGAAGCACGGACGCTTGTGCTTTCCAGCGACATGACCGGCGGCGTCGAGCGGCTGCGTGCCGAACTCGAGGCGGTGACGAACCGCGACGTCGATATTGTGATCGGCACACAGCTTGTCGCGAAGGGCCATCATTTCCCGGGCCTCGCACTGGTCGGCATCATCGACGCCGATCTCGGGCTCAACTACGGCGATCCGCGCGCAGCGGAGCGTACGTTTCAGCTTTTGCATCAGGTTGTCGGCCGCGCGGGGCGCGAGAATGCCGGCGGGCGCGGTCTGCTGCAGACCTATCAGCCCGATCATCCGGTGATGAAAGCGCTGCTCGCAGGTGACCGCGATGCCTTCTACGACAGTGAAATCGCGTCTCGCGAAGAAGCGCATTTGCCGCCGTTCGGGCGGATGGTGGCGATCATCGTTTCCGCGAAAGACGGGCCGACTGCCGAAGCGCATGCACGAAAGCTGGCCGCCCACGCGCCGCTTTCGGATGACGTGCGTCTGCTCGGCCCCGCCGAAGCGCCGCTTTCGATGATCCGCGGACGGCATCGGTGGCGTCTGCTCGTTACTTCGCCGCGCAATTTCGATCTTTCGTTTTATGTGCGCGATTGGCTCGTCAACGCGCCGCCGGCGCGCGGCAGCGTGCGCGTGCAGATCGACGTCGATCCGCAGAGTTTTCTCTAAGCAGATTTTTTCCGCAGGCTTGCTGCGCGAAAGAGAAGCGACAGCGCGACGCCGATGCCGATGGCAGCGACAAGATCGTAGAACGCGGTAATCAGGAACACTGCGAGCAGAACGAGCGCATCCGCCCAGGCTTTCCCAAGGAGCGCGCGGAATTCGTGGAGGTCCGACATGTTGAACGCGACCACGACAAGTACGGCAGCAAGGGCCGCGAGCGGAATGTAAACCGCGAGCGGTGCCGCGATCAGCATGAAGATCAGGAGATAAACCGCGTGCAGCATGCCCGAGACGGGGCTTTTCGCGCCCGCGCGTACATTGGTTGCGGTGCGCGCGATTGTGCCCGTGACCGGAACGCCACCGAAAGCGACCGAGCCGATATTCGCGATACCCTGCGCAACCAGTTCACCGTTCGAGCGATGCTTGTCGCCGCTCATGCGATCCGCAACGACGGCGGACAAAAGCGACTCGATTGAGCCCAGCAACGCAATCGCAATTGCGTCAGGCAGCACGGCGTAGATTTTCTGCCAGTCGAATAGCGGCAGCGAAGGAGCGGGCAATGAACTCGGCACCGCGCCGAAACGCGAGCCGATGGTCGCAACATCGGGATGAAATGCCGCAACAAAGGCCGCACTTACGATCACGACGATCAGAAAGCCCGGCCAGTGCGGACGATATTTCCGTATCAGAAGAATGACGAGCACACTGGCGACGCTGATTGCGAGCGCGAGCGGCTTCATCGTGCCAAGCGCGCTCCAGAGTGCGGCAAGTTTCCCAAGCAGCGGTCCCGGCTCTTTTGCGATCTCCAGTCCGAGAAAGTCCCGCAACTGACTTGCGAAGATGATGACGGCAATTCCGGCGGCGAAGCCCACGGTCACCGGATGCGGGATGTAGCGGATATAGGTCCCGAGCCGCAAAAGCCCGACCGCGATCATGATGAGGCCGGCAAGTGCCGTGGCTAACGCCAGCCCGTCGTAGCCGTGGCGTTCGACGGTAAGCGAAACGAGCACGATGAAGGCGCCCGCCGGTCCGCCGATCTGGAACCGGCTGCCGCCGAGGAGCGAAATCAGGAAGCCGCCGACGATTGCCGTGTAGAGGCCGCGCTCCGGAGGCAGGCCGGAGGCGATGGCAAGTGCCATGGAAAGCGGCAGGGCGACGATTGCGACCGTCAACCCCGCCAGCGCGTCATCCTTGAGGTTGGAGCGGCTGTAGCCGTGCTTCAGCGCGGTGACGAGGGCTGGCTTGAACAGGAATTCCCGTCCCGGCTGTGCCTTGCTGCCCGTAAGTTCCTGTCTGTCGCCGTCCATCGCGCCCCGAATCCGGCAATCAGCGTTGCATTCCGGGGGCGCTACCGAAAAGTCTCATCGGCTGCGGCCAAAAAGGCAGGCTTTTCGAAGCGGATGCGGCAAATCGGACAGGGGAAAACATTGCGTAACTGCGCACCCGCATGGTAGCAAACGGCCGATTTTGCAGGGTTTTCGGGGGCATACCGCGACCCAGCGCAGAATCGGAATTCCCACTTGAATTCCAAGAACTTACGGGGCCGCTGCCGCGGAGCCGAGCGCTTGGAACGGGACAAAAAAGAATAGTCACAGATGGCGGCTGAAGAACCCATCATTTCCGGCATGGCCGGGCGCTATGCGACGGCTCTTTATGAGTTGGCGCACGAAGCGAAATCCATCGACGCCGTGAAGGGCGATCTCGATCGCTTCTCGGCAATGCTCGGCGACAGTGCCGATCTCCTCCGCCTCGTCCGCAGCCCGGTCTACACGGCCGAAGAGCAGACCAAGGCGATCGACGCGGTTCTGTCCAAGGCAAAGATCGGCGGTCTCGCCGGCAAGTTCATCTCGACCGTAGCGTCTAACCGCCGTCTGTTCGCAGTCCGCGAAATGATTTCTGGCTTCAATGCACTCGTCTCGAAAGCGCGCGGCGAAACCCGCGCGGAAGTAACGGTCGCCGAGAAACTCGACGACAAGCATCTCGAGACAATCAAGGAAGCAATCCTTGCTTCCACCAAGCAGAAAAACGTCGAACTCGACGTGAAGATCGATCCGGCGATCCTCGGCGGCCTCAAAGTGAAAATCGGCAGCCGCATGATCGACGCCTCGCTGAAAACCAAACTCAACTCCATTCGTAACGCGATGAAAGAGGTCCGCTGATGGACATCCGCGCCGCCGAAATTTCGGCAATTCTGAAAGAGCAGATCAAGAATTTCGGTGAAGCCGCCGAAGTGACCGAGGTAGGACAGGTGCTTTCCGTCGGTGACGGTATCGCCCGTGTCTACGGCCTCGATAACGTCCAGGCCGGCGAAATGGTCGAATTCGAAAACGGCGTGCGCGGCATGGCGCTCAACCTCGAGAGCGACAACGTCGGTATCGTTATCTTCGGCTCCGACCGCGACATTAAAGAAGGTCAGACCGTCAAGCGCACCCGCGCAATCGTGGACGTTCCGGTCGGCAAGGAATTGCTCGGCCGCGTCGTCGACGCGCTCGGCAATCCGATCGACGGCAAAGGCCCGATCAAGGCTGCCAAGCGCGCCCGCGTGGACGTGAAGGCGCCGGGCATCATCCCGAGAAAGTCGGTGCACGAGCCGATGGCGACGGGTCTCAAGGCCATCGACGCCCTGATCCCGATCGGCCGCGGCCAGCGCGAACTGATCATCGGCGACCGTCAGACCGGCAAGACCGCCGTCGCGCTCGACACCATCCTGAACCAGAAGGCGCTCAACGTTGCGGGCGCTCCGGAAGCGCAGAAGCTTTATTGCGTTTACGTCGCCGTCGGCCAGAAGCGTTCGACGGTCGCGCAGTTCGTGAAGGTGCTCGAAGAGCAGGGCGCGATGGAATATTCCGTCGTCGTTGCCGCGACCGCTTCCGACGCCGCGCCGATGCAGTTCCTCGCGCCGTTCTCCGGTTGCGCGATGGGCGAATTCTTCCGCGACAACGGCATGCACGCGGTCATCATCTATGACGATCTTTCGAAGCAGGCCGTCGCTTACCGCCAGATGTCGCTGCTCTTGCGCCGTCCGCCGGGACGCGAAGCCTATCCGGGCGACGTGTTCTATCTCCACTCGCGCCTGCTCGAGCGCGCGGCGAAGATGAACGACACGCAGGGCGCAGGCTCCTTGACTGCGCTTCCGGTCATCGAGACGCAGGCGAACGACGTGTCGGCCTACATTCCGACGAACGTCATTTCGATCACCGACGGCCAGATCTTCCTTGAAACCGACCTGTTCTATCAGGGCATTCGCCCGGCGGTGAACGTCGGCCTTTCGGTGTCGCGCGTCGGTTCTTCGGCGCAGACGAAGGCGATGAAGAAGGTCGCCGGCAAGATTAAGGGCGAACTCGCGCAGTACCGCGAAATGGCAGCCTTCGCACAGTTCGGCTCCGACCTCGACGCCGCGACCCAGCGCTTGCTGAACCGCGGCGCACGCCTGACCGAACTCCTGAAACAGGCGCAGTTCTCGCCGCTGAAAATGGAAGAGCAGGTCGTCGTGATCTGGGCGGGCACCAACGGCTATCTCGATAACCTCGCGATCAACCGCGTGAAGGCGTTCGAAGAGGGTCTGCTCAGTACGATTAAGTCGAAGCACAGCGATCTCTTGGATTCGATCCGCAATTCGAAGGATCTGTCCGACGCTGACGCCGGCAAGCTCAAGGCTGCGGTAGACACTTACGCGAAGTCGTTCTCCTAAGGATAAGACGCTAGCCAATGGCTTCCCTAAAAGAGCTTCGCAATCGTATCGCCTCGGTAAAGGCGACGCAGAAGATCACCAAGGCGATGCAGCTTGTCGCCGCGGCGAAGCTGCGCCGCGCGCAGATGGCAGCGGAAGCGGCGCGTCCTTATGCCGAACGCATGGACGCGATCCTCGCCAATATCGCGGGCAAGGTTGCGGGCCAGGCCGGCGCGCCGGCTTTGCTCGGCGGTACCGGTAAGGACGACACGCATCTGCTTCTCGTCTGCACGGCCGAGCGCGGTCTTTGCGGCGCTTTCAATTCCTCGATCTCGCGTCTTGCGCGCGATCGCGCGAATGCGCTGCTGGCGCAAGGCAAGACGGTCAAGATCATCTGCGTTGGCCGCAAAGGCTACGACATTCTGCGCCGGACTTTTGCGAAGAACATCATCGACGTGATCGATCTGCGCGGCGCGCGCTACATCGGCTACGAACACGCCGAAGAAATCGCGCAGAAGGTCGTCGCGCGTTACGAGGCGGGCGAGTTCGATATCTGCACGCTGTTCTATTCGCGCTTCAAATCGGTGATCGCGCAGATCCCGACCGCGCTCCAGATCATTCCGCCGCAGCTTCCGGAAACGAAAGCCGAAGCGACCGGCACGAACACGCCGGTTTACGAATACGAGCCGGAAGAAGACGAAATTCTCGCCGAGTTGCTCCCGCGCAATCTTGCGACGCAGGTATTCCGCGCGTTGCTCGAAAACGCAGCGTCGGAGCAGGGCGCGCGTATGTCCGCGATGGACAGCGCGACCCGCAATGCCGGCGACATGATCAAGAAGCAAACCATTACTTACAACCGCACCCGTCAGGCGATGATTACGAAGGAATTGATCGAAATCATCTCCGGCGCGGAAGCGCTCTAACGTCTCAGGTACGAGGTCGAACATGGCAACGAACGCAACCGGAAAAATCACGCAGGTCATCGGCGCCGTCGTCGACGTGCAGTTCGAGGGACATCTTCCGGAAATTCTGAACGCGCTGACGACGACGAACCAGGATCAGAAGCTGATCCTCGAAGTCGCGCAGCATCTCGGCGAATCGACCGTCCGCACCATCGCGATGGACTCGACCGAAGGTCTGGTTCGCGGCCAGAAGGTTACCGACACCGGCTTGCCGATCGCAGTACCGGTTGGTGAAGGTACGCTTGGCCGCATCATGAACGTTGTCGGCGAGCCGATCGACGAAGCAGGTCCGGTGAAGGCGTCTGGCACGCGTCCGATTCACGCGCCGACGCCGAGCTACACCGATCAGTCGACCGAAGCGGAAATTCTCGTCACGGGCATCAAGGTCGTTGATCTGCTCGCGCCTTACGCGAAGGGCGGCAAGATCGGCCTGTTCGGCGGCGCAGGCGTCGGCAAGACCGTGCTCATTCAGGAATTGATCAACAACGTCGCCAAGGCGCACGGCGGTTACTCCGTGTTCGCCGGCGTCGGCGAGCGTACGCGCGAAGGCAACGACCTTTATCACGAGTTCATTGAATCGGGCGTGAACAAGAAGGGCGGCGGCGAAGGTTCGAAGTGCGCCCTTGTGTTCGGTCAGATGAACGAGCCGCCGGGAGCGCGTATGCGCGTGGCTCTCTCCGGTCTCACCGTCGCAGAGCACTTCCGCGACCAGGGCCAGGACGTGCTGTTCTTCGTCGACAACATCTTCCGCTTCACGCAGGCAGGCTCGGAAGTGTCCGCACTTCTCGGCCGTATTCCTTCGGCGGTCGGCTACCAGCCGACGCTCGCCACCGACATGGGCGCGCTGCAGGAACGCATCACCACCACGCAGAAGGGTTCGATCACTTCGGTGCAGGCGATTTACGTCCCGGCCGACGACTTGACCGACCCGGCGCCGGCGACCTCGTTCGCGCATCTTGACGCGACGACCGTGCTGTCGCGCTCGATCGCGGAAAAGGGCATTTACCCGGCGGTCGACCCGCTCGACTCGACCTCGCGCATGCTTTCGCCGCTCGTTGTCGGCGAAGAGCACTATGCAGTATCGCGTCAGGTGCAGCAGATTCTCCAGCGCTATAAGGCGCTGCAGGACATCATCGCGATTCTCGGCATGGACGAGCTTTCGGAAGAAGACAAACTCGCGGTGTCGCGCGCACGCAAGATCGAGCGCTTTCTCTCGCAGCCGTTCCACGTCGCCGAAATCTTCACCGGTTCGCCGGGCAAGTTCGTCGAACTCGCCGATACGATCAAAGGCTTCAAAGGTCTTTGCGAAGGCAAGTATGACCACCTGCCGGAGCCGGCCTTCTATATGGTCGGCACCATCGAAGAGGCGGTCGAAAAGGGTAAGAAGCTCGCCGCGGAAGCTGCGTAAGCAGGTTAGACAATGGCCACCTTCAAGTTCGAACTCGTCTCGCCCGCCAAGCTTCTCTTTTCCGGAGAAGTGGATGAAGTGATCGTGCCGGGCTCGGAAGGCGAATTCACGGTGCTGCCGATGCATGCGCCGGTGGTTTCCACGCTCCGTCCGGGCATTCTCACGGTGAAGGCAGGCGGTAATGTCACGCGTCTTTACGTGCGCGGCGGCTTCGCTGAAGTCAGCGAGAAGGGCCTGACGATTTTGGCCGAGGACGCGACCGCAGTTGAAGACGTGAACATGACTGAGTTCGCTGCTTCGATCTCGGCTTATGAAGCGAAGCTTGCGTCGGCTCCTTCCGATGAAGCGCGCTTCAAGATGGCGGAAACGCTGTTCCAGCTCAAAGCCGTGCAGGCACAGCTCGGCGGTGCCTCACACGCGGCGCACTGAGTTTCGCGAAGATAAAGAATTTAAAAGCCGCGCGTTCTGCGCGGCTTTTTTGTTGCAGATCAAGCGCTTGGCTCGTTAGTGGAACTCGCGGGCACGGTTGCGAGTTCTAAGCGACTAACGTGATGCGGCTTTCGAAGAAAGGGTGCTGGGATGTCGTTCACTAATTTCAAAGTGATTTGTTTGGTTTTGGGCATCGTTGCGGGCGGCCTGGTGGGCTACGTCACCAAGCCACCGCAGTGGGTGAGAGTAATTCCGGTCTTCAACATCGTGGTTGAAGCTGAGCCGAAGCAAAAAGGCGAGCTCACGGAGAGGCAGTTTAATTACGTTGCGCTGTGCGCCCTGATCGGCGGCATCGTAGGCCTCGGCGTCGGTGTCGTTGGCGATCGCCGCCGCGCCTAGTTTCAACTAGTTTTTGCTGCAAACACAAAAGCCGCGCTTCATGCGCGGCTTTTTTATTTCGGAGACGTAGACGAATTGATCGTTTCGGCGTGGAAGGCGAATTTACGCTGCCGATGCTCCGGCTTAGCGCTAGCAGCCAAGTATTGGATTACCGCGTATAGTTCTTCCGGAAATACTGTGCTCTCTTCGCTCTTTCATTTTTGTGAGGGGCAATATGCCTGATACCAGCACACCCATCAGAACAGATTTATTACTTGAGCGCGCGCTTATTGCTTGCGGCTTTATTTTCAGCGCAATCAGCGTCGTGGCATTGGGTTACGGGTTGTTTCTTGTAATCCGTGTTTCGAATGTCGCGGCGGTGATGTCAGCGGGGAGCGAGTGGAGCGCAGCAAAGATCATTGCGAACAATTTCGATCTCATCGCTACGATACTAATCGCATTGTTGGCGGCAGTGATTGCATCCACCTTCTTCCGGTCTGCAGGTCGCTCCACAAATTACGTTATTCGCCCGGAAGACAGGGAAAAACTTTGGCCGCTGATTACAGAGCCGAAAGTCGATGCTGTTGATCAGTACATTCGTCTGGCGAGCCTGTCCGGGTTTTCAGGCGCCTTTACTAAGGTGGGTTTCACAGGCCTGCCTTTGGCGACGGTAATTCTTACGCTGATCTTCGTTGTGCTATCTCTATTGACCGACAACACCGATCTTATGGAACTTGCAAAGCTCACGCTCGGCGCGTTCATCGGTTCGTTCGTGCAAAGGCAGGTCGAGCGGGGCGAGCGGCAACAACCCGGTCCCGGTGGCGCGCAGACTCCGCAAGCTCCGTTGTCATCAGCTCCTCGTTTGCCGGTGTAACAAACAAGAAAGCCGCGCTTCATGCGCGGCTTTTTTATTTTTCCGGATCGAGCGGGCGGCTCATAAATACCGCGGGCCCGTAAGGCGCGAGCTGGTCGACGAGCTTATCTCTTGCTTCCACGCGCCAGAAGCCGTGGCGAAACCACGCCGCTTCCGAGCCGTACATCGCTGCAAGCGTGAAGCCACTCAAATTCTGCGACCGTGCTACCTGGCTGAGCCGCTTCAAAAGATCGGACACCAGCGGTCCACCCCGCGCGCTCGGTAACAGCGCGACGTCGTGAATGTAGAGAACCTCGGGTTTGTCCGGCAGCTTCCGAATAAACACATCGAGCTGCGGCATGTCGTTCGCAATCCAGGGATAAGCGACTGCATAGCCGCGCACCACGCCTTCGCTATCCTCGGCGATGAAATGCGAGAAAGGCGCGAGCATCAGTTTTTCGGTAACGACATCATCCCGCTCCGGGTAATCGGGATGGATCAGATCGGAAATACGCTGAACCTCGGCGATATCTCGGGCCGTCATTGCACGCCATAGCAGGGTGCGTTCAGCGCTCATATTTATTCCCGGGAAAATCCTGCGAAAGCCCTCACAACATCATCATAGACGCCGCGCTTAAACGGGACGATCAACTCTGGCGTGTTTTCCAGCTTCTCCCAGCGCCATTCCACGAATTCCGGCTTGTGTTCGCCGCCGCCGGGCGTCGCGATATCGATCTCGCTTTCGTTGCCGGTAAAGCGCAGCGCGTACCACTTCTGCTTCTGGCCGCGATACTTGCCCTTCCAAGCCTGTCCCGCAATATCGCGCGGAATATCGTATTTCAGCCAGCCATCGACCTCGCCGAGCTTCCGGATCGAGCGGATGTTGGTTTCCTCATAAAGCTCGCGGAGCGCCGCTTCATACGCGTCTTCATCGTCGTCGATGCCGCCTTGGGGCATCTGCCAGGAATGAATTGCGTCGACATGCTCCGGTCCGCCAAGGCGGCGGCCGACAAAGACGAGGCCGGCCGCATTGAACACCGCGAGACCGACACAAGGGCGATAGGGCAGATCTTCGAAATTCTTCATGGCCCGCGTTCTACAACGCGACGCCTTCACAGTCAGCTTTGTTTTGGTTTGCGCTGAAAGGCGGTGCTGACCGGCACGAGCCGGATACCGCGGGCTTCCAGTGTCTTTGCCCAGCGTGCGATCCGCTCGATGGTAACGGGCAGCGCGCTCGCGGTCGCGACCGCGACGCCCTTTTCGGCGGCGATCGCTTCCAGCTTCACGAGGGCTGCATCGATCTCCGCCCATTCGGCTTTGGCGTCGATCACGATATCCGACTTGAGGAAGGGGGCCTTGGTTTTGGTTGCTGCGCGCTGCGTCAGGCTGCGCGGCGAGGAGCCATCATCGACGAACAGCAGTCCCCGCTTGCCGGTTTCCGCGAGGATCGCGCTGAGCGCATCTTCATTGGCCGTGAAACGCGCGCCCATCAGATTTGCGACGCCGACATAACCTTGCGAGCGGCTCAGGAAAAAATGTAGCCGGTCTATGTTCTGGTCTTTGGGGGCACTCGCAGTGAGCGTCTGCGGACCGGGGTCGTTGTCGGGATAGTCGAAGGGCTCCATCGGGATTTGCAGGAGCACCTCGTGACCGGTCGAACGGGCGCGTGCAACCCAGCGCGTGAGTTCGTTGCCATAGGGCACGAAGCCGAGCGTGATTGCGGCCGGTAATTTCGAGATCGCGTCACCCGTACTGGAAGCGCTGACACCGAGGCCGGTGATCACGATTGCGATCATCGAATCCGCATTGCCGGTCACCGGTAAGGGACTTGCGTAAGCGTCGAGCGGACGCACGCCGTCGGGCCCGATTTTCGGAATCGAGCCGTGCTTGGAAGGTTCGATCAGCCGATTGTCCGCAGGCGGCACATTATTCGTGGGCTCGTTTGCGGGCGGGTTGTTTGATTGAGAATTGGTGTTCGATTTCGGATCGCCGACGACAATCTCGCGCTTGGCGCCGGTGTTGCCGTCGATGATTGTGACCGTACGCTGATCGCCGGTAGTTTGCGTCGGCTGTTTGGGTTGTTCGCGCTTGGTCTCAGACGTGACGGGGTTCTGCGGCGTGTTCGGAATGATCTGCTCGATCTTCACGACATGGCGCGGTTCGCCGCCGAGCGGGTCATCATAAATAAGGACCCACCCGATCGCGACGGCGAGTGTCCCCGCGAGCGCTGTCGTCAACAGGCCAAGCAGGCTCACCGGCGAACGCCGCAGGCGTTTTCCGTTCTGTTTGCCTTTGAGCGGCGTATCGAGATCGTCTGCCACAGCGATCTCCTGCGGTTTATCGAATCAAGCGATTCTACCATGACGGCGATAGGCCAATTCTTACTACTGCCAATCGCGGGCAAACTGGCGTTCCGGGCAGCTTCTTCTAGTATGCGGCTCGCACTTTTGGGGCCCGTGTGGGGATAGGCCCGTGACCAAGCAGGACACCGTACCGCCCGACGAAGTGCGCGCCGCGCTCGAGCGAATGGCCGCGAGCGAGATGTTTCGCGATTCGCCGCAGCTCGCCGCATTTCTGCGCTTCGTCACGGATGCCGAATTGCGCGGCGAAAGCGACCGCATCAAGGGCTACACCATCGGCGTCGAGGCGTTGGGCCGAAGCCCGGATTTTGACCCGCAGCTCGATCCCATCGTCCGCGTCGAGGCGACGCGATTGCGCCGCACGATCGAGCGCTATTACGCGGGACCAGGGGCGAGCGATCCTGTGGTCATTACGCTTTCGCCGGGTTCTTACGTTCCTTCTTTCCGGCTCCGCGCGAAAGATTTGTCTCGCGTGGTGTCTGAAGCGGTGCAGTCAGGCGCGCGTCGCAATGTTCGCGTGGCAGGGCTCATGGGTCTCGCTATCTTCGTGCTCATCGCCGCAATCTTTTTCTATCCGCGCGGGGCGGACCGGATTTCTATCGGTGCGCTGCAACCGGGCAACGGAATGCCGGTCATTCTGCTGCAGCCGCTCAGTATTTCAGGCACACCGAAACCGGATGCGGTTCCGAACACTGCGCTGGTCGAAAAACTTCGTGATGCGATCTCGCGCTTTGACACCCTTAGTCCGGTCCTGCCCAACGAAATCGAGGAAGCCGAACGTAGCGGCGTGAAACGTCCTATCCGGTTTCGTCTGACCGGCATCATCGAATATCGCGACGACGGCAGTACGCATCTGCGCTTTCAGCTCTTCGATGCCGCCGACAATCGGCTGGTGTGGTCGCGCTTGTTCGAGCGCTTCGCTGCCGCAGGCAGCCGCGCGGCGGCCGAAGATGCGATCGTCACCGAACTCGTCACGATACTGGCGCAGCCCTTCGGCGTGATCCGCGCGCATGAGCGCAATCGCTATCTCTCCACCGGTCTCGGCGACCCGCGCTACAACTGCATCGTGGAGTCCTCGGAATCCTTGCGCTCGTTCGATTCCGCGCAGCATACAAAAGCGAAAACCTGTCTGGAAAAGCTGACGCAGGCCGATCCTTCTTTCGCAAGCGGCTTCGCTTATCTCGCGGCACTCTATTTAAGGGAATATCAGTTCGACATCGGCGTGCAGGCCGGCGACCGTGCCGCACTCGACCGTGCGCTCGTGTTGGTGCGGCAGGCGATCGAGAAGCAGCCGGAAAGTTCGCGCGCCTATCAAATCCTGTCGGCAGTATTGTTCGGCCGGCAGGACTATGCGGCCTCGCTCGCCGCCGCCGAGCGCGCAGTCGCGCTCAATCGCTATGACATGACTGTGCTCAGCGACTATGGCGGTCGGCTCGTGATGACCGGCGAGATCGACAAGGGATTAGAGGCGCTGCAGCGCGCTGCGAGTTACGGCACGTTGCGGCCGTCCTGGTACAATTTTTATCTGTTTCTCGGGCACTACTTGAAAGGCGACCGGGCGGCGGCGAGCCACTATGCGAGCCAGATCACGCCGGAGCGCTATCCGCTCGGTCACGTCGCGCATGCGCTTGCCGCACTCACGGCAGGCAACAAGGAGCAGGCCCGCGACGCGCTTCTGAAGCTCGTGGCGCTACGCGGCGCATGGCGCGACGATGCGGTGGGCGAACTCCGGAAGCTGATCGGCTCCGAAGCGATCGTGCAGCGGCTTGCAAACGATCTTGCGAGTGCGGGCCTGAACGCGACATTTCGTTAGCAAAACCGGCCCGGATTCATCCGTTTAACGGCAAATTACTTACGCAGATCCGCATTTTACGAAAGGAACGCCGCAAATAGCGGACGGCTGGTCCGCTCCAGATTCTTTCGGAGCAAATTATGAATGCGGGTGTACCCAACGTGTCCCTCGTGGACGCGGAAATTGTATTTCTGGATCAGGGCGGGGACACGATCTCGCTCATTCTGAGCGGGAAGAAGCGCGACTTTATCTGGGCGCTGTCCGGCGATGTCGCGGTCAAAGCAGCCACGAGCGAAGTTGCCTCGAATGCCGAGCGCAAGGAATTCATCGAGAATCAGAAGCGCAGCATCGAACAGACTATTCAGAAGCTGCAAAATCTGTACGTCAGGCTTTCGGAGTAGCCGTGCCCAAAGCCGCCCACTACAGGCTGAAGGCTGCAGCCTGCGCGAGAATTTCCGACGATCACGCGGTCGCCTGGGAGATTCGCGCGCAGTACCGTGAGCTTGCGCGCGCATGGACCGAATGTGCGATCGAAGCCGAATGGATCGAAGAGCAGGTGCGCAAGAGCCGCTCGTACTGAACCGATGAAGAAAAAGCCCCGCCGTTAAGGCGGGGCTTTTGTTTGCGAGCGTTCCGAAATCTTAGTTCGGCACGGCCTTGGGATTCGGCGGGAACGCCGAGTTCTTGATCGTGCCGCGCAGAAGTTCGAGCGCCATGATGAGCTGCTTGTCGTTCTTCGGATCCGGCGGGATGTAGGCAGGCGAGCCTGCCGCTTCTTCGCCGTCGTTTGCCTTGATGTGACCTTTTAGCGAAGCCTCGCCGCGCGGCTCGACCTTGCCCTTCAGATCTTCCGGAAGATCCTGAATGAGCTCGATGTCGGGCTGAATGCCCTTCGCCTGAATCGAGCGGCCTGACGGCGTGTAGTAGCGCGCGGTCGTGAGCTTCAACGCGCCGTAACCGCCGACCGGCATCACGGTCTGCACAGAACCCTTACCGAATGAGCGCGAGCCCAGAAGCGTCGCGCGCTTGTGGTCCTGCAAGGCGCCGGCAACGATTTCCGACGCGGACGCTGAACCGCCGTTGATCAACACGATCAGCGGCTTGCCGTTCGTGAGATCGCCGGCCTTTGCGTTATAGCGCTGGCTTGCTTCCGCCCGGCCGCGGGTTGAGACGATCTCGCCGCGATCGAGGAAGGTATCGGTGACCGAGATCGCCTGATCGAGCAGACCGCCGCCGTTATTGCGCAGATCGAGGATGTAGCCCTTGAGCTTGTCGTTCGGGATCTTCGCCTTGATCTCGGTAATCGCTTCTTCGAGCTGCTTGATCGTACGTTCGCCCTGGAAGCTCGTCAGCCGGATATAGCCGACGTCGTCTTCGATCTTGGCGCGCACGTTGCGGATCGAGATGATTTCGCGAACGAGCTTGATCTCGATCGGCTTCTCGGCACCCTTGCGCTGAATACGAAGCACGATCGGCGTATTGACCGGTCCACGCATCTTTTCGACTGCCTGTTCGAGCGAAAGGCCCTTCACCGGTTCGCCGTCGAGATGGGTGATGAGGTCGGCCGGCTGCACGCCGCCGCGGAACGCGGGCGTGCCGTCGATCGGCGACATGACCTTCACGAGGCCGTCTTCCATGGTGACTTCGATGCCAAGCCCGCCGAACTCGCCGCGGGTCTGGGTCTGCATGTCGCGGAAGTTTTTCGCGTCGAGGAACTGCGAGTGCGGATCGAGGGAAGAGAGCATGCCGTTGATCGCGGCTTCGATCAGCTTCGCGTCGTCGACCTTTTCGACGTATTGCGCGCGAACGTGCTCGAAAATATCGCCGAACAGATTGAGCTGACGGTAGGTATCAGCCGACGCCGCACGCGCCTTGGTAAAGACTTGCGGCTGCGCCGCGACTGCCGCGACGAGCGCGCCGGTGATAGCACCGATAAAGAATAGCGAAATCTTCCGCATTATCCGCGAACCTTCTGCTTGCCGGTTGCCGGCTACGAAGAGCCGGAGTTGATTGATTTGAGCCCGCCCGAAACTGCGGAAAGCAAACCGATCTTGGGGTAATCAGCCTCGTCGCCCGAAGCCGGTATTCGTCCTGTTAGCTTCGCTGTGGCGGGGTGTCCTCTCCGGACAAATCACCCAAGTTCCACAGTGAAATTTCCACCCCTGCCAATGCCCTATGATACCTGCCGCGCGTCTTTTCTAGCAAGCGATAGCGCAGGTTCCGGGCGGCACCGTCGGGCTTGTTCGCCTCTCTTTCCGGTGCTTTTCCTCGGCACCGGTAACCGTTTCAAGGGAAATACCCGCCAGAACGCCATCCGGATCACGAGGCGAGGCGTGATCGCGCAAAAGTGAGCCGGAAACAGGGCAGGTGCGCGGGTCTCATTAAATTTTCGACAGGCGGCGGATCATCCGCCGCGATGATAGGGATGGCCCGAGAGAATCGTGACGGCGCGGTAGATTTGCTCGGCGAGCAGGATGCGGACGATCTGGTGCGGAAAGGTCGCGGCACCCAATGCGATTGTCAGTTCGGCTTTCTTGCGCAGCGATTCATCCAACCCGTCCGCGCCGCCGATCAGGAGTGCCGTACAGGCAGCGCCATCGTCGCGATAGCGCGCGAGCTTCTTTGCAAAATCTTCGCTGGAAATATTTTTGCCGCGCTCGTCGAGCGCGATCAGCTTTGCCTTCTCGGGAGTTGCCGCGAGCAGCGCTTTGGCTTCGTCGGCTTTTCGTTTCGCCGTTGCCTGTGCGGTGCTTTCGGGAATTTCAGCGATGTCGAGCGGCGAGAGCGCAAGCGCTTTTCCGGAAGCATTGGCGCGCTCGATATAGCGCGCGAGCAACTCGCGTTCGGGGCCGGCCTTCAACCGGCCGACGGCTGCGATCAGCAAGCGCACGAAAAACCCGTCAGGCTTTTGCGGCGGTTCGCGGCTGCCACATTCTCTCGAGACTATAGAACTCGCGGACTTCCGGCCGGAACACATGAACGATGATGTCGCCGGCGTCGATCAGCACCCAATCGGCGGCGGGCAATCCTTCGTAGCGCGGCTTCTGGCCGGCTTTGGAAAGCACTTCGATCAGATGCTCAGCGATCGCTGCGACATGGCGATTTGCCCGCCCGCTCGTGACCACCATGTGATCGGCAATCGACGTGCGTCCGCGGACATCGATGGAGATCGTGTCCTCGGCCTTGTCGTCATCGAGTTGTTTCAGGATGAGAGAAAGAAGGGCGGGCTCTTTTTCGCTCGCCACAATCTTGGGCTTCGCGGCTCTTTTTGCCGTTACGCTGCGTACCTTGGTTGCCAGGCTATCGATTCCTTCCATCAGGCCTCGGGTAGCGAATCGGTACTGGTTTCAGCATACGCCTGTACCATTACCGTTCAATTACTATCCTTGTCGCTGTCCCTTCATGCGTAAGCTGGTGGAAGAGAGCGGCGATTTCAAGCCGTGCAGATAAATCCATGCCGGCGGGTACATCGACAAAAGCAGCGGCGCGTCGCTTTCGTCCATGCGGTAGCGCGAGAGGGCGTGGGCTGCTTTCGAAGAAAGCGGCGCGTCTTCGTCGCCCGGCCGTTCGATCACCGCAATCGGCATCAGCGAGGAAATTTCCTGCCAGCGCTTCCAGAGATGGAACTGCGCGAGGTTGTCGGCGCCCATCAGCCACACGAAACGTACGTCCGGATGTTCTGCGATCAGGCGACGGAGCGTATCGAAGGTGTAACGAGTCCGGTAAGCGACTTCAGGCGCGCTGACATCGATATAAGGAGACGCCGCTACTTCGCGCGCTTGCGCGATGCGTTGCTCGACGGCGGGCAAGCTCGCGTTTTCCTTGAGCGGATTGCCGGGCGAGACGAGCCACCAGACGCGGTCGAGGCCGAGGCGTTTCCATGCGAGCAGGCTGAGTGCGCGATGCGCGTCATGCGCGGGATTGAAGCTGCCGCCGAGAAGCCCGATCCGCATGCCGGGCGAAGCGAGGGGCGCGCGGAAATTCAAGGCCGGGTCTGACCTTTGCCGTGCACGCGATACTTGAACGACGTGAGCTGCTCGACGCCGACCGGTCCGCGCGCATGCATGCGGCCGGTGGCAATGCCAATCTCGGCGCCGAAGCCGAACTCGCCGCCGTCCGCGAATTGCGTGGAGGCGTTATGCAGCACGATTGCGGAGTCGACTTCGCGCAGGAAAACTTCCGCCTCCGACGGATCGTCGGTCACGATCGCGTCGGTGTGCTGCGAGCCATATTTCGCAATGTGATCCATTGCGGCCTGCAGGCCATCGACGACTTTCACTGCGATGATCTTGTCGAGATATTCCGCGGGCCAGTCTTCTGCCGTCGCCGCTTTCACGCGCGCATCGATGGCGCGGGTCGCTTCATCGCCGCGTACTTCGCAGCCTGCTTCCAGCAGCATTTCGACGAGCGGCTTCAGGTGCGTGGGCGCCGCCTTCTTGTCGACAAGCAAGGTTTCGGCAGCACCGCAAACGCCGGTGCGGCGCATCTTTGCGTTGAAGACAATCGACTTCGCCATATCGAGATCGGCAGGGGCGTGGATGTAGACGTGACAAACGCCTTCGAGATGCGCGAATACGGGAACGCGTGCCTCAAGCTGCACGCGCGCGACCAAGCTTTTGCCTCCGCGCGGCACCACGACGTCGATGTTGCCGTTCAAGCCCGAGAGCAATTCGCCGACCGCCGCACGGTCGGTGGTCGGTACGAGTTGAATCGAATCTTCCGGCAGACCCGCTTCTTTCAAGCCTGCGACCAGACATTCCTGAATGGCGCGGCTCGAATGAAAACTGTCGGAGCCGCCGCGCAGGATCACGGCATTGCCCGCTTTCAGGCACAGCGAACCGGCGTCCGCCGTCACGTTCGGGCGGCTTTCATAGATTACCGCGACGACACCAAGCGGCGTACGTACGCGCTGAAACATCAGGCCGTTCGGCTGCTGCCAGTCGGCGATCACTTCGCCGATCGGATCGGGGAGGAGTGCGACCTGTTCCATGCCTGCCGCGATTGCGTCGACGGCCTTGTCGTTGAGCGTAAGGCGATCGAGAAACGAGGGCGCGATGTTCTGCTTCTTCGCGGCGGCAAGATCTTCGGCGTTGGCTGCGAGAATCTTTGCTTTGTTTGCGCGAATAGCTTTTGCGGCAGCTTCGAGCGCATTCGTCTTTTGCGCAGACTCGGCAAGACCGAGCACGCGCGCGGCTTTGCGCGCACGCACGCCAATGTCGCGCATCAGCGCGCTCACGTCGCCGGTCTCGCGAACGTTCATCTTCACTCTCCCGCCATCGCGAGATCGTCGCGATGGATCATGGCGGCGCGGCCTTCGTAGCCGAGAATAAGCACGATCTCGTTCGTGGACTTTTTCACGATCTTGGCTGCGTCTTCCGAGTCGTAAGCCACAAGTCCGCGCGCAATTTCCTCGCCGTCGGGTCCGCGCACGAGGACGGCGTCGCCCCGCGCGAACTCGCCTGCGACTTTTACCACACCTGCGGGAAGCAGGCTCTTGCCGTTGCGAAGTGCCGAGACCGCGCCGGCGTCCACATGAATGATGCCGCGCGGCTCGAGATTGCCGCCGATCCACTTTTTGCGCGCGGTGACAGGATTGGCAGGCGTCAGGAACCAGGTACAGGCTTCGCCGGACTGAATGGCGCGCAGCGGATGCATCTTGCGGCCTGACGCGATGATCATGTGTGCACCTGCAAGTGTTGCGATCTTCGCGGCCTCGATCTTCGTCACCATGCCGCCGCGCGAAAGCTCGGAGCCCGCAGCACCCGCCATGCCTTCGATCTCGGCGGTGATGCGCGGAATAACGGGAATGAGTTTTGCGTCCTTCTTCACGTTCGGCGGCGCGTCATAGAAGCCGTCGATGTCGGAAAAAAGTACGAGCAAGTCGGCGCCGATCATGGAGGCGACGCGCGCGGCCAGGCGATCATTGTCGCCGTAGCGGATTTCGGATGTGGCGACGGTGTCGTTTTCGTTGATGACGGGGACGGCGTTGATGTCGAGAAGCTTGCCGATGGTCGCGCGCGCGTTCAGATAATTGCGGCGCTCTTCGGTGTCCTTCAGCGTGAGCAGCACCTGGCCTGCAACGAGACCGACCTTACCAAGCGCTTCGCTCCAGGCGCGCGCAAGTGCGATCTGTCCCACGGCGGCGGCGGCCTGACTTTCTTCGAGCT
>Ga0247762_1000077_pt1 | contig 43709 bp, 46 predicted proteins | sample UWRJL081202R4_FD_181016 | JGI IMG/M metagenome (GOLD analysis project Ga0247762, IMG submission 181016) | Plant litter microbial communities from Arlington Agricultural Research Station in Wisconsin, United States - UWRJ-L081-202R-4 | ecosystem: Environmental > Terrestrial > Plant litter >...
CCGGCTTCCTCGCTTTCATCATCGCGCTTTGGGTCGGTTTCAATGTGATCCAGCGCAGGGTCTTCAAATGATCGCGCGCAACGAAAATCGCCCGCTCCTGCTCGCGAATGCGCGCGTGATCGATCCGTCGCGCGATCTCGACCAGCGCGGCGATGTATTGATCGCGGACGGCGTCATCAAGGAAGCCGGGAAAAACATCCGCGCATCAGGCGCGCCTGAAGGTACCGAGATTGTCGATGTAAACGGGCAAGTGATTGCGCCTGGCTTCGTCGATATGCGCGCCTTCATCGGCGAGCCGGGTGCGGAGCATCGCGAGACGCTCGCGACAGCAAGTTATGCCGCGGCTGCGGGCGGCGTCACCACCATCATCTGCCAGCCCGAAACCGACCCGCCGATCGACGATCCGGCAACGGTCGACTTCGTGCTTCGCCGCGCGCGCGATAACGCGGTCGTGCACATCCATCCGATGGCGGCACTTACCAAGGGCCTCGAAGGCAACGAGATGACCGAGATCGGTCTTCTCAAGGCCGCGGGCGCTGTCGCCTTCACCGAAGGCGCGAAGAGCGTGATGAACGCGAATGTCTTCCGCCGCGCACTTACCTACGCGCGTGATTTCGATGCGCTGATCGTTCATCACACTGAAGAGCAGAACCTCACCGGCTCCGGCGTCATGAACGCGGGCGAATATGCCTCGCGCCTCGGACTCTCCGGCATCCCGAAAGCCGCCGAGACGATCATGCTCGAGCGCGACATTCGTCTCGTCGAAATCACCGGCGGGCGCTATCACGCCGCTTCGATCACCTGCATCGACTCGCTTGATGTGCTGCGCCGCGCGAAGGACCGTGGTCTGAAAGTTACAGCCTCCGCCTCGATCAATCATCTTGCACTCAACGAAAACGATATCGGCTCCTACCGCACCTTCCTGAAGTTGCGCCCGCCGCTGCGCGGCGAGCAGGATCGCGCGGCACTCGCTGGTGCGGTCGCAGAAGGTCTGGTCGACGTCATCATGTCGGATCACGATCCGCAGGACGTCGAAGTGAAGCGCCTGCCCTTCGCCGAAGCAGCCTTCGGCGCAATCGGTCTGGAGACCATGCTGCCGGTAGGCCTCCGGCTCGTGCATGACGGCTCGCTGACGCTGTCCGCGCTCGTTCGCGCGATGTCGACGCGGCCCGCCGAATTGCTCGAACTCCCCGGCGGTACGCTCCGCCCCGGCTCTCCCGCCGACATCGTCGTGTTCGATCCGGATGTGCCGTGGGTACTCGATCGCGACACACTGAAATCGCGTTGCACCAACACCGCTTTCGACGAAGCGAAGTTGCAGGGCCGCGCCACCCGCACCATCGTTGCAGGCCGCACCGTCTACGAATACGTTTGAGACGATGAACGCGACCACCATCCTGATTTTCGATTTTCTGCTCGGCTATGCGCTGGGTTCGATCCCGTTCGGATTGCTGCTCACGAAATACGCGGGGCTCGGCGATGTGCGGCAGATCGGCTCTGGTAACATCGGCGCGACCAACGTACTCCGCACCGGCAACAAGGCGCTCGCGGCAGCGACGCTCGCCTGTGACATGCTGAAGGGTACCGCAGCGGTCCTGATCGCCGCGCGCTTCATGCATTACGAATGGCCGTTTAGCGCGGGCCTCGGCTCGATGATCGCCGGGCTTGGCGCCTTCATCGGCCACATCTTTCCGGTCTGGCTGAAGTTCAAAGGCGGCAAAGGCGTTGCGACATTCCTGGGCGTGCTGCTCGGCCTCGTCTGGCAGGCCGCACTCGCGGCCGCTGCGGTCTGGATTATCGTCGCAGTGCTGTCGCGTTACTCGTCGCTCTCGGCGCTCGCGGCGACGGCGGCGAGCCCGGTGATCTTGTACTTTCTCGGCTATCCGCCGGTCGCGGTGTTGTTTTTGATTATCGCCGTGATCGTCTGGTGGAAGCACAGCGAAAATATTTCGCGACTGATTTCCGGCAAGGAATCGAAGATCGGCTCGAAGAAGAAAGCCTGACGTCTTCTAGTCCTCTTCGGACGATGCTTCCCAGCGCGAACGCGTCATGTGGTCCTGCACGGCCATACCGATGTGCAGCGCGACCACGACCAGCATTCCGAACGCGGCATAAGCATGGGACTCGAATAGAAAGTCCGCCCAGCCTGCCCCTTCCGGCCAGATTGCCGGCAGCGACAGTCCGAAGAAAATTCCGCGTGCGCCGAAATCGGAAATACCGGCCCAGCCGAGCAGCGGCACGATGAGAAGCAGCGCATAGAGCAACCAGTGGATGTAAGGCCGCCGGTAATGCTCCGGCTTCCACGACCGGTCCGGAAACGCGACGCGATAGAGAAAGCGCCCGAGCACCATCACGACGATCAAGGCACCGGTCGTCTTGTGCATCGTAAAAATAAAATTCATCAGATCGCCGCTGCCGAGTTGCTTCATCGTGATGCCGCTTGCGACCATGAAAATGATCAGCGTGGCCGTCAGCCAATGAAAGACTTTCGCCGCAAGCCGATAAGGCCGAACCGCGTAATGATGCGTTTTCGATTCCCCGGCCACGGCCTCCGCTTCGGTCAAGATGCTCATGCTGCGATCTCCTCGCTGCTTGCAACAAAGCGGTCGACGGAAGCGCGGAGATCGCGCGACTGCTGACCGAGTTCGGCCGATACTTCGGTGACCAGACGCGCCGCCCGCTTTGCGTCGGCGATCAGGCTCGCGACATGCTGGAAGGTATCGGCAAGCCCGCGCACGTCTTCCGCCGTCTGCGCAGTAGTGGACGTAATCTTCTGCGAACTCGAATGCTGCTCGCGGATCGAATCCGAAATTGCCGCGGCGCCGCTATCGACCTGCTCGACCGAGCCGACCAGCCTGTTCACACGCTCGGCAATCCGCTGGGAAGAATCGGTAATGCCGTTCAGACCCTCGCGGATTTCTTCCGTCGCCTGCGCCGTCTTGGTCGCGAGCGACTTCACTTCGGAAGCGACCACCGCGAAGCCCCGGCCCGCCTCACCCGCACGGGCGGCCTCGATGGTAGCATTCAGCGCCAGCAGATTGGTCTGGCTCGCAACGTCCTGAATAAGTGCAATCACCGTTTCAATGGTGCGAGCGGACTCCGTTAGCGCACGCGCATCTTCGTTCGCCGCCCGCACGAGTTCTCTCGCTACCGCCGTTACGCGCGACGTGCGTTCGGTTTCGGCAACGACGCTCGTCATCGTATTCGCAATGCCGTTGATCGAGGATGCGACGATATCGACGTGCTCGGAAACACGCTGTGTCGAATCTGCGCTCGCTGCCGCGCGTTCGTCCGCATTCGACGAAATAGCAAGCAACTCTTTGGAAGCCACCGACATCTGTCCGGCGTGATCTTCGAGGCGGCACACGATTTCGTCGATCCGCGACTGAAACGCGAGACTTTCGCGCTTGAGATTTTCCTGCCGTGCGAGCCGATCCGAAAGTTTGCCTTTTTCGACGCGCGACAGTTCCTCTTCCCGCTTCACCAGCGCGAAATGATTGACGAGGGAACGGGCGAGCGCGCCGACTTCGTCGCGGCGTAACGCCTCGTTCGAGAGCGACTGCGAAAACTTCCGGCCTCCGCGAAGCACCACCGCCATCCGGCTCAGCGGCTTCACCAGCCAGCGATACTCGAGAAACAGGATTTGCCCGATCACGAACATTGAAAGCAGCACGATCAGAATCTTGTTCTTCCGGTCCTGCGAAATCATCGCGGCCAGATCTTCCTGGCTTCCGGCGACACGCGCGATCAATTGCTTCTCGAGTTCGGCGCGGCGCTCGACGAGGTCTTGCAACCCTTTTGCGCGCTCCGGGTGATTGAGTGCGAGGAGTGCGAGCTTGCTCGCAGCGTCAGCCATCGCCGCCGCTACCTTCACGATGCTTTCGTCTTTTACGAAACCGCGGATTTCCGTAAGCGCCGCAAGCACGCCCTTGCTGGACGTCTCCGGCTCCATGCCACGCGCCAGTATCGAATAGGCGTTGTACGACCCGTTATGCGCCTTCAGCGCGCTCGATGTGCTCGCGATCTGCTCGGAGAAGTCCGCCATGCGGACCGTCTGAATGAGTTCGACCGTCGCATAGAGCGAAAACAGAAACCCGAGCATGCCCGCCCAGATGGCCATTCGCTGCCCAACCTGGGCGCGGAAGGAGCGCGGAAACATGCCTGGAAACCTTTGGCTGTAGTGAAGGCGAAGGTATCGGGGTCATGGTTAACAATTCCTTCCGCATCGGCTTGCGGGCATGCCGTCGTTGTCTTGCGTAACGAAATCGCGGATCGTTGACGGCGATGAACAACGACCCATTCCGACTGACGGAGGATCAACGGCTCGACTGGCTCCGTCTGATCCGCGCCGAAAACGTCGGGCCGCGCACGTTCCGGTTATTAGTCAATCAGTTCGGCGGCGCAGGTCCTGCAGTACGCCTCCTCCCCGAGCTCGCGCGTCGCGGCGGACGGTCGATCCTGAAAATCCCCGGCCGCGACGAGGCGGAAGCTGAATTGAAAGAAGCGGCCCGCATGGGCGCCCGTTACGTGGCGCTCGGCGAAGCGGACTATCCGAAGTTGCTGCGCGAAATCGACGATCCGCCGCCGCTATTAGCCGTTCGCGGCAACAGCGAAGTTTTTTCGCGGCCTGCGATAGCGATGGTCGGCGCGCGGAACGCTTCCGTCGCCGGCACGCGATACGCCGCACAGCTTGCGCGTGAATTCGGCGAGGCCGGATTTGTCGTCGTGTCAGGTCTCGCGCGAGGAATCGATTCCGCGGCGCACCGCGCTTCGATCTCGACCGGCACCGTCGCCGTACTCGCGGGCGGGCATGCAAAGCCCTATCCGGCAGAGAACGAGAAGCTTCTCGAGGCGATCGTCGATACGGGTACCGCCGTCAGCGAAATGCCGCATCGCTGGGAGCCGCGCGCCCGTGACTTTCCTCGCCGCAACCGGTTGATCTCGGGATTAGCGGCAGGCGTAGTTGTGGTTGAAGCAGCGGAGCGCTCAGGTTCGCTGATCACCGCACGCCTCGCGGGCGAACAGGGACGCGAAGTGTTCGCCGTCCCCGGCTCTCCCGCCGATCCGCGCGCGGGCGGCACCAATCGCCTGATCAAGGACGGCGCGACACTCGTCACTTCCGCAGCCGACGTAATAGAAAATCTGAAACCGATGCTCGGCCTTTCTCATCCGATCATTGCGCGCGAGCCGGAAATTGTTATTCCCACTGAGACATCGCAAAGCGCCGACGAATTGCGCGAACGCGTTGCATCTCTGCTTAGCAGCACGCCTGTCACGCTCGATGAAATTGTACGTGAAGCGGGAGCGAAAGTTGGCGACATACACATCGCGCTGTTCGAACTGGAACTTGCCGGCCGCATCGAGCGCCACGGCGGCGGGTTGATCTCGCTGGTCTGAGCTCAGGCGATTCGCTTGGACTCGCCGTCCTGCCCGCTGTTGGCTCTTTCGAGCGCCTCCATCCGGGGCATCTGCAAAAGGTGGGTGAGATCGGAAAGGTTGTCGCTCCGGGCCAGACGCACCATCTCAGCGGTCAGGCCCGCGATATAGGCCGCTACCTCTTCTGAGCCGGCTTTAGCCTTTTCTGAGCGGGTTTCGGTCATGATCAGCGTGAAAAGGGATTTGGTACGGAATATATACTAAAGGTTGTATTTCTATCAAATTCTCTTAATGCGGGCAACGCATATACCGCCTTAATCGTTCCGCTTTAGGCAGGCGATTTGACTATGCCAGCCGATCTCACCATGTTCCCGCCGCCGCGCGGGGCCGCGGACCCTTACTTTCTTGTTCGCGATAACCCTCGGACGCTGAATGAACGTCGTCATTGTCGAGTCGCCTGCAAAGGCGAAGACGATCAATAAATATCTCGGGCCCGATTACGAGGTACTCGCGTCCTATGGGCATGTGCGCGATCTGCCGCCGAAAGATGGCTCGGTCTCGCCCGACGACGATTTCAAGATGATCTGGCAGGTGGACGGCAAGGCGCAGAAGCGTCTTTCCGAAATCGCCGCTGCTGTGAAGGGCGCTGATCGGCTCATTCTCGCGACCGACCCTGACCGGGAAGGCGAAGCGATTTCCTGGCACGTCCTCGAGGTACTGAAAGAAAAGAAAGCCCTCAAAGATCAGAAAGTCGATCGCGTCGTCTTCAATGCGATCACGAAGGCTGCCGTGCAGGAGGCGATGGCTCATCCGCGCGAGATCGATCACTCGCTCGTCGATGCTTATCTCGCGCGCCGCGCACTCGATTATCTCGTCGGCTTCACGCTCTCCCCCGTGCTTTGGCGTAAGTTGCCGGGCGCGCGTTCCGCAGGCCGCGTGCAGTCGGTCGCACTCCGTCTCGTCTGCGATCGCGAGCGCGAGATCGAAGCCTTCAAGCCGCAGGAATATTGGTCGGTCGCAGCTACGCTCGCGACACCGCGTGGCGACGCTTTCGAAGCGCGTCTTGTCGGCGCCGACGGCAAAAAGATTCAACGTCTCGATGTCGGTTCCGAAAAGGAAGCGCGTGACTTCGAGAAAGCGCTGAACGCCGCGAACTACAAAATCGCCTCGATCGAAGCGAAGCCCGCGAAGCGCAACCCCTACCCGCCGTTCACGACCTCGACACTGCAGCAGGAAGCAAGCCGCAAGCTCGGCTTCGCGCCGTCGCACACCATGCGCCTCGCACAGCGCTTGTATGAAGGCATCGAACTCGACGGCGAGACCACTGGTCTCATCACGTATATGCGTACCGACGGCATCGATCTTGCGCAGGAAGCGATCACACAGGCGCGCGAGGTCATCGTTTCGGATTACGGTAAGAACTATCTTCCCGACTCTCCGCGCATCTACAAAAACAAATCCAAGAATGCGCAGGAAGCGCACGAAGCGATCCGCCCGACCGATCTGACGCGGCACCCGAAAAATCTCGCGAAGCGATTAGACGCCGACCAGATGAAACTTTACGAGTTGATCTGGGTGCGCACGCTCGCGTGCCAGATGGAAAGCGCCGAACTTGAGCGCACCACGGTCGAGATCGATGCGAGCGTGAATGGCGGGCCTTACAAGCTCGTGAACCTGCGCGCGACCGGCACTGTCGTGAAATTCGACGGTTTCCTCACGCTCTATAACGAAAGCCGCGACGACGATTTCGAGGACGAAGAAGCGCGCCGCCTGCCCGCGATGAACCAGGGCGAAGCGCTTAACAAAAACGAACTCAAAATCGACCAGCACTTCACCGAGCCGCCGCCGCGTTTCTCGGAAGCTTCGCTCGTAAAGCGCATGGAAGAACTCGGCATCGGCCGCCCTTCCACCTATGCGTCGATCCTTCAGGTGTTGCGCGACCGCACCTACACGCGCCTCGACAAGAAGCGCATCATTCCGGAAGACAAGGGGCGCATCGTAGTCGCGTTTCTGGAATCCTATTTTCCGCGTTACGTCGAGTACGATTTCACCGCGGATCTCGAAGGCAAGCTCGACGAGATTGCAAACCACGAACTCGATTATAAATCGGTGTTGCGCGAATTCTGGACCGGCTTCACCGGTGCGGTCGCGGAAACGAAAGACCTTCGTATCTCGGAAGTCATCGACGTACTCGATGCGCTTCTCAATGAACATAATTTTCCGCCAAAAGCCGATGGCTCTGACGCACGGCAGTGCCCGCAATGCGGCAACGGCCGCCTTGGTTTGAAGGTCGGCAAGTTCGGCGCTTTCATCGGCTGCTCGAATTATCCCGAATGCCGCTTCACGCGCGCACTCACCGCGCCGGGCGAAGGCGAACTCGCGGCGACCAAAGAACTTGGCGAAGATCCCGAGACCAAGAAGATGGTCACGGTACGCTCCGGCCGCTTCGGTCCCTACATTCAGCTTGGCGAAGCCGAAGATACCGGCGAGAAAACGAAAAAGGGCGGAAAGCCAATACTCACGAAGCCGAAGCGCGCGAGCATCCCGAAAAATTTCGACGCGCATGAACTCGACTTCGACAAGGCACTCGACCTGCTCAAGCTCCCGCGCGAAGTCGGCAAGCATCCGGAGAGCGGCGAGCCGATCGTTGCGGGCTATGGCCGCTTCGGCCCTTACGTGAAGCATCAGGATACGTACGCCAGCCTCACGGACGGCGATGAAGTGCTGACCGTCGGCCTCAACCGCGCGGTGACATTGATCGCAGAGAAGCTGGCGCGCGGTCCCGGACGCGGACGGCGTAAGCCGCAAGGCCGCCCACTCGGGGAGCATCCCACGCTCGGCGGACCCATCACGCAGCACGAAGGGAAATACGGTCCCTACGTCTCGCACAATAAAGTCAACGCAACGATCCCCTCCGCCTCGGATCCGGCGACCATCACCCTCGAAGAAGCGGTTGCGCTGATCGAAGCACGCGCGGGTAAAGGCAGCGGCAAGGCTACAAAGCCGAAGAAAGAAAAGAAGGCGAAAGAGGCCAACGGCTCGGATGAAGCCGCCGAAAAGCCGAAAAAGAAAGCCGCACCGCGCAAAAAGGCCGCTTCTAAGAAGAAGACCAACGGCGCGGACGAAACGGCAAAGTCGGACGAATAGTCCGTCCTATAATCGTTACGCGTTTTATGAAACATTCTCCCGGCCGGGAGAACGAACGCCGTCGTTCGCGGTTATTGCGGGACGGCAACATTGAATATTGAAGTGTCCAAAAAACCCAAGAAAAAATTCAAAGACCCCAAACCGCACGGCGCATTGCCGTCGCGGGAAGAAATCGTCGCCTTCATTTCCGAACGCGGCGGCGATGTATCGAAGCGCGACATCATTCGCGCCTTCCGTCTCGATGGCGCGAGCAAGGCCCAGTTGAAATCGCTGCTCCGCGATCTCAAGGACGACGGCGCAATCAAAGGCCGCCGGCGTACGGTCAGCGTTGCCGGTGAAGTCGGCGGCACCGTGATGGCGAGTATCGTCGCGCGCGATAAAGACGGCGAACTGCTTGCGGAACCGCTCGAATGGGATGAAGCCGAATTCGGCGCAGCGCCGCGCATTCGTCTGAACTTCGGCAGAAAGCCGAGTGGAGGCCCCGCCCCCGGCATCGGCGACCGCGTTTTGTTGCGCACGCACCGCACGAATGATGAAGAAGACGCCCCCTACACAGGACGCGTCATCAAGCTGCTTGAAAAAGCACAGAAGCAACTCCTCGGCATCTATCGCAAGCTTGCGCAGGGCGGCGGGCGTCTCGTTCCGGTCGACAAGAAATCGCTCGGCCGCGAAATCGCAATTCCGCAAGGAATGGAGAACGGCGCGGAGGACGGCGACCTCGTCACCGCCGATCAACTGCCGCAACGCGCTTTCGGATTGGCGACCGCGAAAGTGCGCGAACGCCTGGGCTCGATCAAATCCGAAAAGGCTGTAAGCCTGATCGCGATTCACGCGCACGGTATTCCCAACCAGTTTCCAAACGCGGTGATTGCAGCGGCGGATGCCGCCCGTCCCGCGACCGCCGAAGGCCGTGAAGACTGGCGCTCGCTCTCGCTCGTCACCATCGATCCAGCGGATGCGAAAGATCACGACGACGCGGTGCACGCTGCGCCCGACGACAATCCTGAAAACCGCGGCGGCTTTATCTTGACTGTCGCTATCGCGGACGTCGCGCATTACGTGACGCCGGACTCTGTGCTCGACCGCGAAGCGCTTCTGCGCGGTAACTCGGTCTATTTTCCCGATCGTGTCGTGCCGATGCTGCCCGAGCGCATCTCCAACGATCTTTGCTCGCTGCGCCCGAATGAAGACCGCGCAGCAATGGCCGTGCGCATGTGGATTGACGCCAACGGCCGCAAGCAGCGTCACTCGTTCCACCGCATTCTCATGCGTTCGCAGGCGAAGCTTTCTTACGTGCAGGCGCAGGCGGCAATCGACGGAAGGCCGGACGACACAACGCAACCGCTTCTGAAAGACGTGCTGGAGCCGCTCTGGGCTGCCTATCGCGCGCTTGCAAAAGCGCGCGACGCGCGCGAACCGCTTGCGCTCGATATTCCGGAGCGCAAACTGATTTTGAATCCGGACGGCACGCTCAATCGCGTGACGCAGCCGCAGCGTCTCGACGCGCACAAGCTTATCGAAGAATTCATGATCCTTGCGAACGTCGCCGCCGCGGAAACGGCGGAAGCAAAACGCACGCCTATCGTCTATCGCGTACACGACGGCCCGTCGCTCGAGAAAGCAGCCGCGCTCCGCGATTTCCTGCACTCTATCGGCATGACGCTGCCGAAAACCGACCAGCTCCGCCCTGCTCTTTTCAACAACGTGCTCATGCGCGTCAAAAACACGGAATACGAGCGGCTTGTGAACGAGGTCGTTTTGCGTTCACAGGCGCAAGCCGAATACTCCGCTAACAACTATGGCCACTTCGGCCTCACACTGCGCCGCTACGCGCATTTCACATCGCCGATTCGCCGTTACGCGGATCTTATCGTGCATCGCTCGCTCATTCGCGCGTTGAATCTCGGTGATGATGGCCTGCCGAACGGAATTACGCCGGAGAGTCTGGAAGAAATCGCAGCACGCATTTCCGCAGCCGAACGCCGTGCCATGGCCGCCGAGCGCGAGACTGTCGATCGCCTGATCGCGCATTTCATGGCCGATCGTATCGGCGCACACTTCAGAGGCGTGGTTGCAGGCGTCACCCGCGCCGGTATCTTCGTGAAATTAGATGAGATCGGCGCTGACGGTTTTGTGCCGGCACGCACCATCGGCAACGAATTTTTCGCCTATCACGAAGCGCTGCAGGCGCTCGTCGGCGACCGCAGCGGCGAAGCCTATCGGCTCGGCGACATCGTCGAGGTAAAGCTCGTCGAGGCCGTTCCGGTCGCGGGTGCGCTTCGCTTCGAACTCCTCTCCGAAGGCCGCTACGACCTGAAAGCAACCCGGAAAACTCGTAGTGACAGCCCGCATGCCCGGCGCGGCAGTCATGCGCCCACCGAGCGGCAAAACGCCCCGAAGCGTGGCAAATACGGTCGCCCGGTGCCACATAAGGGTGGCAAGAGCGGCAAGGGAAAAGGCAAACAGCGATGAACGAGAAACGGAATCTCGGCGAAGCGGTGAAGCGCGGCTTTCTCGGCCGCTGTCCGAATTGCGGCGAAGGAAAGCTGTTCCGCAAATTCCTGAAAGTCGCCGACGAGTGTTCCGTGTGTCACGAGGAACTGCGGCACCAGCGCGCGGATGACGCGCCGGCCTATCTCGTGATCCTTATCGTCGGACACCTCATCGTTCCGCTCGCTCTCCTGGTCGAGAAACTCTATCAGCCGCCGCATTGGCTCGCCTTCTCGATTTGGCTGCCGCTGACGCTGATACTGTCGCTTGCGCTTCTTCAGCCGATCAAAGGCATCGTTGTCGGCTGGCAGTGGGCGCAGCGCATGCACGGCTTTGACCCCAACCACCAGGACGAAATCGCGTTGATGAAAGACACGCGATGAATGAAACCGAGAAGCAGCTTTCGGAGCGCGAGCGCGTAAAGCTCGGGCCCGGCACCGGCGTTTCGCTGAAGCCGAAGGATGCCGCGACGCTCATTCTGATCGACCGCTCCGGCAAGGAGCCGCGCGTGTTGATGGGCAAGCGCCATCACAGCCACAAATTCATGCCGGGCAAATATGTATTCCCCGGCGGGCGTCTCGACGCAGCCGACCGCGCGATCAAACCCATCGACGACCTTGGCGAAGACTGCACGCGTCGCCTCAGCCAGCATGTCGTGAAATGGACCGAAGGCCGTGGCCGCGCGCTGGCGCTCGCCTCGATCCGCGAGACCGCGGAAGAGACGGGTCTTCTGATCGGCAAGGAAGACGCGAATGTTTCCGCGAAAGCCGAAGCCTGGTCGCCTTTCGTGAGCAAGAAAATCCGCCCTTCTCTCTCCGCTCTCACCTTCGTCGCGCGCGCGATCACGCCGCCGAAACGGCCGAAGCGCTTCGACACGCGCTTCTTCCTCGCGGATCGTGAGAGTATTGGCGCGGAGCTCGGCGGAATCGTTGGTCCGGACACAGAACTCGTCTCGCTCGACTGGCTCAGCTTCGACGACGCGCAACATGTCGAGCTTCCGAACATCACCAAGGTCGTGCTCAAGGACATCGCCGAGCGTTTGAAAACCGGCGAAATCGCGAGACCAGCACCGTTTTATTACTTCCGGAACGGCGGTTTTCAGCGGAAGCTGTTAGAGTAAGTCCTGTGACCAAGGGCGAAGCGGAAAAGGCAATTCGGCAGCTTTGCCATCAATGGCGAAGAGCGGAAGGTCATTCCCACACGCCGGAGAGCGATCTCAACTTCTCGGCCTTCTACGACTGGGTCGCACGAAATCACGGCGCTAAACTGGAATTCAAGACCACCTCGGACGTTAGATACAACGTCCAGGCATGGTTCGACCGGGAGTTCCGCCGAACCTAGCGGCCGCGAATTGCAATCCGGGACTTGCCCGCACCTTCCTTGACTTCTGGGCGTTGGCCGCTAGGTTGCCGCCAAATTCGGGCCTTCGGCCCTTTTTCAGGACATTCGAAATGGCCAAGGCAGTCACCCTTAAGATCAAGCTCGTCTCGACGGCCGACACCGGCTACTACTACGTGACGACGAAGAACTCGCGGACGCAGACCGAGAAGATGGTCAAGAAGAAGTACGACCCGGTCGCGAAGAAGCACGTCGAGTTCAAGGAAGCGAAGATCAAGTAATCGCTTTTCAAAGCGGAAAAGAAAGAAGGCGCCCTTTTGGGCGCCTTTTTCAGTTTCAGTCCTCTGAGATTAGGTGGCCGGCAGGCAAAGAAAGAGGAGGCCTCTCGTCTCACACCTGCCGGCCGAACCCCACGGACCCAGGAGATGCGGCGGACCTGAGCATTCCGTAGGGTTAGCTGGTAGTAAAAACGTCAGTTGAACGTAGCGCGCGCCACGCCGAAGGCAATGAGAATCAATGACTTGGGCGGTCACCGAGGCGGCGAATCGCGCGGTTACCTAAAAGGATAACCTTACCGGGGAACTTGGGTAAGCATGGGCAGACTGAAAGCCGCTCAGGCGGCGTCGGCGACCACGCGGTTACGGCCGTCGCGCTTGGCGCGATAGAGCGCCTCGTCCGACCGCTTCAGGATCATGGCGGCGGTGTCTTCCGGCGTCGAGCGCGCGGCAATGCCGATCGAGATCGTCACTTCGATCGACTTCTGGCCGTTGTGGATCGCGAACATATCGCCGGCGACACGGCGGCGGATGCGTTCGGCAACCATCGTCGCGACGCCGATATCGGTATCGGGCATCACAACCACGAACTCCTCCCCGCCGTAGCGGCAGGCGAGATCGATACCGCGGATGCAGGCGCGCAAGCGATCCGAGAAATCGCGCAGCACGTCGTCCCCGGCATCGTGGCCGTAGGTGTCGTTGATGGCCTTGAAGTAGTCGATGTCGAGCAGGAGCACGGAAAGCGATTTTCCGCGTGCCGCCGAGCGGTCCACGAGCGTCCCGACATGACTTTCCATGTAGCGGCGATTGTAGAGGCCGGTGAGCGCGTCGGTTACGGCAAGCTCCATCGAGGTCTGCACGCTGTCGCGGAGTCGCTCGGTATAACGCTTGCGCTTGATCTGGCTGCGCACGCGCGCGACCAGTTCGTTCTTGTCGATGGGCCGCACAATGTAATCGTTCGCGCCGAGATCGAGACCACGCAGCAGGCGCGCCTGATCGCCCGGCTCTGTCATGAGCAGGATCGGCAGATGCCGCGTCCGCTCGAGCGAGCGCACCTGCCCGCAGAGCCGGAGCGCATCGAATTCCTGAAGATCGAGGCTGAGAAGCAGAAGGTCGTAACCGCCTTCGGCAATCCGGAACAACGCTTCCTGCGGATTGCTCTCGACGTCCACCGCATGTTTGCCGGAGAGGCAATCGTGGATGCGCTCGGCCGAAGACTGGCGGTCGTCAACGATGAGGATTTTGCCGCCCTCGCCCGACTCTTTCACCATCTCGGCGGGGTCAGACGTGACACCGATCTCGTGCGACGTGACGGCGCGCATGCGCAACTCGTCGATCACCATCTTGAGACGCGAAAGAGAACGCACGCGCGTGATCAGCGCGAGATCGTTGACCGGCTTCGTGAGAAAATCGTCGGCGCCGGCCTCAAGGCCGCGCACGCGGTCGGACGGCTGGTCGAGCGCCGTCACCATCACGATCGGAATATGCAGCGTGGCAGGCGAGCTTTTCAGCCGCCGTGCAGTTTCAAAGCCGTCCATGCCCGGCATCATCACGTCGAGCAGGATGATGTCGCAAAGCCCGCGCTCGGCGATGTCGATCGCCTCCAGGCCGCTCGTGGCGGTGACGACTTCGAAATATTCGGCGGACAACCGCACCTCAAGCAGCTTGAGGTTGGCGCGGACGTCGTCGACGATCAAAACACGGGCGCTCATTTCGGCTTAATCCTTCGCGAAATGGCGCACGGTTTCGAGAAATTTGGATACGGAAATCGGCTTCGAAAGATAGGCCTCGCAACCGCCCTCGCGGATGCGCTCCTCGTCGCCCTTCATCGCGAAAGCGGTGACTGCGATGACCGGGATCGAGCGAAGTTCTTCGTCCTCTTTGAGCCACTTCGTGACTTCAAGGCCCGAGACTTCGGGAAGCTGAATGTCCATGATGATGAGGTCGGGCTTGTGCTTGCGCGCGAGATCCAGCGCCTCGATACCGTTGCGGGTCTCGATGGTCTGGTAGCCGTGCGCTTCAAGCAGATCGTGGAAGAGCTTCATGTTGAGCTCGTTGTCTTCCACAATCAGGACAGTCTTCGCCATCCCGTCATTCCCCGTCCACGAGACGTGCCGTTCCGGCCCGCCTCAAAACTTACGTCCCCGAATCGCTTGCTGACGTTCGATGATCGCGCAAACCGTCTGCAAACTCGATCAATGCCACCGAAAGGCCGAAATCTCACGCTTTCAGCCCCGTTCGACATCCGGATGCTTCTTCCGGCATCCTGAAGTTCCAACGGTAAAAGCTAATCGTTACGGAAGTGAAAATGGCTCTCTCGCGCGGAAAATCATCCTTAACGAAGCAGGAAGCCGAGATGATCGGAGTCGCGGGCCTGAGCTATCTCGCGGCGGAACCCGAGCGGATCGGCCGCTTTCTCGCCGTCACCGGCCTCGGGCCGGAGAACATGCGGGCGGCAGCGCGCGAACCCTCGTTCCTGCCCGCACTCCTCGACTATCTTCTCGCGAACGAAAAAGACCTCGTCGCTTTCGCGGAGGAAATGAATCTCGATCCTGCGCGGGTTCGCATGGCGCGCGATCTGCTCGCTCCGCCCGTAGTGCTCTAGCGCTTCTGCGGCGGCGTCGGACCGCACGGTTTCTGCGGCAAAAGCTCGACGCTCTGCAGTTTGCCTTTCAGCGCGAAGTTTCCATAGTTCAGCCGCAGTGCGCTGGAAATTCCGTTCTCGTAGAGATCGAACGCGAGCGTGTAGGCCGGCAATCTGTCGTTTTGCGCGACTTCGAAATAACTCGTCACGACCGGATAGCGCTTGAGGTTCGCGAGCGCCGGCGAAATCGGCGGCGTCTTCTCGTCATGCACAAGCGCAGAGCCGATTACGGTCAGCGTCTGATAGATCTTCCTGCCATCCGGCGAGCCGTCATAGATGTCCGCCGAAAGCAATTTTTCGCCGCGCTCGGCCGCAGCCAGCATCGCGCGCGTATGCTGTGTCGGCAGAAAGACCTTCGGCGGCAGCGTGAAGTTTGCAGACTTGGGTTTGGTGACGCGAACCGCGAGCATCTCGTTCTTTTGGCGCGTCACCGTGCCGGTGACATCCTCACGAATTTCGTCATTGACGAAATTCTGCGTCTTGAAGCGATAGCTTGTAGACGCCGCATTTTCCCAACTTTCGTTCCTGAGATCGCTGACCGTTTCCTGCCCTTCGCCGGTATCGAGCGAGGTCACCTGACGAAGCACGATGGTGTAACCTTCGCAATCGCTGCCGGTAAGCTGAAACGCGATCCGCCCGCGCGCCTTGTCGACCTGCGTGCCCGGCTTTTCCGCGTCCAGCATCAGATCGTAGAACGCCCGGTGCGGCATCAGCGGTGACGCGGAAACGCCTGCCGTGAGCGAAACCAGGAGAAGCGCGAAAACAGGCGTTCGGCGAAACATTCAATTCTCCGGGTGCACGCGCCTTGCGCGCTGCAGGACGATCCGCCAAGACTAAGGCAGAACGCTAGACGAAGCGCAAAGGAAGTCACATGGCTAGCGAAATCGAACAGAGATTGCAAAAGCTCGGTATCGAACTGCCGAAGCCCGCAGCACCGGTCGCGAACTATGTCGGCGCGGTTGTCGCCGGAAATCTTCTGGTCGTGTCCGGCCAGCTTCCGATCGGACCGGACGGGATCACGATCAAGGGCAAGCTCGGTGCGAATGTCACGGAAGCACAAGGCAAGGACGCTGCCCGCCTCTGCGCAATCAACATTCTCGCGCAGGCCAAAGCAGCGCTCGGCGATCTCTCCCGCCTCAAGCGTTGCATCCGCCTTGGGGGCTTTGTGAATGCGGTGCCCGACTATCAAACCATACCGCAGGTCATCAACGGTGCGTCCGACTTGATGGTCGAAGCTTTAGGTGACGCGGGCAAGCATGCGCGCTACGCGATCGGCGTCGCGCAACTTCCGCTCGATGCACCCGTCGAAGTCGAAGCCATGTTCGAGATTTCGTAGAAATGGCGCTCGATTGGTTGACGGCGCGGCCGGTCGCGCATCGCGGCCTGCATGGCAACGGCATTGTCGAAAATTCCTTGTCCGCTGCTGCAGCGGCAGTGGCCGCAAACTATGCGATTGAAGTCGATCTGCAATTGAGCAAGGACGGCGAAGTCGTGGTCTTCCACGACGAGACGCTCGATCGCCTGACTAACCAGCAAGGCGATGTCGTTGCGCGAAGCGCCGCCGAACTGAAAGCGATCAAGCTCAAGGATACGAACGACACAATCCCTGCGCTTGCCGAATTGCTCGCGCTCGTCGCGGGGAAAGTTCCGCTCGTGCTGGAACTGAAAAGCTCATGGGATGGCGATACAGTGCTTGCGAAGAAAGTCGCCGAGCAGCTTCTGAATTACGAAGGCCCGGTTGTCGTCATGTCGTTCGATCCCGACCTAGTTGCCGCTCTGAAGAACTACGCTCCGGGGTTGCCGCGCGGCATCGTCGCGGAGCGGCGCTACCTGCACCCCTACTGGAAATTTCTGAGCGCGGGAAAGAAGCAATACCTCGGATTGCTGCTGCACATCCTTCGTACCAAGCCCCATTTCGTCGCTTATGCGCAGTTCGATCTGCCCGCCGTTGCGCCGCTGATCGCGCGCTACGTTTTCGGCATGCCGCTCTTGAGCTGGACCGTGCGCACGGAGAAAGAACGCAGCCGGGTCTCGAAGTGGGTAAACCAGATCATTTTCGAGCATATCAGGCCCTAGCCTCATGCCCTTGAGCCGCCGCGAAGATCGGCGACAATGGCGTAATGGGTGAATCCACCAAATTTCAGGTGCGCGTCGAAGGCTCGATCAAGTCGATCGACGCTCGCGTTTGGGATTCCTGCGCCAAGGGATTCCTCGCGCTTCCGGAATCAAAATGCGAAGCACCGGAATCAAATTCTCAAGCGCTTGAATCAAAACTTGAAGACGCTTTTTCCGATCCTTCCAACCCCTTCATTTCGCATAGCTTTTTAGCTGCGCTCGAAGCATCGAAATCGGTCGGCGGAAGAAGCGGCTGGCTGCCGCAACATCTTGTTGTCGAGGACCAGAGCGGCGAAATCTACGCGGTCGCGCCCTGCTATCTGAAAGCACACAGCCAAGGCGAATACGTCTTCGATCACGGCTGGGCCGACGCCTATGAGCGCGCAGGCGGCAGCTATTATCCGAAGCTGCAGGTCGCCGCCCCCTTCACGCCCGTCACCGGCCGTCGCCTGCTCGTCAAATCCGGACCGCACGCGGAAGCTGCGCGCAATGTGCTGGTCGCGGGCATGGTTGAACTTTGCAAAATGCGCAAGGCATCTTCCGTACACGTGACCTTCACGAAGGAAAGCGAGTGGAAATTTCTGACACAGGCAGGAATGCTTGCGCGCACCGACCGCCAGTTTCACTGGCATAATCAGGGCTACAAAACATTCGACGATTTTCTTGCCGCGCTCTCATCAAACAAGCGCAAGACCATTCGCCGCGAGCGACGCCAGGCGCTGGAGAGCGGCATCGAAATCTCACGTCTGACCGGCTCCGATCTTACGGAACCCGTCTGGGATGCCTTCTTCGAGTTCTATATGGATACCGGTTCGCGCAAATGGGGCCAGCCCTATCTCACGCGTACATTCTTCTCGCTCGTGAGCGAGACAATGGCGGAGAGTATTCTTCTTGTCATGGCGAAGCGGAACGAAAATTACATCGCCGGTGCGCTGAACTTTCTGGGTGCGAACACGATCTACGGCCGCAACTGGGGTGCGATCGAACACCATCCCTTCCTGCATTTCGAGGTCTGTTACTATCAGGCAATCGAATACGCGATCGAACGCGGCCTGCAATCGGTCGAAGCCGGTGCACAAGGCGAGCACAAATTGCTGCGCGGTTACGTGCCCGTACCGACCTACTCGGCGCACTACATTGCAAACCCCTCGCTCCGCCGCGCCGTCGGCGACTATCTCGAGCAGGAGCGCGAATATGTGGAAGCCGAACGCGAACATCTTGCAGAAGCCGCACCCTACAAGCGCACGGCACCTTGACGAGCGCTGACGCGACTGCAATTTGAGACGAAAATCCGAGGGCGAGACGATGGCAGAATACGACAACAACAATATCTTTGCGAAAATTCTTCGCGGCGAACTCCCCGCGCAGAAGGTCTATGAGGACGAGCATACGCTCGCCTTCCTCGACATCATGCCGCGCGCACCCGGCCATACGTTGATCATCCCGAAGAAGCCCGCGCGCAATCTGCTCGACATAGACCCGGAGTCGCTCGCACACGTCATCAAGACCGCGAAGAAGATCGCGATCGCCGGCAAGAAGGCTTTCAATGCCGACGGCATCACGATGCAGCAGTTCAACGAGACCGCAGGCGGACAGGTGGTGTTTCACCTGCACGTCCATGTCATTCCTCGTCACAAAGATGTGCCGATGAAGCCCGCAGCAAGCGCGATGGAAAAGCCCGAAGTGCTTGCCGAACACGCGAAGCTGTTAAAGGCGGCACTCGGTTAGCGGAAGTAGATAGCCCCGCCGACAATCACGATCTCCGCGACGACTACGCCCGCGAGCACCGACTTCCGGAACAGGAAATAACCGGCGACACCAACGGCAATCGTCGAGAGTCTGATCCAGAGCGGCACACCGGCGAGGTCACCCGTCGGAAAAAGCACCAGACGCGCAATCACGCCCGCAAGCAACGCCGTCGCAACCGCGCGGACGAGAACTAACACTTCGCTGTCCTCGTCCAGACGCCGCGCAAACAACACGGCTGCAAAGCGAAATACATCGGTCGGCAGAAATCCCGCGAGGATCACGAGGAGATAGGCGTAGAGCATCGGATCGGAAAGGCTCATGTGCGCGCCCTCCGCCATCTGCCGATCGCGTAAGCCGCCCCGCCCGCGATAGCGCCGATCCACAACAGATCGAGCGAACCGCCGAACTGCGCAAACACCGGCGTCAATGCGAGCCCAAAGACAAGCGCAAGCCGGTCGACAAGATCGCGCGCATTGCGGACGAGCTGAAGCAGGAACGAAATCGGCGTGAGAAACACCAGGCCGTTCGCGAGCGCCTGCGGCAATGTTCCGGCAAGCAGGTAGCCGACAATCGTCGTCGCGACGCTGCCCCACAGAAATAGATTGGACAGCCCCAGAAAGAACGGCATGCGCGCATAGACAGGCAGCGCCGGTATCAACCGGATACTTTCGACCCACGCGCTGACCGCAATAAAATGCGAGGCATAGAGTTGCGTGCCGAGTCCGCTCTTGCCGCGGATCATCGGCATCAGCGACGCGACGATCGGGAAGAAACGCACCGAAGACAGCCCGACGGCGAGCGCAATCACCGGCGCGGGACTTCCCGCCGCGAAGCCGCCGACGATGAGCAATTGCGCGGGCAGCGCCCAGACTAAAATCGTGGAGAGTAGTGCTGCGCCGAGCGGAAAGCCTACGTCGCGGATCAAACCGCCGAAGCCGATGAAGCCTGCGAACAGAACAATGCCCTGCACAGAAAAGATGCCCGCGCGCACGCCGCGCCAGAACCAGATGTGCGGCGCTTCTTCAGGCGGCGTAGCGCCAGTATTTTCTGTTTCGGACAAGAGGAAAGATCGCGGCGTTGGAATTCGCCGCGACCATACAGAACGGCGCGCCTGTCACAAGCGCGCCGCATGCATCTCTGGATTGCTTATGAAAGCTCAGACGTTGACGAGCGGCTTCGGCCCGGCGTCACCGGAACCATTGTCCTTTTTCGCCTTGCGTGCGCGCTTCGCGCTCTTCGCGACGTCTTCCTCGGGCTTCGGCGTGACCGGACCTTCCGGATATTCGAAGGCGAGTGCGGGCTTGCCCTCTTCTTCCCGGACGATCACGCGGACATGGCCGCCGTCCTTGAGCTTGCCGAACAGGACTTCGTCCGCGAGCGGCTTCTTGACGTTCTCCTGGATCACGCGCGCCATCGGCCGCGCGCCCATGGCTTCGTCATAGCCGCGGTCGATCAGCCACTTCTTCGCCTCGTCCGCGAGTTCGATCGTAACACCACGGTCGGCGAGCTGGACTTCGAGTTGCAGCACGAATTTCTCGACCACCTGGCCGATGATCTCGGTCGACAGATGCGCGAACGGAATGATCGCATCCAGACGGTTGCGGAATTCCGGTGTGAACAGGCGGTTGATCGCCTCCGCGTCATCGCCTTCCCGCTTCGAACGGGTAAAGCCATACGCGGCCCGCGCCATATCGGCGGCACCGGCATTCGTGGTCATGACGAGAATGACGTTGCGGAAATTGACCGACTTGCCGTTGTGATCGGTGAGCTTGCCGTGATCCATAACCTGCAGGAGCACGTTGAAGAGATCCGGATGCGCCTTCTCGATTTCGTCGAGCAGCACAACGCAATAGGGATTCTGATCGACGCCGTCCGTAAGCAGACCGCCTTGATCGAAGCCGACATATCCCGGAGGCGCGCCGATGAGGCGCGATACGGTGTGGCGCTCCATGTATTCCGACATATCGAAGCGCAGTAGCTGCACGCCGAGACTTGCAGCGAGTTGCTTCGCGACTTCGGTTTTGCCGACGCCGGTCGGGCCAGAGAACAGGTATGAGCCAATCGGCTTCTCCGGTTCGCGCAGGCCTGCGCGCGCGAGTTTGATCGCGGCGGAGAGCGCAGTGATCGCTTGATCCTGCCCGAACACCACATTGCGGAGTCCGGTTTCTAGATTGGAGAGAACGATCGCGTCATCCTTGGAAACAGTTTTCGGCGGGACGCGCGCCATGGTCGCGATCGTCGCCTCGATTTCCTTGATGCCGATGGTTTTCTTGCGCTTCGATTCCGCGACCAGCATCTGCGCTGCACCGGACTCGTCGATCACGTCGATCGCTTTGTCGGGCAGTTTGCGGTCGTGGATGTAGCGAACGGAGAGATCGACCGCCGCCTTGATCGCCTCGTTGGTGTAGCGAAGCTTGTGATAGTCCTCGAAATAGGGCTTCAGGCCCTTAAGGATTTCGATCGCGTCTTCCGGCGAAGGCTCGTTCACATCGATCTTCTGGAAACGGCGCACGAGCGCGCGGTCCTTTTCGAAGTGCTGGCGATATTCCTTGTAGGTCGTCGAGCCGATGCAACGGATCGAGCCGGATGCGAGCGCGGGCTTCAGTAAGTTTGACGCGTCCATGGCGCCGCCGGAAGTCGCACCGGCGCCGATCACGGTATGAATCTCGTCGATGAACACGACCGCATTCGGATGCGCTTCGAGTTCCTTGATCACCTGCTTCAGGCGCTCTTCGAAATCGCCGCGATAACGGGTACCGGCGAGCAGCGAACCCATGTCGAGCGAGAACACGGTCGCGCCCTTGAGCACTTCCGGAACATCCTCGTTCACGATGCGAAGCGCTAAGCCTTCGGCAATCGCCGTCTTGCCCACGCCGGGATCGCCGACATAGAGCGGATTGTTCTTCTGGCGGCGGCAAAGCACCTGAATCGTGCGCGCGATTTCGCTCGCGCGGCCGATCAGCGGATCGATTTTGCCTTCCTTCGCTTTCTTGTTGAGATTGACGCAGTAGGCCTCAAGCGCGTCGGTCTTCTTTTTCTGCTCTTCGCCCGGTTTCGCGTCGGTTTCTTCCTCCGCGCCGCGCACAGGCTTGCTCTCGGAAACACCGGGGCGCTTCGCGATACCATGACTGATGTAATTTACCGCGTCATAGCGGGTCATTTCCTGCTCTTGCAGGAAGTAAGCAGCGTGGCTTTCGCGCTCGGCAAAGATCGCAACGAGCACGTTCGCGCCCGTGACCTCTTCCCTGCCCGACGACTGTACGTGAATGACGGCGCGCTGGATCACGCGCTGGAAACCGGCGGTCGGCTTCGAATCTTCGCCCGCTTCGACGACCAGATTTTCCAGTTCGCCGTCGACATATTCGACAAGATTGCGCTTCAGCTTTTCGATATCGACGTTGCAGGCGCGCATCACCGCTGCCGCATCCTGATCATCCAGGAGCGCAAGCAGGAGATGTTCTAGCGTCGCGTATTCGTGATGACGCTCGTTCGCCTGCGCGAGTGCGCGGTGCAGTGAGTTTTCCAGGCTGCGCGAAAAGGTCGGCATCGGGTCCTTAACTGTCCGGGTGATTCACCGGTTCCTGAAGCGGAAAGTCTGCCGGTGCTTGGGCTGGATGTCCACTATCTAAGTCGGGGGAACCGGAATACAATAGGCGCAGATCAGGGCGATTTTTCGCCTGCTTCGCAGAGTCGCGCTCGGCTGCGCGCCTACTTCTTTTCCATGACGCATTGAAGCGGATGCTGATGCTTCCGCGCGAAGTCCATTACCTGCGTCACTTTCGTCTCGGCGACTTCATAAGTAAAAATCCCGCACTCCCCGACGCCGTTCTGATGAACGTGCAGCATGATGCGAGTCGCATCTTCGCGCTGCTTGTTGAAAAAGCGCTCGAGTACGTGAACCACAAATTCCATCGGCGTATAATCGTCGTTCAGAAGCAGTACGCGATAGAGATTGGGCCGCTTCGTTTGCGGCTTCGTACGCGTGATGACAGCCGTGCCGGTGCCGTCATCGCGGCCGTTACGGCGGTCGTCGCCGTTCTTGGCCATGCGAAGTGGAATGCCGCCGGTCAGATTGTCAAAAGCACCTGTCACGTCGTCGCGTTTCCAGAATATCTGTCCGGGCTCAGCCGCGCCGGAAGCATATGGTTGGGGGAGCCAGATTCCGGCTCGCCCGTAATATAGGGGCTGTTCCGCCGCCGCCAACGGCCTTTCTATGGCGGCGGAAGGTATTTCCTAACCAAAGTTCAGAATGCCCAGCATTTGAAACAGTTATATCCTCCGGATTTAAGGTCATTTAGAGGAGTTCCGGCAATTCTGCGGGGGATTTTCCGAGGATCCCCTATGCGCTCATTTCTTCTTGCCTGGCAGCAGTTTTTGCACGGTTCGCGCTCTCGCGCGGGCAACGTCGCCATCATTTTCGGAATCGCGATCGTGCCGATCGTGGGCGGCATCGGCGCCGCCGTCGATTATTCGATGGCGAACGCGAACCGCACCTCGATGCAAAAGGCGCTGGACGCGACCGCGTTGGCCCTCGCGAAGCTGATGCCGCTGACCCAGACCCAACTCGACCAGAAGGGTTGGGAGTTCTTCAGCGCCAGCATCGGCACGCTGAAAGTGAGCCTGCCGCAGTCGGGTCTTGTGATCACGACGCCGACGATAGGCAAAATCAATCTGGTCGCGACCGGCACCTACACCCCGCAGATTTCCGGGTTCATGGGCGTTCAGAGCTTTCCAGTCGCCGTGAATACCGAAGTGCAATGGGGCATGAAGAAGCTCGAACTCGCGCTCGCGCTCGACAACACGGGCTCGATGGACTCGAACAATAAAATGACCGAGTTGAAGAAGGCGGCGAAGAATCTTCTCAGCACGTTGCAGAAGTCCGTGATGAAACCCGGCGACGTGAAAATCTCGATTATTCCTTTCCACAAGGAAGTGCGCGTGGACACCACCGCGTATCCTTACAACGGCTCCTGGCTGAAGTGGGATGACTGGGAAAGCGAAAACCAAACCTGCAGCTGGGGTGGCTGGGGGTGGGGTGGAAGCTGCACTCCAAAAAATAAGAATACATGGAACGGCTGCATCTCGGACCGCGATCAACCGAATGATGCGAGCGACGCGAACCCGAATTCAAATGCAACGAAGTTTCCTGCGAGGCAGTGCAGTTATTCGCTGGCGACCATGCTGCCGCTGACCTATGACTGGACCGCGCTGAACGACAAGATCGACGACATGAATCCTGACGGCAATACGAACGTCTCGATCGGCCTGCAATGGGCGTGGCATTCGTTGACATCGGGCGAACCGCTTACCCAGGCCGCAGCACCTGCGAACGATCTCAGTAAATACATCATCCTGATGACGGACGGCGAGAACACTGAAAACCGCTGGACAACGAATTCCAGCAGCATCGACGCCCGGACCAGCGCCACCTGCACCGCGGTCAAGGCTGCCGGCATCAAAATCTACACAATCCGCGTGATCGACGGCGACGCCACGCTCCTGCGCAATTGCGCGAGCGACCCGTCGATGTATTTCGACGTGCAGAATGCGAGCCAGTTGACCAGCGTATTCAACTCGATCGGCGCGACACTCGCGCAATTGCATTTGTCGCAGTAAGCGACATCGCCGAAAGCAAAAGGACGGGATCGCTAAAAGTTTAGCGATCCCATTTTTCTTTCGCTAACCCCGCTCCGTTCCAACACGCTGCGCTGACTCTTAGGCGCGCGTTTCGAATATCGCCGCAAGACTCGGTTAAAATTCGGGGCGCACGGTCTTCCGCGAACTCCGGAGACCGCCATGGGCATCTTTCGACGTTTTTGGTCAGGCCGCGAGGGCCGCAACGGCAACGCCGCGATCCTGTTCGGACTGGCGCTCGTACCCATCGTGGGCGCGACCGGCGCGGCCGTAGACTATTCGATGGCGAACGCGAACCGGACTTCGATGCAGAAAGCGCTCGACTCGACCGCACTCGCACTCGCGAAGCTGATGCCGTTGACGCAAACGCAGCTCGATACGCAGGGCTGGCAGATTTTCCAGGCGAGCCTGGGCAATATCAGCGTGACCCTTCAATCGAGCGACCTCAAGATTCAGACACCGGCGACTGGCAAGCTCGTGCTCGACGTCTCCGGCCAGTACAAACCGTCAATTTCGGGCGTAATCGGAATCAAGGAATTTCCAGTCGGCGCGCATGCCGAAGTCACCTGGGGCATCAAGAAGCTCGAGGTCGCGCTTGCGCTCGACAATACCGGCTCGATGGCGTCCAGCAACAAGATGACCGAGTTGAAGAAAGCCTCGCATAATCTCCTGAACACGCTCGAAAAAGCCGCGAAAAATCCCGGCGACGTGAAGATTTCGATCATTCCCTTCCACACGCAGACGAAGGTTGGCACCTCGAACGTCAACGCGAGCTGGTTGCGATGGGACATTTGGGAGTCCGAGAACGGAAGTTGCAACAAATCCGGCGGCTATAACTCGCAAAGTTCATGCACAAGCCAGAAGGTCTGCACAAAGCCGCAATACACCTCCCGTTCGAATTGCGAAGACAACGGCGGAAATTGGGTGACTGCCACGTGGACGCCTGCGAACCGCAATAGCTGGACCGGCTGCGTCGAAGACCGCGACCAGAACCATGACACATTGGACACTGCGCCGACTTCCACCACAACGCGCTTTCCAGCGGTTCAGTGCTCGTATGGTCTCGCAGAGATTATGCCGCTGACATACGCATGGGCCAATCTCCACACGCGCATCGACGCGATGAACCCGGACGGCAACACCAACGTGACCATCGGCCTTGCCTGGGCCTGGCACTCGCTGACCAAGCAAGACCCGATGGCAGAGGCTGCGGACCCGGCGCCGGATCTCAGCAAGTACATCATCCTGCTCACCGACGGCGACAACACGCAGAACCGTTGGAGCAACTCGTCCAGTGCCATCAACCTGCGAACCGCAGCAGCTTGCGCAAATGCGAAGGCCGCCGGCTTTCGCATTTATACGATCCGCGTGATCAACGGTAACGCCGATCTCTTGCGCAACTGTGCCACCGATCCGTCGATGTATTACGACGTAGATAGCGCTGCCGAACTGGAATCCGTTTTCAATGCCATCGGCGGACAGTTGGCGAGCCTGCACCTGTCGCAGTAATGCCGTCGTCGATCCAAAACAAAAAGCCCGGCCAAATGGCCGGGCTTTTCGTTTACGCTTGAAGCAACGCTTACTTGAATGTGCCGAATTTCGCGAACGAGCTTTCGAACGGCTTGTAGGCGTCCTTGGCAACGTCGGTGTAGAGCGTGCCGAGTTTGGTCGCTTCCGCGACGAATGCTTCATAGGCGCTCTTGAAATAGGTGGTCTGCACTTCGATCGCCTTGTCGAGCGACTTGGCGCCGAGGAGCTTTTCGAAGGCGGCCGAACCTTCTTCGAACGACTTCTTGGAGTAGTCGGCGACTTCGACGGCAATCGCCTGCGCGCCCTTCTGGAAGGTCGCGAGGCTCGTCGCGGCCAGTTCGGCGTTGTCTTTGCTCAGCTTCTGAAACTCTTCGAACTTCTCGATCATGGTAGTCCCCTAATCGCGCCGCACCGGGGCGCATCCGTTTCCTAGACTTTCGGACTTCGGGCGAGGCATTTGCGCGCCGCTCCATGCCTAAATAGTGCACTGCACAATAAAGTCAATCGAAATATTGCACTGCGAAATCCCAGCAATATCAAGGATATTCCCTCAATCAGCCGAATTTGAAGGGCTGATACCGCGCCGCAGCGGGAGTTTTACCCTTTCATAAGGCCCGGGCCCTACTTTCAGAGGCTTCGGGCGCCCTCTTGAGAGGCGCCGAGTTGGGCAAAGTGCCGGACGGGCCCACCGCCGGCATGTGAAGGCACGGGACAGGCGTATGTGTTTTGCGTACTGGCGAAACCCGCAGGGGAAGCGGGCCGCCTTGGCAGTCGCCGTCACTCTTGTCGGCGCATTCCTCCTCATCACGACGGCGGACGCCGATGCGCGTTCGCGCAAGCGCTCGCGTTATACGGGTGCGTGGCAGGCTGGCTTCTCCGCAATCGTCGTCGATGTCAAAACCGGCAAGATTCTTGACGAGGAAAACCCGGACTCGCTCCGGCATCCTGCCTCGCTCACCAAGATCATGACGCTCTACATGCTCTTCGAGCGCATCGAGCAGGGCAAGCTGACGCTCAAGTCGCAGCTCAAGGTTTCGGAAAACGCGACCGAAAAGCCGCCGTCGAAGCTCGGCCTGCAGGAAGGCCAGACGATCAGCGTCGAAGACGCGATCAAGGCGCTAGTCACGCGCTCCGCGAATGACGTCGCGACCGTGATCGCAGAAAATCTTGCCGACGAAGAAGACAATTTCGCTGCGCTGATGACGAAGAAAGCGCGAGCGCTCGGCATGAGCAATACGGTTTTCAAGAATGCGTCCGGTCTGCCCGACCGCGAGCAAGTCACCACTGCGCGCGATATGGCAACGCTCGGCCGCGCGATTCAGGATCGCTTTCCGTCCCTCTATCGCTTCTTCTCGACGCAGAGCTTCTATTACAAGGGCCGCGTGATCGCGAACCACAATCGCCTGCTCGGCCGCGTACCGGGCGTCGACGGCATCAAGACCGGCTACACCAATGCCTCCGGCTTCAACCTTGTCACCAGCGTCCGTCACAAGAACCGCCATGTCGTCGCAGTCGTACTTGGTGGCCGCACCGGCGCGCTACGCGACCAGTACATGCGCGAATTGATTGCGGATAATCTCGACGATGCTTCAGCAGGCCCGCGCACTACCCCGATGGTCGCGGAAGCCCCTGCTCCGCAACCGCAACCGCAACGCGTCGCGCAGGCCCCCATCAAGATCACGCCGCCCGCGCAAGACTCGAAAGACCAGAAGCCTCGCGTCGTGCGCGCGCCGCAGCCGAAACAGCAGCAGGTCGTCGTTGCAGGTTCGAACGAACCGATCCGCCCGATCCCGGTCAAAACCATGCCGCTCGATGCCGACGGCAAAGTTATGCAGCAGAAAACTGCGCAAGCGGGAGTCTTCACGTTCTCGAATTTGAGCGCGACGAATGTGCTGGCCGTACCGATGACGCCGAACGCAGGTCAGCAGCCGACGATCGTCGCCGATGCAACCCCGCACGCGAAACCACAGCCGCAACCGCAGCAACAACAGCAAATTACGGTTGCCGCGTCGGTGAACGGCGCGCTCGCCTTCAACGAAACGAAGCCTCATCCGCTCGCGGAAGGTCCGCAGATCCGGCCGCAGACGCAGAACCTGAATTCGCAGCGTGAGTTGAGCGAAACCGAAGAACTCGAGCTCGAAGCGCAGGCCATTGCCGCCGAGCGCAAGGAAAACGATGTGATGCCGGCCGCATCGAAGCAGACGCCGCGGCGCACCCAGATTGCTTCGACGAACAGCATTCCGGTTTCGGCGACACCTGTTACCTCCCCCGGCAACGACGAAGCCGGCGATCCGCTGCCGCCCGCCGCCAAAAGCGGCTGGTCGATCCAGGTCGGCGCCTTTCCGAACGCAAAAGCCGCGAAAGAACGCCTGAACGACGCAAAAGAGTCCGCGACCGCGCTCCTCGCCAAGGTTACGCCCTACACCGAGAAGGTATCGAAAGATTCCACTAATCTTTTTCGGGCACGGTTCGCCGGATTCAAGTCTGAGTGGCACGCCAAGCGGACTTGCCAGACTCTGCTGCGGCACAATTTCGATTGTATCGTAGCCAAAAACTGACCGGAGCAAATCCGGCGGGGAAGCGTCACTGACGAAGCGTATGTGTTGCGTGGAGTTTAGTGATGGCGGCGGAGAAGAGTTTCCTTGGCCTCGTTGACGCGAGCAGCCAGGTACGTAGACCCCCCTTGGTCGGGGTGCAGTTTCTTCATGAGACTACGGTGGGCGTGGCGGACCTGCGCATCGGTAGCGCCCGGTTCAAGCCCCAGGATCTGATGCGCCTCTTCTTCGGTCATCGGGCCATGGCGCGGCGGCTGTCGGCTCCCCGCACCCGTGTCTTCCTCGACGTTTTCACGCCAGCCGGGCGTCCGGCGGTCGAGATAAGCTTCGAGTAGCGCGCGGCTCTCGTCGTCGAATTCGTCGCGCAGCGTGAGTAGCGTCGGCGGATCGAGCGCATCCAGCGGCACGTTTTCGTATTTTCCCTTTCGCACGACGCCGCGCATCTCGCCGCTGTCGTGATCGAGCTCCATTTCCACGAACGCCGCCCGCACACGCGAAACCTGTCCGGTCGAGCGTTGCGTACGGCTGGTCCAGCTCGCCGGCGTCGCAATCCAGCCGAGCAGGCCAGCACCGAAGAAGCCGAGTGGCACGGCGAAGAGAAACTGCCCTCTGACCGCAAGCAATGCGGCGAGTGCCAGCGAACCAATGCCGCCAATGGTTCTCACGAGTTTTGCAAGTTTCTTCGGATCGCTGGTCGAGACCATGCGCCCCACGAAAATCAGCACAAACAGAACAACGAGGCCGAGCAGGAGTGTCGGAATTCCCATCAGCGCATCTGCTCGATCAGTTTCACAGCGCCCTTGCCGCCGCGTTTGGAAAGGTCGCTGAGCGCCCTATGCCCGCCAGCGGCGTAGGCCGCCGCCGCGCGCAGGAGTTCGCGAAGCTGCGAAGCCGCACCCGCGTCGAACGGACACCACGCGCCTTTGGTCAACCGCGCGATTTCACGGAATGCATTTTCCGCCACTGGATCGCCGCCTTCCTGAAACATGAAAGCCGGAATGCCGAGCAGGCCCAGTTCGCCTGCGAGCGCGCATAGATCATCGACCGGCTCTTCCATTGCGTCGCCGACATAGACCAGCGCATCGATCCTGGCCGTCTTGCTCTCGGCGCGGACATGTTCGAGTACCCGGCCGATCTGCGTATGCCCGCCCTGACAAGAAATGCTCGCCATGACTTCGCCAAGCCTCGCCGGATCGGAATTCCATTTCGACGCACGGCATTCGCGCAGACCCCGGAAATAAATCAGTTGCACATCGAGGCCACCGATCGCTCCCGCCTCCTCGAACATCTCCGCCTGAAGCTTGCAGGCCAGATCCCAGGTTGGCTGGCGGCTCATCGTTGCATCGAGCGCAAACGCAAGGCGCCCGCGCTTGCCATCGGTCCGCGGTCCGAGCGCTTTTGCTTTCTCGAGAAACGCGTCGATCTCCCTGCGCACGGACGTGCGTTTGGGCGTATTGGTCTCAAAAGCGGTCGGAGTTTTGTCTTTGGTGCCGGCCATACCCTCTTAGATCGGGTGTTTCGGGCTCTCGCGCAACTGGCCTAATCCGCGAAGAAATCCGCCCCGTCCAGCGGCTCTTTTGAGACGCGGAACCACTCGGCCCGCGCATTGGCGCGCCGCTTGCCGCGTTCGTTGATCGGCAGGAGCAGTGCGTCGAGAAGCGCCAGGACTTCGTGACGGGCTGCAAGGTGCGACATGTTCGGCGCTAAGCCGAGCGTGCGTTCGTCCAGCCTGTCGAGCGCAGTGAGCCCGCGCAGAAACAGTTCGCGATAAACCACGCGCTCGCCAAATCCGTTTGCCAGCCGGAAATTCAAACGCCGCGAAAGATCGCCCAACCCCTCGACGAGATTTCGTCCGTTCTTGGTATCCAACTGTCCGACGCGATTGCGCATCACGACCCAGTCCGTCTCATCCTGATCGACCATGCGTCGCTGCTTGCGCGCCTCGCGCACGACATCCGCATAATGACTGGTGGCGGTGACTTCGTAGCTCTCCGCATCAATGCGGCCGAGCACGTCCATATCGACGAAGCTGTCATTCAACGGCGTGATCAGCGTATCCGCCATCGCGTGCGCAAGCCGCATCAGATAGCTGTCGGTCGCCGGCGTATCGACCACGACGAAATCGTTCTGCTGCTCGACAGACGAAATCGCGGAGGCAAAGCGCGTGAACTCTTCCGCTTCATTCTCGTCGAGGCTTCTTCCGTTCGCACGCGCGATCGAATGCAGCTCGGGAAGCGAGAGATTGAGCTTGGATTTCTTCGACCAGGCGCGGCGGTTCTCGATGTAGCGGCTCAGGCTGAGCTGGCGGCTGTCGATATCGATCGCGGCAACCTTCTGGCCCGCCTGCAACAGCGCGACGATGACGTGCATCGCGGTCGTGGTTTTGCCGGAGCCGCCCTTCTCGTTGGCAAGCACGATGATATGCGCCGTCTTCGCCGTGCCCGGCGCGGCGCTAAGCCCCGCAACTCGCCCTTCGATACCCATGACCGCCCGTAACGCGGTGACTGCCCCACCGCAGGCATCCTCCAATTTGAGAGCCAAGCCGGTCAAGCAAATTGAAGGTTAAGACCCGCGGTTGGCGCGCATTGCAGCATTTTGCTACTTTTCCGTCACAGGTTCGGAAAGCGCGGGAGACGCAAGCATGACCAAAGCCGCAAAGAAATCGCGGCCCCGCGTGGTGAAGACCGTCAAGGCGCTTCGCGAAGTCCTCGCCGACTGGAAAAAGCGGAAAGCCGACATAGCGCTCGTGCCCACCATGGGCGCGTTGCACTCCGGTCATATTTCACTGGTCGCGCTTGCGAAAAAATCCGCGAAAAGGGTCGTCGTTTCGATTTTCGTGAACCCGACGCAGTTCGGTCCCAACGAGGATTTCACGCGCTATCCGCGCACTATCGAGGCCGATCTCGACAAGCTCGCGGATGCAGACGCCGATCTCGTCTACATGCCCGACGTGAAAGAAATGTACCCGGAAGGCTTCTCGACGATGCTGAAGCCGGCGGGTGCTGCAGTCGTCGGCCTCGACGACAAATTTCGTCCGGGCCATTTCGATGGTGTCGCCACCATTGTTGCAAAACTATTCACGGCAGTGATGCCCGACATCGCGATCTTCGGCGAGAAGGATTATCAGCAGTTGCAGGTAATCAAAGCGATGGCGCGCGATCTGCATTTGCCGGTGAAAGTGATCGGCGCGCCGATCGTGCGGGAGAAAGACGGCCTCGCCCTCTCCTCACGCAATGTCTATCTCTCGCCTGTTGAGCGGGCATCAGCGCCTGTCTTAAATCAAGTGCTGAAGGAATCCGCCAAGGCGATAACCGCGGGCGAACCGGTTGAAGCGGTTCTCAGCCGCGGCCGCGCGAAAATCATGGCCGCCAATTTCAAGCTCGACTATCTGGAAGCGCGCGATGCGACCACGCTCGCAAAACTCGACGAGCAGCAGACCCGCAAACCGAAAGCGCGGCTGCTTGTGGCCGCGAAAATCGGTAAAACGCGTCTGATCGATAACGTAGCGGTCTGATTGGTTATTGGTTCGGCGGCGTGGCCGTGAAGAAGCCAAAGTAAATTGCCGCGAAGGCAATCACCACGAGCGCAATGCTGGCAATAAGCACGGTACCCATGTGACCGCGATTTTCGGCGCCCCTCGCCTTGTTCGTCGAGAGTTTCACCGGGTCCGGCATGTCGGCAACATTCTTTTCGGGTTGTTCGTAGTCTCCGCTGGCACGGGCCATTCTGCGCTCCATTCTTATCCGGGAGGACAACGCGGAGCGGTGCGGTTGGTTTCAGAGCAATCCTAACTCGTTAAGCTCGCGGCGCATTCCTTCAGGAATAGAGATGGCGCCCTTGGCGCCTTTCGCGAGATCTGCGGGTGCTTCATTCGCCTTCAGATACCGCCAGCCCTGAAACGCGCTACGCGGCTTCGGCAGCACGGGGATCAGTTTTGGATCCATGACGATCCTGCAGCGCTTGACGCCCTCTTTGTCGGTAAACTGACGCAGGTCGATCAGCTTCTGGCGGCAGGAAACAACGCCCTTGATGACCCAGTAGAGCGAACCGCCGTCGAGCAGCGCGTCCTTCTGCGTCGGCATCATCCGCGTCGTGTGGATATGCTCGATCGCTTCTTTCTTCTTTTTCTTCTGCGCCATGCGCTCCTTGATCCATTCGTCCAGTTCGCGAATGGAATCGACGCCGACACAGAGCTTGATCAAATGGAGAGGCATGGTTCTTCTTAGCGAAACGTTGGGCTGTCCGCATCCGCTCGCTTGAACAACCCACAGTTTGACCCTTCACCGCAAAGGGTATCTGCTTCGCAGACTATAAAAACATAACGAGGAGGAAATCATGGCCGTTGCAAAGGTAATCGAGCTTACTTCCGCTTCCAAAAAGAGCTTCGAGGATGCGATTCAGGTTGGCATCGCGCGCGCATCGAAAACGATCAAAGGGATCGAGAGCGTCTGGATTCAGGAACAGAAAGTGACGATTAAAGCGAACAAGATCAGCGAATATCGCGTGAACATGAAAGTCACGTTTATTCTTACGTAGAGCTCAACCTACGGACTTCGCCGCGGGCTTTCCTGCTTCAATCAAAACGAGCTGCGCACCTTCGCTGACCTGATCGCCCGCGGCGACGGAAAGCTCGGCAACGATGCCGTCGGTCGCAGCGTCTAACGCGTGCTCCATCTTCATCGCTTCGAGCACCATCAGGCGCTGCCCTTTCGCGACCTTGTCACCCTTGGCAACGGAGACGCTGAGCACCTTGCCGTGCATTGGTGCCGCGATTGCGCCATTGCCTGCCGCGCGTCCGAGATCGGCGTTCGAAGATTCCGCAAGCTTCACGCTCGTCTGCTTGCCGTTGCGGATTGCAATCAGCATTTCTCCCGCTTCGACGAATTCGCTTGGCTCCGCCGAGGTGCCGTTCACCGTTGCGCGGAGCGAGTTTCCGTTCTGCTCGACGCGAGCCACAACGCGCGCTCCGTTCACGAGGACTCCAACGGGAATATCGCGCTTGCCGCCGAAATCGTAACCATCGATCGCATTCCAGGGTGAGCGCCGCGCTGATACGGGAAAGCGGCTGGTCGTTTCAGCCTGCTTGCCCTGCTCGCGGCGCATCAGTTCTTCTACGGCAAAAGCCGCAGCCGCAAAATCCGTGTCACCGCTCTTCGTCAGGGCTTCGAGATTGCGCTCGATGTAGCCGGTATCGACCGTCCCCGCGCGCATCTCAGGACTGTTTGCCAGTGCATGCAGAAACTCGACGTTGCTGCGCGGTCCTGACACCACCGTGCCGCCGAGCGCATCCGATAACCGATCGAACGCCTGCTCGCGCGTCGCGCCGTAACCGATCAGCTTTGCGATCATCGGATCGTAGAATGGCGTCACTTCTCCGCCGGTTTCGACGCCGCTATCGACGCGAATGCCGTTGCCGCTCGGGAAACGAAGTGCCGCGAGTTTGCCCGTGGATGGCAGAAATCCGCGCGCCGCATCTTCCGCGTAAATCCGCGCCTCTACGGCGTGACCGTGAATTCGGATCTTGTCCTGCGTGAGCGGCAGCTTTTCTCCGGCCGCAACCAGAAACTGCCAATGCACGAGATCGGTATTGGTGATCAGCTCTGTCACCGGATGCTCTACCTGCAGCCGGGTGTTCATTTCGAGAAACCAGATCGCGTCCGCGCGCAAACCTTTCGAACCATCGGCGAGAAATTCAACTGTCCCCGCGCCGACGTAGTTGACTGCACGCGCGGCTTCGATCGCAGCCTTCGTGACATGCGCACGCACATCTTCGGGCATTCCTGACGCAGGCGCCTCCTCGATCACCTTCTGGTGGCGACGCTGCGCGGAACAATCGCGCTCGAACAGATGCACGATGTTGCCGTGCGTGTCGGCGAAGACCTGCACTTCGATGTGGCGCGGGCTTGCGACGTATTTTTCTATCAGCACGTCAGGATTGCCGAAGGCTGCTTCCGCTTCCCGCTTCGCAGCTTCGAGTGCGTTGTCGAATTCGATCTGCTTGTCGACGCGGCGCATCCCTTTGCCGCCGCCGCCTGCCGCCGCCTTGATGAGAACCGGATAGCCGGTCTCATAGGCTTTCTGTTTGAGAAATTTCGGATCCTGCTTGTCGCCGTGATAGCCTGGCAGCACCGGCACATTCGCCGCTGCCATCAGCGACTTCGCCTCACCCTTCAGGCCCATGGCGCGGATGGCTGCAGGTGGCGGTCCGACGAAAACGATGCCGGCTGCCGCGCACGCTTCGGCAAACTCCGCGCGCTCCGACAAAAATCCATAGCCGGGATGAATGCAGTCTGCCTTCGCAGCTTTTGCGACCGCAATGATCTTGTCGATGACGAGATAGCTTTCCCGCGCAGGCGCCGGGCCTATCGCATGTGCCTCGTCGGCGAGCTTCACATGCAGCGCATTCTTGTCGGCGTCGGAATAGACCGCAATGGTCCGCATCCCCATCGCTTTCGCGGTGCGGATCACGCGGCAGGCGATCTCGCCGCGATTGGCAATCAGCACGGATTTGAGCGGGAAAGCGGCTTTGGCGTTCATTTTGGCCGCATACTAGCGCGCGCTGACGTCGCCGCCAGCCCGCGCCTGACAATTCCGCCTAGTTACGCCGGAAGATATTCGGGAATGAAGGCTGCGTCGGCTGTGGCGGCGTCGGCGTTGCCGTGGGCGTATCGTCGTCATCGTCGGCAGGCGGCAATGTCGATGGATCACGCCGCCCCATCACGCGCGGCAGACCGGCGACCGGCTCGGGCGGGCCCTTCCTTTTGGCCTGCGCCGGCGGAGGCGTCTCTTTCTGCTTCTGTTGCGCGGGCGTCGTTTTCTGCTTGGCGTTATTTACCGGCGGCGTCTGTTCGGTCTGCGGCTGCGCGGCAGGAGCGGCCGGCGGCTGGTTCGTATTCGCAACCGGAGCCTGCGGCGGCACAGGCTGCTGCGTCTGCTGACGCTGTTGCGCGGGCGGAAGGATCGGCGGCGTCGTCGAGGTCTGCCCCGACGGCGTATTCATGCGCGAAAGCGAATCCCATTCCGGAAGTTCGCTATCGAGCGGCTTGGTGCCGAGCGTGCGCAGCGGCGGCATCGCATGGATTTCGCTGACGCTCATGCCGGGACCGACGCGCACCCAGCTTTCCTTGTACTTCGCAAGCAGGCCGTCGAACTTCCGGCTGTTCAAATTCGCTTTGACCTTGTCGACATCCTTCAGGATGCGAAAGCGCGGACAGGAATCCGGAATGCATTTGTGCTCAGTCGCAAAAATATGCGCGACCAGTCCATAAGGATCGGCTTCCAGTGATCTGCGAAGATGCTCGAAGCGATCGAGAAATGCGGGTTCGCGCGAAGCATAGGCCGTCGCGTCGTTCAGCAGCGCAATACGATCCGCGGTAACGCCAATTGCCGACGCAATCCGTTGCGGCTCGGCGAAAATCGTTTTCTCGCAAGCTTCGTCCAGCGTCGCGAGGGTCGCAGGATTGAGACAGCCAAGCACCGAGCCCGGCTGATTGGCCTGACTCAGAAGCGTCGCTGCACGGTCCTCGATTGCCTTGCGCTCCGCGAAGCGCGAATTGTCTTCATACTGCTTGAGACCGAAATAGGCGGCACCCGCAACGACCGCGACCAGCGCAAGCTGCGCGAGCGTTGCCATCCCGCTCTCGGCGCGCGGACGCATCACAAGAATAAGAAGGACGACGACCGCGACACCGGCTGCGGCAAAGGCCCAGCCCGGCAATGTCACCGTCACCGCGGAAACGAGGTTATTCAGGTCCATTGTTCGATCTTACCGCATCTGCCGGGCGGCTCTAAGACCGCGCGAAGGCCGCGAAAATAAAGACAAATTCTCCCCCGCCAAGGCTTTTTTCGTTAACGCCGGATTGTGCCGGAGCGGCACAGAATACGCCGCTCCGCGAGGGTCAGATCGCGACCTGGGTTCCCACTTCGACCACCCGCTCCGATGGGATCTGGAAGTAGTTGGTCGCGTCGTCCGAGGTGCGGGCGAGCGAGATGAAAAGCTTGTCCTGCCAATGGGGCATCAATGAGTTCTTGGCAGGTTTCAGCGTGCGGCGGGACAGGAAAAACGACGTCGACATGATGTCGAAGGTCCAGCCCGCCTTGCGGGCGATCGCAAGCGCTTTCGGAATATTCGGGCTTTCCATGAAGCCGTAACGCAGGCGTACGCGAGAGAAGGTCTTGCTGACCGCCTCCAGTTCCACCCTCTCCTCGATCGACACGCGCGGCGTATCGGCCGTGACGACGGTCAGGATCACGTTGTGCTCATGGAGCACTTTGTAATGCTTCAAACTGTGCAGGAGTGCTGTCGGCGCGTTCTCGGGATCGCTCGTCAGAAATACGGCGGTACCGGTCACGCGGTGGATTTCTTTCTTGTCGAGGTTCTTCACGAGCGCCTCGAGCGGCACTTCCTGGCGGCGGGTTTTCTCGAAAAGTTGTCGCGAACCGCGGCGCCAGGTCAGCGTGATCAGCATGATGAATGCTGCGATCGACATCGGTGCCCAGCCACCATCGTGGAATTTGAGCAGGTTCGAGCCGAAGAAAGCGATGTCGATAATCAAAAGCGGAACGAGAAGACCGAGCGAAGCCGCCTGGCCCCACTTCCAGATGCGGCGCACGACGACATAGGCCATCAGCGTCGTCATCATCATCGTGCCGGTAACGGCAATACCGTAAGCGGTCGCAAGCGAACTCGATGAGCGGAAGATGCCGACGAGCAATACGACGCCGATCAGCAGGAACCAGTTCACGCGCGAGACATAGATTTGGCCGTAGTGCTCCGCCGACGTGTGCTTCACTTCAAAGCGCGGCAGCAACCCGAGCTGGATTGCCTGCTGCGCAAGCGAATAGGCACCGGTGATGACGGCCTGGCTCGCAATCACGGTCGCGCAGGTGGCCAGGAACACCATCGGCAGAAGTGCCCACTGCGGATAGAGCAGATAAAACGGATTGCTGATGGTTTTAGGATCGGACAGCACAAGCGCGCCCTGCCCGAGATAGTTGAGCAGAAGTGCTGGCAAAACCAACCAGAGCCACGCCGCCTGAATTGGCCTGCGCCCGAAGTGACCGAGATCGGCATAAAGCGCCTCGGCACCGGTCACGACAAGAACGACCGCACCTAACGTGATCAGTCCGATCCAGCCGTGAGTGAACAGGAACGAAATTCCGTAGTGCGGGCTGAATGACGCAAGCACGACCGGGGCATCGACAATGTGAATTGCGCCGCCGGCCGCCATTGCGAGAAACCAGATGGTCGTCACGGGGCCGAAGAGTTTTGACACGCTTGCGGTGCCGCGTGACTGCACGGCAAAGAGCGCAATCAGAATGATGAGCGTGATCGGTACGACGTAAGCCTCAAGTTTCGGCGCGACGAGTTTCAAACCTTCGACTGCCGACAAAACCGAAAGCGCTGGTGTAATCATCGCGTCGCCATAGAATAGCGCCGAGCCGATGAGGCCGAATAAAAGAATGGTCGTGCTGGAGCGCCCGAGCGCGCGCTGCGCAAGCGCCATCAAGGCGAGCGTACCGCCTTCCCCGCCGTTGTCCGCGCGCAGCAGGAAGATCACGTATTTGACGGTGACGACGAAAAGCAGCGCCCAGATAATCAGCGACAGGAGACCGAGCACGATCTCGCGGCTGATCGGTCCCGCCGCTTCATGCGAGCCAGTCGCCGCAACAATCGCTTCACGGAATGCGTAGAGCGGGCTCGTGCCGATGTCGCCGTAGACGACGCCGATCGATCCGATCACCAGCCCGATAAATCCGGCTTTGCTTGCGGTGGAGGTAGCGCCATTCGCCTGCGCCGAAGCCGTCGCAGGAACCGCGTCTGGATTGGTCATTGTCATGAGAAGGGTCGCTTTCGCGCTGCAATAGCCGAAACGGGGCGGGCTTCTAACACCAACGGGGGCAAGCCCGCCTATGCATTTTTAGCATAGTTTGGGTTCCCTTTTGCATGACGTTTACGTCGCGAAAGTCGCAGGAACTTTTGGCCGAGCCCAAGGGTTACATGCCCGACGAAACGGGAGGTTCCCAAATGCGTTTTCTCCTTGGAATTATTGTCGGCGCTGCGCTGACCATCCTTACTGCCTATGTGATCGACAACCGCGCAACTGTCGTTGGCGTGGATGCCCCAAGCACCCAGAAAATGGTGAATTGGGACACGGTTTCGCAGAATTGGCAGCAATTCTCCGACCGCGTTCGCGGCGAATGGCGTCGGCTCACGACCAGTTGAAGAGTAACGGCGCACGCAATGCGCTAGATTTTTCGATCCCCGCCCGGAATGACGCTTCCCCCCTCGCGCATTCCGGAAAATGCGAGAAGCCCGGCTCCCCCAGCCGGGCTTCTTTTTTGCGCATTCGTGACAGCGGCGTGCAGCCGTTAGATCCACTTCTGCATCGCTTCTTTCGCGGTCTTCGTCAGATGAACGTGCTGGTCGACGTGATCAACCCAATCGACGGGAATGAAATGATGCGTGCCCTTCGAAGCGGGATCGTTCTTCGCGAGCTTGATCTGGTTCACGCCTTCAAGGTGATCGACCGTGCCGACGTGTTCGCCGTCGGAGCCGATCACTTCCATATGTTCGACGATTTTATCTTTGACGGCAATTTGCCTTCTCCTTGCAAAAAAAATGCGCCCTCCGGTAGGAGAACGCCTATCGCTGCAAGGAGTTCGCGAAATTCAGACGACGCTGCGGGCGGCGTCTTCGGGCGTACGCACGAGAGCCGGCCGGCTGCCTTTGCCTTCTTCGACGACGACAACTGCGAAGTTGGCGCGGTGGCCGGTTCCGGCCCAAGCAAGCGCTTCGCAGAGCGCGGAGAACGCGCGGCTTTCACTCGAAGCCGCGGAAAAGGCTTCTGACGTTACGTTTTTGAGGCGGGTGGAAAGGACACGGTATGACATTGCGAACCTAACTCGCGTCACCAGCATTGGTTCCCTTTTCGCTTGCCGCGGGCCCGAATTTCACCCCAGACTTGCCGCTCAAGGCCCGCAACAAGGGCCAGACAGAGGGAGACCTGTATGAGTATTTTCGGAAGCATCATGGCCGCAATCTTCGGCAAGAACGAAGTGAAGGCCGATGGCACGCCGGCAAGCTCCAAGCCGCTGCCGATGGTGGACGTCGAAGCCATGATGGAGAAGCTCGCGAAAGACAGCGGCCGTCCGTCCAACTGGCGCGTCTCCATTGTCGATCTGATGACGCTGCTCAAGCTCGACTCAAGCCTGGGTGCACGCCAGAAGCTCGCCAAGGAACTCGGCTACACCGGCAACGTGAACGACACCGCGCCGATGAACATCTGGCTGCACAAGCAGGTGATGACCAAGATCGCCGACGCGGGCGGCAAGATCCCGAACGACATCAAGACCGCCTAACCTTTGAATTAGCGAAACAACGGCTCCTTCCTCGCGGAAGGGGCCGTTTTCTTTAGGGAACGCTCCTTGCGCCTCCCGCGTTAAGGGCCGAATACCGCGAAAACAGGAGGCCCGAGCATGTCGAATTTAAATCGAATAGACCGGACTTCAGCCGAGCGCCGCCGCGCTCTGCGCCGCGCCGAACGCGAGGATTTGCTGCGCGTGATCGGCGACGACCAGCAAATGGCGACACCCGATTCCGCGGTGATCAGCGTTAGTTCGCGGGACACCCACGACCAGAGGCCGAATGACCCGCGCAGCAGCCTTTAAGAACGGCACTGCCGAATTTGGCGCAGGCCCGGTTCGCCCCGCCGGCAAAGACTCCATGCGTGACATTCCCACGCAATGGGACTCGCTCGACGAAATCAACGACGAGTCCTTTCCGGCGAGCGATCCGCCTGCGTTCAACACGCGTGGCGTGAAGAGAGCGGACGAGCGCATTTTGAAACGCGCTCGCCGCAAATTTAAAGCTCTCTGATTATTTCTTCTGCCAAGGTACGGCGACCGGCTTACCCTTTTCGTTCAGGCGAACGACGAGAATTTTCGTGGGTGAAGCACCGTTGTTGACCGCCGTGTGCGGCGTTCCTGGCTGCACGTGAAAGCCCTCGCCCGCCTTGAGCGTGCGTGTGCCCTTGCCTTCCTCCTCAAGCGTAACCTCGCCTTCGACGACGAATGAAATTTCGTGACCGTCCGGATGCGTGTGCCAGGGCACGACAGCCTTCGGCGCGATAGTGAGATACTGCATGATGGTCTCCTGATTGTTGAGACCGTTGAGATCGCTGCGCAGTACGTTTTTCAGCTCGATGCCTGGCGGTGTCTGCGCAAGTGCAGGACTTCCAGCACCGGCAACAACTGCGAAAGCGACAGCAACAAGGGCGAATTTCAATTTCATTTCACTTCCTCCCGGCTCGCCATTGGCGGCAAGCGCGGGAGAAAGTATGGCCCTGTCCGGCGCGCGCGTCATGCTGCAGACGCGTAAACTACTTCAGCGGATCGTGGCCCCAGTTCATCAGCGAATGGCGCCATGGCGTTTCCTTCACGTCGCCGTCGGGCCGCAACGCGCTATGGCGCTTCACATAGGCCGTAACCTTGCGCATGTGCGCATAGTCCTCGGCCGTGTAGTCGTCCGCCTTCTTTCTCCGGATTTCGAGAACGCGGTGGCCCGACCAATGCCCTGCAGATTCGCTTGCATTCGTGCTGCGCGGCGTGCCGGTCTCACGGCTTTCGCTCGACTTCAGCCATTTCTCGATCGCCTGCGGGGTCATATTCACCGCGCGGTCGAATTCGCGGACGATGCGGTCTTCTCGTCCCGCGCCTTTGCGGAGGCGCGACGCGCGGACTTCGGGCCAGGACATATCCGTTTCGTTGCGGCGCGGCGTCCGGCGCTTCTTCTGTTTCTTACGCGCAGTGCTCCGCTTCGCGGCTACCTTTTTACGCTTAACAGCCTTCCTCTTCTTCGTTGCCGTTTTGCGTTTCGCCTTCGTTTTGGTTTTCTTCTTCGCGCTCTTGGCCATGGATTTTGTCCCGTTTTTGAAATCAAGGGACAACGCTGCGCATGGCGGCAGAGTTCCGGTTAAACGCACGAACTTGTCATAACCACCGTCTTTTGCCTCCGCCCGAATCCGCTACGATGCAGGCCGAAACGGATAAAGGCGCGATGAGCGACGCCTACATCGATGTAAACGAGCGGCTGGTCTGGAGCCGCACCAAGCTGCACCGCAAGCGGATGATCGTGTTTGCGGTAGGCACGATTGCCGCGGTGGTTATCGTCGTCCTTGCCGACAGCCCGCTAGAGCGCTGGGGCTTTGGCGCGGCAGGCGTCGTGTTTTTCGCATTCTGCTTCTACGACGTTTACAAGATGATGGAGCCGAACAGCGCGCTGATCGAGCTCCTGCCGCAAGGCATCATCTTCAGGACGACGTCCGAAGATTTCATCGTGCCGTGGAACGAGATCAAGGGCGTGGACACGATCGACATTCACTTCAGGTTTCGCGGCCGGCTCGAGGTTTATAACGGCGTGACGGTCGTCCTCGTTTCAAAACTTTTCTACGACCGCGTGATCGACACCGGCAATTTCATCACGCGCGGACCCGGATGGGGCGCGCATTTTATCGAGCGAGACGCGGATACGATGCAACTCGCATTGCATCATGAAGTTATCCCCGCAAGCGCGGAGACGGTACGGCGAGAAGTGGAAGCGAGGTGGAAGGTGTTTGGGAAGACGGTTGCGCATTAAACCGCATAGCTCGGTTGGTTGAGCAGCTGACTCTTAGTCAGCGGCCATTATTCACATCCTCTTCGCGACTTCTTCCAGCATCACTTCCGTGGCACCCCCGCCGATCGTCTGCACGCGCGCATCGCGGCTCATGCGCTCGATCGTGCTCTCGCGCATGAAGCCCAAGCCACCGTGGAATTGCACGCAATCGTACATGACTTCGTTGACGAGCTCGCCACAGTAAGCCTTCACCATCGAGACTTCTTTCGTCGCGTCGTGTCCCTGCGCGTCAAGCCAGGCAGCAAAATAGACGAGCTGTCTTCCCGCCTCGACCTTCCCGGCGAGATCGGCGAGCCGCTGGCGGATCGCCTGCTTCGACCACAACGGCGCGCCGAACGCCTCGCGGTTCTTCACCCATTCCAGCGTGAGATCGAGCGCGGCTGACGCTTCGCCGATGCACATCGCACCGATGGTGGTGCGCTCGTTCTGGAAGTTCTTCATGATCGAATAGAAGCCGCGGCCTTCGGTCCCTAGAATATTCTCGGCGGGCACGCGGCAATTCTCGAAATGAAGCTCGGCGGTATCCGACGAGCGCCAGCCATGCTTGTCGAGCGGCTTCGCGACCTTCAGGCCGGGATTGCCCTTCTCGACCAAGAGCATCGACACGCTCTGAGAAGGCTGCGCCTTGGGGTCGGTCTTCACCGCGACACAGTACAGATCGGCGTGCACGCCATTGGTGATGAAGGTCTTCGAACCGTTGATGATGTAATCGCCGCACTCACGCCGCGCGGTCGAGCGAATGCCCTTCACGTCCGAACCAGCTCCCGGCTCCGTCACGCAGACTGCGACGATCTTCTTGCCGGCAACGATATCCGGCATGAATTTATCTTTTATCGCTTGTGAACCGGCGTTGAAGATATGCACCGAGGCCATGTCGGTGTGCACAAGCACGGTGATTGCAAAGCCGCCGAAGGTTGAACGGCCCAACTCCTCCGCGAGCACCACCGTGCCGAGCGTATCCATCTCGGAGCCGCCGTATTCCGCGGGATAGCGGATGCCGAGAAAACCTAAGCTCCCCATCTTCTGCAGGACGTCGCGCGGGACAAAGCCCTGATCTTCCCACTTCAGCCCGTGCGGCTTCACTTCGTTCTCGACGAAGCGGCGAACCTGCGCGCGAAGCTGCTCGTGTTCTTCCGAGAAATAGATCGAGCGCGCAGGCGCGGAGGATTTATCGAGCATTA
>Ga0247762_1000078_pt1 | contig 43308 bp, 33 predicted proteins | sample UWRJL081202R4_FD_181016 | JGI IMG/M metagenome (GOLD analysis project Ga0247762, IMG submission 181016) | Plant litter microbial communities from Arlington Agricultural Research Station in Wisconsin, United States - UWRJ-L081-202R-4 | ecosystem: Environmental > Terrestrial > Plant litter >...
TTTTTGGCGTTCGAGGGCGGCGAAGAACTCGTCGGTCTCATCGAACTGGTGGTAACGGATGTTGTTGTGCAGCAGCAGGTCTTCCAACAGATTTCGCTGGTCAAAGTAGGAATTGAATTTATTGTCGTAGCCCAGGCTTTTGCGTACTTCAAGGAGCTTTACACGTTCGCGAAGACGGCCTTTGTTGCGGGGTTCGGCGTAGCTGTCGTCATAGATATTGACGGCAGCTTCCAACAGAGAAATATAGGTGCCGCCAACCTTCTTGATGTCGCGATAGAAACCATCGAGACGAAAGGGCTTTGTCGGGTAATTGGTCTCGATACGCGAAAGCGCTATGCGCATCAGGTCACCACCCGATAGGGAATCTCCAGCTGTAACTACCACCTCGTTCAGTAGGATGCTGGCTTTGTGCAGCTGAATAACGGGTGGCTGGTTGTCGACGAGCGACCAAACGGGCGCTTCGAAATTCTTGTAGCCGAGCATGCTGACAATGAGGATCTCGTTACGGAAATCCGACGGAAAGTGGAAATCGAATTCCCCCTGGGCGTTCGAGATCGTACCGTTTGACTTACCCTTAAGACCGATGGATGCAAACGAGAGAGGCTCGCCCGTTTCGCTGTCGCGGACTTGCGACGACAGTGTAATCTGCTGCGCGAATGCAGAAAAACAGGTCGTAAACAGCAAAAGGAACGCTAAAAACCTCATTCGTCGTGGACAATAGGGGTCAAAGATGCCTATTTAAGCTCCCCCGGACAATAACTTGTAGGATATTCCCATAAAATGAAGATTTACCGGCGTTTACTTTCACCTGGCTGGATTTCCTTCATTTGCTTACTTTTAATGTTCAATTTAGCAAGCTTGAAATTTTTAGAAGACATACCGCGCATCTGGAAACGGGCCTACCTACTGCTGTGCCTCTGGTACGCACTTAACTATGCCGTAGGCACATTCATAGAATGGCGTTTGGAGAACCCAAACACGTATATTTTCTGGAATGCCCTGTACCTGTTCGAGGTTCTGGCCCTCCTTATTGTTGGCATCTTTTTTTACTCCAACTGGCTGTTCAACTTCAGCGTGTACTTCCAGATTGCAGGCCATTTTGCTGGCGCCATGCTCCACTTCCTCATGATGGGCAGCTTTTCGTACTACCTGGAAGATTACGTGGAAGGTTACGTGGGCTGGGATTTCTGGAAAGCACACCTTATCGGCCTGCTCAAGTGGGAAGGACTTCACTTTCACGATCAGTACATTATTACCGTCGGAGTATACTATGTGATCCGCTACTTCCAGGGTTTGCAACGCGAGGAGCAGGAAAAGAGCCAGCTCACGCTGAAGAACCGCGAAATGCAGATCTCGCTGCTCAAATCGCAGATCAACCCGCACTTTCTGTTTAACACACTGAACTCCATCAATACGCTGATCGGCTCCAGCAAAGAGCAGGCCCGAAAGGTTATTACCCAGCTATCGGACATCTTCCGCTACGCCCTGGACTCGCACGGGGACCAGATGGTAAAGCTTATTCACGAACTGGACTTTATCGATAGCTTTATCCGTATACAGCAGGTTCGTTTTGGCGACCGGCTCAAGTTTGTAAAGCAGGTCGATTTCTCCTGTCTCAGCGTAGAGATACCTCCCATGATTCTACAGCCCCTCGTAGAAAACTCCGTTAAATACGGCATTGCCCCCAAAGACGACGGTGGTACGATAGTACTCACCATTAAACGTTTCAATAACATGATCTTTTTCGAGGTGAAAGACGATGGTCTCGGCTCGAACGCCACAAAAGTAATGGACGGAAGCTCCAGCGGCGTAGGCCTGAAGAATACAGACCAGCGCCTCAAAAGCATCTTCGGCCCAGATTCAGCCCTGCGCATCCGCTCGAACGAATGGGGATACTCGGTGAGTTTCTTCATACCGTACGACGAAAATGATCAGGCAACCGGCGCCGGAATGAGCGAGTTAAAGAGTAAAGCCATGTAGTCGTTAGCATCTACACATTCTCAATGTATTTTTAATCCATACTTTTATATATGAACATCACCTGTGTTATCGTAGACGACGAAAAATTAGCCCGCGACCTTCTCCAGGAGTATTTGCAACAGATGCCCAATATGCAGGTCCTTGGCGAATGTTCTAAAGGAAAGGAAGCCGTAGAGACCATCGACAAGCTAAAGCCTGACCTCGTCTTCCTGGATGTCCAGATGCCCGGCATGACCGGCTTCGACGTGCTCGATGAAATAACACACGATCCTTATGTTATATTCTGTACCGCCTACGATCAGTATGCCATAAAGGCCTTCGAAAAGAACGCTGTAGATTATATTCTGAAGCCTCTCGACCAGGAGCGTTTCAAGCAGGGTGTAGAGCGCGCCATTAATCGTATGAAGGTAGAGCAGAACAACGTGGGCGAGCTGCTGCGCAACCTCAAGACCGAGAACCGCACGTCGTACGACTCACACATCTTCGTACAAAAATCCGAGAAGCTTCTTAATCTGCCCGTAGACGAGATCGTATATCTCGAAGCATCCGGCGATTACACAATACTGACCACCAAGAACGACCAGTTTGTAAGCTCGTCGGGCATCGGTAAGCTGGAAGAAATATTGAACCCGGAGATCTTTATCCGCGTACACCGCAGCACGATCATCAACATCAACAGCCTGAAAGAGATCGAGAAACACTTCAACGGTGGTATGGTGGTGAAGATGCAGAACGGCAAAAGCTTCCCCGTAAGCCGCACGTATGCAAAGCTTATTCGTAAGAAGGTAGTATAAGCTCCATAGCATGATATATAAACAAAAGCGGTCCCGAATACTCGGGACCGCTTTTGTTTATATATGTCAAATAGACTTTCACAATGGCCGCACGGACTCTACGTGCCGGTAACGAAACTCGACCGACTTGCCATGTGCCTTCAATATTTCAGTAAGTTGATTTTCTAAATGCTTGCGCGCATCCAGTATAAAGCCGCCCTGTCGTGCATAGGTGCGGGCGTCGGTAGTAAAGGCATTGATGGCGTCGGAGCGGTCTGCGGCAGTCAGGCGATTCCACAGGCCGTTATCGTCTTCAAACGTCAGGTCACCCTGTAAATCCAGGGAGAGCAGTTGTGGCTCGGGTAAGGTAACGATGGCTCTATCTTCTGTTATAATGAGCTCGAAACGTTGGTTGAGGTCGAAGCCTGCCTTCGCTTCGAACGTGCCATTGATCGTTATCTTCTTTGTGCTGCCCATCCACTTGTTACTCCAGGCGTGACGGTGGCTGAAGCGTTGGGTAACGGTCGCCAGCTCGAGCACGGGAGTTTGTTGCTGCAGCACTACGGTGTTGTTTACCGTTATATGAGGTGTTACATGCAGTGCTTCACGTATATCCTGGCCGATGCGCCGTGCGCCGTCATAAGCCTTCTCGGCAAGACGTGCCGGGATTACTACAACGATAACATATGCTGTTATACTTAGGGTAACGAGCAGAGCGATAAGCAGAATAAGTTTGCGGGAACTGAACATACGGTAAATATCGGGCGGCACCTGTTAACAGGCAACGTTTTTACTTCTTGCGCGGCAAGGCGAATTTAAGACGCACCTTTACCTGTTCGCCTACAGCACTGGTGGTGCGGCGCGCGGGAATCCATTTAGGGCCTTGCTTGATCAGGCGTATGGCCTCTTCGTCGCAGCCGTAGCCTAAACCTTTTACGATCTTGAAGTCTGAGATCTTACCCGAGGGCTCTACTGTAAACTCAACGGTCACGCGCCCTTCAATGCTGTTCTGCAATGCCTGGTCCGGATACTTCAGGTTCTGTTTTATATAGTCGTTAAAGGCCTGACGTCCGCCATCGGGCACAGCAGGTTCCAGAGCTGCCACATCTTTTCTTTCAGCATTGCGATCTACCACAACAACTTCGCTCAGCGCGGCAACGTCGGATGTCATCTGTACTTGCACATCTGCGCCGGGAGCTACCTTTATCTCCTGGTTCTGCATGCCTACGTAGGCCAGGCGCAACGTAGAAGTTTCTCCGGTCAGTACCGGTATTTCAAAGTAGCCCTCGGCATCGGATATCGTGCTTTGCGCGGTACCTTTTAAAGTAATCGATACGCCCGGAAGAGCCGAACCGTCTTCCGCAAAAAGAATGCGGCCCCGCGCTTTAAGCGGAGTGGGCGACGGAATGGCAACAGAATCAGCCCAGGTACTTGAAATATTCCCTACCGGGGCGTTGGAATAGGAATACGCAATACGGGGTTTATCTTTTGCATTGTCAGAAGAGATTGCCGGCGTGGACACGTTATTGTCATCGTCGACGCTCAATATTCTCTCCAGGCTTTCGGTAGCCATAAGATTTACTTCCACATCGTGCTCGTTGCCCATCGCGCTGGAAATATTGGATACTCCAGCGGCCGAAGCATTACCCGAAACATTAAAAGAAGCATTGCTGAAATATGTCCCCGAATGGCGTTCGTGAGCGGGAGGCATATAGATATCAAGCGTATCGCTGTGTTTGGAAGTATCCATCCCAGTTAGCGATGCTATCTCTTCTTCGCTCTGGCGGGTAACCAGGATATTCAGCATAAAGGTGGCAATGGTAATCAGCAACAGGCCTGCGGCAATGCGGGCGGTCCAGATCCAGAAGGCCTGCACTGTTTTGCGCTCTTCGGGCTCTATGCGGGCCTGCAATTGCTGGCGGAGGTCTTCCATGTCCTCATGAAAGGCTTCCGGACTCAGAAATTCTGCTCCTTCGAGGGCGTCGGCCAGGAACGGATCGTCCAGGGCCTTCTTTTCGAGGGCGTGCATTTCCGAAGGAGAAAGCTCTCCATTCAGGTATTTTTCGATATCGTTTTGCAGATCAGTCATTGCGCTCCATGCATATTTTCAGGTTGCGTTTGCCGTTCTGTATATAGCTTTTCACTTTAGAATCTTCAAAGCCAGTAATCAGTATAATATCCTTATACGACTTCTGTTGGATATAAAACAATTTTACGCATTGTTTTTGTTCTTCTCCCAGGAGTTCGATACATTTCTCTAACTTAAGGATATTCACCTCGGTCTCCGGTTCGTCTTCCAGATGCATCGCGGCGTCGCTTTCCATAAGACCCGGCGAAATTTCTTGAAAATTCTTGCCCTTTTTTGACCGGAGGTGCATCAGGCAGTGATTCCGGGCCGTGGTATAGAGCCAGCTTTTGAAATTCAACACCTCATGTTCCCGTAACGAGACAACCAGTTTTTCGAAGATCTGCATCACAGCGTCCTTGCTGTCGTCCCGATCTTTAAGGTATTTGAGGCAGACACCGAACACCAGAGACATGTACCGGTTGTAAAGCTCCCCGAAAACAGCCAGATCGCCAGATCGCTTGTATTGCGCGACCAGCTCACTATCCGTTTCCGCTTTGTAATCCCTGCCTGAAGACATTTTCACCACAAAAAAAGATAAAAAATCCAGAATGGCACCTCGGTCATGCTAACTGTTTGAATATCTTGGTTTTAAAAAATGAATTTAATGCGATGTGCATCGTTGGTCCCGCTAATAACTAAAAACAGCCCGGTATTCATCCTGGTAATCCTTAGATCCTATAAATCCTGGTCAATCCTGTTCTTGTACTTAACTAATTTATGGTCTAGGTTTGCGGGCGCTTTTACGGTCTTGTAAAAGCTTTTAAATTTTTCTGTATTTTAGCCGGCTCATGGAAGAAGAAGAGGTACCGAAACAGCATTATTCCGACACCGAGAAGCAATCGGTCTTCAACGGCGAGTTTATGCCTCACATTAACTCGATGTACAACTTTGCCTATCGCCTGACGTTGGACCCGGACGATGCGAAAGACCTGCTTCAGGACACGTATCTGAAGGCCTATAGATTCATTGATTCTTTCCAGCGCGGAACTAATGCAAAAGCATGGCTGTTTCGAATCTTGAAGAACAGCTTCATCAATGATTACCGCAAGAAGAGCAAAGAGCCTTCTAAGGTGGATTATCAAGAGGTAGAAAGCTATTATAACTCCGAAGAGGTTGATCGGCAGATTACGCCCGATCTTCGTGTGGAGGCGCTCAAGGACATGATCGGCGATGAGATCTCGAATGCTCTCAATGCGCTTGATGTGGACTTCCGAACAGTAATAATATTGTGTGACCTGGAAGGTTTTAAATACGATGAGATGGCCAAGATACTTGACATTCCTATTGGAACTGTTCGAAGCCGACTGCACCGTGCACGAAATCTTTTAAAGGAAAAACTTAGTACATACGCCAAACAAATGGGTTATAAAAACGCTTAATCCTATGAATAGTCCCGATCAGAGCCAAATGAAGCAGGATTGTCCCAACAAGCGGGAGTGTCTTGAAATGCTCCAGTTAATCCTAGACGGCGAAGCTAATTCCGAGCAGAAAGATCATTTTCTAAAGGAGCACCTTGAATCGTGCATGCCCTGCTATAAGAATTATCACCTGGAAGTCGCCATCCGCCAGCTCCTCAAATCCAAATGCTGTGGCGGTGAAGCTCCACAAGATCTTGTGGACACTATAAAAAGTAAAGTCATTCAAAACCTCACACATTAATGGCGGGAAAAGCCCTGATTTTTTCCGCGCCCTCGGGCTCGGGAAAAACCACCATTGTGAAGCATCTTTTGAAGACTAACCCCGACCTCGGGTTTTCTATATCGGCTTCTACCCGCGATCGCCGCGGACGTACCGAACAACATGGCCAGGATTATTATTTCCTCTCGCCGGAAGAGTTCAAGCACAAAATAGACGAAAACGCCTTCATCGAATGGGAAGAAGTATACGAAGGTAACTTCTATGGCACCCTCAAATCCGAGATCGAACGCATCTGGAGCGAAGGCAAAAATGTGATCTTCGATGTCGATGTAAAAGGCGGCATGGCTATTAAAAAATACTTTGGCGATAAAGCGCTTGCCATCTTTGTAAAAGTAGCATCGGAAGATGTGTTGAAAGAACGCCTCAAAGACCGGGGTACTGAATCCGAGCAGAGCCTGTCGCGCCGCCTGTTCAAAGCCAACTTCGAAATGTCGTTCCAGGACCAGTTCGATACAGTGCTGGTAAACGATGCTCTCGAAACTTCACTGGCCGAAGCTCAAAAGCTATACGACGATTTTAAGAACAGCTGATTTTAGTGGTACATTACCATAAAATTAAGGCGCGTGAAGATCGGTTTGTTTTTCGGTTCATTTAATCCCATCCATACCGGGCACCTCATCCTGGCCAATATCATGGCCGAAACCACAGACCTCGACAAAGTATGGTTTGTAGTGTCCCCCCAGAATCCTTTCAAGCCCGGTAAAAGCCTGCTGCACGAGTTCGATCGTTATGATATGGTGCGCACAGCGATACATGATAACTATAAGCTCGATGTGTCCGATATCGAGTTCCACCTGCCACGGCCCAGCTACACCATCCATACGCTGGTACACCTGCGGGAGAAGCACCCCGACAAAACGTTTAAAGTGATCATAGGCGAGGATAATCTCGAAAACTTCCGGCACTGGAAAAATTACGAACGTATACTGGAAGATTACGGATTATATGTATATCCGCGCCCCCATGTGCAACCTTCTGACCTCCGCGCGCATCCTAATGTGCAGATAGTCGATGCCCCATTGCTTGATATTTCCGCCACTTTTATCCGGAATTGTATCCGAAAAGATCAATCGATACGTTATCTTGTTCCGGATGCTGTGGAGGAAATGATCCGCGCCAGGGCATTCTATCGTCAATAAAACCATACCTCGCCCTTGATACCATTTGCCCTGCGGAATTCAGGAATTCTGCTCGTCTGCCTGCTTTGCCTTATATCCACCCGTGCGTACACACAGACCGGCGGCGTGCGCGGCCTTATCTCCTCGGCCGACAATGAAGTCCTGGCGTTCGCCTCGATCTTTGTTAAACAGCTGGGCACCGGCACTACGGCCAACGTAGACGGCCGCTATGAAATAACACTCGCGCCCGGCCGCTACGAGCTCGTGTTTCAGCACCTTGGGCATCAGACCGAAGTGCGTGTGCTCGATATAACCGGCGAGTTCAGAGAGCTTAACATAACCCTGAAACCTCAGGCCGTAATGCTGCAAGCCGTAACCGTAAATGCCGACGAGGAGGATCCTGCCTACACTATTATGCGTAAGGCTATAGCCAAGGCAAACTACCATCGCAACATGCTGGATACTTACTCTGCCCGTGTATATATAAAAGGCACGGGTAAGCTGAAAGATTATCCCTGGCTCGCCAAAAAAGCCCTGGAAAAAGAAGGCGTAACCAAAGGCCGCGTATACGTGTCCGAATCCGTGAGCCAGGTAAAATACACACGCCCCAATAAATTCGAGGAAAAAGTTATCTCCATCCGCAGCGATGGCCAGGATAACAACACGTCGCCCAATCAATATATCTTCGGCAGCTTTTACGAGCCTACTGTTGCCGATGTAGTGTCGCCGCTGTCGCCGCGTGCGTTCTCGTATTATAAATTCGAATACCTCGGCACGTTTAAGGATCGTGAATACTCCGTAAGCCGTATCAAAGTAACGCCCCGCTCCAAAGGCGATAATGTAGTAGAGGGAACCATCATGATCGTGGAAGACTGGTGGAGCATACACAGCCTCGATATAGCCGCTACCAAGCTCGGCATCAATGTATTTATAAAAGCGATATATGCGCCGATAGAAGACAAGGCGTGGCTGCCGGTGTCACACCAGTTCAAGGTAGATGGTAAAGTGTTCGGCTTTGAGTTCGAATATAAGTACCTGGCCACGGTAAGCGATTATAAGATAACGGTAAACCCCAAGATCTATATAGAGCCTGATAAAATGCAGGTGGTCGACGAGAAGGTCGAGAAAGAAGAGGCTAAAACCATAGCCACCGCCCGTCGGGAAACCAAAAAGAAAACCTCTGATCCCGACAAGACCAAAGCCCTGCAGCAGCGCCTGGCCGAAGGCAAGGAAATAACCCGCAAAGAGCTGAAGACCCTGGTAAAAGATTACGAGAAAGAAGAGCGCAAGCAGGCTAAGGAACCCGAAGTCCTTTCCGATGTGTCGTTCAAGATTGACAGCGGAGCCTATAAGCAAGACTCCGTGTACTGGCAGAACATACGCCCCGTGCCGCTTACAGCCGAGGAGGTAAAAGGATATCACAAGTCAGACAGCACGGCCGAGGTAGAGCGCAAGCAGGCCGCTGGCGATACGGCAAAGCATTCCAAACACGCCGGGTTTCAACCCTGGGACCTGATCATAGGCGATTCGTACGGCGTGGGCAAACACTCTCGTGTACAGATACATTTCCCGATGCCCGGCTTCAATACAGCAGAAGGCTGGAACCTGGTATACCGTGTGTCTTTCGGTACCGTGCTGCAAGACACGAACAAAACCCGCCTGCTGATAACCCCCGCATTCCGCTATGCATTCTCCCGCAAAGTGGCCAGCGGCAATACTAAATTCTCGCTCCGGAACAAGAACTATCGCTTTGAGCTGGAAGGTGGCCGGTATATAAAACAATACAATTTAGATCAACCCATATGGCCGATCGTAAACGACTTCACCACGCTGCTGCTGGAGAAGAACCTGATGAAGCTGTATGAACGCCGGTATATAGATCTGCTCTACCGCCGCAGGCTGAACGAGCGGTTTACCGTATATACAACCTGGTCATGGGCACGCCGCCACGAGCTGGCCAATACATCGAACTACAAGTGGGTGAACGTGAAGAACCGCGAATACACACCGAATCGCCCGGTGAACGAAGAGCTGGTAGATACCGGCTTTGCCGATAACGAAGCGTTTGTAGGAACGGTGGGCATATCGGCAAGACCGTGGCTTAAATTCCGCATACGCAACGGGCGTAAGTCCGAGATACCGGAGTCGTCACCGACGTTCTCGCTGGAGTATCGCAAGGGGATCAATGGCGCATTCGGCAGTGATGTGGACTTCGATCAGCTCGAGCTGGGTGTTCGTCATGGATTCGATGTGGGCGTGCGGGGTAAAATGGATATAGCCTTGCGTGCGGGTGCATTTCTAAATAATGATAAAATGTATTTCACGGACTACAAGCACTTCCTGGGCAACCAGACGCCCTTCAGCACCAGCGACCCGGTAGGAAGCTTCCGCCTGTTGGACTATTATCGCTACAGCACCTCGGATAAATACTTTGCGGGCAACGTACACTATCATTTCCGCAAGCTGCTGGTTACCATGATACCCATGGTTCGTATGATGGGTATACGTGAGAATGTATTTGTGAATTACCTCGCCACACCTACGGCAAAGAATTACACAGAAACAGGCTACTCGATCGATGGCATCCTGCGCATATTCCGTCTTGAGGGTGCGGTATCGTTCCTGGATGGTAAATACCTGGATTACGGATTCCGTATAGGGATAGCCACGAACATCGGCGTGAACTTTGCAGACTGATAGCAGGAAAGCAATAGCCCGCACGGTAGAGCTGTAACATGGCGCCGGAATTTTATAATTACTGGCGTTTCGGTATTAACTTCGTGGAAATCGTGAAAGCGTAGTTGCACTGCATAATTATGGAGAAGCTGTCGACATCCAACTTCCTGTCAATACTTACTCTCGTTGTCCTGTTCGGATATATTTCGTACCGGGAATGGGGGAAAACTGCGCGTACCGATGCGATTTCCGACGAAGGCGTTATCGAAGGAGAAGCAATGGCCGAACTCGAGGAAGGTATCCATCCTCTCCCGGCGATATCGTTCGAAGTACCAAAAAGTATAGCGTTTGCCGAAGAGCCAGTGCCGCTGGATATACCCGACGTGCGCGAACGCCTCGACAAAGAACTGCAGATCAATTGTTATTTACATAGCAATACTATATTCCTGATGAAGCGGGCTCACCGTTGGCTGCCGCAGATGGAAACCATATTACGGAAATACAACATCCCCGACGATTTCAAATACCTGCCGCTCATCGAAAGCAATCTGTTGAACGTGGTGTCTCCGCGCGATGCCGTAGGTTACTGGCAAATACTGGATACATCGGGTAAAGAATTCGGTCTGGAGATCACCAGGGATGTAGATGAGCGTTACGATCCGCTTAAGGCAACCGAGGCTGCGTGCAAATATCTTCGCCAGGCCTATCAGAAGTTTGGGAACTGGGCACTTGTAGCGGCGTCTTACAACCGCGGCATGGGCGGTATGCAGCGCGCGCTGGAGAGTCAGAAAGTGACCTCGTATTACGATCTCTTTCTGAACGACGAAACATCACGCTATGTGTTCCGCATACTGGCCATAAAAGAGATCATCGAGCATCCGGATAAGTACGGATTCAAAATAAATCCTGCGCACCTGTACCAGGAAGAGCCGCTGCGGTATATTGAAGTAACCGAAACGATCTCCGACCTGATCGCATTTGCCCGGGCCAACGGCTCGAACTATAAGTTGATAAAACGGCACAATCCGTGGCTGCGGGAAGATAAGCTTACGATAAAGAAAGGACGATCCTATCGCATCGCCCTGCCGAAATAACCGGTTGCCGGAAATTAACCGAACAGCGTGTTAGGAGCGGCTTCGCCCTTGGTGATCCAGAAATTGTTGAATCCTTCACCAACCTGAATGGCCAGTACTTGCAAAGCCAGCATCTCGAGAACGGCGAGGAAGTTGAAAATAAGACCGATGCGCGTAGGGAAGGTTTCCAAAAGCTCGACAAAGGAAACGCGTTCTTTTTTGCCCAGCTCTTCCAGGAGATACTTCTTTTGCCCGTCTACAGTATAGGGATATTGAATAACCTGGTGAACAGGTTTGTTCTTTTCGGCTTCGAAACGCTTCAGAACCTTTTCAAAAATGCTCATCAGCTTAAAAACGGTCACGTCCTGTAGCTCGGCCTCCACGTTCGTACTCTCGGCAAGCGACTTGAGCTCTTTTACCAGGTTGCCGCGTTTTTCCTTCTGCAGCTCGCTCTCTTCCATATTGTGGAAAACATCCACCACAGACTTGTATTTCTTGTACTCAAGCAGGTGGCGCACCAGCTCTTCACGAGGGTCGACCTCGTTGCCCTGTTCGTCGATCTGGGGGCGTGGCAGCAACATTTTAGACTTGATCCGCATCAGCGTAGCCGCTACGAGAATGAACTCGCTGGCCACCTCGATATTGAGTTGCTCGAGATGGTGTATGTATTCCAGGAAATCGTTTGTTATCTTAGAGATAGGAATATCGTAAATGTCCAGCTCATCGCGTTCGATGAAGAACAACAGCAGGTCGAAGGGACCTTCAAAAAGCGCGAGTTTAACCTCAAAATTTTCCTGGCTCATAAGCGATTGGACGAATGGCAAATTTATTTATAATCCGGTAGAAATTCCCGGTAAAAAAAGAAATAGTAATTTTACTGCGCCCGCCCCAAGCTTGCGAACGCATTTGCGCGTTGCCAGCAAAGGCAGGCCGGACAAACAGGCAAATCGTCCGATATTTAAAGGTTTTTAATACAAAACCATGAAATTCTGATCCTGAGCTGAACACTTGGCAGAGATTTCCGTTTTGTATGTGTTGCTATAGTGGTATTTAAAGAAGACCTCATGCTGATTACACCCGGTAAGCTTCTGGCCCAAATTGAAGGCCCTGAAGCTTTAAAGAAGCTCGATCAAGCGCAATTGGTACAACTTTGCGAAGAGCTCCGTCACTTTATTATTGACAATGTGTCGGTTTACGGGGGGCACTTTGGCGCAAGCCTCGGCGTGGTAGAGCTTACGGTCGCCCTGCACTATGTCTTTAATACTCCGTACGACCAGCTCGTCTGGGACGTCGGTCACCAGGCTTACGGCCACAAGATTCTCACCGGCCGCCGCGACCAATTCCACACAAACCGTGTATACGGCGGTATTTCCGGATTCCCTAAACGCTCTGAAAGCGAATTCGATACCTTCGGCGTCGGACACTCCTCAACATCCGTATCCGCAGCCCTCGGCATGGCGGCAGCTTCCCATTACCTCAAAGTAGACGATAAGCAGCACATCGCCATCATCGGCGACGGCGCCCTTACCGGTGGCATGGCGTTCGAAGGCATGAACCACGCCGGCGTGTCGGATACCAACGTGCTGATCATACTCAACGACAATAACATGTCGATAGACCCCAACGTCGGGGCTCTGAAAGACTATCTCACCGATATCACCACCTCCCGCACGTACAACAAGCTGAAAGACGACGTCTGGAAAATGCTCGGAAAACTCTCCAGCTTTGGCAAAAGTGCGCAGGAGATCGTATCCAAAGTAGAGACCGGCATCAAGTCGACCCTGCTTAGCCAGAGCAACTTCTTCGAGTCACTCAACCTTCGCTACTTCGGCCCTGTGGATGGACACGATGTAAATCATCTGGTAACGATCCTCAACGATCTTAAAAATATCAAGGGCCCCAAAATACTTCACTGCGTAACCGTAAAAGGTAAAGGCTACGGCCCTGCCGAAAAGGGCAACGCCACAACCTGGCACGCTCCCGGCACATTCGACAAGATCACGGGCGAAATATTCAAAAAAACATACGATGTGCCGCAGGCTCCTAAATACCAGGATGTCTTCGGTCATACACTGGTAGAGCTGGCGCGCGGCAACGACAGGATCATGGGCATTACACCGGCGATGCCGTCGGGATCGTCCATGAATATCATGATGAAGGAAATGCCCGATCGTGCATTCGATGTGGGAATAGCCGAGCAGCACGCCGTTACATTCTCCGCGGGGCTTGCCACGCAGGGGCTAGTGCCTTTCTGCAACATCTACAGCTCGTTCATGCAGCGCGCGTACGACCAGGTGGTCCACGACGTATGTATCCAGAACCTGCCGGTAAACTTCTGTCTCGATCGAGCAGGCCTTGCCGGTGCTGACGGACCGACACACCACGGCGCTTACGACATGGCGTTCTTCCGCTGTCTGCCAAACATGATCATCGCCTCTCCGATGGATGAAGCGGAGCTGCGCAACCTTATGTATACTGCTCAGTTGGCCCGTAAGGGGCAGGCATTCACAATACGCTACCCACGCGGCCAGGGTGTTATGCCCGAATGGCGCACACCGTTTGAGGCTATAACCGTAGGCACCGGCCGCAAGCTGCGCTCGGGCAAAGAGCTGGCGATACTTACCATAGGCCATATTGGCAACTATGCGTCAGAAGCTTGCGAACGCCTGGAGAAACAAAATATACGCATAGGGCATTACGACATGCGCTTTGTGAAACCGCTAGATGAAGCGTTGCTTCACGAAGTGTTCTCACAATACAAAAAAGTAATCACCGTGGAAGACGGATGCCTGCCCGGTGGTTTCGGTAGTGCTATACTCGAGTTCATGGCAGACAATCAATATCCTGCTGAAGTACGCCGCCTCGGTATTCCCGATAGCATCGTTGAACATGGCGAACAGCCTGAACTGCACCGCGAATGCGGCTACGACGCCGAGGGTATCGAAAATGCAGTGATAGAGATGTTGGAGCCTGTGTCAAAGCCATTATAAGGATGGCGGCAATCTCGTTTCAGCAACGCGGCACCGGCAAACCGGTTATTCTGTTACATGGGTTTCCCATGGACAATACCGTGTGGAATGCCTTTGCAGAAGCTCTTTCCAGCGATTATACAGTTTTTACACCCGATCTTCCGGGCTTTGGCGGTAGCGAACTGTTAGCTCATGGGTTTTCCATTGCAGATGTGGCTGAAAGCCTTGATCAATGGGTGGTAGAGCAAAACCTGACCGATGCCGTAGTGATCGGTCACTCGTTAGGAGGCTACGTGGCGTTAGCACTCGTGGAGAAAAAGCCACAAGCGTTTGCAGGTCTTGGGTTATTCCACTCAACGGCTTATGCGGACAGCGACGAGAAGAAGCAGTCGCGAACCAAAGCCATTGAATTCATTGATAAAAACGGTGTTCTGGCATTTACGTCGAACTTTATACAGCCACTTTTTACAAACCCGGCGCACCCTGACATACAGACTGTAAAACGTATTACAGCAAAATCATCTACAGAAGCAGTAAAGGGCTATACACTGGCTATGCGCGACCGGCCCGATCGTACGCACGTACTGAGCAGCTTTAGCAAGCCGGTACTGTTTATCGGTGGTGTAAAAGACGGCGGCATACCCGCAGATTCGATCCGCAAGCAGGCAACATTAAGCGCGAAAGCCGACGTTCATATTCTGGACGACGTTGCGCATATGGGAATGTTCGAAAAGCCCCGGGAAACCGAAAACATCGTGCGTGCCTTTCTGGCAGCTTGCTAACAAGTGCATGGCTGAACAAACGGCTTATCTTTTTGCGAATTCATCATTAAAAATGTTTGTTTGGCGCGCGATACGTTTGAACTTGTTAGGTAAAATAAAAACAGCATTTTATATTTGCTATAAGGAATAAACCAACCTGAAACCATGGAGCAAATTGTACCCCAGTATGAATCTTGGAACGCCATGGCGAGAAACATCGCGTTTTTCGCATGGGTAGTAGCGATCATCATCGTTTTGTACCACGTAATCCGCCTGGCTACAAACAGTGATGCGAAGGCCAAGTATGATTACATTAACCGGCTTGAGATCAAGACCCTGTGGATCGCTTCCATAATTCTGATCATTGGCTGCTGCTTTTATGCAAACGCCAACATCGTGGAGTTGAACGCTGTATGGGTATTCGTACGTGTATTCACTACGTTCGCAATGGGAATGATCGTGGCGTTGATCGTGCAGAACCTGTTAAAATTCTATTATCCCTTCTTCATTGAGAAGAGACTTAAAGTTTTACGCTATAAGCCACGGGTTTCTCCGAAAACCGGCAAGGCTATGAAGCTCCTCAGCGAAGAAGAAGAAGATACTTACCTCGATGACGGTATGCAGGCCGAAGAAAACGTATTCTCTATCGACTACGACGTGTGGAAAGATGAAGAAACCGGCTATGTTAAGATCGAGCGTTACGCTGGTCACTTGCACGCGCTGCAGTGCCCTGAGTGTAACTACCAGACATTTAAAGTGGTGAAGGAAGAGATCCTGAAAAACCCTTCAACAACCGACGAAGGCGAACTGCTGAAGCACTTCCAGTGCGGCTACTGCGGCTACAAAGCTAAGAAAACCGTTACGCTCCGCGTATCACAGAAATTCGAAGAATCATCAGCTGCAACGGCATAGTTACCGGTTGCTGACCGATATAAAAGAAGGCCTCTGCGAATAGCGGAGGCTTTTTTTATGATATCACTCGAAGAAGAGTATATGGGAACGACAGAGATCGGCTTTGCGCCAGAGAGGGAAAGATATTGTTACAGAATGTCGCCGGGCAGCTTGATCTGATCAGAGTAGAATTTCATGCGCGGATGTGTTGTGTCTAACGGAACGATCTTCTCGATCAGCGCGTGTTTGTGGTTCACAAAGACCTCCAGGTAATAGTTGCCCATCAGATACAGGTTCACTTTATAACTGTAGTAACGTATGGCCATAATAAATGTGCCGTGCTCATACAGCACGTCGATCTTTTCCTCAAGCGACAACTTTTTATATTCAGTCCACGCGATCATGCTCCAACTTAGGTGAAAAAAACTGCGCTCACAAGGTTGCCTGGTAGCGAAGTTTTTGTTTAAAATAATAAAAAAATACAGTTAACACCGGCTTCACCGTAAGCACACATATGCTGGTAAACGCAATGAAAACAGGCATTCCGGCCCGGTGCGTGGAGAATGTAACGCAATTTCGAAAGAGATGGTATGTTGATTCATGTCGAAGCATTTGTTAATAAAACCATGAATACAAAATCCAGTTTTGTATATACAAAAGCGAATACTTTTCGGTAAGGTGTAGGCTATGGCGGGCGCCGCCGATGAGAATTACGCGGCGTAAAAAAGATCTATAAAAAACGAAGCCACCCCAAGGTTACTGGAGTGGCTTTATTTGGGGCGAATAATGGGGCTCGAACCCACGACCCCCAGAATCACAATCTGGTGCTCTAACCAACTGAGCTATATCCGCCATCTTGATGTTGGCAAGTTCGCCGAACCTGCCGCCCCAGGGTGTTTTGCAGAGGCTTGCCTAACATTTTTGGGAGGACAAATGTAGGAACTGCTTTCTAAATTACAAAACCTGGGGCTATTTATCGGGCTGGAAAAGTAATCTTTCCCCTTTCTTGCTCTCGTCAAACACACCGTCGGCATAGGCAAGGTGCCCCGAAACGAAGGTATGCGTTACTGCCGAACGGAAAGTAGTGCCCTCGAAAGGCGACCAGCCGCATTGTGTAAGAATATTATTTTTTTCTACAGCCCACGGTTTATTCAGGTCTACAAGCACCAGGTCGGCAAAATATCCCTCGCGAATAAACCCGCGCTGCTGTATCCGGAACAAAATAGCCGGGTTATGGGCCATTTTCTGGACGATGGCCTCCAGGCTTATTTTACCCTGGTGGTAAAATTCCAGCATCGCCACCACGCTGTGCTGCACCAACGGCCCGCCTGAAGGTGCCTTAAAATAGGAATTGTTCTTCTCTTCCTGCGTGTGGGGCGCATGGTCGGTGGCGATCACGTCGATGCGGTTATCCAGCAGCGCCTTGAAGATCTGCTCCTGGTCGGCAGCAGTCTTGATAGCGGGGTTCCATTTGATGCGGGTGCCCAGGCGCTTATAATCAGAATCGTTGAACCAGAGATGGTGTACGCAGGCTTCCGCGGTGATCTTCTTTTGCGCCAGCGGGATGGAGTTGTCAAATAGCTCCGTTTCCCTGCCGGTAGAGATGTGAAGTATGTGCAAGCGGGTGCCGTGTTGTTTGGCAAGCCCTATGGCGAACGACGATGACTTATAGCAGGCCTCGGCGCTGCGGATGAGCGGATGGTACTCTATAGGCAGATCTTCGCCGTAACGCTCCTTATATTCAGCTGTATTGTGTCTTATCGTGGCTTCATCCTCACAGTGGGTGGCAATAAGCCCCGGCCAGCGTGAAAAGAATGCTTCCAGTGTCTCGGGGGCATCCACCAGCAGATTTCCGGTAGAGGATCCCATGAAGATCTTGAGGCCACACACACGCGAGAGGTCGGTCTTCATAACCTCGTCGAGATTATCATTAGCGGCGCCAATGAAGAAAGAGTGATTCGCCAATGCAGTACGCGCCGCAATGTTGAATTTGTCTTCCAGCAATTGCTGGGTAAACGTGGGCGGATTGGTGTTGGGCATCTCCATAAAGCTCGTAACGCCGCCGGCAACGGCCGTACGGGCCTCTGAGTAAATGGTACCCTTATGTGTAAGACCGGGCTCGCGGAAGTGCACCTGGTCGTCAATAGCGCCCGGCAGGAGGTATTTTCCCTGGGCATCTATCGTTACAGCTGTCGGTGGAGCCGATAGGTTCGGGCCGATAGCTTCGATATGCTGACCTTTAATTAAAACGTCGCCCTGAAAGACCTTGCCTTCGTTGACTATATTTGCGTTTACGATTCGGGTTGTTTTCATCCGAGGGTAAAATTAGGAGCAAAACATGTCAGCTATCGCATCATTCGAGGAATTTAATCTGAACCGCCAACTACTGAATGCGATATCGGATCTTGGTTTCGAGCGTCCAACAGAAATACAGCAGCGCGCTATACCCATTATAACCGGTGGTCAGGAAGTTATCGGCATCGCCCAAACCGGAACCGGCAAAACAGCGGCGTACCTGCTGCCGCTGCTGATGAAGGTAAAATATGCCCAGGGCACGGACCCTCGCGCGGTAATACTTGTACCAACCAAAGAGCTTACCCTGCAGATAGCAGATCACGCCAAAGAGCTTGCTAAATACACCGATCTGCGCATAATGCCGCTTTACGGTGGCGTTGGCCCTAAGGCGCAGGCAGAAGCTATCAAAGCCGGTGTGGATATTGTCGTAACCACCCCCGGACGATTCACCGAGCTGTACCTGCGCGGAGAGATTCCCACCAGGCTTATCAAAACACTGGTACTTGACGAAGCAGACCGCATGATGGACATGGGCTTCATGCACCAGCTGAGAAAGATATTTGAAGTAGTGCCGGTAAAAAGGCAAAATCTACTGTTCTCTGCCACATTCGGAGAGCGTGTAGAGCGCCTGTCGGCAGAGTTTCTGGAGTTTCCGGTAAAGATCGAGATCACGCCGCAGGCCACGGCCGCCAGGCAGGTGGAGCAGGAGCTATATCATGTGCCCAACGTACAGACCAAGATCAACTTTCTGGAATACCTGCTGCGTCATCATCGCGACACCTTTACCCGTGTCATGGTTTTCACACGTACAAAAGAAGTGGCCGACAATGTGTTTAACTATCTCGAACGCAAAGGTCTGGGCCCGGTAAAAGTAATCCACTCCAATAAAGGACAGAACAGCCGTATCAATGCCGTGAACGCCTTCAAAGACGGCGAGCTGCGCGTACTGGTTTCGACCGACGTAACCGCACGAGGCATCGATGTATTCAAAGTATCACACGTCGTGAACTTCGATGTGCCGATACTCTACGAAGATTACGTACACCGCATAGGCCGCACGGGCCGGGCGTTCCAGGAAGGCAAAGCCATAACGTTTGTCAACAAAGCCGAGCTATACCACATCGAAAAGATAGAGGCCCTTATCCGCGAAACGATTCCCGTAAAAGAGCTGCCGGAAGACGTGGTAATCGTCAAAACCCCATTCGAAGAGTCTCAGCGTATAGCCAGGGAGATGGACGACCAACGCCGCCGCGACGATCCCGAATTCAAAGGAGCCTTCCACGAAAGGAAAGACGAAAAGAAAATTAAAGAGAAAGAAAGAACCGAGAAAAGAGCCGCAGAAAAGAAGAGCAACGCAAAGAAACTTGCCGAAAAAAAGAATGCCGCAAAAAAAGGCCTCGGCAAAAACAGCAACGCAAAGAAAGACGCCCCAAGAAAATATAAAGGAAAGAAATTCGATAGCAAGAAGGGCAAGGCGTAAGTAAGCATCCGCGGTGACCGCGAATTGGCGCGGATTGGCGCAAGGTACTGTCATAAAAGGCAAGCCTCAATTTATATAGATTTGCCGTGGCAAGGCGTTTAGCTGGCGCAAGTCTTAAGCGGAGCGTGACTTGCTGTGCCCCGAGTACTCGGCGGTGCCCATCATGTTGGCAGTCTTAGACTGCCGCGTAACGCCCGCACCAACCGTCATCAGAACACTGCCAACCGCCCGGCTTCCCCAGGACAATTATAACTTTAGTCGCAAGCGACAATCAGGCTAGAGCAAGCGAAGACAGCCTAACCCGCTTGCATACAGACATCAGCCGCACCATACACCTTTTATAAAACAAAAACAGGCTGCTCTTGTGAACAGCCTGTTTTTGTTTTATAAAAGAAGTCCCTAAAGACTATCCATTCTTCTTATTCAACTTGCTATGATGACGGCTGTACCCAAAATACACAACCAGTCCCACAATCATCCATATAAAGGCCACGGTCAGCGTCTGGCGATCGAGTGCAATGATCATTCCAAGACAGATAAGCGCCCCGAGTACAGGCACGATCGGAAGCCAGGGATTCGACAACGGCGACTTAAATGGCCGCTCGATGTTCGGCGACTTGATACGCAGAATCCACACGCCAAGGCTTACCAGCACAAAGGCGAACAGCGTTCCGAAGCTGGTGAGGTCACCGGCTACGTGGCCCGGTACAAAACCGGAGAACAACCCTACAAATACAAACAGGATCCAGTTAGCTTTGTACGGTGTTTTGAACCGGGGATGCAGATCACTGAAGATGCTGGGTATAAGACCGTCTTTGCTCATGGTATAAAATACCCGGCTCTGGCCCATCAACATCACGAGAATAACCGATGAGAAACCTGCCAGGATGGCAACGGTCACCGCTGTAGCCAGCCAGCCGTAGCCAGCCATATACGTACTGATAGCGTACGCTACTGAAGCCTCACGACCCTTTTCAGGATCTACAAAGTCCTGCCAGTTTGCAACACCCGTCAGCACGTGGCCGAACAGAACATATAGAATGGTACAAACTACCAGCGAGCCGAGGATACCGATAGGCATATCGCGCTTAGGATTCTTAGCTTCCTGTGCTGCGGTCGAAACGGCGTCAAAACCGATGAAGGCAAAGAACACAATAGCCGCGCCGCCAAGAACGCCACCCCAGCCGTGTTTGAATACACCAGAGTAATCGGCAATCACTTTACCAGCCTGGTCTACCACCGGCGGTGTGCCTTCGGGGATCAGGTAAGGAGTGTGATTTGCAGGATTGATGAACTGCCATCCGATAGCGATGAACAGACACACGATCGCAACTTTAACAAATACAATAACAGCATTGAATATAGCTGATTCCTGTGTGCCCTTGATGAGCAGCAATGTCAGCGCGAGCAGAATAACCAGCGCGGGAAGGTTCACAGCACCCTGGTGCAATACTCCGGTAGAATCGGTATAACTTTCGAAAGGCGAGTGACACCATTCATACGGTATGCCACCTCCCAGTAATTTATTCAGATATTCACTCCAGGCTATACTTACCGTGGCTGCTCCAAGCGCATATTCCATGACAAGGGCCCAGCCAATGATCCACGCGGTAAGTTCACCCATGGTTACATAACTGTAAGCATAAGCGCTGCCCGCAACAGGGATCATAGAGGCAAACTCAGCGTAACAAAGTCCTGCAAAGGCACAGCCTACAGCAGCGACGATAAAAGAAAGCGTAACCGCGGGGCCAGCAGCCTGACCTGCAGCAGCAGCCGTTCGCACAAACAGGCCAGCGCCGATGATGGCGCCAATGCCTAATGCTACGAGGTTTCCGGCTCCTAATGTCCGCTTCAATCCTTTCTCTCCCTCGTCAGCCTGTGCAAGCAGCTGTTCCAGCGGCTTCTTAGTAAACAAACTCATTGTATTCTTCTTAGGTTAAGGTAAAACTGATATTGGCTTTAAAAGTAATAAGAATAATGCATAGACTAACGCGTAGTAGGTTGGGCTACTTGAAATTATATGCAAAAAAACTTCCTTACGTTTATGCTCCTTTAATCATTCTCGTGTGAAATCCGTGCATGTTACTATATACAGACACGCGTTACGCTTGTGTCGCCGGATCTTGGGGGTGTTGAACGGTAGAGTCGCTGTCCCCTTTTTCAGTATATGTGTCGGTACTCTCTTTCTCCTCGTGCCCGGCGATGCCGTCGTAAATCTTTTCACCAAAGAACCGGCGCTGAAAAATCAGGATGATAACAACCCCTACAAAAATAGAGGAGTCCGCAATGTTGAACACAGGACTGAAGAAAAGGAAATAATCTCCCCCTACAAAAGGTACCCAGTCGGGCCAATGAAAATCGAACAATGGAAAGAACAACATATCGATAACCTGCCCGTGAAACCACGGCGAAGGTGCATCGACCGGCTGGTTATTTAAAAGCACTCCGTAAAACGTACTGTCGATCACGTTTCCTACAGCGCCGCCCAGAATAAGCGCCATACACCAGAGGAAACCTGCATGTGCCTCCTTCTTCGCCATCTTCAGCAGATAATAACCGATGCCGAACATAGCCGCTATACGGAAAATAGTAAGCGCCAGCTTGCCCACCGCGCTCTTCCATTGAATGCCGAACGCCATACCCGGGTTAAGCAGGTAGTGAAGCTTGAAGCCGAACTGCTCGTTGCCTATTACCGTAACCTCATCGTGAAGATTCATGTTGTGGTGAATAAGCATTTTCGATACCTGGTCGATAATGATAACAACGAATGCGAGCAGGAAGTATTTATAGATTTTCATTTTGTATAATAATCTTTTCTTCGTGGTGGTTCGGCGCTTCCGCGCAAAAACAAAGGCCACAGACCTGTTACAGCCTGTGGCCCCGTGCAATTATTTTTTAACGCTGATCTTTACCTTTAGCATGAACTCGTCCATGTCTACCTCGGCTGCCTCGGCTACTTTATCCCTCAGCTCCAGGGTCAGGGCCTGCGTTTCGGTGCTGATATAGTCCTTGAACTCGGTCAGTGCAGCGGTAACGAACTCGCCGTCCTTCTCTACTTCGATGCCAATCTTGTCGAGCACCTCCAGGCCCATATCCTTCCGTAGGTTCTGCACACGGTTTATAAATTCGCGGGCAATACCTTCTTTCTTCAGGTCTTCCGTCAGCGTGATATCCAGCGCTACCGTTAACGCGCCTTCATTTGCTACAGTCCATCCTTCGATGTCTTCCGACGAGATCAGCACATCCTCCAGCACGAGGTCGAAACCGTCCTTGGCCAGCGTACCGTTCTTTTCGATCGCGCTGATGTCCTCCTTGGTGAACGTATTGATCACCGCGGCCACATCCTTCATGCGCGGACCATATTGCTTACCCAGCTTGGCGAAGTTGGGCTTTACTTTCTTGATCACGATGCCGGAAGTATCGTCGATATATTCGATACCCTTCACGTTTACTTCGGCCAGGATGATCTCTTCTACCGAACGTATACGATCGGCGAAGTTCTGATCCAGTACCGGCAGCAGTATACGTCTCAGCGGCATACGTACTTTGATCTTCACTTTGTCCGACTTACGAATCGAGTGAACCAGCGAGCAGATCTTCTGCGCATATTCCATCGACTTCTCGAGCTCGGTGTCGATAAGGTTCGGCTTTGCTTCCGTCAGGTCGGTAAGGTGTACCGATACATGGCGAAGGCGTGTGCTGTTGGTGATGGCCTGCTCGCGGATGTTGTCCGTAAGGTTGCCATACAGCCACTCGGCAAAGAACGGCGCGATAGGAGCCATAAGCTGACTCACAACAAAGAGACATTCATAGAGAGTCTCGTACGCAGCCTTCTTATCCTCGCTCATCTCACCTTTCCAGAAACGCTTGCGGTTCAGCCGCACATACCAGTTGGAGAGATGGTCGTCTACAAACTCTTCAATAGCGCGGGCTGCGCGCGTAGGCTCATATTCTTCATACGCCTTGCTTACGTCAATGATCAACGTCTGCAAACGCGAGATGATCCAGCGGTCCAGGTGCGTAAGCTTCTCGTACGGCACCGAAGCCTTCTCGTCTTTAACAAAGCCGTCTATGTTAGCATACAAAGCAAAGAACGAATACGTGTTCACCAGCGTACCGAAGAAGCCACGCTTCACTTCGTCAATGCCTTTGAAACTGAATTTCAGGTTGTCCCACGGCGGAGCGTTCTCCACCATATACCAGCGCACAAGATCCGGCCCATATTTGCCAAGGGTCTCGAACGGATTCACCACGTTGCCACGGCTCTTCGACATCTTCTCGCCGCTCGCATCGAGCACAAGGCCGTTAGAGATAACGTTCTTGAACGCTACACTGTCAAACAGCATAACGGCAATAGCGTGCAGCGTAAAGAACCAGCCACGCGTCTGGTCCACACCCTCGGCGATAAAGTCTGCCGGGTAGCTGGTATTGAATAATTCTTTATTCTCGAAAGGATAGTGCCACTGCGCATACGGCATGGCGCCTGAGTCGAACCAAACGTCCACAAGATCAGGCTCGCGATACATCGGCCGGCCCGACGCGCTGATCAGCACGATATCGTCTACATACGGGCGATGCAGATCGAAATCAGCAGGCAGCCCGGCCTTCATAACGCCGGCAGCAACTGCCTTTGCTACTTCAGCATTCAGTTTCTCCAGCGAACCTATACAGATTTCCTCGCGACCGTCTTTTGTGCGCCATATCGGCAGCGGTGTGCCCCAATAGCGTGAGCGCGACAGGTTCCAGTCCACCAGGTTCTCAAGCCAGTTGCCAAAGCGGCCAGTGCCGGTCGATTCAGGCTTCCAGTTGATGGTCTTGTTCAGCTCTACCATGCGGTCTTTCATCGCCGTGGTCTTGATAAACCACGAGTCGAGCGGGTAGTACAATACCGGCTTGTCCGTACGCCAGCAATGCGGGTACGTGTGCTCGTACTTCTCAACCTTGAAAGCCTTGTTTTCTTCTTTCAATATGATCGAGATGATAACATCCGTATTCTTATAATCCGGGTTGCTCTCATCTTCATTCGTATAATTCTTTACAAAGAAATCATCCGGCCCGAGCGGCTTGTGCGTCTTGATGTGGAACTGCTCCACGCCCTTCTGCAAGGCCTCGCCGATAACCGTGATAAACCTGCCCTTCTTGTCTACTACCGGTGCTTCGTTGCCCGCCTCATCGCGTATGGTCATTGCGGGCACGCCGTTCTGTTTGGCAACCCGGAAGTCGTCCGCGCCGAAAGTAGGCGAGGTGTGTACCACGCCGGTACCGTCTTCTGTAGTTACAAAATCGCCGGGTATAACCTGGAAGGCTTTGTCCACATCTGTCAGCGGCTGTACATAAGACATCAGCTGTTCGTAGCGTACGCCCACCAGTTGTTTGCCCGGAAACTCCTGAACAACCTGGAACGGAATGTTCTTGTCACCGGCTTTATAATCTTCGAGCTTCAGATCCTTGTTCTTGTCGGAGAAGTACTTCCCTACAAGGTCTTTGGCCAGCACCACGCTCACCGGTTTGTGGGTGTACGGGTTGTAGGTATTTACCTGGGCGTAGGTGATCTTCTCACCGATAGTAAGCGCAGTGTTCGAAGGCAGCGTCCATGGCGTGGTGGTCCAGGCCAGTATGTAGACTCCGCCGGAAAACTTAGGAAGACGCTCCACAGGATCGGCGCTCTTTTCGTCGCCGCGCAAAGGCTTGAATAAAAAGTCTGATTTGCCGTCCTTCTGTACTTTGAACTGCGCCACGATAGAAGTGTCCTTCACTTCCTTATAGCAACCGGGTAGGTTAAGCTCGTGGGAGCTCAGCCCCGTACCCGCCGCAGGCGAGTAAGGTTGTATAGAGTAGCCTTTATACAGCAGCTTCTTGTCGTAAAGCTGTTTCAGCAGCCACCACAGCGACTCGATATATTCTTTTTCGTAAGTGATGTACGGATTCTTCAGGTCAACCCAATAGCCCATTTTCATGGTCAGGTCGTCCCACTGATCTTTGTACATCATAACCGTTTCGCGGCACTTACGATTGTATTCTTCAACGGAGATCTTCCGGCCGATATCGTCTTTGGTAATACCCAGTTGTTTTTCCACCTGCAGCTCCACAGGCAGGCCGTGCGTATCCCAGCCGCCTTTGCGCTTCACCTGGAAGCCCTTGAGCGTTTTATAGCGGCAAAAAATGTCTTTCACAGTACGGGCCATTACGTGGTGAATGCCCGGCGTACCGTTTGCCGAAGGAGGGCCCTCATAAAATGTAAAGGCCGGCGAACCTTCGCGGTTGCTAACGGATTGCTCGAAGATCTTCTCGTCCGTCCAGAACTTCAGAACGTCCTCTGCGAGCTTCGCAAAATTCAAATCCTTGTCTTCTTTGTATTTCCCTGCCATTGCTCCAAAAAACTAACGTATCAGACTAAAAATTAAGAGCGCAAAGATATTTCATAATTGCGAATTACGCGGTACTATTTAGCGCCAACGACCGGTATTTTCAGCCTGACCACCGCCCAATACAGCGATTTTTTCGAATTAATTAGATTCCGTAGCCGTAGATAATTTGGAAAGACTGATCCGAGGTCGCATTCCCCAGGCTGACGTAAGATATTGCCAGGATTAGCGCAAATTTGTCCCGAGCACTCAGGATGCTTTAGCTGGCGCAAGGTACTGTCATGCAAGTCAAGCCTTGATTGTAATTATCATAGACCGGCCGCAAAGGCCATAGCTGGCGCAAGTCTTAAGCGGAGCGTGACTTGCCGTGCCCCGAGTACTCGGCGGTGCCCATCATGTTGGCAGTCTTAGACTGCCGCGTAACGCCCGCACCAACCGTCATCAGAACACCGCCCACCGCCCGGCTTCCCCAGGACAATTAATCGTGAATACTAGCTGGCGAAAGTTACTGTCATCGAAGTCAAGCCTTATTTATGTGGTTTTTGCCGCAAGGCGTTTATCTGGCGCAAGTCTCTAGCGTAAGCGAAGACTTGTGCCTAATATGTTGGCAGTCTCCCGACTGCCGCGTAACGCCCGCACCAACCGTCATCAGAACACCAACCACCACCCGGCTTCCCCAAAACAATAAGCCGACAAACGGTCTCCGGCGCAAGCCAGGCCACACCCACACTCCTCCGCTCTCACACTCCACACTCACACGGATTCTACTACTCCGCTGCCGAATGCCGGTTATGAATCTGAATCTTATTCAAATCAATTTCCTCATCCTCCCCTTCGCCATAAAACGACGAGTCAAAATCATCAATCAGAAGGTGCTCACCCTTCTTCTTCCTCGGCTTGTCAAATGTCATGATCAGTGCGGGAAGCAGGATGAGGTTAGTGAACATCGAGATCACCAAAGTAGTAGAAGTCAACACACCCAAAGCAATCGTACTCCCGAATGACGAAAACGCGAAGATCAGGAACCCGGCAAACAGCACTATAGTGGTATACATAATGCTCTTACCCGTTTCCATAATACTTTCCGTTACCGCAGCCGGAACAAAGAAATTGTTGCTTCTTATTTCCTGCCGGTAGCGGGCCAGGAAGCGAATCGAGTTATCGACAGAAATACCGAAAGTAACACTGAAGATCAGCGCGGTGCTGGCCTTGAGCGGAATATCGAAGTAGCCCATGATGCCGGCAGTGATCATCAGCGCCAGCAGGTTCGGCACAAGCGAAATAATGATCATGCGCACATTGGCAAACAGCGCCGCCATCGAGATAGTAATGAAGATGAACGCCAGGAACAGGCTTTCCCGCAGGTTGTCGATCAGGAATTTGTTGCCCTTGATAAAGATCTTGGTAGAGCCGGTAATCGTGGTGGCGATGCTGTCTTTACCTGTAGAAACAAACGTTGCCTTCATGCGCGGTTCGATAACATTGTGCACCAGCGAGTCCAGTTCTATCGAACCGATGTCTGCGATCTGGCAGGAGATACGCATTTTGCTGAACGTGCTGTCCACAAACGATTTGAAGAGACCGCTGTTATCGGTCTGACCTTTCATGTATTTCAGAATGAAAGGGCCTTCGGATTTGGTAGGCAGGGAAAAACGGTCAGGATTGTTGTTATAGTAAGCCTGCTTGGCGGCCTTCACAAAGCTGATCAGCGATACGGGCCGGGATACGCGGGGGAGTGAATCCAGGAATGTTTCAAACTCGTCTACCTTTTGCAGATTCTTAGGATCCAGCAGGGGACGGCGTTTTTTACCGATAAATTCCACCGTCATCTCCAGAGGCATAATGCCGCTGAAGTTGGCTTCGAAAAATTTCAGGTCTTTCTTAACCTGGCTCTGTTCCGGCACATCGTCTACCATAAACGAAACGGAACGCAGCTTGAAAATACCGATAACCGACAGGATGCCCAGCGCCATGGAAACCACATAAATGGCCATTCTGCGGCGGTGCACCATAGTATCGATCACCTTCAGGAAGCCACCCATCATCTTGAAGTTAAGATGGCGCAGATGTTTCTCCGACGGAGTAGGCAGCCACGAGAAGATACTCGGAATCATCACCAGGCTCACGAAGAACAACGCCATGATGTTGATACCGGCTACAATACCGAACTCACGCAAAATGATGATATCGGTAGCCAGCAGCGTTAGGAAGCCGATAGCAACCGTAAGGTTTGTAAGGAACGTAGCAAGCCCCATCTTCTTCACGACCGAAGTAATGGCCTCAAGCTTGTCCTTGGTCTTAATGAATTCCAGGTGGTATTTATTGAGCAGATAAATGGCGTTCGTAATACCTATCGTCACGATAACGGGAGGAATAAGCCCACTAAGCAGCGTTATTTTAAACCCGAACAATGACAGTGTTCCCAATGTAAACACAACCACAATACCAATGATGATCATCGAAAAAGTCACCGCCCGGAACGAACGGAAGAACAAGAACATAATAAGCCCGGTAATCACTACCGAAGCGTATGTGAACAGCTGCATCTCGCGCTTAACTTTCTCCGCCACCACCGTGCGGATAAACGGCAGCCCTGCATAACGAAGCTCAATATGGGTCTTCTCCTCGAACGCTTTGCCGGCCTCTTGAATGGCCTTCGTAAGCGGTTCGCGCAGCTGAGAGTTCATAACCTCCTTCTTCACCGAGATCAGCATCATCGTAGCACCGTTGGTGGTGTTGACCAGCTGGCCCATGTATATCTGTTGCCCACGGGCTACGGTCAGCGCGCTGTCCAGTTGCTTCTGGGTTGTGATGGCGTCGGTAAAAATGGGAGTCAGGAAGAACTTCGTATTGGCAGTATCCTTGGCTATATATTTCAGCGAAGCCAGCGACAGAGCGCCGTTCACACCGGAGATCTTGCTCACCTTATCGTTCAGCTCGCGGAAAGCGTTGAAATTCTCCAGCTTCGTGTACAGCGTACTGTCCTTCATCCCCACCACGATCACATTACCGTCCTCGCCAAACTGCTTTTTGAACGCCGTCAGCGCTAACATATCCGGATCGTCCAGCGGAACCGTGCGGGCAAAATCGTAGCTCATCTGCACCTTCGAGGCGTAATAACCCATAACAGCGGTCAAAGCCGCGATGATCAGAATAAGAACCAGACGATACTTAATAATTCCCAATGCAATGCGATTCCACATGGCTATGCGTTTTAAGCTGTTTTTAACATGATTATTTGCCCTCCTTCGTCCCGATAATTATCGGGACGAAGGAGGATGAGACCGGTGGGAGGCTCAGCACTTCCAAAAAGCGTGCGAGTCTTTTTAAAAGCGGCTCAAAACTAAGGATTTTTGGGGTTTATGAACGCTGTAGTTTGTTTGATTGGCAGATAACCCCTCTCTACACGCTAAAACCCTTGATTTTCCGGTATAAACTTATAGCATGCCGGTCCGTAAGCCCTGAAACAAAGTCGATTACATGCCGTAACATCGTATAGTGGCTAGATGGCTGCAGGTTAATAGCGTGCGCGATCTCTTCCGGGAATAACTCCTTCAGATTCGAGTATTTACGCGATTTGTTGCTGCCGATCATCATCAGCTTGCCCGTTTCCGTAAACTCATGCAGAAGCCCCGGCAAAACCTCGTGGCCGGCTGCCTCGATCTCCACAACTTTCCGGGCCCTGTAAATCTTGGTTTTAGAAATATCGATGATTCTGTCCAACGCGCTGTTCGACGGACATTCGTCTGCCAGCGCCGTATCAAAGCTGCCGTCCAGGATGCCCTTTTCATGATCCAGGAAAACGGTAGCGCATTCCCTCATCAGATCGCCGATCGCCAAAGCGCGCAGGTACCCGATCTTTTCAGCCTGACTGGCCAGGTGATCGAGCTTGCCCAGCTTTGTTTTGTTATCGGTTATAATGCCTTCAAACAGCTCTTTGGCTTCATTATACGGCACCAACCCCAGGCTGCAGCCATCTTCGAGATCGATAATGCTATAGCAGATATCGTCGGCCGCCTCCACTAAAAATGCCAACGGATGCCGTGACCAGCAGCCATCCACCTCGGAGTGCAACCCCAGCTGCGCCGCTACTTCATTGAAAATAGCCTTCTCCGACTGAAAGAAACCGAATTTCTTCTGGCTGCGCTTTTTAGGATCGCGCGCCGTAAAGTGAGATGGACAGGGATATTTGGTGAAGGCTCCCAGCGCCGCAAAGGTGAGCTTGAGGCCGTGTTGATTCTTATTGAGGATACGAAAACCCTGTGCATTGCCCTCGAATTTCGTCAGGTCGCTCCACTCATCCGGAGTAACCAGGTGACGGAACGACTGCCCCTGAGGATGTTCCAGGAAGAAGTCGGAAATAGCATTTTCCCCCGCGTGGCCAAACGGCGGATTGCCCAGGTCATGAGCCAGCGCTGCCACCGCCACAATATTACCAAAGTCGAACAATGAAAAATCCTTGCCTAACTCGGGGTAACGCTGCAAAATAACCTCGCCCACGCGCTTACCCAGCGACCGCCCCACACTGGACACCTCCAGGCTATGCGTAAGCCGGGTGTGCACAAAATCATGCTCCGGCAGCGGATGGACCTGCGTTTTATCTTGTAGCCGACGAAACGGATGCGAAAATATAATGCGGTCATAATCCTGCTCAAAAGCGCTGCGCGACAACTCAGCACTTGGCAGCTGCTGCGTACCAAGGCGTTGAGACGATAGAAGCTGTTTCCACTCCACGGGTTTACGATAAGGTTATTTCAAACCACAATGTTACCACTATTCTTCCAATCCAGGAATCTACTCCTTCAACACAAAATCAATACACATCACCGCCGCCAGGATCAACTGCCGCAAAGCATGATCCGCCGGTACCTCCGCACTGATCTGCAAAACATAATTATCCGCCGAAGTAAAGAACTCCTTTCCAAACCCAGCCCACTTCTTCGTAACCGTAGCAAATTCCTTATTGTCCGCGGATACAAACTTAAAGTCCCAGCTTGTCCATTTGCCCTTTAGCATACACAAAGGACGCTCATTTGCATCCAGCACCTGGAACTTGCCCCCGATAGAGAACAGCTTCTGCTTAAACTTGCCGATCACCACATCGTTGTGATCCAACACCTCCACCGTAGATAACCAGAACGACACCCCACGGCGCACCGTAACCAGCTTCTCACCCGCCGGCGTTTTGATCTCGATGTTGAAAGGTGTTGCGCGCTTATAGTCCGTGAACCGGAACAGCTTGGTAAAGAAACCGAGATTTTCCTCGCGACAGTTCATAATGATCTGCTGCGTTTCCGGATCATAGATGTCGAAATTGCTGGCAGCCTTGAACATGCCAACATGCTCCTTCACGAAGAAGAGATTTCTGTTAAGTACAGCGTTCATGTAGTAGTAGAGGGATTATATAGACAGAAGAGCCTGTAAATAAAACGGGAACCTTATCCATCGGCCAACTGGCAGATCGACAGGATTCCCGTATGATTATAATTAGATTTTGCGGAGTATATTATTGATCGAGCAGGCGTCGATAAGCTTAACACGCAGCTCCGACACATTGACACGCTCCTGTTTCATCGTATCGCGGTCGCGAAGCGTAACAGTATTGTCTTCCAGCGTCTGGTGATCGATCGTAATACAGTACGGCGTACCGATAGCATCCTGACGACGATAACGTTTGCCGATAGCATCCTTTTCTTCGTAGAAGCAGCGCAGGTCGTACTTCAGCTCGTTCATGATCTCCTGAGCCTTTTCCGGCAGACCGTCCTTCTTCAGCAGTGGCAGAATGGCCACCTTGTTAGGCGCCAGCGGAGCCGGTATACGCAGCACTACACGCTCACTGCCATCTTCCAGCTTCTCTTCATGATATGATTTAGAAAGTACCGACAGGAACATCCGGTCAAGACCTACGGAAGTCTCTACCACGTACGGTATATAGTTCTGGTTATCCTCACTGTCGAAATACTGAAGCTTCTTCCCTGAGAATTTCTCATGGCTCTTCAAATCGAAGTCCGTACGTGAGTGAATACCCTCAAGCTCTTTGAAGCCTATCGGAAAATTGAATTGAATGTCGCAGGCAGCATTGGCGTAATGTGCCAGGTTAAGGTGGTCATGGTAGCGATAGTTGTCCTCACCCAGGCCGAGAGCCTTGTGCCACTTCATACGCTTATCCTTCCAGAATTCATACCACTTCATCTCCTCACCGGGCTTCACAAAAAACTGCATCTCCATCTGCTCGAACTCGCGCATACGGAATATGAACTGGCGGGCTACGATCTCGTTACGGAAAGCCTTACCGATCTGCGCGATACCGAAGGGTATCTTCATACGGCCTGTCTTCTGTACATTCAGGAAGTTTACGAATATACCTTGTGCCGTTTCAGGACGCAGATAGATCTTGCTGGCCTCGTCAGCCAGTGAGCCGATCTCGGTAGAGAACATCAGGTTAAACTGGCGTACGTCCGTCCAGTTGCGTGTGCCCGATATAGGGTCAGCTATCTCCAGGTCTTCGATGATCTTTTTCATCTCGGCCATGTCGCCGGCTGTCATAGCGTTTCCGAGCCGGATATTGACGGCTTCGATCTGCTTCTGATATTCCTGTACTTTGGGGTTCGTAGAGATGAACATCGCTTTATCGAACGACTCACCGAAGCGCTTCTCGGCTTTCTCTACTTCCTTCTTTATCTTTTCTTCCAGCTTGGCTACTGCGTCTTCGATCAGTACGTCGGCGCGATAGCGTTTCTTGGAATCTTTGTTATCGATCATCGGATCGTTAAAGGCATCGACGTGTCCTGAAGCCTTCCACGTAGTGGGGTGCATAAAAATGGCAGAATCAATCCCGACGATGTTGTCATGAAGGAGGGTCATGAACTTCCACCAATATTCCTTGATATTGTTTTTCAGCTCGGCTCCGTTCTGGCCGTAATCATACACAGCGCTCAGGCCGTCGTAGATCTCACTGGAAGGAAAAATAAAGCCATACTCCTTAGCGTGGGAGATAACGTTTTTAAACAGGTTGTCTTCTTGCGGGTTTGCCATAGGGAGGCAAAGATAATATTAGAAAACGCACCACCACGGGCATTGGAAAATTTTTAAAACTGCCCTGGCAACGTTAAAAAGAACGTAAACACGCCCACACACGAGCTTATCTGGATTGTCGTTCAGGAACGTTCTCCGGTCCCCCTGTTACCACAAAACCAAATATTCTTCGGTTGCCAACTCTCCGTCAGACATAGCGCTGAGTCCTGTATACTTCATAGATACCCTATGGATAAGCCGTAGATACCCCGTAGATAACCTATGGATTCTCCACTGTTCCTCCACTCTGTCTCCACTCATCCTCCACTCACGCTCCACTTAATTGCCCATCACTTTTAATTAAAAATTGGCTGATACGCCCGGAATTGACCCGGAGAATGCCAGGCCAAAAGATGTCTCAAGATAACACCTGAACGAGTAGAAATAACCCCAAAACAGAATAATATTTTGTTGGACGTTCAGTCCTTGTACGGCTGCAGGATTGGAAAAAAGCCAGCCTGTTAACGCTTCGGTAACTTTACAGTAAAGGTAGAGCCTATGCCCAGCGACGATTCGAGATGAATGGAGCCGGATAATTTGATCAGGGCTTCTTTTACGATATATAGCCCGAGGCCTGAGCCTTTGGATTGCTCGTTGGCGCGGTAGAACATGTCGAATATTTTGGTGTGATATTCGGGGGCTATGCCCTGACCGTTGTCTTCTACTTTCAGATAGAATACGCGGCCGTTTACCTGGGCACGAAGGCGGATAAACTGGGCTTCTTTACGGCGGTCGTGGTAGCGGATGGCGTTAGAGACCAGGTTGCTGATGATAACTTTCAGCCGGTTCTTGTCAGACTCTACTACGATCTCATCGGGAATGTCTACCTGGAAGTTGATGTTCTCGGCGTCGGGGGCGAACTTGAGGCTTTCCCATACTTCGGTAGCGAGGTCGGTGAGCTTTACTTTTTCGCGGGAGATCTCTAGGCGATTGTTGCGCGAGTAATCGGTTATGTCTTTGATGAATTTATCGAGCGAGTGTACCCGTTCGCGCATCATGCCGAGGTACCGTTTTACTTCCTGCGGATCGGCGTTTTGGTCGGCAATGTTTATGAGACCCATTAGCGATGTAAGTGGGGCGCGGAGGTCGTGCGAGGTGCTGTAAACGAAGCGGTCCAGCTCAGCGTTGGTCTTCATCAACTGCTCGTTGCTTTGCACAAGCTGGAGGGCGTTGTAGTGATTGAGGCTGATCAATAAATATACGCCCATCACGGTTATGGGCAGCGCTACCGTGAAGTTTACGATAAATGTAAACAGCATCATGTCGTCTGCATATTCGCGGCGCGGGAGTATGCTGAAGTCTACAAAGTATGCCAGTACGAACAGGAAGTATGTAAAGGCAGCAAACAATATAGAGTGCAGCCGCTTTTTATAGCTGAATACGGCAAAGGCCGCGATGGCGGTTGTTACAAAGAATATGCTTATGCCCGAATTGAGCGACTCGCTGGAGGCAAAGAGATATATCGTGATGTTGACTGTGGGCAGTAATATATAGTTGGCAAGCTCGTGATCGCCCTGGCGGTGGATGAAGAGCGTTATGGCCAGGAAGAATATAGCTGTGGCATAGATGGGCAGTGTTTCGTATACACCCATCGAGAAGTCGAAGGCGAGGTAGAAGGTGACCAGTATCATACCGATCAGCGCAAACTGACCAGACAGCATCGCGCGCTTGAACTCGCCATGCGATTCGATGAATTTGTCTTCTCCTATGATGAGATCGCGGACTCGTTTCTTCAACGCCATTTCAACAGTATTTGTACCCTGCAAAAGTAGGGTGGCGGCTGGGGCTTATTCGTTCGTTTTACCAGACTGAGGTATGCATGCAAGTTTTTACTCTGAAATGAACGAGCGTTCGCCCCCCTGTAGCGGTCGGAATGCATATTTCACCCTTGTATAGGGATTGTATACAGGGGGATAGCGTCGCGAAAATTTGACTGTTAACAATTTATGGTCTGTATGTTCCGTGGCAAAGTCCCCGTAATAAATCTCCTGCTGGGAAGTTTTCCCTAAAAAGGAAACATAGCTTTACCAAACCGATGCTATGTTTAGCCCGGAAATACGTTTAAACATATAAGAATTGTTTAAAGCGATTTGGCTTTCTCCCAGTATTCGTCCATTTCGGGCAGGGTCATCTCGCCAAGTGTCTTGCCGTCTTTGGCCGATTCTGTTTCGAGATACTGAAAGCGTTTGATAAACTTTTTATTGGTGCGCTCAAGGGCTTCTTCGGGATCTATATCGATAAAGCGCGCGTAGTTGACCAGTGAGAACAGCAGGTCGCCAAATTCAGCCATAGCTTTCTCTTTGTTCACGGGGCTGTTGGCAGTTGTATTGAATTCGGCTTTAAACTCCTGCATTTCTTCTTCTACCTTTTGCCATACCTGTTCTTTAACCTGCCAGTCGAACCCTACGCCACGAGCCTTGTCCTGTATGCGGATAGCTTTTACCAGCGCGGGTAACGATGTGGGTACACCTTCCAGCACGGACTTATTACCTGACTTGAGTTTTATCTTTTCCCAGTTTGCTTTTACGGCCGTCTCATCCTCGGCGATTACGTCGCCATAGATGTGCGGATGACGTTCGACAAGCTTATCGCAGAGGGCGTTTATGACATCCGTTATATCGAATGCTTTCTTTTCGGAGGCTATGCGTGCGTAGAACACGAGGTGAAGCATTACATCGCCGATCTCCTTCTTTATCTCGTTGAGGTCTCCTTCCAGAATGGCGTCGGAGAGCTCGTATGTTTCTTCGATGGTAAGGTGGCGGAGGCTTTCCAGCGTTTGTTTTTTGTCCCACGGGCAGTTTTCGCGGAGCTCGTCCATAACAGTAAGCAGGCGGTCAAAGGCTTTGAGCTTGGTTTCACGGTTGGGATCCGGAGCAGATAAGGCTTTTTTCATAACACGGGCTGATATAAAATATGAAGTGTAAAAATCGATAAATCCGGGAGAAGTTCAGCCGATTTGGAAGGGAAATACCCGGAATCAGGGATTGATGTGTGTATATACACACCATGCGGAGAAATAATAGCACAGAGCAACACGAAGTTAGCAAGCTGCTATTGGGCGACTGATACGGGCGTTTATATTCTTTTTATCTTTGTTGGCTCTCCCCTTACGGAAGCCTTCTTTCTTTATAGCCATAGCGGGCAAAGGATGAGCGGTATAAGTTTTTAGTAAAATGATTCTCTAACCCAAAACGATTCTAGTGGCTTTAATAAAATCAATTTCAGGTATTCGTGGAACGATAGGCGGCAAGACCGGTGATAACCTGACGCCGGTGGATGTGGTAAAGTTTGCGGCCGCCTTTGGCACATGGGCAAAAGGTGGGCGCGAAACGGCCCGTATTGTTATCGGGCGCGATGCACGCATCTCTGGTGAGATGGTCAGCGCTTTGGTGACGTCTACGTTACAGGGCCTGGGCATCGATGTTATAGATCTCGGACTTTCCACCACCCCGACTGTAGAAATAGCCGTGCCAATAGAGCAGGCAGCTGGCGGCATTATCCTTACCGCGAGCCATAACCCCGGACAGTGGAATGCACTCAAGTTGCTTAACGATAAAGGTGAGTTTATCTCCGGCAAAGACGGTGAAGAAGTGCTGCGACTGGCCGCCAACGAGGCTTTCGAGTTTGCCCCGGTAACGAAACTTGGCAAATACGAGCGTCGCGATGATTATCTGCAAAAGCATATCGATCAGATCCTCAAGCTACCGCTCGTAGACGTCGAGGCTGTACGCAACAAGCGCTTTAATGTGGTGGTAGATGCTGTAAACTCGTCAGGTGGGTTGGCGGTGCCGATGCTGCTGAAGGCAATGGGTGTATCGGTAAAGGAACTTTACTGTGAGCCTACAGGCCACTTCCCTCACAACCCTGAGCCGCTGCCTGAGCACCTTACGGATATTTGCCGTGAGATCAACAAGGGTAAGTATGATCTGGGTATTGTTGTAGACCCTGACGTGGATCGCCTGGCACTTATTTCGGAAGACGGTACACCGTTCGGTGAAGAATATACGCTTGTTGCCGTGGCTGACTACGTGCTGAAGGCAACCGGTAAAGGAGGCAACACAGTGTCTAACCTGTCGTCAACACGGGCTCTTCGCGATATAACCGAGAAGGCCGGCGGACAGTACTTTGCCGCAGCAGTAGGCGAGGTGAACGTGGTAAACCAGATGAAGGCGAACAACGCAGTTATCGGTGGTGAAGGCAACGGAGGCATCATTTACCCTGAGCTGCATTACGGCCGTGATGCGCTGGTGGGTATAGCGCTGTTTCTGACGCACCTGGCGAAATCCGATATTTCGGTGTCGCGCATGCGTGCTAGCTATCCCAACTACGTTATCTCGAAGAACAAGATCGAGCTTACGCCTGATATCAACGTAGACCGTGTGCTGGAGGCTGTAAAGAAGAAGTATAAGAACCAGCCCATCAATACAGAAGATGGCGTGAAGATAGAGTTCGATAAGGAGTGGGTGCATTTGCGCAAATCGAATACCGAGCCGATCATTCGTATATACTCGGAGTCGGATCTTGAAGCGAAGGCGGAGAACCTGGCGAAGAAGATCATTTCCGATATCAAGGAGATCATTGCCGGGTAAGCAAACGTATTCCTGTATATATTTATTGAAAGCCCGTGGCACCAACGCCGCGGGCTTTTTGTTTAATACCAAGGCCTGTTGTGTACATCTACAGGACCGATAGAGTTGACGTTGCAGATAGTATTGCATACAGAGAACTTGTGTGTATCGATCTTCGCAAACGACTTGGTGATAGAGGTTTTCGTTGACAGACTGTGTACTGAAAACAGGCTTAACGGTGCATTTAAATGGTTTGCGGAAGTAAAAAACAGGTTTTGCAAAACAATACGGACGTTTGACACAACTTCTGAAAAATGCATATTAACTTTGTCTTACAATTGTTATTGCCAAATGAGAATTTACCTGGATAATGCTGCGACCACTCCGCTGGACCCGGAGGTTTTTGAAGCTATGAAGCCCTTTATGCTGGAAGATTTCGGTAACCCTTCGTCCACCCATGCTCACGGGCGTAAGGTGAAGGCGGCTATCGAATCAGCGCGTAAAAAAATAGCCGAGCTGCTCAACTGCACTGCAGGCGAGGTGATCTTCACATCGGGCGGCACGGAGGCGGACAACGCCATCCTTAACACAGCTGTAGATACTTACGGCATCAAAACAATTATCTCGACACCCATCGAGCACCACGCGGTAACGCATACCATCGAAACGATAGTCAGGACACGCGACGTAAAGTCCGTGATGGTTCGCATGGATGAGAATGGCCACGCAGACCTGGAAGACCTGGAGCGTCTGTTGCGTCTTCATCCGCAAGCGCTGGTGTCGCTGATGCATGCTAACAACGAGCTCGGAAACCTGCTGGATATTCAGCGTGTGGGTGAGCTTTGTAAATCGTATGATGCTTTCTTCCATTCAGACACGGTACAGACGGTAGGCCATTATCGCCATGATATGAAGAGTCTGCACGTTTGTGGTATGACTGCCGCTGCTCATAAATTCCACGGTCCAAAAGGTGTCGGGTTTATGTACATCCGCAAAGACCGCAAGCTGCATCCGTTCATTCACGGTGGTGCACAGGAGCGTAACATGCGTGGTGGTACAGAAAATACGTACGGCATCATCGGCCTTGCTAAAGCAATGGAGATCGCTTATCGCGAAATGGACGAGCACACGGCTCACATACAAGGTTTGAAAAGCCGCATGATAAATCAATTGCGTGAGCAGATACCGGGCGTAGCTTTCAATGGTGATTCTGCCAATCTGCAACGCAGTCTCTACACGGTTCTGAGCGTAAGCCTGCCGGAGTCTGAAGAGAACGGCATGCTGTTGTTCAACCTCGATCTACAGGGTATCTCTGCATCGGGCGGCAGTGCCTGCTCGAGCGGAGCAACTACCGGTTCGCACGTACTGGGTGCATTATATCCTGAATCGCAACGGGGCGCAGTGCGTTTCTCGTTCAGCAAATACAACACAGAGGCAGACGTAGACTATGCTGTAAGCAAGCTAGCTGAGATCGTGAAGGTGCCTGTGCAATCGTGATGGTGTGCAGCCGGACGACTGTGTAGACTAGACAATGTCAGCTCCTTGAAATATAACTAAGTAGGAAAAAAGGTCTCTCAAATTCAATTGGGAGACCTTTTTTGTGAGTATCGGCATTTTCATCAGACTTTATATCTGAAGGGATACCAATTCTTGGTATCTTCATATTATTCAGAGAACCCAATAAATTCAGTGGAAAATTTTAGAAACGATAGTTTAGGTTTTGAAAAGTTCGTGATTGACGAGCTGATTGTTTCTTTGTTAAGTCAGTTGTCCGGCGAATATGTTCGTTTGGTGATGAAGGCTAAGAAAAGTGATCTAGCTGATCATGCCCTAAAGTATCACGCCCGGTTTAATGAAATCAGCAAAGCAAAAAGGAGCCTTTATGCTTTGACCTACTCTCAAAAGGTTGAAGACATTAAAAAGTACGAACTGGAATTGAAACAGGTGCTAGCCTTGGAAGAAGCTGCGTAATCTGATGGGGGCAAGGGCATCTGTAACTGAGCAGCAAGTTCCGTATTTGCTTTCTGAAGAAGACCATCAATTTTACTATCGGGAATTTATTCAGAGTGAATTGCAGGAGGCTCAGAGGTCATCCAGTTTTCCAGTTGCCTATTTTTTAGGGGCTCAACCAGGCTCGGGCAAAACAAAATTACGCGTCAATCTTCAAACGGATTCTGAGATTATTATCAATACCGATGAACTCCGGTGGATAAATCCGTACTATCGGCAATTATTGAATGACCCTGAAAGCAATGCCCTTGCGGGGTATCTTGTAAATCCAGATGCAACCGACTGGAGTATTCGTCTCCGGGATGAGGCGATTGAAGAGAGGCGAAACTTGATTATAGACTCCACATTCGGAGGCTCTGTACAGCATTTTATAGATCTTTTTCAACGGTTGAATAAGCATGGTTATGTTATCGAGCTGCATATAATAGGTGTCAATCCATTCGTTAGCCGACTTGGTATCTATTATCGATTTGAACGAAATCGAAGTACGGGAAATTCGGAACGCATGGTCTCTATGGAAGTTCATGACACGAACTATAGAAACCTGCCTAAAAATTTGTTAGCGATCGGAAAATACTGCCATGAGCAAGTGGGCAAGGTTGTGATCTATTCAAGAGACGGGAGTGACCGAGTAAACATCAACTATCAAACAGAATGCCCATGCGATTTCGATGAGGCATTAAGACAATTAACATATATTCGAGAGCGGCATCTTTCAGCGAAGGAGATCGAGGACTTTAAGAGCATGGTTAACCAGGTGAAGGAAATGATCGAGCTAAGAGGTGGGGATGCAAAGAAATTCCTTAATGATGTTGCGTTCGTTAATTGATTTGGAATCGAATCGCCCTTTCATTGACACCTGTGGTGGCGGTCATCAATAGGATGATTTCATCGCATAAAAGTCCCGGGTTGTCTCTTTCATTTACAAAACATCTAACAACCTCTTTTCTTAGCGTTACTTAAATTGAAGTAACAATGAGAAATCTGTTAAGACTTGCGCTGGTCTTCGCGTGCAGCATGATTATGTTCAGCTGTGGCGATGATGATGATAAGACTCCTGCCACTATAGGCTTTACGGCCATAACCGCCACCGCTGCTGAAGATGCCGGTCAGCAAACGGTGACCATAAGCCTGAGCAAGGCTGTTTCTACCGATACCGAGATAGCGTTCGATATTTCAGGAACCGCATCGCTTAATGGAGACTATACGCTTGCCACGGCCTCGCCTGTTGTTATCAAGGCTGGTAATACGTCGACCGATGTGTATTTCACTATAATTGATGAAAATATCATCGAGACTGCCGACGAGACGGTGATCTTCACCATTACATCTGCAACAAACCTGACGCTGGTCGGTTCCGAGAAGCTGACACATACCTTTACAATCACCGACAATGACGTGACGCCGGCTGCGGGAATGCAGGTAGACCTTACCTGGGATCTGGGTGCCGGCAAGGATATAGACCAGGCCGACCTGGATCTTTACCTGGCGTACAATGTAACGATGGATAACGATGCCATTACCAATGCCGATATGAGCCAGGATGTGGTAAGCGCGCATGACACAGGCTTCGAGAGCTACGTTATCGGCACTGATCTGAAGGACGACGAATATTACATCGTGGTTCAGTATTTTGAGGGCACAGTAGCCGTACCGTATCTGCTTGGCACCAACGAGAAGAGTATGGGTTATAACGAGACCGATGGCAACTTTGCCGCCGGCGATAAAGGATATGCTTATTTCTATGGACCGATTACTAAAAGCGGGAGCACGTTCGGTCGGCAGGCTTCGCCGCTGCTGAAGACATACAAGGTAAAGTCTGATAGAATAAACGGCCGCAGGAAATAGCTTCGAAGGGTTTAAGGCCGTTAGGGTGTTACAAACTGTAACACCCTTTTCTTTTTTAGCGCGGTATGATGCCCATCTTCTTCATGAGGAAGGTGGCATTCATTTTCTGAGCGAGACCGGGCTTGAGTTTATAGTCGAACGAGAGCTGCTCGTTTTCGATGGTTGCTTCGAAGCAGTAGTTGGCTATCCGGCCGGGATATTCCTGCTCCAGTACGCCCAGCGCCAGGTCGTGCGTAGCTATGATGCCGAGGCAGGGGTGTGGCAGCAGTTGTTTAACAAGGGCCATGGAGCCGGCTTGTTTATCGGTAGAGTTTGTGCCTTTGAGGATCTCATCTAGCAGTATAAGCAGCGGCTTATCGCTGCGCAGCTCATCCATAATAGTCTTGAGGCGGTTCAGCTCGGCGTAGAAATACGATTGGTGATCTTTTAATGAGTCTGCCGTACGCATTCCTGTTCGCAACGATACGATGGGACAGCTGAATGCTGCTGCTGCCACGGGCGCGCCGTTGAGGGCGAGGATCACATTTATGCCCAGCGTGCGCAGGAAAGTGCTCTTACCCGCCATGTTTGCGCCGGTTACGATCAATACACCGGGCCCGTTACCCATGGCGATGTCGTTAGTAACACATTCGTCGGCGGGTATAAGCGGGTGGCCCAGTTCTTTAGCAGACAAAGCCAGCTGCGGATTAACGTCAGGGTAATTAAAGCCGGGGTTATTGAAGGCAAAGGTACCCAGGCTGCTCAGCACTTCTGTATCGCTTACGGCGTCAAGCCATTGCTGAAGCTGTGCCGCATGTTTGTCTTTCCATTTCTCGAGACGATATACATACTGCATGTCGTACAGAAACAGGCCGTTGGTAGCCAGTGTGGTGAGGAAGTTGAGGCGTGCGTTTAGCGAGCTTACCAACGAGGCCAGGTGCTTTACGCTAACGTGTGCTTCCTGAGCGCTGCCGGCCAGCTTTTGCAATAGTGGAGAGGAGAATTTTTCCTTCTCGAGATAGTACAGAAGTCGGGCATACTTTTCGAGTATGTACTTTTTGCGGCTTATGTATTCATGAAATGCATTTATCCGCTGCACGTGTATGCCGGTAAGGCCGAACTGGCCGATAACGCAGAGTATGGCGTATGCCTTGAATATCGGAGAGAAGAAGGCACCTACTACCATCGCTATGGTAAGGATAGGAAAGATCAGCAGCGTATACCTGTAGGCAGGCTTGGGGTAAAGGAACGCCGGTTGTGTAATCCATTGCAGCAGTTGCTCGCGGTCTTTGGGCTGTTCGTCCAGGGCTTTGCCCGCCGCTTCCAGGTTTTGGCGGAAGTCTGTTTTGGTGGCAAGCTCGCGTATGGCTTCCTGCTGCTCGTGTATGCCGGCGGCTGTTTGTAACGGATGGCCCAGGCGGTGAGCGAATTTCTGCTTCCCGTCGTGGGTGTTGCAGCGGTTCATGGCCTGGAACAGCGAGCCGTCGCCAAAGATATCCAGGTCGTGCGTATAGGGATGTTGAGGATCTATGAATTCAGTGCCGGTCATGAACGACGAGCGATCGCCTTTCAGACCTTTCTCCTCGGCCTCATTGATCTTAACCAGGTTTTCGGTATGGGTA
>Ga0247762_1000080_pt1 | contig 42666 bp, 31 predicted proteins | sample UWRJL081202R4_FD_181016 | JGI IMG/M metagenome (GOLD analysis project Ga0247762, IMG submission 181016) | Plant litter microbial communities from Arlington Agricultural Research Station in Wisconsin, United States - UWRJ-L081-202R-4 | ecosystem: Environmental > Terrestrial > Plant litter >...
AACATTCCCATTCTCACGCAGTCTTTTCGTACCTTCACAAGGAAAAACCACCGCCGGTGAGCAACCTTCTCCCATTAACCACAATATCAAAAAAGAGCTTCCACCTCACCTTCCTCGCTCTCACGCTCACGCTCACACTATTTTCCACCATCAGCACCACCGCTCAAACACCCTGCTGCACCCTCCAGGGAACTCTGCAAGACGCCACCACCTCCACCCCACTCACCGGTGCCACAGTATTCGTAGTAAACACCACGCGCGGCACCACCACCGATACCAACGGACATTATACCCTAGCGCTTGAGCGCGGCACCTATACGGTGATATATTCCTTCATCGGCTACTACAGCGATACCGTAACGCTTACCCTACAGCAGCCAGTAACACACGCCATAAAGCTGCGCCCCGTGCTGACCACGATACAGGAAGTAACCGTATCCGACGAACGCACTGCCGCCGAACGGCTCAACCAGACCGAGACAGGCCTCATCACCATACATCGCGAAGACATGGAGCACCTGCCCTACCTGCTGGGTGAGGCCGATCCTATACGACTTATACAACTGATGCCCGGCATCCAGTCTGCAGGCGAAGGAAGCACAGGCTTCTATGTCCGTGGCGGCGCGCTGGATCAGAACCTGATGATGCTGGACCACTCCACTGTGTATAACCCCAGCCACATGTTCGGCTTCTTCTCGATCTTCAATGGCAGCACACTGGACAACATCGATCTTTATAAAAGTGGTATACCCGCTTACTACGGTGGCAGGCTGTCGTCGGTAACCCGGGTAACCACGCGCAAGGGCAGTGCAGAAAAGCTGAAGGGTGAAGGCGCCGTCGGATTGATCGCCGCCAACGTACTGGTTGAGGGCCCGATAAAAAAGAACAAGGGCTCGTTTATGGTGGCCGCACGCCGTACCTATGTAGACCTCTTCGCCAAAGGTCTGCGCGAGCTTTCCATACTCAGGCAAAACATCAACTACTATTTCTACGACCTGAACGTAAACGCCGACTACTCGCTTTCACCACACGATCAGCTTAGCCTTCGCGGATACCTTGGCAAGGACCACTTTACCTACAACACCAGCAGCTTCAGCAACCGCATCGAATGGACGAACACAGCCGGCTCGCTCAGTTGGAAACACACGTGGGACAATGGTCTGTTCTCCGAGCTGGCCATCAATACATCTCTTTACGACATGAGTCTCGGCGCGGCCATCAGCTCCTACAACTTCTCCATCGCTTCCGACATCAAAGACCACGGCCTCACCTACCAGTTCAACCTCAAACGCGGAGCGCACGACCTCACATGGGGCGCTACCTATACACTCCACTCGGTAAGGCCAAACAATATAGCAGCGAACAGTTCCGAAGTCGAGCTGACGTTTACACCAAGCACCACGCTACACGGCGAAGAGGGTGCGCTGTACTTCAACGACAAGATCCAGATCGGCAGCCGCACAGAAGTAAGCGCCGGCATCCGCTACAGCGGCTACCGGCACACAGGATCTTTTACACGCTATATCGAAGACGAAAACTTCCAGGTGCTGGACACAGTACAATACAGCAAAGGCAAAACGATAAAAGCATACGCAAACCCCGAGCCCCGCGTAGCCATACGCTATAGCCTCACATCGAACTCAGCGCTAAAAGCTTCGTTCGACCGTACCTACCAGTATATGCACATGGCGCCACTGTCGTCAGTATCGCTGCCGCTGGATATCTGGGTGCCCAGCTCGGCGGTAATCAGGCCACAATCCGCCAATCAATACTCGGCGGGCTATTATCGTAACTTCGACGAGCCGGCACTGGAGACATCGGTAGTGGGTTACTACAAAAGTATGGACCGGCAGATCGAATATCGCGAAGGCGTGATCATCGGCTACAGCAAAGGCTATAACTTCGACGACAACTTTGTATTCGGCAAAGGCACCTCGTACGGAATTGAGCTGCTGCTAAAAAAAACAAAAGGCCGCCTCAACGGCCAGGTAGCATACACACTATCAAAAACCACACGCACGTTTCCGGACCTTAACGACGGCAAGCCCTTTACCGCCAAGTACGACCGTCGCCACGACCTGTCGGTATTCGGCAATTTCACCTACAACAAACGCTGGACATTTTCCGGAGTATTCGTATTCGCTACCGGCAACGCCCTTAACCTGCCCGTGGCCCGCTATATAATACAGGGTAACGTGGTGAACGAATACGGCGAGCGCAATGCCTTCCGCATGCCCCCTTACCACCGGCTGGACCTGGCGGCTACCTATGTGGCCCGCAAAACCGAACGCTACGAAACAAGCTGGGTGTTCTCGATATATAATGTATACAGCCGCAGAAACCCCTATTACATATATTTCCAAACAGAAGGCGATCTGAACAAGTACGAGCTGAAGACCAGCATCAAGCAGGTTTCGCTCTTCCCCATATTGCCGGCTGTAACCTATCGTATAAAATTCTGACGCTATGAAAAGATTCTTATACATAGCCTTAGCCCTGCTCGCCGCCTGCTCACCAGAGCCGGACCTGGACGTTGTACCTTACGAGCAGAAGCTGGTAGTAGACGGCTCCATCGAAAGCAACGGCTATGCCCGCGTGTTCCTGAGCTACAGCTCATCCTACTTCGACGAGATCGATTCTACGAACATTCTCAAGCTCATCGTAGGCAATGCCAAAGTAACCGTGAGCGACGGCACAACCTCGGAAGTCCTCACGCTTCGCCGCGACAACAATTACTTTCCTCCCTATATCTACGAGAGCACGGAGATCATCGGCGAGGTCGGCAAAACCTATAAGCTTACCATAGACTATAAAGGCGAACGCTATACGGCTTCCACCACCATACCGCCACCCGTAAGCTTCGACCGCCTCTGGTTCGAAGACATAGCCGGCCGCGATTCCCTGGGCTTTCTCTATGGCTCCATCGCAGACGATCCGAACGTAGCAAACTACTACCGCATCTTCACCCAACGCATCGGCCAGGATACAAAGCTCATACCCGTATATCTTTCAGCCGTAAGCGACCAGTACTTCAACGGCAAAACGTTTACCTTCTCGATCCTCCGCGGCCCCGAAAGCTTCACCGACGTGGTAGACGACCTGTACTTCAAAAAGGGAGACTCCGTACGCGTAAAACTCTGCACCATGGACCAGCCTCACTACGACTTCTGGCGCACCCTCGAACGCGAGCTCTATGTAGTAGGAAACCCCTTCGCATCATCCGGCAACGACATCACCTCCAACATCGACGGCAAAAAAGCCCTGGGCGTCTGGGGTGGCTACGGCGCAAGATCCTTCATCGTCGTGTACCGCTAATTACATCAAATCCAACTTTTCCGACCGATCGGTTTGTTTTATCAGACCGATCGGTCTATATTTGCTTCAGCAAAGCAAACAGCCATGACCAAGTCAGAAAAAACCCGCCAGTTTATAATTGAGCAATCAGCGGCATTATTTAATAAAAAGGGTCTCGCAGGGACATCGATGAGTGATGTGATGGAAGTTACAAAAATGGCGAAAGGCGGTCTCTACGGTCATTTCGAAAGCAAGGATGAGCTCTGTCATGCCGTCGTGGATTACAATCTCGGAAAGATCGCCGAAACAGTAGCCAACGCTGTAAACAAAGCATCTTCCGCAAAAGATAAACTGTTTGCCTTTCTCGAAGTATTCAACTCTCCAACACAATATCCAGTCGAAGGCGGCTGTCCTATACTCAACTTTGGTACTGAAGCAGACGACACCAGCCCTGTAGTACGCGAGAAAGTAAAAAGTATCATCCTCCAGGCACAAACAACAGCGGCCAATATTATCAGGAAAGGTATTGTCGACGGGGAGTTCAAGGCGACTTTTAAAGCAAAAGAATTCGCTATCATGATGTTCTCGATCCTAGAAGGAGGCGTCCTTATCGGGCGTGTACTGGGAACTAACAGCCAGATGAAAATGATGATCAACATGCTGAAAAAAGAAATTGAACACCAACTCGAATAGTTTTTTTTGAACCTTAAAAGACCGATCGGTCTTTTAAGTAAACATAACCAAAACCCAAAACACATGGAAAATCTACCAGGGTATGTCGCAGTCACGTTCGGCATAGTATTAATACTGGCCATCGGAATATTTGCCAGGGCAACACATTATTCCAAACCATTCCTTGCGCTGCTGTTGATATTGATCGTGGTACAATCGGCGTTGGGATTATCCGGATTCTACAGTGACGTAAACACAATGACCACCCGGTTCCCGCTACTCGTTGCGCCTATGTTTATCATCTGTGCCTCGCTGTTCTTCCACCCGAAGGGCAGGATCTTTATTGACTCAATCGATATCAAAGTCCTGGTACTATTACATACTGTCAGGATCGTAGTGGAGTTCGTCCTGTTCTGGTTATATACCCACAAAGGCATTCCACAAGCCATGACTTTCGAGGGCCGCAATTTCGACATCCTGTCAGGCCTCTCAGCGCCGTTGATCTATTACTTCGGATTTATCAGAAAACAATTGAGCAAACCTGTACTGATTACGTGGAACGTAATCTGTGTACTCCTGTTACTCAGCGTAGTATCCAGCGCCATTCTATCATTACCCGCCAGATTTGAAAAGTTCGGTTTCGAACAACCCAACACAGCCGTAGGCTACTTCCCCTTTCTACTACTACCCGCCATACTGGTACCACTGGTCCTCTTCGCGCATGCCGCCACCGTCAGACAACTGATCGGGCACAAGTCCTGATCCTATCCTCATATCCAATAATCCCGTCAAAAAAAAGAGGCTGCCCTTGTGGGACAGCCTCCGTAGTAGTAGAGCGAAATATTTCAATTATTGAATGCTATCAACAAACTTCTCGAGTTGGGTCTGCAGGTCAGCGAAACCAACTGAAGTATACGTTTCAAGATCAGCCTTCGAACCGTCCGCGAATACCATGCGAACTTCCAAAGCGTCCTTCTCAACCATAGTCCATTGGCAAATCTTTTCGCCAGGCGAAATAACACCGTCATGATTGCCGTCGCCTGACGTACATACCAGGTCTTCAGAGCTTTCTTTACCAACATAGAACTCACCATCAGCGATCTTCTTCTTGGAGTCAGCGTAGAATACGGTCAGCTTGTAGTTTGCATTATACGCATCCGCTACCTGTTGTTCGGTCTTGGCTGCTTTTACAGCAGTGCGAAGAGCATCAGCATCGAGCTCACCAGAGAACTTCACATTCAGGATCTGGAAGTATGCGCTTGCGTTAGCGACAACGTCGTCGGTGTCATCAGCAACATCACCTACGGTGAATGAACCTTTACCACGTGCGCCAACCGCGAACAATACTGTGCTGCCTTCAGTAAGCGAGTAGTCAAGTTTAGCTTCAGTCGTAGTGTTCGTCAGCGCATACGCGAATGTGAACGTATCGATCTTGAGCGATGTAGTGAGGTTGGTAGGGTTACCCTTAGAATCGTAAGTTACCGAGAAGCTGTATTCCATTTTCTTCGTACCGTCAACAGTAAGATCAGCTTTCAGGTTAGTAGGATACTCGTTTGTATACGTCTGACCGTCGATAGTGTTGGTCACTTGTGCGCTCTTGAAGTCGTAGAGAGCATATTCAGCGTTGTTAGCAGTGCCGGTCTTGGTAGAAGGGAACTTGAAGATGATCTTGTCACCGCCTTGAGCGAACGTCCAGGCATTATTGCCTGCGCTGTACGTAAATGTACCCTTGAGGGCGTCGTAGATCTCAGAAGCACTTACTTCATCATCTGCATTGATACGCATGCCGTCTATTACTTTACCGGGAGTGGCGTTGCCTTTGCCGAACTCAGCAAGAGTTTGCAGCAGGCTTACACCTGAATTGCTGGCCACACGGCCACCGATGCTTTCAGGAAGTGTTGCGCCGTCAACGTGCTCGCTGAATGCTATAGAGGTTTGAATACCGCTGCTGCTCTTCAAAGTAGTGAGCTTGTTCACCAGGTCAATACCGTTGTCCTGAAGCTCGGACTTGTTTTGTTCTACAGTCTTATCACTGAACTCAGTGGGGAATTCGGGTTCAATGTTGGTAGTGCTGTTCTTATCATCATCATCACCGCAAGCCGCCAGGATGGCTCCTGAGAGGATCAACACACTAAACTTTCGTAAGGTCTTGTTCATAAGGAAGTTTAAATTTTTGTACAATAATAGAGCATTTAAAAGGTCGCACGGATAACCCCATCAAAAGGAGTAGGCAACGGGATGTAATACGTGTTGACCGCTTATTAGGATGCACCATTATTAAAAAAACATTAGAGGCCCCACCGACGCAAACGTGCCTGCCCTATCCGCGAAAATTCGTTTTATACAGTGATTAACCGTAGAATTCTGGATTCAACGCCCATACCTTACATGCGTTTGAATTGATTTTATCGGCAAACGTGCGGTTTCACCGCAAATATTCGCAACCCCATCGCTATTTTCGAGGGGTGATGTCAGTGAAATATTTCACTATTTCGATATATTCGATTTTAAAATATTTAGTCCGTTGTGAAAAAAATAATCCTGTTAGCGGGTATTGTCCACGCTTTCTCGGCCCTTTATGCCCAAAATTCTCTTCCCTTCAGCGGTGCCCGCGCCAACGGCCTGGCCAACAGCACAGCATGCCTTACCGACGAATGGGCCTTGTTTAACAATCCCGCAGGCCTTGCAAAGACGCGCGACCTGACCGCCGCATTTACCCAAACCTTACACCCGCGTTTAAACGCATTTAACGCTACCGCCGTGGCGGCAACAATACCACTGAAAACCGGAACAGCAGCAGCGGGCTTCTATCACACCGGCGATGACCTATACAGCGAGCAGATAGCCGCCGCCGGCTACGCCAACACCTTCGGCCTCGCCTCACTGGGAGCATCGCTGCACGTCATACAGTATCGCGCTGAAGGCTTCGGGCAGACACACAAGGTAACGCTCAGCCTGGGCGGCATTACACAACTTACCCCGAAGCTCGCGGTAGGCGCACACATCCTCAATGTCAATCAACCCAAGCTGGCCGACAACGGCGAGCGCATCCCCACAGTCATGACTGCCGGCCTCGCCTATATCTTCTCCGACGATGTATGGGCAACCACGGAAATACAAAAAGACCTGGACTACCATACTACCTGGAGAGGAGCTGTCGAGTATAAGGCCCATCAGAAAGTGTCTTTCCGCACAGGCTTCAGCCTCAATCCCGGCGCAGCGTATTTAGGGATCGGCCTGAAACCCGGCAAGCTGGGGATAGACTACGCCGTCAGCTATATCCCCGAAACCGGCACACGGCACCAGGCTTCTGTGCGCTATAGTTTTAAAACCGCCAGCAAATGAGGATCGGCTTGTTGACAGTCTTACTGTTTCTGGCGATTCCCGCAGCAGCCCAGCAATATACACGCGAGCCGGACCTCGAGCGTATTGCCGATGCGTTGTACGGCAACCGTGATGATGATCTGGACTACAGCGCGCCGTACGAGAACCTGGCCTCACTGCTCGCATCGCCACTGGATATAAACCAGGCTACCGCGGAAGAGCTTCAACAGTTGAGGATCCTGTCGGACACACAGATCCATGGCATCATAAGCTACAGGGTCGCAAACGGCAACCTGCTTTCTATATACGAGCTGCAGGCCATACCCGGCCTTGATGCCACGGTGTGTACGCAACTGGCGCCCTTTATAACCGTACCAGAATCTACCATACTGACTTCCACGACGGGCAAACCGATACATAAAAATTCAGAAGGCTATATATTGCTCCGTTACGAGCAGACAGTCGAGCAGCAGGCTGGCTTTGCCGCGAACGAGCCTGAAAGTAAATTCCTCGGTGCCCGGAGCAGGCGGTATCTCAGGGCACGCGTGCAAAACAACAACGGCATACGCATCGGCCTGACCGCTGAGAACGACCCCGGCGAAGCCATGACATGGAAACCCGGCAACGCCCGGTACGGGTTCGATTATCTCTCAGGCTACGTACAACTATCACGACAGGGCCGAATAAACAATCTTATCATAGGCGATTACCAGGCACAGTTCGGACAGGGCCTGGTATGTGGCGGACTGCTGGGTATGGGCAAAGGCAGTGAGGCAGTAGCAACCGTACGCCAGCCTGGCGTAGGATTCACGCCCTGGTCTTCTACCTACGAAGCCGGCAACCGCCGGGGCATGGCAACGACAGTTTCTATAACCAGGAACATCGCGCTAAGCGCCTTTGCCTCGCGTACATTACGTGATGCCACCGTACAGCAAGACTCGCTGGAAGACACAATAACCGCACTACAGACCACCGGCCTGCACCGTAACACACGCGAGCTGGCCACGCGCAAACAAACAACCGAACAGAACTACGGCGCCGTATTACACTACAAAACCACCAACCTCGATGCGGGTATACTCCTGGATCACCTCAGGCTCTCGAACGCCATACAGCCGCGCCCTACCGTATACAATCAATTCGCTTTCCGCGGCAATGAAATCACGAACACAAGCCTATATATAAACTACTCGGTCAACAACGTAGCGCTCTTTGCAGAAACAGCCCATACCATTAAACACGGCTGGGCTGGTGTAGCAGGAGTTGTAATAAGCCTCACGCCGCAGTTGGACATGGCGGTGCTATACCGGCGCTTTGCCGCGAACTTCCACGCACCTCACGGCAGCGCCTTTGCCGAAGCGTCCACATCGCAGAACGAGACAGGAACCTATTGGGGTTGGAAATATACGGCCAGTAAAAAGCTCAACACCGGCGGTTATGTAGACCTCTTCCGTTCGCCATGGCTTCGGTATCGGGTATATGCCCCATCGGGCGGCTACGAATGGATGCTGCGGATAAACTACCAGCCTTCGAAGACCGTAACGGGCTGGCTGCAGGCACGCGAGGAGCAGAAGACCCGGAACACAAGCACAACGACAACACTCTATACGATTACACCAACACGCAAGCGCCAATATAAGGCAGGCCTGGAATACGGGCCCGATGTGCTGAAGCTGAGAAGTCAGGTATTGTTCTGCACGTTTCGTACCGAAGGCCACACCGCGCTCGGCTCGGCCATTCTGCAAGACATACGCGTGCGCATAGGCCGCCTGAAATGTACAGCCCGCTACGCCCTGTTCGATACAGACACGTACGACACGCGCCTGTATGCCTACGAAAACGATGTATGGCTTGCCTACACGCTGCCGGCTTATTCCGGTAAGGGTGTACGCAAATATATCATGCTGGAATATGCGCTGAGCCGGCGGCTCACAGCCTGGGTGCGCTATGCCCGCACGCGCTATACAGACCGCGACGAAATAAGCACCGGCCTGGACCGAATTGCTGGAAATGTGCGAAACGATATTAAATTTGAGCTTCGGGCCTCGTTCTGAAAACCGGCGGCCACCCTTAAAACCATGCATGCTGTAAAACAAATCACCCCCGAAGTACTATTGATCATGTGCATCGGAGGAATCGCTTTTATCCTGATCATGAAGGCTATATTTCGTAAACCGAGGTAATATTTATGCCATTATTGGGTCGCGACGGTCGTTTTGGGCCGACCAACCACCCTTTTAATCGTCAGGATGATTTTTTAAATTCATGGCGCTATCGTTACTTATCACCCTCAAATAATGAACATTCCTATGAAAATCAACGTAACAGCTTTTATCATCCTGCTGGCAGCTTCGTCCACATTCGCACAGACCACCAAGAAGGTGCTTGAGCTCCCTGATTTTAAAGGCATCTATGTAAACTCGAACTATACCATATACCTCAAGCAAACCAATAAGCAGGAAGTAACCGTTGAGGCCCTCACAGAGATCTTCTCCGCAAGCGACATCAAAGTAGAGAACGGCGTGCTGATGGTAAATGTAGACCGCAAACCCGACAGCCCTAACAAAAGCCTCTGGGCCAAAATAGACGACATCAAGCTGAACCCTACCATGAAACTGTATGTAAGCGTTAAGAACATTACAGACTTACAGATAAACGGCGGTGGCAAGATCATCTCTGAGAACTCACTCGCCGCAGATTATATCACCGTCGGCGTATCCGGCAACGGCAGCATGGACCTCGACCTGAAAGGCAACACCATAAAAGCTGAAGTAAGCGGCTCCGGCACACTCGGCATCAAGGGTTATGCAACCTCTATCGACGCTACCGTCAGCGGCCCCGGCACACTGAGCGCGTTCAACTGTCCGCTGGAAACAGCCAAGGTTAAAGTAAGCGGCTCCGGCATCGCTCAGCTGAATGTAACGAACAATATAGACGCCGTGGTAATGGGCACAGGCCAGATAAAACATAAAGGCAACACCAAGACCGCCACCAAAAAGATATACGGTTCAGGTATAGTAGACCGCGCCTACTAACAGTAATCCGTTTCACACTAAGCCATAAACAATATCAAAACAAAACGCCCGTCCCGAGCAATCGGAATGGGCGTTTTGTTTATAACGGCATAAAATCAAAATCTGTGGGATTTAAATCCCCATCCAAAAGTCCAAAAACAGCACTATCACAAAAAAATACCCGAAATCCGGTTTACGCTGCTAAAAAATAGCGTATTTAGTCTCCGGAATCTCCCCCTTTTTGACGCATCAATTATGAACACCGAGTTTGTTGGGTTAATCCTGATTATCATCACCGTTATTGTATCCTACAAAGGTTTCAACGACAAGACCTTTTTCAATGCATACGCCTTCAACGTCGGCAGTATACTGGAGCGTAAAGATTATAAACGCCTCATCTCCTCCGGCTTCCTGCACGGCAGCTGGATGCACCTGGCGTTTAACATGATCTCGCTATACTCCTTTTCGAGCCTGGCTTATGGTGTCGGAACCGTACGGTTTCTCATCATATACTTTGCCAGCCTTCTCGGAGGCAATCTGTTGTCACTCTTCATGCATCGGCACAATAGAAACTATACTGCCATTGGCGCATCGGGAGCGGTGTGCGGAATAATCTTCGCAGCAATCGCTTACGACTCCCACCTGTCGCTGACCATGATGTTTATACCCGTCGCTATTCCAGGTTGGGTGTATGCGCTAATGTTCATCGGCATCACCATCTTCGGCATACGCTCTCAATCAGGCAACATCGGTCATGAGGCTCACCTCGGCGGCGCACTTGTAGGGCAGCTCATTCTTATTGCCTTTTACCCCGAGGCGCTCATGTATAATACATTACCGATCGTGCTTACCATGGCGCCTTCCATTATCTTTTTATTCCTGGTAGCACGCCGGCCGGCTTTTCTCGTTACCGGAAGCTTTACGAACACACGCCTGGGCGAAACGGATGACGATCGCTACAATGCCGACCGCAAACAACGCCAGGCTGAAGTAGACAAGCTCCTCGAAAAGATACATTCTTCCGGTTTCGATAGCCTCACGCCGCAAGAACGCGACCGGCTGGATAAACTTACGCGGTAATCCCTGCGTATATGTCCGAAATCATCCACACCCGCCACCTCTTTCCCATACTCGATCGCAAGCTCATTGCCTTACTGCGCACACTATCCGACGACGACTGGAACGCTCCCACCCGCGCAAAACTATGGTGCGTAAAAGACATCGCCGCCCACCTTCTCGATGGCAACATCCGGACCCTTTCCATGTCACGCGATGGATACTTCGGAGAGACTCCAACGAATATACATTCCTACACTGACCTCGTAGGCTTTCTCAACAAACTTAACGCCGACTGGGTAACAGCCTCCCGCCGCATCGGCCCCCGTGTACTCACCGACCTGCTCGAGATCACCGGCTATCAATACAGCAGGCACATGGCAGAACTCGACTTACACGCACCTGCAATATTCTCCGTAGCCTGGGCCGGCCACGAAACCTCGCCCAACTGGTTCCACATAGCCCGTGAGTATACCGAGAAGTGGCATCACCAACAACAGATCCGCGAAGCCGTAGGCAAACCCGGCATCGAATCCCGCGAGCTGTATTACCCTGTGCTTGATACATTCCTGCAAGCCCTGCCCCATCACTATCGACATACAGATGCTACACAAGACACAACCGTAAGCGTCATCATAACCGGCGAAGCCGGCGGCACCTGGACCATTCGGCGGGAACATCAACAATGGACCTTCACGCCCACTCCCGCAACCGCCGACGCCACGATCATTCTACCCGACACCGAAGCCTGGAAACTCTTCACTAAAGGCCTAGCTCCCCACGAAGCTGAAAAACACCTCACGCTAACCGGCAGCTCACAACTAACCCATCCCCTACTTACACTAGTAGCCGTAATGGCATAGAATAGACGCCTGGCATAAAGGTACTGGTCTAAAAATCAGTCCTTAATTATTATTGATTCGACGCAACTTCACACCCATCACAGCCGCAATTTTATCCCCACCCTATTCAACACCGGCACAACCGCCATCACCGCCACAGCAAACACAACAGACCACACAATACCATACGCCCCCTGGTGAAACAACGCCGGCCACGCTAAGTGGCAAAGCCCCAGTAGAGCATAAATGATGAAGGGCACAATATATGTAAGCAACGGATTGGCTGCCGCCGGCATAAGAAACCCGAGCCAGCCCTTTACCTTCCGCCGGTCTACCAGCTCATACAGCACCATAAACAAAATGCAGCAAAACGCCGAGCTATACATACACCACGTAGGCGTAGCCCTGATCTTCGATATCTCATACACCGGCCGCAAAGCAAAGCCGGCAACAAACAGCACTAAAGTAAAAACAGCCGCTTCCATAAACCGCCGCCGCTCGCTCTTAACCGTACCACGGTCAAAAAACAGCAGCGCCAGAATAATACCGTTCAGCACAATAGAAGTATGCGCCGCATGACCACCCAGCGCGGTAATCCAATGCCACGCAGGCAACGTCGCCACGGCGGGAGTCTTACCAAGAATATAAATTACCGTACACAGTATACTCATCGCAACCATTCCCGCAAGACGCCCCTGCCACAGTTGATAGAGAGTCACCGAAGCGAAATACGCCCACCCTATAAGCCCTAATATACCCCACCACTGCGGCGTAAGATACCCTGTACCATCTTCCCCGCCGCGATAGAGCGATGCCAGCACAATAAGCCCCGCAACACCGATACCCCTTAATATATACCCGGCAATGGCCTGTTTGAAACGATAAGTATTCCACACCAGGATAACGGCCACATAAAACAGCAGCTCCCACAGATAGATGGACATACCCATGGCTGCCTCGTTATAGCCACCCTCCGCGTTAACCATAAACACACCAAGTACGATCAGGCCCAGCGTCCGAAAGAGAATGTGTCCTTGCAGCGCGAGCAAATTATCACCCTTGGCAATCCGGTTATTGAGTGCAAACGGCACAGACATACCGACGATAAAAAGGAACGCCGGGAACACCGCATCGACAAACGTCATGGCGTCAGCAGAGGCTGGCATATGCTTCATCCAGGCCGGTACGCCCTGTACACCGGCCAGCTCGTTAACAAAGATCATAACCCCTATCGTAATGCCGCGCAGGGCGTCGATGGAGAGAATGCGTTCGGTGGTAAGTTGGTTCTTCATGTAGTCTGCAGATCAACGTTTATAAGATGGCAGCGGGGCACCGTTGTCGATGGTAATACTCTTACCACCACGGCCCGAAGTCGAGAATGCGCGAATGGTTATGGTGCCCGTATTCGTAATACGCGGCGGACACACTTTGCTTTTTACAGTAGGCTCGGTGCCGTCGGTAGTATAGCGAAGTACAAAGCCGGGTAACTGTTGATTGACTACAACAGCACCGTTCTCAATCGCCGCGCCTGGTGTAGGTATGCGGTAGGCAAAGCCGTTATGATAATGATCCAGGCGGGGCAGCTCGCGTTTACCAAGACGGTTGGCAAAAGAAGACCATGCTTCGTTATATAATGCAGTGGCTTTCTTTTCATCGTTCTCGGTAGCCCAACCGGGGTCTGGCGACCATGCCCGTTCGGCAAGACCGAGCAGCTTGGGGAAGATCATATACTCCATGCGCTCCGGACTGGTAATCGTTTCAGACCACAACAGCCCTTGCAGACCCACAATATTCTGCTTGCCATACTCCGTAAGACGTTCCTTACCGATAAAGATGGAGCGATCTATAGGCTGCCCGAACTTATCCTCGCGCGCATTCTTGAAGTAGTCATAAGGAATAAAATAGAACGGCTTGTCCACATCCACAAAAGCGCCCCAGTAATACCCGGGCTCGTCGAAAGCCTTATAATATGCCATATCGAAATACAGGTGGCTCACACAAGACAGCACCACCTTATAACCGGCATTGGCCAGGCGATAGGCAAGATCTTCAGCGCCCCAGCCCAACGCATTGTTCCACACATCCACCTGCAACTTCTGGCCCACAAAATCAGGATTTGCTATATAATGTTTCTTGCCATCCAGCGTGGTCTTGCGCATGGCGATCTCCTCCCATCCATAGAGCGTAAGCCCCCGCTTCTGAAGCATCGTATTGATGCGCCCATAGAAGTAATACCAGAGGTCGTCCACGTTATCCAGCGTCGCATCCTGTTGTAACAATGCCTGGCAGGCGGGGGATTTCTCCCATACACCCGGAGGCACCTCGTCACCACCGAAGTGAATCGTATTCAGCGGCGCGTCAGCAGCTTTATAGATGCTTATCACCTCGTCGGTAACACGCTCCAGGAAGTTATAAGCAGAGGGCAGTGCTACATTGATGATGTTGTCGTTCCAGCCTTGTACCGAACGATACACCGAGCGGTCGGTCGTATCGCGCAGCAGGTACTCGCGGGCCTCTTTAGGCTTCCCGGCTTTCATCAGCCGTTTATAGCGCGCATCCATGGACTTGATCGCTGCCCGTGCATGCCCCGGCGTCTCTAACTCAGGAATCACCAGTATATGGCGCTCCGTAGCATACTGCAGTATCTCTATATAATCCTCACGAGTATAATAACCTGAGCCTTTCGAATGACTCGCATCCGGCCCGGAGCCAAATGAGGGCTGAAGAAAATTCGCATTGTCTGTGGTATGACCACGGCGCGCCCCTACAGCCGTAAGTTCCGGCAACGACGGGATCTCCAATCGCCAGCCTTCATCATCCGTGATATGAAAATGCAGCACGTTCAGCTTATACAGCGCCATAACGTCCAGCAGCTTCAGAATCTGCTCCTTCGCCTGAAAGTTGCGGCACACGTCCATAAAGAACGCACGGTGTCCGAAGCGCGGAGCATCATCCACTGCCACACCAGGCACGCTTATACTCCCCTTTGCTCCCGCCCAGGCCGCAGCAGGCAATAATGTCTTCAAGGATTGGATACCATAAAATATCCCCTCCGCAGTACCTGCCTCAATCCGAACCTGGTCAGAAGTAACACGCAGTGTATAAGCCCCGGGAACTTCCGGTGCGGCAGAAGCCAGAACAATACTGGGTTTGCCGGGTGTTTCCCGGTCTGTTACACGTGGTGCCTTGCCCAGCAAAGTCTGAAGCTCATGTGCCAGGTATTGCGCTTCATTATTGAATCCCTTACTGGTAACGATTTCCGTATTGGCCGTCAGCAAAAAGCGATCGGCAGTTTCCTGGTACTGGCGGGGTGTAGGAAAAATCTTGACAAGAGAAGCATCGTCCAGCACACGTGTCGGGGCGTTCTGTTTATACAACACCTCCGGAGTAATAAGACCAACCTTGTCGCCGGCAAAGCGCTGATACTGCTTAGGCTGAGTAGAGGGAAGAATCGTATAATTAGTAATGGAGACGCCGGTAGCCAGGTCATCATCCCAAACAATATAAAGACCCGCCGGAGCATCAGTTATGTTCACAACCCAATCCGATGCAACAAACTCCACGCGCAACGAAGCCCCGGGAGCAATCCCTTTAAAACCCGCTTGCGGAAATAAGCGATACAGGTCGCCATTGACAGAAGCTATCCCTACACCACTAGCCTCCGGAGTCGAAAGAATACGCCGCACAAAATTAAAATACAGGTTCCAGCCCGCAGCCGGCAACCCAACGGTACCCGTATTTGTAAACGTAAGCGCCGAAAGAAATTGTGATTTACCGGAATGGCTGTTCTCCACAACCTCCCATTGCACCTGCAACTTGCGAACATCGAAGGGATTTGTGGCAGCATGTGTCTCGACAGCAAAGACACTCAACACAAACACGAGTAGTATAGATACTTTCATTGGGGGCATTTGAATTAAGGGAATGAATATAGGACTCAGCTATCCATAAAAACCATAACACATAAAATAAATTTGATACACACGCGCACACCAACCGTACACGCAACACACATAAGCTATCGGTCGTCTATGTCCCGACATTGCCATATATATTGATCGCGGAAACACCGCGCGGTCCCCTCTTCAACGGCCAGATCGAGTATGACCAGTGTACATATCCTAATGAGAAGATGATAATCTGGTCATTTCAAACAAGGCTGAGACAATGCAGTGGCAAGCCAGATATAAGGCAGTTATACGCCTGATCAAACAAATATTTACGCTTCCCATCCATGACCTCGGCGGTCATTAAAATGTAAGAACCAAGTAAGCATCCCGCGAAATAATTAAAATTACAGGTTTTGCCTGCTTACGACCGGAAACGTTTGTCGGATTTAAACGCAGTTCAAAGTCAAATCTTGTCGATTTAACCAAATATTCATCAGAATTTAACAAAAACGCCCCCGAAACAACTGAATCTCTGGGAATTAGTTATTTAATCAAAAAATCTACTTATCTTTAAATCGTTAATTGATTACTTTCGCCCGAGTCTACCAATGCCCATTGCGAAGTCCTTGGAAAAAGTAAGTCAGTTAGCGTATAACTATTTCTCATTTTATTTTTAGTAGTACAAATGAACATTTACGTTGCCAACATCCCTTTTAAGGCATCCGAACAGGAATTGAGGGGATTATTCGAAGAGTATGGCGAAGTTTCTTCTGCCAAGATCATCATGGACAAAGTAACACAGCGTAGTCGTGGTTTCGGTTTTATCGAAATGGCTGATGACGCTGCTGCCCGTCAGGCTATCACTAGCCTTAACGGTTTCAACTTCCTGGGCAAAACCCTCGTAGTAAACGAAGCAAGACCTAAGACAGATGCTCCCCGTACTGGCGGTGGCTTTAACCGCGGCGGTGGCGGCGGCTTCAACCGCAGAAACAACGATTATTAATATCTATTATATATTATAAATATTAATTATCCCTCACTAAACAGTCCCGATCCCTCGGGACTGTTTTTTTTTAAATAATTCCCTCCGCTTTGTGTGTGCGCTGGCCTACTAAGCCCTCCTTTATGAAGGCCAGCGCCGAGTACTTGGGGCCAGGGAGGTAACCCCCCCGTCCCCAGACAAATCCCCCCAATAAGGCGAACACTGCCTCATTAGCTATTCTCCCTATTTTTTCGTAAACTGAGTAACAATCAAACGCTTACAGCATGAATGTTATCACCGATGTAGAAAGGTGGGGTAATAATCATCGCCCCGGCTTTCTCGATCTGTTTCGCATCGTTTTGGGTGTATTCCTAACGTATAAAGGCCTTTACTTTATCACGCACATGCCCGAACTCGAAATGACAACGGCAGGTATAAATATGTACTTTGCCGGTGCTACGCTTGCGCACTATGTGGTGTTTGCACATATCCTCGGAGGTCCGCTTATTGCTTTCGGCCTCTTTACACGCATCATCTGCTGTATACAACTCCCCATTCTTATCGGCGCCATCTTTATGGTGGATTACCCGGAAGGCTTCCTGTCCATAGGCCATCACCTGAACCTGTGGACCGCCCTCGTAGTGCTCGTGGGCCTCATCATCTTTATGGTATTCGGTGCCGGCCGCTACTCCCTCGATGCCAAACGACGTAAAGAAATGGAAGCTATGCATCACGCTCATCATTAAACTCAATACCTAAACCAAACCAGGGGCATCCCTTCCGAGTAACTCGGAACCGGGATGCCCTTTTTATTTTATATCTTGAGCCAGTAGACTTACGTGTATGTATATTATCGGCATAGATATCGGAACAGGCAGCACAAAGGCGGTAGCTGCCGACTATTCAGGAACCATTTTAAAGACTGCCCAGGCTGCCTATTCAACGCTTATAGACCAGCCCGGCCGAAGCGAGCAAAGACCCCTCGATGTATGGGATGCATTTATCACCTGCGTCCATGACGTTGTAGCCGCCGTAGGCAGACCGCCACAGGCACTGGCCTTCAGCAGCGCCATGCACAGCCTCATACCCGTGGACGCGCAGGGAACACCGCTGATGAACATGATAACCTGGGCCGACAACCGCGCCGCCGATATCGCCACCGAGCTGCGTAACTCTGCACACGGCAAATCGCTTTATGAACAGAATGGCACGCCTATACATGCCATGGCTCCCCTCAGCAAAATCATCTGGTTCCGGCAGGAGGCAAATGATCTATTCAGCCGCACACATAAATTAATATCGATCAAGGAATATATCTGGCACCGGCTGTTCAACAGCTTCGAGATAGATTACTCTATCGCATCGGCTACCGGTCTGTTCAATATCATCAGTCTTCAATGGAGCCCGCTGGCACTGGAGCTGGCGCAGATCAACGAAGATCATCTGTCAACGCCAGTCAATACCAGCCACATACGCCGCGGCATGAATACATCCGTTGCCCAACAACTGAATATCCCGGCAGATACGCCCGTCCTTATCGGTAGCAGCGACGGTTGTCTTGCCAATGTGGGCAGCTTTGCATATTCACCAGGCGTGGCATCGCTTACCATCGGCACCAGCGGCGCCATACGCGTAGCCAGCAGCCACCCGGTAACGAACTTCGACACCATGAATTTTAATTACCGCCTTGATGAAAAGACCTTCATCTGCGGTGGCCCCATAAATAACGGTGGTATAGCGCTCAAGTGGTATGCCGAGAGTTTCCTGGGCCGCACACTCGCCGGCAGCAAAGATTATGATGATCTGCTGGGCCCTATACAGAACATACCGGCCGGCGCCGAAGGCCTTCTCTTTCTGCCCTACCTGCTGGGAGAACGCGCACCCATCTGGAACAGCGAAGCCTGCGGTGTATTCTTCGGAATAACAGCCCGCCACCGCCAGCCGCACTTCACACGCGCCGTACTGGAAGGCGTCTCGATGGCGCTCTACCAGATCGCCGAAGCCATGGAACAAAGCGGGCTGGATGTGCAGCGCATACACGCGAGCGGCGGCTTTGTACGCTCGCCGGAGTGGCTGCAGATCATCGCCGATTGTTTCGATAAAGAGATACACCTGTTCAATGCTTCCGACGCTTCGGCCCTGGGCGCTGTCTATATGGGGTTGAAAGCGCTGGGCATTATTCCTGATTATACAGCCATCAAACACCAGGCAACCACGATCTACAAGCCTGACAACGGACGCACACAGATATACCGCCAGAACGCCTTTCCGCGTTACAAACAGCTCTACAAGGCCCTTGCGCTGGAGATGGCTGTACTTCATGAAAAAAGCAGTACCTTGTCTCCTCTGTCCAACACGCATTGATGCCCACGTATACCGCATACATCGGTCCTCCTGACAACGCACGGCGCCTGGCTCACAAGCTGCAACCCGCCGGCTACCAGCTTATTGCTTTTGATCCCGCAGAGCATCTTATAACCACCGTAACCGAAGGCCCGCTTACAGTAGTACCCATGCTACAGGACCTCGCCGAAAATGTACCCTCTAAACGCATCATATTGGTCGATCTGCCATCCTCACCAGTTATGGACGAAACGCTGGAAGAGCTCATGTTCCTCCTCGCGGTAGGCGATATCGTGATCCATATCCAACACGCTGTTCCTGACGACACTGTGCGCCGCGCACGGCACCTCGAAGGAATGCAGGTCCACCTGCTCGATTGTACACTGACTGAAAATACCGCCGCGAGCGTTGTAGTAGGCGGCAACCGCTTTGCTTTTAACGACAGCCTGCCGCTGCTCCAGGCCGTGGCACCCGATGCCACCTACAGCTATGGCGGCCGCACAGGCGCGGGTCATACAGCCGCACAAGGCCAGGCACAAAACCATACAGCCTGATCGATCGTACACACACCACGCACCCCTACAAAAAACAAACGTGCATGAGCGATAACAACGAACAACAGCTGCGCCACCTTACCCAAAAGGCAGAGGAGCTCAGCCGCCAGCAAACACAGCTCGCCACCGAGATCCGCCTGCTTCAGGAGCACATCCGGCATCTCGGCAGCATTATCGTACCCGCTGCCACAACAACGCCAACACCGGCACCCGTTACGCTACCGCCCATACAGACACCCACGCCACCGCGTCCGTTAGCTACGCCGCCGCCGATAGAGCAAAAAACGATCATCCCACCCGTTGCGCCGTCGCAATCCCGCAAGCCCAAACAGAAGACTCCCCTTGAAGAGTTTATCGGCACCAACCTGTTGAATAAGGTCGGAATCGCCGTGCTGGTGCTGGGTATCGCGATCGGTGCCAAATACGCCATTGAACATGACCTGATAAGCCCGCTGACACGAATCGTATTGGGTTATGTGGCAGGCATCGTGCTTATCGTGCTCGCTATACGCCTGAAAGCAAAATACGCATCGTTCAGCGCCGTACTGCTTAGCGGCGGCATGGCCGTAATGTACTTCATCACGTTTGCCGCTTATGACTTCTACGCGCTTATACCGCAGATCTTCGCGTTTATATTGATGGTATTGTTCACTGCCTTTACAGTATACGCCGCTATTCAATATGATGTGCGCGCTATTGCCGTTATCGGATTAGTGGGTGCTTATGCCGTGCCTTTCCTGCTGAGCGATGGCTCCGGGCGGGTAGCCGTCATGTTTACATATATGACGATCATCAACGCGGGTATACTCGTGCTCAGCTTCCGCAAAGCATGGAAGGTGCTCTACTATGTAGCGTTCGTCCTCACGTGGTTGATCTTTGCAATCTGGATAGTCGACCAGTTCCGGGTAACGGAACATCTATGGATCAGCCTGATATTCTCGTCCCTGTTCTTTATAACGTTTTACACGAGCTTCCTGGCGTATAAGTTCGTCGCCCGTGAGCAACTGAGCCGTATCGACGTTGTGGTACTGCTGATGAATGCTTTCCTTTACTACGGATGGGGCTACTTTGCCATAAGCGATCATCCCGACGGCGATGTATTCCTCGGCGTGTTTACCGTGTTCAACGCCGTACTGCACTTTATAGCCTGCGCGGTGATCTATAAAAAACAGGAAACATCCCGCGATACATTCTTCTTCGTCGCTGGCATGGTGCTGGTGTTCCTTACACTCGCAGTGCCCGTACAGCTCGATGGCCATTGGGTAACCCTGATCTGGGGCGCCGAAGCAGCGCTGCTGTTCTGGATAGGCCGTACAAAAGGCTTCCCCGTTTACGAAAAGCTTGCCGGTACACTCATCGTACTCACGTTCATAAGCCTGGTGCAGGATTGGGATTCTTTCTATAACGTCTATGATTACGATGGCACAGGTACAAGCATCACCTACTTCTTCAACATCCAGCTCCTCTCATCACTGCTGATCTGCGGCGCATGGGCATGGATCGTCATCCTTATCCGCAGGCACCCGCTCGAAGCAGACGCCAAAGGTCTGCAGGGCGCCGTGGTGAAATGGGTGTTGCCCGGGCTCGTGCTGCTCACGCTGTACATGGCGTTTCACCAGGAGATCGCCTCGTACTGGCAGCAACGCTATTACTACTCTCGGATTAAAGCCATCTCCGAAAGCGACCACTACAGCTATGACACCTACGACGAAACACTCATGGGCTTTCAGCGCTTGTGTCTCGTAATCTACGCGGCAGCATTCACCGTATTGCTGTGGCTGGCCGACCGCAAGTGGATAAAGAACGAATACCTGGCACACGCCATCTCGATCTTTGCCGCGCTGCAACTGTTCCTCTTCATAACCATGGGCGTATACGACAGCAGCAGCCTTATCACCAGCTATATAACCCAGGAAGACGGCGAGTATTACACCCGCGGCGCCATGTACGTCGCGATGCGATATATCACGATCCTTTCTATACTGCCGCTGTTGCTGATCTTATACCGTAACGTACGCGCATACAAGATGAACGATCTCTTCCCGCAGGCAGAACGCGTATACTTCCACATCGTCGTGCTCGTATTACTCAGTACCGAGCTGAATACACTGCTGGCACTGATGCAGATCGACAACAGCGACCGCCTCGCCATGTCCATCCTCTGGGGTGCATATGCACTGGGACTCATCGTGTTCGGCCTCATGCGCGCCCAGCGCACGATACGCGTAACCGGTATCTCGCTTTTCGGCATAACACTGGTCAAGCTGTTTATCTACGACATGGCCGCCATGAGCACCATCTCCAGAACGATCGTTATGGTAATCCTTGGCGCACTGCTCCTCCTGGCATCGTTCCTGTACAATAAATTCAAAGCATCCAAAACCGAAGACGACACAACGCATGCGGAATAACTATATACTGCTGACTGCCGCCCTCCTGCTTGCCGGCACCACAGCCTTTGCCCAGTCCAACAGCTTCGCGTACCGCCGCAAACTGACCGCCACCACAAAAGACGGCTGGCACACGCTGATCGTTCCTGTAGATGCACTTGGACACACCCAGCCCTCCTATAGCGACCTCCGTCTCTACACCTACAACGGGAGCGACACCACGGAAGTACCCTACCTGCTCAAGGTTCGCAACGACGTCACGACCACAAAAGAGCTCCAACTCAGCCAGCTCAACGAAAGCCGCAAAGGTGACGACCTGTACGTAACATTCGAGCTGCCCCCCAACGAATCTGTCAACTACCTCGATCTCACGTTCGATAAACCCGACTTCGAAGCCACCGCTGCACTGGAAGGCAGCAGCGACCAAAAGACCTGGTTCTCCATCCTCAGCGCACATCGCATCGTTTCAATTAAGAACGATCGTGTAGACTTCCAGGCCACAACACTGGACTTCGCCGAAACCAACTATCATTACCTTCGCCTGACGATCAAAAGTCAACCGAAGATATCCCTCGTCAAAGCATCGTTCCTCAAACGCGGGAACGTGCGGGGCGTATTCCATTCCATTCCCAACCGCCTGGCTACTGAACAACTCAAAACCGACAAACGCACCCAGGTAGACATTACCCTGGACCAGTACCAACCGATAACCAAACTATCACTCTCCATAGCCAACGACGGCGACTTCTACCGCCCCTTCACCCTCGAAGCTCTAAGCGACAGCGCCGAGTCCGAAAAAGGCTGGATATACTATTACAACAACATACACGAAGGCTTCCTCACCTCCGTACGCCCCAACGATTTCACCTTCTCCTCCATAAACACCCGCAAGCTGCGCCTCACCATTGACAACGCAGACAACCCTCCGCTTAAAGTACAGTTAGCCGCCGCGTACGGCGCACGTGTGGAGATGATAGCAAAGCTTAAACCCGGCACCGAATATTACCTGGTATATGGCAGCAAAGCCGCCGGCACTCCTCAATACGACCTTGTGCATTTTGAAAAACAGATCCCCGACCAGCGCGATTCTGTGCTGACAGAAGCAGAAGAGTTCATTGGCAAAGAGCACACCCACGGCTCCCCGCTTATCGAAAGCAAAGCGTGGCTTTGGGGCATTATGGTCCTGGTCATAGGTGTATTGGGTTATTTCACGCTGCGAATGATGAAGACTAAAGCATAAACAGCCGGAAGTAAGCGCGGGACCGAAGGAGAAACAGAATGAGCGCGATGAGAAAAAAACAGATCGTACTAACCACGCTTGAGTTCGATCACAGTAAGCTCCGGCAGTATCCCCACGCGACCAGGATAACCTATACAACCGAAGCCCCGGTTCACATAGATATATTGTCCATCCTCGTGATAAAGGTCCTCCCATTGCTTAAACATATACTGCGCGGGACTCCACCGCAGATCGCCTGCCTCCACGCCGAACTGGAAGCCGTGAGTATGCCCGGCGAAAGTAACTTCTATGGAGCGATATAATTTGCGCACTTCCGCATCCCAATGGCTGGGGTCGTGCGAGAGCAGCAGCCGTATAGCGGCATCGTCAGTGTTTTGTGCAGCCAAGTCCATACGCCCGTAGTTATGTGTACGGCGCGCGCTCCAGTTCTCCACACCAATGATCGCAACAGGTTCACCGTGTATACGAAGAATGCGGTTAGTATTCAGCAACAGATCGAAGCCCATGGTCTTGTGGGCAGCTTTCAATAATTCAAAGTCTGCAAGTTGAGCTTCGCGGCTTGGCCACCAGTTGTAATCACCATAATCGTGGTTGCCGGTTATAGAATATACGCCAAGGGGCGCCCGTAACGTAGCAAAGAGGGGAAGGTAGTGTCGTACCTCACGCGAGTAGTAATTGATGAGGTCGCCAGTAAAGAAGATAATGTCAGGCTTTTCGTTCATGAGCAAATCCACACCGCCTTGTATAGCTGTGCGGTTGAAAAGCGTTCCTGAGTGTATATCGGAGATCTGCCCGATGCGGAGGCCATCGAGCGCAGGAGGTAAGTTGGGTAACACAATGGTACGTCGCAGCACCCGGTAATCATGCGCGCCGGAGAGTATACCGAACGAGAGCGTGGTAAACGGAATCGCTCCCGCCACTACCGCCGCCTTACTCAGGAACTCGGACCTGGTCAGTGTATTGACATCAGTCTGCGCGGGAGCTTCCTTTTCTCTACGTTTAAAGAGCCTGGCTAGCCGGAGATAAATCCGTCGCGCATCGTCCGCTATCAGAAAGGGAATAGCAACAATTTTAGAAAGGTATATAATACCGGCTATACCCAATATCCACTCCCGCCATACCGATTGAAAGTTCAGCGGGTCAGCCAGGCAATACCAAAGCGCAGCGCTCACCGTGCCCACCATCACCGCCCAATGCAATCCATAGGCCACCCACTTCTGCCACCGGCTGCTCTTCCGCAATGCGGCGCGCAACCCCCAAAAGGTATACACATCGATCAGCATAAAAATACCGATCGATAGTACGGCCAGCTTGATACGGTAAAGCCATGTAACGTCCATTTATGCAAGATAAACAGTACCACATAGCAAACAAAAAGCTATGCCGGGCGACACTGTTTAAACAGTATTGCCCGGCATAGCATAAAACAGCGCGAGTGCGAAGTGCGGGAGCGGAGAAAATAAGCTTTGCTAACCGCGCTTCAGTTCTATAATGGTAAGTTCCGGTGGCATTCCAATACGGCCTGGATAACCCAGATAGCCGAAGCCGCGGTTTACATACAGGTATTGTGATCCCTCCTGGTAAAGACCGGCCCATTGCTTGTATACATATTGCGAAGGACTCCATTTGAAGTTACCCACCTCCACACCAAACTGGAAGCCATGCGTATGCCCTGAGAACATAACGTCTATATCGCCGTATTGAGGGCGCACCTGTCCGTCCCAGTGACTCGGATCGTGAGAGAGCAGGAGTTTTACAGGAGCGTCTTCTGTGCCTTTATAAGCTTCCTCCATACGACCGTATTGCGTGAAGCCTCGCATACCCCAGTTCTCGATACCCAATATAGCAATGCGGTCCTGACCGGTTTGCAGAAAGTCATGGTCGTTCTTGAGCAGACGGAAACCCATCTCTCGATGCGCTTCCAACAGGTCTTTGAAGTTACGGCTCTTGGCTTCCTGGCTTGCCCATCGCTGGTAATCACCATAGTCGTGATTACCGGTTACGGAATATACACCGAGTGGCGCACGCAGCTTATCAAATATGTTTATATAGTCCTTTACTTCAGATGCCTCGTTATTTACCAGGTCGCCGGTAAAGAAGATCACATCGGGTTTCTCACGCAGCAGCATCTCTACCCCACCCTTCACCGCTGTTTTATTGAAGAAGCTACCCGAGTGTATATCCGACACCTGCCCGATCTGCAGCCCGTCGAACGCCTTGGGCAAACGCGGCAGCATGATGGTTTGTCGCCGCACGCGATAGTCGTGCGCACCAGACAATATACCGAAAGCCATCGTACCGAATGGAATGGCCGCCGCCGCTACAGCGGTCTTAGCCAGAAAGTCGGAGCGTGTAATGGCCTCGCCCGGCAGATCACCGGAAGCGCCCTTATAAAAGAACCTGGCAACCCACTTCACACCACGCTGCAGATCGTCTATAAACAATACGATCACAGCAAACAGCTTTGAGATGTATACAGCAAATATGCCGGTAGCAACCCAGTTACGTGTCCTGGCGCTCACCGAATACGGGTCGCCAAAGTTCCACCACATCAGAAGAGCAATACATACCACCGTAGGAAGCCAGTAGCTATAGCGCATCAACGCCTTCGGTACTGGCGACCAATTTCTACTCAACACCAGCACAGCCTGAAATACGTAATAATCTATAACCAGGAAAAGCGCTGTCACTACAACTACCATCATAATTCTTGATCGCATAAAAAAAGTCGTCTTACTTTCATAAGACGACTTTTTATCGTTTTTAGTTTATTCGTTACAGACTATTTGCTAGATAGTTGGCACACTGCCTGCTCTGTTGTCTGTAGCATGGCCTGTTTCTTCATCATGGGCAAGTTGCTTTCTGGCGGCACGGCGCATTTTACCACGCATACGAACCAGGTATGCCGCAGGTACGAATACCAGCGTAAGGAATGTACCGAAGATAAGACCGAAGATCATTGTCCACGACAGCGGTCCCCAGAAGGCTACGTTATCACCACCGAAGAAGATGTGCGGATTGAGCTCGGTAAACATCGTTACGAAGTCGATATTCAATCCCACCGCCAGAGGAATAAGACCCAATGTAGCGGCCATGGCCGTGAGAAGCACGGGGGTCATACGGGTCTGCGCCGCTTCGATTACAGCAGCCTTCAGCTCCATACCCTGGCTCACAAGCAAGTCAGAGAACTCCACCAGCAGAATACCGTTACGTACCACGATACCGGCAAGCGCCAATATACCTACACCCGTCATTACGATAGACATCTCCATATTGAACACGGAGAATCCGATAAGCACACCGATCACACTCAATACGATTTCCGCCATAATGATCACCGGTCTGCTTATCGAGTTAAACTGGATCACCAGGATCATAAAGATCAACATAATCGCCACGAACAGGGCGCCGACCAGGAATATACCCGTCTCGGCCTGGTCTTCCTGCTCACCGGTCATTTTGATATCTACATTATCAGGATTAGGAAAATCGTTCCGGAGCACCTGCTCGATCTGGGGCACGATATCATTAGCATTAAAACCGCTCAATACGTTCGATGAGATCGTGATCACACGCTTCTGGTCGATACGGCGTACACCCGCATAGCTGTTCGAATAATCGATAGTAGCAATGGCCGAGAGTGGCACCTGGCGCACCTGGCCTCCCGAAGCCATATCGCGGAAGGTAATGGGCAGGTTCATCAGCGTATTGATATCGTTGCGCTGACGATCGGTTACACGCAACTGGATCGGATAGTCGTCATTCTCATCACGGAACTTCGATACTTCTTTGCCATAAATAGCGGTACGCAGTATCAAACCGATCTGACCGGTAGAGATACCTTCACGATTCGCTTTCTCACGATCTATTTTAATCATGATCTCGGGCTTATCAGCCTGGAAGTCAGACTTGAGTTCTTCCACGCCTGGTATCTGAAGTGAATCAAGATACTTCTTCGCCCGGATTGAAGTACGCATAAGCGCCTCGAAATCGTCGGCCGAAAATTCAATATTGATCGGTTTGCCCGTAGGTGGACCGCCCTGCTCCTGGTCTACCGATATCTCTGCGCCGCGTATGCCTTTTACAGCTTCGCGTATCTTATCCATGTAATCGCGTGAGCTACGGCCGTCGCGTTCCGAGAAACTTACGAACGCTACGGTCACCTTACCGAGATACGGAATGGCTTGCCCTCCTGCGCCTTCGGATTGATCTTCGTTCGCTCCTACCGCTACGTTAGAAAGGATAGACTTCACCATCGTGGTATCGTTTCCTACTACTTTGGTGATACGTCGCTCCACCACGTGTGTAACAGAATCGGTCACCCGTTGATCTGTACCGATAGGCATACGTATATACGCATAGATAAAGTTCGGATCACCCTGCGGGAAGAATACTACCGGTGGACTAATGATAGCGAAGAAAACACCAGATCCTATCAACAGGAAGAACAAGGTAATAAACACGCCTATTGGCCGGAAGCCTTCCAACATCCAAGTGATGCGACGCTGATACCAGCCTTGTACACGTGGCCAGGTATTGGTCTGGAAATTACTGATCACGCGCACCAGCAGGAAGTGATACAGCGCATACAGCAGGTACGCGAATACCATAAAATTACCTAAACCAAGCCAACCACTGGAGCCTCCCAAGGCGCCGAGATACGATAGCAGCGCAATACCCACCATAACGGCGGTGGTTCTCCAAAAACCCTTGGTGAATTTAGAGCCGCTGTGGTCATGCTCATGCTCGCCCATAAAGTCTACAGCAAACACAGGATTCATGATGTATGCCACAACCAGCGATGCCAACAGGGCTACGATCAGCGTTGCCGGCAGGTAGAACATGAAGCTACCGATTATACCGGGCCAGAACATGAGCGGCACGAACGGAGCCAATACCACAAGCGTACCCGAAAGTACCGGGAGGAATACTTCGCCCGCCGCAATCTTGGCCGCTTTCTTGATCGGCACCTTACCATTATCGAATATACGGTGCGTATTTTCAATAACCACAATAGCATCATCCACCACAATACCCAGTGCGAGCAGGAACGAGAAGAGTGTCATCATATTCAGCGTGAAGCCAAACTGCTGGATCACCACGAAGGCGATGAAGCTCGATATCGGCACAGACAACGCCACGAAAACGGCATTTGTCACACCCATGAAGAACATAAGAATCAGGGTTACGAGAATAAAGCCGATGATGATGGTATTGATCAGGTCGTGGAGCGTGGTCCGGGTCTGCTCAGACTGGTCAGCGGTGATCGTGATATGCACGCCTTTTGGCAGGATATCGTCTTCATATCGCTTTACGATCTCGTTTATCTTGTCAGAAGCATCGATCAGGTTCTCGCCACCGCGTTTAACGACGTTCAGCGTAATAACGTTCTTACCGTCAAGACGGGCAAAACTCTCCTGCTCCTTATGCGAGTCGACTACTTCGGCAATATCTTTCAAATACAATGTGCCGCCCTTGATCGTACGTACCACCGTATTGCCGATCTGATCGGCATCGATATATTCACCATTTACAGTAAGCGAGCGCTTCATTCCGTCTACAGACACCTCACCGCCGGATATAAGACGGTTCTCATAAGCAATGGCATTATCAATATCGTCCATGCTTACGCCCGCAAGCGCCATCTTGAACATATCTACATTGATCTGGATTTCACGATCGAGCGCACCGACGATGTCCACACGGCGTATCTGGGATATCGACTCAATATCGTCCTGCATATCGTCCGCATATTTTTTGAGCGTCTGCAGATCGTAGTCACCCGCAATGTTGACATACATGATGGGCAATTCGGATATATCGATATCGATAACCTGCGGATCATCTTCAAGATCGTTTGGCAAATCCTGCTTGGCGCGGTCTACAGCATCCTTTACGTCCTGCTTCGCTTTGTCGAGCGATACGTCGGTCTGGAACTCGATAATTATACTGGAGAAGTTCTGAACCGAGTTACTGGTAACTTTCTTGATACCGGAGATCGACTTTACCTGCTTCTCGAGTTGCTTGGTAATAAGGTTCTCTACATCGGAAGGAGCACCGGCATACGGTGTTGCGATATAGATCTGGGGAAACACTACCTCCGGAAAATTCTCCTTGGGCAGCGAAATATACGATACTATCCCAGCCAGACAGATTATTGCAGTAGCCACGTAAATGGCGATCTTATTATCTATTGACCAACTGGTGGGTCTGAATTCTTTGTTAATGTCGTGCATGCATACTATAGTTAAGGTACATGAATTATAGTTTCACAGGCTCGCCGTCATTGAGGCCCTGATAGCCTACGGTAACGATCTTGTCTCCGGCAGCGAGGCCGCTTACCTGGGCCAGATTATCGAATACGCCGGCAACTTTTACCACCTTGCGGCGGGCTACAGTTTGCTTACCATTAGCTTCGACCGTATATACTATCTTTTCGTTGTTTACGGTCTGGACCACGTTTACGGGCACTACTATAGTAGAAGCCTCTATGTGATAGACTACTTTCAACACGGCCGTCATGTTAGGACGCAGGTCGGCTTGTGAGGGTAGCTTCACTTCCACGCTGAATGTGCGCGACAACTGGTCTATGTTTTTTCCTACAAAGGTTACCGTAGCCACGATCTCTTTGTTATCAAGGTCGGGCAGGATCACGCGGGCCTTGTCTCCCTTCTTGATCGTGGTTACGTAAGTTTCAGACACGTTGGCTACCAACTTAAGATCTGATGTGTTCACCACGCGTACCGCGGGCATACCGGGAGCGATGTTCTCGCCTACCTTTACCGTTACATCATCTACGGTGCCGCTGATAGGCGCCTTGATGCGGCTCATATCACTTTGCTCTTGCAGCGACGCAATCTGACGCTCGATACTTTCCTTATTGGTCTTCGCTTGTAAATACTGTACTTCCGTGCCTATCTTCTGTGCCCACAGGTTTTTCTGACGCTCGTAAACAGTGTTAGCCAGCTCAAGTTGTGTGCGCTGGGCATCGATGTTACGGGCAATAACGGAGTTATCTATCTGTGCAAGCACCTGGCCTTTTGAAACGGTCTGTCCCTCCTTAACAAACACCTGGGTTACAACTCCTGCTGACTTGGCGCTTACCAGGATATTGTCTTCAGCGTCTATTTTGCCCTGCGTCTGTACATAATGCTCGAACTTCTGCATCTGCAGCTCTTTTACGGCAACAGCTTTCGTTTTAACGGTAGCAGACTCAGGATTTTCCTTGGCAATATCGGCCTCCAGGTCCTTGATCTTCTTCGTCAGGTCTGCCTGTTCTTTTTTCAGCTTATCGAGCTTGGCTTTCTTGCCATCCTTGTCAGATGTAGCACTGCACGCAGCGAGTAATCCGGCAAGCAACAGCGCACCAAAACGGGGGGAAACGATCAATTTCATGGTTCGGTTATTTTTCATTGGGGAGAGTATCATTTTGTAGTAGAGGTAGTGGTTGACGAGGTATACTGGGCCGGGTCTATACGGCTATAGGTCTTTTGTAAATCTACCAGCGCTACGATAGCATCGAACAGCGCATTGTAATAGTTTACCTGTGCCGTACGCAGGCTGTTCTCAGCATCGGTCACTTCGATGTTGGAACCCACGCCTTGTTCATATTTGATCTTGGTTACACGAGCCACGTTTTGAGCCAGGCCTATGTTTTCCTGCTGTGCCTTGAGTGTTTCAAGCGAGTTTTTGTAAGTGGCACGATTCTGTTTTATACCTAAATCTATGCTGCGGCGTAGCTGTGTAAAGTTGTTCTCGATCTTCAGTAAAGCCAACTTAGACTGCTGTTGCTGATAGTGGTGTTGCAGCCCCGTAAAGATGGGCACATTAAGCGTGACACCGAAGTTGCTATAACTATACCACTTATCAGGACCGATCATGCCGTTATCTTTTATTCCGGTTTCTGTTTTGAACAGACCTGCTATATTAGGTGATTGAGTAGAAAAGCCATAATTACCAAATGCTGAAAGCGTAGGCATTGAAGCTGCATATTTGTTTTTCAGATCCAGCTTCTGCAGATCACGTTGTGTCTCCAATACACGATATTCGATGCGGTTTTTGTAGTCCCAACCGTCCTGGTACTCGTTGACCACGTTCTCGTCCACGCGAAGAGATTTCAGATCACCTTCCACATTAAGAGGCTGATCGAGTGGATAGTTCATCTGAAACTTGAGCAGTTGCAGACTGATCTCCTGAAGGTTTATGAACTTGATCCGCTCCGTTATCAAGTTATTACGCGTCACTTTGGTACGATCTACATCTATCGCTTCGGCAAAACCATTTGAATTCATAGCCGAGGTATTGCGCAATAACGAGTCTACCCGTGCAATGTTATCGTCGAAAAGCAAAATGCGCTCGTTGTTGATCAGTACCGCATAATAAGCCTTCATCACTGATTGAATTACGTCTATCTTAGTTTGCTCAGTGCTTCGGTAAGCGAGCTCTTTATAAGTAGATGCCGCCTTCAAGCCAACCAGATACGAACCGTTGAATAATATTTGTGAAGCGCTTAATGTTGCCGTTCCACTACTCTTGAGCTGAAAAGGGCTATTCAGTGCCACGATATCCGTAGAGTCAACACCGGGTAGATCTATTTTCGGTGTGCCATCCTCATAAAAACCACCAAATGATTGGGCGGTTGAATAATTAGCAAAGAACCGCTGCAGCTTCTGATTATGCATCAGCTGCACCTGACCATTGATTTGAGGCAACCCTATGCCCCTGGTTTCTTTAACTCTCGCTTCAGCTATCTGCTCATCAATACGCATGTTCTTGATCTGCACCGTATTTTCCAGCGCGTATTTGATACAATCGTCCAGCGTGTAGCGTTTGGTTGTATCAGCCGTCTGCGGGTACGCGTACAACGGTATCACGATGCTCAGTAGAAGGGTTTGATATAATCGTTTCATCAGGGGTTAAGGGTTTGTGTATTCGGTTATGGTTTTTGCTTTGTATTTCTCGTAAAGCTTACGGCCTTTATCGGTCAGTATACCGTGGACGAAATGCTCAAATAATTGTGCCTGTATCTCCGATATGGAATAAGCGTCGCGGGGAAACAGGGTGTTGTCAAATGCCATCTGCACTTGCTCCAGCCGCATCGTAGCGAGGATGTCGATGTTCAGGTCTGCCCTGAAATAGCCATCCGCAATACCCTCTTTCATGCTCCGGACTATAGAATCGCGGATCACGTTGTGTTTAAAGGTCAACCACTCGTTCCATGCTTTCGAGTGATATTTCTGCATTTCAAACAGCAGCGCGGGGTTAATGTTGCGCAGGTGCTCCTTCATATTGGTGGCAAACATCGCCATCTCTTCCACCGCATTCTTGGCCGCCTTCGCTATATCTTCAAACTGCTGATGCTGGCGGCGCATATGGCTTTGCGCCACCGTGGCCACCACCTCGTCCTTATCGGCAAAATGCTGATAGATCGTTTTCTTCGAGATACCGAGATGCCGGGCGATGTCGTCCATAGACACACTCCGGAATCCGTATTTCATAAAGAGCTCCTCAGCTCCGCGGATCAGCTTTTCTTTGCTTTCGCGTTCATCCATAAGCAACAAAACTATGGAAACGAATTAAATATTAAAAGTTTCCGACGTTTCCTTTAACGCCCTGCCTTCTGCAAGGTTTCACTTCGCCATAAATCTTCATGATTTCCAAATACTTCGTTAAAAAACGGGGTATTCTTCCCTAATAGACACTTCTGTAGTCGGCGGTTCACCCCAAATTATTGCCTGTCACCCCAAATTATTCTCACTAAAAACGGCCACGAGGTATTTATCCCCTTCAGGGGTGCGAATACGACAACAATACCCTAAAAACAAAACGAGCGTGAGTGTAAGCGCGAAGTCGGTCCGGACTTTCATCGCTCTTACGCTCACACTCGCTCTTGTATTTTTATTCCGGGCTGTGTCCTTGTTGTTTGCTTTTGCGCTCTTCCCAGCTGCACCATTTATCCTTCATTTTCTGTTTGAAGGCTTCGCGGTCTTCGGGTTTCATGCTGGAAAATTTCTCGTAAAAACGGTGTTTCCAATGCGAGGCCTGGCCTCCGTCGCCGGGACCATGATGATGTTTCTTACCTCCCCAGCTGCCAAAGAGTATTTTACTTAATATAAAGAGCCCCAGCGCCTGCCAGTAGCTTATTACCGGACCGTGAAACAGATCGGGTACCAACCAGTTCCAAAGCGACATGATAACCCAGCCCAGTACGGCTATACCAATGATCGCTATCACCACACATTTCAGGAAGAACAATCCTTTGTTCATCATACTCGTATCGTCAAAAGTTTTTTAAATATCGTCGTACAGTCTTTGCAGGCGTTTGCGCAGGGCCAGAATAGCATAGCGCTTCCGCGACAGCAGTGTATTGATGGAAACCCCTGTCTCTTCGGCTATTTCGCGGAAGCTGCGTTCCTCGATTTCGTTCTGGATAAAAACTTCGCGTTGCTCGGGCGGCAGTTCGTCCAGCGCTTCCATTATTGCCTCCCAGATCGCTTCGCGCAGATAAGAGTCTTCGGGGGTATTGCCCAGATCGGGCAGGATTTCCTGTAAGGTCAGCGGAGCGTCGTCGTCATGGCCGGCTGATAGTCCGAAATCGGCGCGCTTGGGGCGGGCGGATTCGCGGCGATACCGGTCAATGATCTTGTTACGCGCCACTGAGAATAGCCATGACGTTACCCTGTCGATCGATTCGATCGTCTCATAACCGGCCACAAACTGGTAGAAGACATCCTGTAAAATATCTTCCGCCTCCTCCACCGTTGACACACGGTTACGGATAAAGCTGAGCAGCCGGTCCTTTTCGCGTAAAAAGGTCTGCTCTTTTAATTCCATCGCCAGGTCCATAGCGCCTTTCATTTCGTATTATGCCTTTAGAGACGGCGCTACCCTTCCTTTTATTTTGCACAAAAATGAAAAAACTTCTCCGCATATTTACGTCCGGTCACAACTGCGCCCCACCGCGCCGGCTTTAGCGATGGAAGGGCCTTAAAACGCCAAAGTTACCTGCATGGAGATCCCTACCGAAAAAGCATCGTTGTTCTACGAAGTTTATGGAACCGGGCCGCGCCATCTCTTTTTGTTTCACGGTGCCGGCCAGGATCATACCCTTTTCCTGCCACTCACGCAGGCCCTTAAACAAGAGTATACCTGCTATGCTTTCGATATTTTCTTTCACGGTCAGAGCCACTGGCTTCCGATCGATCAGACCATCACGCCCTCTCAGTGGCAGAAGCTTATCGGGATCCTATGCGAACGCCACGGCATTGAAACGTTCGAGGTCCTCGGTTACAGCATCGGCAGCCGTTTTGCCCTCACAACCCTCATGATGTTTGAGCAGCGCGTACGACGCCTGATCCTGATAGCGCCCGATGCCATCACCATAAGCCCCTGGTATAAACTGGCAACCGGCACGGCGGCAGCACGCTGGTTGTTTAAAAAGATAGTACAACATCCCGGCATCTTCTTCAAACTGGCCGATGTCCTGACGGTAATACTGCCCGCACAACAACGGCGCTTTCGGTTTGCCCTGCGGCAGATGGATACGGCCGAAAAACGTGAACGCATCTACCGGTCATGGACAACCTTTCGCAAGCTCGCCTTTTCGCCCCGCAGTATAGCGGCCGTGTTGAAAGCACATAACATCGGGCTCACGGTTATCGTAGGCAAGAGTGATGTAGTTATACCACCGCAGACTGCCAACAGATTATTGCGCCTGGTGCCCAACCATACCCTGCATACACTTCTGGCCGGGCATAACCGGCTGATAGCCGAAATCACGGAAAACAGTACGCAGTACTTCGGCTGAATACTGTATCTTTAGCGTACAGCAGCCAGTCTACTGGTTATATTATACTCATGAAAGTCTACGACACGTTATCGCAATGGGCACCTTTACAGCGAAATTATTCCCTGAAGTTCCTCTTCGTCGCCTTCCTGGGCATACACATTCCGCTGATCGGCATCATTGTATACCTTATCACCAGTCCAGAACAGTCTGGGTCGATAACCGCCGTCATCATTGCCACATTGCTGTTAACACTATTTGCCACGGTATGTACGCTGCTTATTCTGAACCGGCTGCTTTGCCCGCTCAAAATAGCAAGCACATCGCTCGATGATTATATCCATGGCCGGAACATCCCAGCCCTGCCCACACACTATACCGACGAGGCCGGCGTGCTGCTACGCAACATCCAGCAGACCGTGCAAACGATAGAAGATCTGCTGGACGAAAAGAAGGACCTGGTAGGATTGGTATCTCACGATCTCCGAAGCCCCCTCACCAAGATCGACGGCCTCACGCAGATTCTCCTGGTAGATCCAACGGCCGCTCCGGAAGTGGCTCCCAAGATCATCGAGATCTGTCACCAACAGTCCGAGCTCCTTAACAGCATCCTGAATCTTCTTCGTCATGACCACGACTGGCATCCGGCACAAACCGACCTGCAGGAAGTAAACCTTAAAAAACTCGCCGATCAAAGCCTGCGCCAGTTCGACCTTCACATCAGCCAGAAACAACTAAACATACACGTAAACATCCCGGAGGATATATCAATCCGTGTAAATCCAGACACCTTCCGCGAAGCGTTGAAGAATATCATTCACAACGCCATCAAATTCTCCTTCCGGAAAGGCACCATTCAGATCGACGCCAGCTCCACCGATGGCCACACTGCGCTAGCCATACGCGACTTCGGGATGGGCCTCGAGCACCACGACTGCGAGCGTATATTCGACCGGTTTACATCCGTAGGAAAGACGGGCACCGAAAACGAGCCCTCTACCGGATTAGGACTATATCTGAGCCGGAAGATTGTTCAGAAGCATGGCGGCCTGCTCACAGTCTCAAGCCAGGGCAGGAACCAGGGATGCGTTTTTACAATTTCAATTCCTGTTATCTAAACACGGCCCATAGTACAACTCAACTGGCCCTTCCCTATTCTATAGCGCATCTATCCTGTCACAGATGATTGCAATATGATCGAGTCCATAGAGCAACCTGGCTTCATCAATCCGCATCCATTGAAATAGTGTACAGAGAAGATTATAATTATGACGGGCATAAACCGTGCTTTTCACCGACTGATGAGGAACAAAACATATTGGTTCGTGATAAGCGATTCGATTACGCACATCGTTAATTTTAGAGAGCTGGTTAAAGATAAACGCAGCGTTGTATTGCATTGAAGGCGTACTCAATGGCTTACCGGGAAAAACAGCAAGAAGCGACAATGGAAAACATTATTTGAAACACCAACCGGCGAACGCTTCAACTGCCATCCTGCAATCAAAATCGGACTCTGCCTCCAACATCAGCCCCTGTTAAGTTCGACATAACCTCGTTTCCAGTCATCGCAAGAAGGTTCTCCCACGGACAAGCCTCCAATCCTCAAAATCCAACCGGTCCCGGCTATCCCACAATCCCCCGAAAATCACAGTCAATTAATCCCGTTCACACTACGTTAATCCTGTAAAACGTGTTAGTTTTGCGCTTTCTTTAATACACCACTACTTTCCATGATCTTATTCTTCCGTACGAAGGCCAACACGATCTACGCGGTGGGCACGGTACAGCCTTTACAAAATCCTGATATTCAAAAGCTTATTTGGGCATTCGGCGGGGCAGAGCTCCTGTCCGAGGCTGCGCTGACGGGGCCTTTTGTAGGACCTCGTAAGGAAATGATCACCCCGTGGAGCACGAACGCGGTGGAGATCACGCAAACGATGGGCATTCCGGGTATTTTACGCATCGAAGAGTTTCAGCCTGCCGGTACAGGCGAGAAATTCGACCGGATGCTGCAGGCGCACTACCCTGCCCTGGACCAGGATCTGTTTACGATCCATCATACGCCGGAGCCGATACGGGAAGTTGAGAACATCAAAGCCTATAGCGAAAAAGAAGGCCTGGCGCTGAGCGGCGAGGAGATCGATTACCTGGAAAAGGTAAGTCAGCAACTCGGCCGCAAGCTTACCGACAGTGAGGTTTTCGGTTTCTCCCAGGTTAACTCAGAGCACTGCCGGCACAAGATCTTTAACGGTACGTTTGTGATCGACGGCGAAGAGAAGCCCTCCACACTGTTCCAACTGATCCGGAAGACATCGAAAGAAAACCCCAACTACCTGGTTTCTGCTTATAAGGATAACGTAGCCTTTATCAAAGGACCACGAATCGAGCAGTTTGCGCCGGTACGTCAGGATACTGCTGATTATTTCAAGATTGAAGATATCGATTCAGTGATCTCGATCAAGGCCGAGACACACAATTTCCCGACTACTGTAGAGCCCTTTAACGGGGCAGCCACGGGTGCAGGCGGAGAGATCCGCGACCGCCTGGCGGGCGGCAAGGGTTCATTGCCTTTGGCGGGCACCGCGGTGTATATCACTTCATATCCCCGACTGGACGGCGGACGGCACTGGGAGCGCAAGTTCGAGCCGAGAAAGTGGTTGTATCAAACACCCGAAGAGATCCTGATAAAAGCTTCTGATGGCGCTTCCGATTTCGGCAACAAGTTCGGACAGCCTCTGATCACAGGCAGCGTGCTTACTTTCGAGCACTTCGAGAATGACAAGAAGTATGGCTTCGATAAAGTGATCATGCTGGCAGGTGGTGTTGGCTTCGGCAAGGAGAAAGACAGCCAGAAGGAACACCTGAAGCCTGGCGACAAGATCGTTTTGCTGGGTGGTGATAATTATCGTATCGGTATGGGTGGTGGCGCAGTATCCTCTGTTGCGACCGGTGAATACGGCAATGCTATTGAGCTCAATGCCATACAGCGTTCCAATCCGGAGATGCAGAAGCGTGTAATGAACGCCATTCGGGCGATGGCGGAGAGTGCAGAGAATCCGATCGTATCGATTCACGATCACGGCGCGGGCGGACACTTCAACTGTTTGTCGGAGCTGCTGGAAGAGACCGGCGGCACGATACATGTCGACAAGCTACCCGTGGGCGATCCTACGCTGTCCGACAAAGAGATCATCAGCAACGAATCACAGGAGCGCATGGGTCTTGCGATACGGGAGAAAGACCTGGAGATCCTGCGCAAGGTATCGGAGCGTGAACGTGCGCCATTCTATGTGATCGGCGACGCTACCGGAGACAACAGCCTTTCCTTTGTTAAAGAAAAACAACCGCAGAAGCCTATCGACCTGCAGGTAAACCACCTGTTCGGTTCATCGCCCAAGACGGTTCTTACAGATAATACACAGCCTGTAAACTACGCGCCGCTGCAATACTCGGCGGATGCGGTAGAGCAGTATCTTGAATTGGTTCTCCAACTGGAAGCCGTTGCCTGTAAAGATTGGCTCACCAACAAGGTAGACCGTTCGGTTACCGGCAAGGTAGCTACACAACAGACCTGCGGGCCTGTACAATTGCCTTTGAACAACGTGGGCGTTATGGCACTCGATTACAGCGGCACTACCGGTGTGGCTACAGCTATAGGGCATGCCCCGGGTGTAGCGCTGGTGGACCCGGCAGCGGGTAGCAAGCTGGCTATTGCCGAATCGCTTACCAACATCGTGTGGGCTCCGCTCACCCATGGCTTGAAGGGGGTATCGCTTAGCGCAAACTGGATGTGGCCCGCAAAGAACAAAGGGGAGGATGCACGTCTTTACCAGGCGGTGCAAGCGGTGAGCGACTTTGCCATTGCCCTGGGTATCAACATTCCGACGGGTAAGGACTCGTTGTCGATGGCGCAAAAATATCCGGGTGGCGACGTGGTGTACTCGCCGGGCACAGTTATCATATCGGCTGTAGGTGAAGTAGACGATATCCGGAAGACAGTCTCTCCTGCGCTGCAACCTGTAGAAGGCTCCAGTATTTTATATATCGACTTCTCACAGGCAGCCCGTCATTTAGGTGGCAGCAGCCTGGCGCAGATCCTCAACGCGCTGGGCAACGAAACGCCTACCGTGCGTAACGATGAATATTTCGGCAAGGCGTTCCTGGCGGTACAACAGCTCGTTCGCGAAGAGCTGATACTGGCCGGACATGATATTTCAGAAGGCGGTCTGATCACAGCACTGCTGGAAATGTGCTTCCCTGTACCGGGTGTAGGCATGAGCCTTGACCTGACGGCTGTCGATGCCGATCTGATCAAGACCTTGTTTGCCGAGAACCCCGGCGTAGTTATACAGGTAGCGTCTGGCAGCGGCATTATTGACAAGCTGCACGGCCTGGGTGTAACAGCGTTGCCTTTGGGCAAAGTTACACTCGCGAAGCGCGACCTCCGCATTCTGCATAACGGCAAAACGCTCGATCTGCATATTGACCCGCTGCGCGATACCTGGTTCAAGACCTCTTTCTTACTGGACAGCAAGCAGCGTCCCCGCGCGCATGCCACCAAGCGCTTTGAAAATTACAAGAAGCAGGTACTGGAGTATAACTTCCAGCCGGCATTCAACGGCACGTTCGGCAGCTATGGTATCGATGCAGGCCGCCGTACACCTACGGGCATCAAAGCCGCTATTATCCGCGAAAAAGGCGTTAACGGCGACCGTGAGATGGCCTATACGCTGTACCTGGCGGGCTTCGATGTGAAGGATGTGCACATGACGGACCTGGCCTCAGGCCGTGAAGATCTGAGCGACGTAAATATGATCGTGTTTGTGGGCGGCTTCTCTAACTCGGATGTACTGGGCTCGGCAAAGGGCTGGGCAGGCGCGTTCCTTTATAACCCCCGCGCAAAACAGGCACTCGATAATTTCTATGCACGTAAGGACACGCTGACCCTCGGCGTATGCAACGGCTGTCAGCTCATGATGGAGCTGGGGCTTCTGTACCCCGATTGGAAAGACCATCCTAAAATGCACCACAACGGTTCAGGCCGTTTCGAATCGGCATTTATCAATGTTACGATACCCGAAAACAACTCCGTATTGCTAAGCTCGATGGCGGGCGCGCGATTGGGAGTATGGCTGGCCCACGGCGAAGGTCAGTTTGTACTGCCGCAGGACCAGACGCATTATCAGGTCGCAGCAGCCTATTCGCAGGCCGAATACCCGGCAAATCCGAACGACTCTTATTTCAGCGTAGCTGCGCTGGCATCGAAAGATGGTCGCCATTTGGCCATTATGCCACATATCGAGAGGTCGTTATTCCCCTGGAACTGGCCTTATTACCCGGCAGACCGCAAGAACGACCAGGTTTCGCCATGGATGGAGCCTTTTGTGAACGCCCGCAACTGGATCGCAAAAAACACGGCTAAGTAACAAAAACATCACCTTACACCGCTTGTTAAGAAGATGGATTACCTCTATATTCATCTTCTTAATGACGCGTGCCTTTACAGGCCAGACCTAAACATCATTACATCACTTTTTGTGCAGATGTCCTTTCTGCGCAAGCGTGGTATTGAGTTTCCTGGCTGTTCATGTGTCCTTTAGAGATTGGTTGAAGCTGGTACACATCGAATAGCCCAGGACTCCGCTAGCCCTACAGCATCCTATCATCCCCGGCTGTTCATACTTTGAAATTTTGATGTATGTGACGGTCTTGTTGCTACCTTATTGAGGTATGCTGATCTGTTTTTCATACATCGTAGTCTATAGATTATTTAAACTTCAGCGAGTATGAAAAAGGCTTTCCTTATTGTGATGGCAGCATTTCTTCTGGCCTCCTGCCTGGGCTACAAAGAGCTTCCTGTGGAGTATGATTACAGCTACAAGGGCAATTTCAAAAAATACAGAACGTTCGACATTATGCGACCTGCGGGGCCGGCGGATTCGTCTATGACGAACGCGGTGATCGAGAAGTCTATTATTGCGCGGATGAAATTCCTGGGCTACCGCCAGTCGGAAGCACGTCCCCACCTTATTATCGGATTCAAGATGTTCAACGACAGCCTCAAGTTCAACGGCTACAACCAGCCGGATATTGAAGAATGGGTGAAGTCGCAGAACGAGAATATCGATTACGATCCCAAGAAGTACAGCCTGAACTCGGGCACATTGCTGATCCAGTTTTATGACCGTCGTCAGAACCGTTCGATCTGGCAGGGTTATGCAACGACGATGTATGGATCGATCGACTTCAACAACAGCCGCCACCTGCGCAATGCCGTTATTTCGATCCTGGATAAGTATCGTTTCTGGGCAGAAGGTTTTATCGAAAACGCCAGCAATGCTACAGCGTCAAACGAGCCAGGCACCGATTTGTAAAAAAGTTGATATTTTTACAATCTGAAAGGGGCTGATTTTCCGGCAGTTACTTGATTGAGGTTAAGAAACCTGTAAAAAAGTTGCGCCTGCATTACCATTTCTCAGAAATACTCCTACCTTTGCAATCCCAAAAACAAGGGTCGCAGCGAGGATAACTCATCAAAACGACTCTCAGAATGAGGGAAATTGTCCGATGGTGTAACTGGCAACACGCTTGATTTTGATTCAAGAAAGTCCAGGTTCGAGCCCTGGTCGGACAACGACAAAAAATCCCGCTCAATGGGCGGGATTTTTTGTTACTTGGCTTGATACCTGAAAAACCAGGAATTAACGCATACCAAATACCATGGCGGTAAAAATATTCAGCGGAAGAGCAACAACCTACCTGGCCGAAAGGATCGCCAGTGCTTACGGTGAACGTTTAGGTGAAGTAAATTACCAGCAATTCAGCGATGGCGAGATGTCGCCATTCATCGCGGAATCAGTCCGCGGCCACGAAGTATTTCTTATCCAATCAACTTTCCCCCCTGCCGATAACCTGATGGAGCTGCTGCTTATGGTGGATGCCGCCAAACGCGCCAGCGCTTCCAGCGTTAACGTTGTAATCCCCTACTTTGGCTACGCCCGCCAGGACCGCAAGGACAAACCCCGGGTTTCTATAGCCGCCAAGCTTCATGCTAACCTGATCTCTGCCGCCGGTGCTACACGCATCATGACGTGTGACCTGCACGCCGACCAGATCCAGGGCTTCTTCGACATTCCTGTAGATCACCTTGACGGTGCTTATATATTCGTGCCTTACCTCAAATCTCTCGGCCTGGACAACATCATGTTTGCCTCGCCCGACGTGGGGGGTATCAAGCGCGCGCGCAGCTTTGCCAAGTTCTTTGATGCCGAGCTGGC
>Ga0247762_1000081_pt1 | contig 42295 bp, 41 predicted proteins | sample UWRJL081202R4_FD_181016 | JGI IMG/M metagenome (GOLD analysis project Ga0247762, IMG submission 181016) | Plant litter microbial communities from Arlington Agricultural Research Station in Wisconsin, United States - UWRJ-L081-202R-4 | ecosystem: Environmental > Terrestrial > Plant litter >...
GATAACGCCTTGCATTAGGAAGGGAACTACGGTTCTCTTCTTTTTTTTATGCCCTCAAAAAAAAAGAGGCTGTCCCTTTTGAGACAGCCTCTTTGTATTTGAAGAGGTATTTTTTTATGCGAGTGTGATGGTTACGTTGATGTTGCCGCGGGTGGCTTTGGAGTAGGGACAGGTGTTGTGGGCGGCGTTGATGAGGCTTTGGGCGGCTTCGCGGTCGAGGCCGGGGAGGCTTACGTTGAGGCGGGCTTGCAGCAGGAAGCCGGTGGAGCCTGTGCCGAGGTCTACTTCAGTGTCTACGGCTACATCGGCAGGCATTTTTACCTGCAGGCTTGATGCGGCGTGGCGCATGGCGCCGATAAAACAGGCTGACCAGCCAGCGGCAAAGAGCTGCTCGGGGTTAGTGCCGGCGCCGTTTGTGCCGGGTGTGGAGAGTTTTATATCAAGGTGTCCGTCGGTACTGCGTGAGGCGCCTTCGCGGCCACCGGTTGTGTGGGTCTTGCCGGTGTAAAGTACTTTTTCGATGCGGTCGATGTTTGTTGTTGTTTCCATGATTGTGGTGTTTAAATGTTTTGTTGTATTGATATGTATTTTGTTCAGATGTATAGGAGAGTAGTTAGCGGGCCAGGTTGAGTGCTTCCTGGCTGAGGCGAAGGTATTCTTCGTCGTTAGTTTCACGGGCGATCTTTATGCCCGCTTCTGCCGCTGCACGTGCACCGGCTTTATCGCCTTTGCGCAGCAGGAAGCGTGACTTGAAGAGTCTGTAGGAAGCCCGTTTGGGGAAGGCGTTCTCGGCCTGTCCGATCCACTGTAAGGCTTTTTCGCTGTCTTTGTTGTTGTTATAGTAATACTGTACGGCGTCGAAGTACGTTAGGTTTGCGAACTTCAGTGTTTCCGGATTGGAGAGGTCTGTTGCAGCGATGATCCGGTCGATGTTTGCTAGAATATCTGCATCGTCGTTCGAGGTGAGATGTACGGATACCTGCGTACGATTCCACTCCAGGCGAAGGTCGGCGGCCAGTGTTGAAACGTTGGCGAACTGTATGGTAAAGGATTCAACGCTGGTGCTGAGGGCAAGAGGTTTAACCGTAACACGGAGTACATCATTAGCAGCATCATAGAGATAAGCGCCCCATTGATTGACGGTCTCGTTGAGGATGATAGTCCACTGATCTTTTTCGGGGATGGCGAACAGCGCATATTGTCCTGCGGGTACAAGTTGGTTCTGAAACAGGACGTTTTCCGAGAAGGTTATGGTCGTGGCTGCGTTAGCACCGGCGCGCCATACTTTGCCGTAGGGCACGAGCGCTCCGAAGATGTCGCGGCCTTTTACGTTGGGACGGGAATAGGTTACGCTCACTTTGCCAAGGCCGAGGTCCTGGGCAATCGTTTGTGACGGACTGGGATTCGGCAGGCCTTCGATCTGTGCATGGCTGCTGTAGCTTATGATGGCTACGAGCGCGAGGGCTAGCAATACGTGTTTTCTGGTCATGGTTATAAAGTGTTAAGTTTTTTACAGCGAGGAAGCGATCTGTGTTTGTTTGCTGTGTTTCGTCGCTGATCACGATGTAAAGAGAATACAATCCGGCGCGGCGCGGTATCTGAAAAGGTCCGAGCTGGACAAAAGAATAGCCGAGTTAGACAGCTACCGGGTTCAAGAAGATAGGGCTTTTTCTTGCGGATAATGAGGTTTTACGCCGTTGTCTGACACCCCTTTACGGTTGCCGGATTCGCGGTTGATTCTGTCCACTTCGCCGGTATGCGGGCATATTCCATGGCTCCGGTGATTAGCTTTGCCAGTAGATTCTTTGACGGCATGCAGCGTGCCACACCTGGATTCGTATCACGATTAACTGCTAAGCGCTATATTTACCGCGGCAATATGAATAAGAAAACATTTACTGTCTCCAATAAGACTATATGGCTTACGTCATTGTTCCTGGGGGTGCTGGCTGTAGTTCCCAAGATCGCAGAGCGTCCTTTCAATCTCTACGAAACGCTGGTGAACTCGGCCGTAACGTTTTTGTTCTCCATCTTCATATGGTATTATAATATCCTGACGTTGCCGGCGTATTCTTCACGCGACCTGGCACGCGGATTTTCGGTGCTGCGGCTGGTGAAGAGCCTGGCCGTAGGTATTATCGTCATGTTCCTGCTGTCTTGTGTGCAGCAATACCTGCTGACACACCTCAACTTCGGTCCGGTGATGCTGATGTTCGAGATGCGCGGTATACTGGTGAACCTTATGTTCTACATGTTCCTGCATGTGCTTTATCAGAGTTATCATAACCAGAAGGTTGGCATCGAGCTGGAGCGCATAAAGGGCGATCATCTCGGTGCTCAATATGAGCTGCTCAAGCAGCAGGTAAACCCGCACTTTCTGTTCAACAGCCTCAATACATTGAAGTACATGGTGGAAAGCGACGACAAGCACAGTGTAGACTTTATTCTGAAGCTTTCGGACTTCTACCGGTTTACCCTGGAGAGCCGCAAGCTGGATCTTATCAAGCTTACGCAGGAGCTGGAGATCCTTCAGGCCTATGTATTTTTGCTCAAGGCGCGTTTTGAAGAAGGCATAGACCTGGCGATGCGTATAGAGCGTGATCATTATCAGTCACTCCTGCCGCCGTTTACGCTGCAACTGCTCATCGAGAATTGTATAAAGCATAATGTTGTATCGCTGGAGAAACCGTTGCGCATACAGCTATATTCGGAAAACAATTACCTGGTTATCGAGAACGGTTTACAACCCAAACGAACGCCTGAAGCTTCTACCGGGCTTGGGCTCGAGAATATAAACCAGCGCTACGAACACCTCTTTGATAAAAAGATCACGATCGAGGTTACCGATACCACGTTCCGTGTAAAACTCCCTATCGTCTATGAAAATCCTAATCGTTGAAGACGAGCTGAAGGCAGCCCGCTCGTTGGCTGCGCTCATCGCTAAAGTAAAACCTGAGGCTACGGTTGTGGCGCAGGTACAGAGTATTGAAGGCGCTGTAGATCACCTCACGGAAGCGGGGATGCCCGACCTGATATTTATGGATATACAGCTTTCCGATGGCTTGTCGTTCGAGATATTCAAGTCGGTGAAGATACAATGCCCGGTGGTGTTCTGTACGGCATACGGCGAGTACGCGCTGGACGCTATTAAGGCAAATGGCGTAGATTATTTGTTAAAGCCCTTCTCTAAAGAAGATCTGCAGGAGGCCTTCAACAAGGTAGACAATCTGAAAAACTTCTTTCAGCAGAATGCGGCCCGGCCGGACCTGGAGGATATATTGAAACGACTGGGCCAGGACGAGGGCAAGAAGAGCTTCCTGGTGACCAAGGCTAATAAATACATTACGGTGCCTACGGACCAGGTAGCCTTTATCTATATACGCAATGAATTATCGACGCTGGTAACGTTTCAGGCGCAGGAGTATACACTGGGGCAACCGTTGGACCAGGTGCAGACGCAGCTTTCGGCCAAGCAATTCTTCAGGCTCAACCGCCAGTACTTGGTTAATTTTACTGCAATCAAAGAAGTGGAGCATTATTTTGCGCGTAAGCTTTATGTAAAGCTCAGCGTTCCCACGCCCGAGCAATTGCTGATCGGCAAAGAGAAGACCAGCGCCTTTTTGAGCTGGCTGGAGAACCGCTAGGCAGCAGTTCTTTCTTTTGTTCGTCGGGCAAAGTTTTTACGCGCTTTGACTACTTCCGAACGATGATGCGTGGCCCATTCGCCCAGATCCAGCATCCCCTTTTCTACGTCAGTTTACTTGCCGAGAAGTATTACTATAGTTTTTCTTCGGGCGTTTTCGTGAGTCTTCACTTTTGTTTCTTCAGCTCTTCGATGTCTGCTTGTGCATCCGTCCTGATCTCGCCGTCGCTATATTTAACTACCTTTTCGAGGTAGGCGATCGCATTTTTCTTATCGCCTTTTTCCCGGTATGCATGAGCCAGGTTGCCCATTATGACATAATCGGTAGGTGCTATTTTCTCGGCTTTCAGGAGTGGTTTCAGCGCGGCGTCATAATCTTTCCTGGCAAAACAGGATACAGCCAGGTTCGAAAGACTTTCGACATGATCTGGGTAATACTCCAGTACGACATTGGCTATTTCTCCCATCTTACTGACAAGCACATCGTTTTCTGTATAGTAAAGTTGTGCCTGGTAATCCTGCAGGCTACTAAGAAAGAAATTTTTGCCATCGGCCTGAGGCTTGTTATCCCTCCAGACCCATCTGTTCTTATTTACTGCCGAGCGCTTTATAGCTTTTATGATCTCGGTTACGAACTCGTTCCAGTATTCCGCCTGGCCATAAATATAGATTTTGCCAAACCGCATATCCAGTCTATCGGGATAGAGGTTTATACCTTTTTCGATTTGGTCGATACCTTTTTGTAATTCATTGGTGTCAAAATGGGTGACGCTGCCGAGAAAGCCGGCTATCTGCTTCGTGGTATCGTCCTGTGCTGTAAGGGCAAGACTTTCGCCGTCCGGTCTTTCTTGTGAAAGCTCCAAAAGTTCGTGCCGCGATCTGCTTACGTAATAATTGAAATAGCTCACGTACAAATCGGCATCTTTTGGCGAAGCATTTTGCCAGGCAGTTAAAGTATTGAGTTGGTTTGTGCTGTCGCCGGTTTCGAGGTATTTCTTAAACTGTTCAAAATAATTTTGTCCGTGTGCGGCCGTTGATAGAAGTAGAATGCAAATAGTTTTGAAAAAAGTGTTCATACATTATAGAGCTCTCAATTCGTTGTGTGGAGTTTATGATGCTTCACGTTATCGTCGCAAAGATAAGATATGTTTTCAGGTATGCCATCTGGGACAAAAGAGAACCGCCGTATTTACCGGGCAGTCCGTGTGTTTTCGAAATGTATTTGCCGGGTTACAGGTGGATACCGCCCGATACTTCAATACGCTGTCCGTTGACCCACCGTGCTTCATCCGTACACAGAAATGCCACTACGCCGCCGATATCATCGGCCTGGCCCACCCTGCCCAATGCAGCCTGCGAGGCGATGAAGGCCTTGCGATCTGGATTACTGCGGATGAGAGCGTTGTTGAAATCTGTTTCTATTGCACCGGGAGCGACTACATTCGATCGTATACCGCGTGCTCCGAATTCTTTGGCCACATAGCGTGAGAATACTTCGATCGCTCCTTTGAACGACGCATATACGGCATAGCCGGGGACGTTGAAACGTGCGGAGCCCGATGAGATAAATATGATACCGCCACCGTCGTTCATTTGCTTCAGACCTTTTTGTGTGAGGAAGTAGTTGCCTTTGAAGTGGATGTTCATAAAGCGGTCAAAGTCCTCTTCTGTAAGGTCGGCAATGGGAATGGTAGCGCCGATACCGGCGTTGTTGATGAGGAAGTCGAATTTGTCTGTACTCCAGGTTGCCTGTAGTGTGGCCTTTACCTGGCCGAGGAAAGTGTCGAACGTGGATGTTTTCGATACATCGAGCTGGAGTGCTACGGCTTTACCGCCTTCTTTTGCGATCTGGGCCACTACAGCATCTGCTTCTTCTTTTTTGGTGTTGTATGTGAGGATCACGCCGAGTCCTTTGCGGTTCAATGCCAGTGCCATATCGCGGCCAAGGCCCCGGCTTCCTCCGGTTACCAGTGCTATCTTTTGTTGTGTCATGTTATAATGTTGTAGAATTGATTGCAAGATTACTGCGCAGAGTATCGTATACGTTAGCAAAAAGCAAACAATACCTTGTGAAATTCAAACAGCGCGACATCAGGGCTTACTATTTCGAAAGAAAGGTTTCGATCATCGTTGTAACCGATGCAGGCAGGGGACCGTCTTTTTCGGGCGAGCAGATCTCACCAAGATAGTCGCAGTGGCCGGCGGGCAGTATAGCCAGTTGGGCGTGAGGTAATGTCCGTGCAAGCTCCAGCGCATGCTCGGGCAGTATTACATCTGTATATCCGTTCAGTACCAGTACCTGTGATTGAATGCCTTTAATATCGGAATCGGGGATGTCTTTAAAGTTTACCATGCGGCTGGCATCGCGGTTGAACATGGCCATCAACGCTTTGGGATCGGGGTTGATCTTTATGAAGGCGTCTTTCAGCGGTTGCGGCATCTGCTCTATAGAAGCGTGCTGCATACCCTCGAAGAATCCCGGGATCATGCCGCTGCGTTTATATAGAGCCGAAGCCAGGACAAGTTTGTTCACACGCTTCGGATGTCTTATGGCGATCTGCAAAGCTGTAGTACCCCCGTTGCTGAAGCCCATGATGTTGGCTTTGTCGATGTGCAGTTGTTCCAGCAGCGCGGCTACATCGTCGGCGTCTTGCGTAAACGTCATCGGCCGATCGATGTCGGCGGTATGGCCGTGAGCCTGAAGCTCGATAGCAATAACCCGGTGTTTTTGCGCGAGTGCCGGCAGTATGGTGCCAAACGTAGTAGTGATCGTAGAGCCTCCGCCGTGCAGCAAGACCAATGGCTTGCCGGTGCCGTGTATTTCATAATACAATTTCAGACCGTTTACATGGGCATAATGGCCGGGAGGGTTTTGTTGAGCCTGCATGGGTACAATATGGGTTAACAAAAGAAATATACAAATAAGCGTGTTGCGCATAGGATATGTTTTACAGGAATAAATATACGCGATATGCGTGGTTAAAAACACTACTTTTGTCTGTAGTGAGCACTTTGGTGATGATACAACCCCTGATAAACCACATTGAAAAATTTGTCCCCGTTCATCCGGACAAAGCCGATTTATTGGAATCGTTCTTTGAGCATAAGATCTATAAGAGGAGGGCACCGTTGCTGACGGAAGGGCACCCGTGTCATGAAAAGTTTTTTATTATAAAGGGCTGTGTCAATTTATATTACCTGAGGCAAAATGGCACGGAGCAGACGATCGACTTTGCGTTGGAAAATTGGTGGACGTCGGACTTTACTGCTTTTCAGCGCGGTACGGATTCGCAATTTTCAATTCGTGCGATAGAAAATACAGAAGTATTGGCGATTACTGCGGCACGTCAGACCGAGCTTTTGAAACAAATGCCGGAGCTCAATGCGTATTTTCACCTGGTGTTCCAACGCGCTTATGCCGCGAGCCAAATGCGCTTCAGGTTTCTCTTCGAATTTTCAAAAGAAGAACTATATCAGCATTTTATGCGGCATTTTCCGACATTCACTCAGCGTGTTCCCCAATACCTGCTTGCTTCTTTTCTAGGGTTCACGCCGGAATACCTCAGTGAGATCAGGAAAAAGTATCTTTCTTAAACAGGTTTAAGCAACCGGGAATTTTATGTTTTTAAACTTTGCCTGAACAAAACTTTAAGGCGTCCATTTATCGATACAAGAAGTATGGGAACAGGAAAAGTTATCGCCGGGATTAAAATCCCCGACAGTGTAATGGCACGTCAGGCGACTGAATTGTTACGCGAACATGGTTCTGAGCTTTTGTACAACCACTCGCTGCGTACTTTTATTTTCGCCTCTCTGGATGGTCAGCAAAATCGTACCCGGTATGATCCGGAGCTTTTATATGTCAGCGCGGCGTTTCATGACTTAGGCCTGACACCACGTTATCGCAGTGACGATAAACGATTCGAGATCGATGGTGCTAATGCTGCGCGGAATTTTCTTAAGAGTCACGGTGTGCCGGCTCAAACACTTCAACTGGTCTGGGATGCGATCGCGCTTCATACATCACCGGGTATCGCTGAGTATAAGGAGGCAGAAGTAGCCCTACTGAATTACGGTGTTGCGCTGGATGTAGTGGGCCGTGGTTATGATAAATTATCGGAGAGTAACCGTGAAGAGATCCTGGGGCAATTTCCGAGAAGCGGGTTTAAGAAGCATATTATACCGGCTTTTTTTGATGGTTTTAAACATAAGCCTCACACGACGTATGGCAGTATCAATGCGGATATATGCGCGTGTATGATTCCAGGGTTTCAGAAGAAGGACTTTTGTGAGTTGATTTTGGAATCGCCCTGGAAGGAATAGGGGAGCGTGAATGAATGTTTTGACCCTTCGGAATCGGTATGGTTTTTTCGGAATGCTGTCGGAGATCGGGATCGACAACAATATGACAACCGTTATTCTTATGCCTTCCGAGTTTCAGAATGCCGCCAAGAGCTTTACAGACATGATAAATCTGCAAAAGGCAGCTGCAAATCAATAATTTCATTCTGCTATTGCGCAAGTAAGTACTTGCACGTATATTTGCAAGCACTTACTTGCGCATTATGAAAGCCAGACGTGATGTTTACCAGGCGATAGCCGACCCTACGCGTCGTGCTATTATAGGCCTTATTGCCTCTCAACCACAGAATGTTAACACTATTGCCGACAGGTTCGAGGTGAGCCGGCAGGCTATTTCATTGCATATTAAGATACTGGAGGATTGTGGTTTGCTGATCGTTCGTCAGCAGGGTAGAGACCGTTTCTGCGAGGCTCAGCTCGATCAGTTGAGCGAGGTAGATACATGGATAGCGCAGTACCGCCAGCATTGGGAGAGTCGCCTGGACTCCATGGAAGCTTATGTGGAGAAACTTAAAAAAAAACGATATGGAAAGTCAAAGAAGTAATACAAGCGACCGTGAGCTGCGCCTATCGCGCACGCTCGACGCACCAGTAGAGCTTGTATGGGAAGTGTGGACACAACCGGAGCACATAGCCCAATGGTGGGGCCCTAACGGCTTTACAACAACGATCAAGACCATGGACATTGAAGCCGGCGGCGAGTGGAGCCTGGTCATGCACGGACCCGACGGCACGGATTACAAGAACAAGAGTGTCTTTAAAGAAATCGTGCCCCTGAAAAAGATCGTTTATGAGCACATTTCTGCGCCAAAGTTTCTGACCACGGTCACTTTCGAAGCTCAGGGCGAGCAAACATTGATCACCTGGCACATGCTCTTCGAAAGCAAGGAACAATTCATCCAGGTAGTCAAGACTTTTAAAGCGGACGAAGGCCTAAAACAAAACCTCGAAAAACTTGGAGCCTACCTGGCTACCGAGAAGGCGAAAACCATCGGCTAAATATGCCTGGCCCTAGCCCTTGGCCGTTCCCAAAGAGTTTTTATTTTTGTGCTCTTATTGCATAACCGCATGCCAGGAGAAGTGCCAGAGCGGTTGAATGGGACGGTCTCGAAAACCGTTATACCCTCACGGGTATCGAGGGTTCGAATCCCTCCTTCTCCGCGAAAAACAGCGTGAGTGTGAGAGCGAAAGCGAAAATACGCACCTGTTTTTTGCTTTCGTCCTCACGCCGCCCTGGACTCTTACCAAGGACTGATTCCCGTCTCTGGTACATTATCTTCGCTAAAGAATCTTCCTGTCGGTCCATCCGTTTTAAATGTAGCTGCCTTCACGACGTGCGCGGCGGCATCCGGAACTGTGCCAGGGCCGCTGTGATTATTAAAATCAGTAGCGGTATAGCCGGGGTCAACGGAATTTATCTTGAACGCGGTGTTACGTAGCTCATGGGCCAGCACTATGGTATAGGCATTGAGTGCTGCCTTCGAGGCTACATAAGCGGCCGGCTTGACATGATAATGCTTCCATGAAGGAACGTCCTGTAATGTGAGTGACCCCAGACCTGAAGTAACGTTGACGATCCTGGGTTCCGGTGATAGCTTCAGCATGTCGAGGAAGGCCTGGGTTACTTCTATTACACCGAAGTAATTCGTGTTAAACACGTCCCTGAAGATATTGATGTCGGTATCGGCGGCAGGTTGTGGTAAGCCACCGCTGATGCCCGCATTGTTTATAAGGACATCCAGGGTTTTGATTTTCTGACCCAGTATTTTGCGCGCGGATTTTATAGAGTCAGTGTCGTTTACATCGATCGCGATCGGCTCTACGTTGTTCAGGCCTTCTGTCTGTAGCTGGTTAGCTGCCAGCTGGCCTTTTTTCAGATCGCGGCTTCCGAGGTATACGTAGTATCCTTGCTTTAATAATTGCCTGGCTGTTTCAAAGCCTATGCTTTTGTTTGCTCCTGTGATTAATACTGTTTTCATATTTGTTTTGATAACAGCACAAAACTACAGGGACGCCTTATTTTGGCGGTGACACATCCAACGGTGTTAATGGTACATTTTCCGGATGTTGGCGCGGTAGCCGGCGGGAGTTTCTCCGGTCTCTCTTTTAAAGAAGCGGTTGAAATAGGATGCATCCGAAAAGCCAAGGCTAAAGGCTATTTCTTTCAGTGTGTTATCGGTGTGCAGCAGTAAGCGCCGTGCTTCAAGCACCAGCCTGTCGTGTATGTGTTTGATGGCTGGCTTGCCGCTTTGTATTTTCACTACGTCGCTCAGGTGGCCGGCGGAAATATTAAGGATGGAGGCATAGTCGCCTACTTCGTGGAGTTGCAGAAAGCTTTCTTCGATTTTCGACTGAAACTGTTTTAGTAATTGTTTATCTACCTGCGCGTCGTCGATCTCAAATCGTTCTGTATAGAGGCGGCTTAAATACGTGAGCAAGACGCTGAGATATGCAGATAGCATACGTTGTTGCCATTCGTCGTTTCGTTCGTACTCGATACGGATCTTCTGCATCATGTCGTCTACAAAACGAGCATCGGCGTCTGTAAGGGGCAGCTCATGCACGTTCTGAGAGTTTTGTATGATCGGCAATTTGCTCAATGAAGTATTTTCCTGTAGCGAAAGAAACTCCCGGGTAAAGCCCATGCCGGTGCTCCATAACTGTTTGAATACCTCCTTTACAATGATCTGGCTGGGGTCTGAAAAATAGATCGTATTACTCTTCAGATCGTAAGGCGTCATATCTATCCATTGCCGGCCGGTGCCCCGTCGTATGAAGATAAGCAGATAATGATTTTTTCGGTGTGGCACGAGAAGCTCAGACCGGTTTGGAAAAGTGCCTTCATAGTTATACATACGGAAACGTGTGTTGCCCGTGGCCCCGTCTGGATCCAACGTATAAACCGGTACCTGATTGGCGCTGAGTACTTGCATTTCCGAAAGCTATGCTTTTTCGATGGCATAGTCCAAATCAGGCGTGTAATTACGGGCAATTCGTTATATTCGATTACAATTTTCACTAACCCTCATTTCTATGAAAACACGATCAATACTTTTCGGTTTAGTTTTACTGGCAATACTTACGGCGCGGTGCACCGAAGAGCAGGTAATACCGACATCGGACTCTCAATCCGACGTGACGAATGTCTTGAAAACAAAACATGATACCGCGAAATAGAATTTGTAGTACATAGAGCAAAGGGGCGTGAACAGCCCCTTTTTGTTTTTATACTTATCAAGGCTCTATAATCTGTCCTGTTCCGGCTCCAAAGACACTCTTCCGGAATCCGAACTCCAGAGCTTTCATTGTCGTTGGCATCTCTCCTGGAAAGTAGGGGAAATACTGGGGCGAGTTTTCGATAACGGTTGGGCTTACTGCGTTGATGCGGATTCCATTTTCCAATTCTATGGCAGCCGCTCTTACAAAGGCTTCTACGGCGCCGTTAGCCGCGGAGGCATTGGCGAAGTTTCGCTGTGGCTCGTGGGTCAACGCGCCGGTGATGAGTGTGAATGATCCTTTAGGGTTGATATACTGTTGACCGATAAGCACGAGGTTTATTTGCCCGAGTAGTTTTCCATCGAGTCCTTTCTTAAAATCAGCTGGTGTCATTTTCTTCCATGGCCCAACATGTGTTGGGCCGGCAGTACAGATCAGCGCGTCGAATGCACCGGCTGACGTATACATGTTATCAACAGACTCCGGCGAAGTGATGTCTGTAGGAATATCGCCGCCGCGTGTGCTTACCCTGATGATCTCGTGTTCTTTTTCGAAAGCGGTTGTAAGATATTTTCCCATTGTGCCTGATGCACCGACAATGATGATTTTCATATTTAGTGTTTTTTAAGATGTGGTATTAAGATTTAGGAGAGAGCAGCCTGATGAAAGCATTCAGGGCGGGCAATGCAATGAACACCATCCAGGGAACCAATATGGCCGTCAGGATCAGTGTTCGTATATAGACGGGAAAGCCGGCTATCGTTTCTGCAAACAGGTAAAGGAATAGCGTGATCGATGGATATATGACAATCCAGATCTTCAATGAGGCCATCAGCTTGTCTTTTGTTATCATAGTCTGAAAGTTTGTTTGTCGTAAATGTTTAAGACAAAAGTATTTCACTATTCAGTGGAGGGGATAGGACAGAAGCGGAGTTATATGGGATTTCCTTTGATTTCGGCTGATGTAGGATTTTCATAGATGCCGTGATTCCGTCGAATAACGCCTAGGATATCCTCTGGAAGCGGTAAAATCATTGGTGAAAGGACGTTCCGGTAAATAGTCTGCAATCGTTTGCTTAAATCACTGCAATTATTTACATTTCTTATATAGCTCACCACTTCCCGCACAGGAGAGTGAGTTTTCAATTTAGTTAACGACCGGGTAACCCTTCCGTAAGGGCGCTGAGGCGCGTGTTCAATTGCTTGCCTGATCGTAGAATTCAACGTCGCAAAGTATTATCACTAAATACAGGAATGACATGAAAACTCTATTGATTTACATCCCGATATTTATTGCGCTATTGATCGATACGGCAACGGCGCAGACCTATTCAAAAAGCTACTATCGCAAAGACGGCACGTACAGCCGACCTTATTACCGGACGGCTTCCGACAGCGATACTGAAAGGAAGAATTACTCTGAAAATATCAGCCTGAATACCAAAGCAGGCGGCCGAAGCTCGTCCAGCTATTCCGATAACTATCATAAAGTATACAACGGCGACCATTCGAATCAACGGTATCAGAACTACAATTCGCTACTGCGTTACAATAGTTTCAATAACATCGCGATGGGTTCGTCAAGCACGATCAAAAACAATCGGGGTGTAACTATCGGCTATCTGAAGTATAGTGAGGATGGTCTCTTCAAGATCCTTGATTCGGATTCTGTTCACATCGGCTATGTAAAGCTAAGCAACGACAGGAAGCGCGTTCGGGTATACGATTCGTTTGGATATCACGTCATTACAAAAAGCATAGAGCGGTAGTGATTGTTCCGGGAAACGGGGCAAAAGGGGCTGTATCCTGGAAATTAGCAAGTTATACCGGGTTAAAGCCCTTAATTTGCATTCCACAAAAATTCCTCGCTATCTTTGCGCCCGTGAGAAGAACAGTAATCCTTATTATTCTGGCCAGCATGGTGCTTCATTGCGCCAGCCGCACCGGTCTTCTCACGTATCTCTACCAGCAGCGTCTTCAGATTGCTTATTCACTGGGTTTTATAGACGAAATACCAATTGCCGTTTGTAGCAGCGACTATGATTTCCGCCAGGAGTTCATCGTTCACCAGACCGATGAGAACAGGGCGGCCAGCCATCAGACGCTGCCGATGGCGTCAGAGATCAAGCTGTTCTTCGTTACGCAGCTGATCCATATTACGGATACCAACGGTATCGCTGTTGTAAAAAGCTCACGTCCCGACGTCACACGGCCTCTGACTGGCTGCCGTGATTCTGTATTCCATCCCCCGGCTGTTCGTGCTTAAACTGTAGCGGGAGCACATCTGTGCCCTTCCGCTTATTACCTACCGGCAACGTCGGTGAGGTATGTCATCTTATGTTTTAAGCACATTTCACATACATGAAAAGAACAGTCTTTACACTATTAGCGCTTTTTATATTTTGTTCGCTTTCGTTTGGCCAGACCGTCGTACACGGTAATGTTTACGATGCGCAGACCAAGGAGCCTGGAGTAGGTGTTACCGTACAGCTGGCGAATAATGCCAACGTCGGGGCCGTCACCAATGCCGAGGGACATTTTCAAATCACCAGCCCGGATGTTAACCCGGTTTTGAAAGTATCTATGATGGGCTATGAGACGCTTGAAATTGCAGCCGATCATCAGCCGCTCCGTATCGCTCTCACGCCACGAGCCGAAGAAATGCAGGCCGTGGTCGTTACTGCCAACCGCGAGGCCAGCCTCCGTTCAGAAACGCCTGTAGCGATCTCCAGGCTGTCTGCAAAGCTGATGGACGAAACCAAGCCTACGCAACTGGTGGAAGCTCTTAATAAGATACCGGGCGTACTTATGGTAAACCTCAACAATGAACAACACTTCATGGCTATACGCCAACCCATGACCACCAACGCCTACTTTCTGTACCTGGAAGATGGCGTGCCGATACGCCCCATGGGAGTGTTCAATCACAATGCATTACTGGAGATCAACCAGTTTGCGCTGAGCTCGGTAGAGGTAGTGAAGGGGCCGGCCTCGTCTATCTATGGCGCGGAGGCGATCGGCGGTGCTATTAACTTCATCATGCAGCGGCCTACAGTGATGCCCACGGCTAAAGTGGGTATCCAGTTCGATAACTATGGCTTCCGTCGTGTTCAATTCGCGGCAGGTGCGCGTACCGGGAAGTTCGGTTTCTACATCGGCGGCCTTCGCAGCGAACAGACCAACTCGTGGATGGCAAACTCCGACTATGATAAGACTGCCATCAGTGCACGTCTCGAATATCATATAAGCAACAGCACGCGTCTTATCGGAAATTTTGTATACGGTAAGTATTTCTCCAATACGGCAGGCACAGTAGACAGCGTGGCGTTCTATAGCCGCCAGTATGTAAGTACGACTGACTTCACCTATCGTAAGTCGAACGCTAATCGCTCTCGCCTCACGCTCGAGCACGACTGGGCAAACGGTTCCAAAACATTTGTCACACTGTTCAATCGCAATAATCAGCACGGACAGGATCCCGCCTATGGCATCCGCTGGAACCCCACGGCAAGCGCTGCGAACGATCCCACGAAAGCCCGCGGCGAGATAAACTCAAATAACTTCGAAAGCTACGGCGTCATTGCCCAGCACAGCCAGTCGTTCAGCTTCTGGCAATCGCGTCTTATCGCGGGTGGGCTATACGATTATTCACCTAACGATTACTGGTCGTACCAGATAGATCTGAATGCGCAGCTCCGGGCCGATGGAAAGTCTGTTGAAAAGTATACGATTGTGCAGGAGCGCCCGGATATCAAGGTAGCGGACTACGATGCGAAGATCAGGAATGCCGCGGGCTATCTGCAATACGATTTCTCGCCGGCAGCCAACCTACGTTTCTCGACGGGCGCGCGTTATGACCGCATGTCGTTTACATATAACAACTACCTCGACCAGTCGGCCGGTGAAAAGATCTACAGTAAAGTTACACCCAAGATAGGTGTAACATACGATCTCGGTAAGGATATGGGCTTATATGCGAACTACTCGCAAGGCTTCTCGCCTCCGGCATTGACATCGATCTTCCGTAAGCGTCCGAACACCAACCCGGCGGAGTTCTACTACAATCTCAAGCCTGCGCAGTTCCGTAACTACGAGCTTGGCGGGTGGGCCGCATTCTGGCAGAACAAAGCCTATCTCGACCTGGCAATGTATGTAATGCAGGGCCGTAATGAATTGCTCAGCATCCGTCAGCCCGATAATTCGACCGACTACCAGTCTGCTGGCAAAACGCTGCACCGAGGTCTTGAGCTGGGGGTTACCGTCAAGCCCACGCAGGAGTTTTTTTTTCGCTTTGGCGGCACTACGGCCCTGCACCGCTTTGACGACTTCCAGATCAGTACCAATACCAACGACCGCTATCAGAACCTGAGCGGCTTCGAAATGCCCGCAGCGCCCCGCTATACCTGGAACACCGAGTTTTATTACTACCCACGCTTTGTGAAGAACCTTCGTACGTCGGTAGAATGGCAGCACGTCGGTAGTTATTACCAGGATCAGATCAACACCGTTCGGTATGACGCCTGCAATATCCTCAACTATCGCATAGGCTACCAGTGGAAGGGCATCGAAGTATACAGCAACGTGCTTAATGTGGGCGATGTACTTTACGCAACGAACGTTACACGCGGTAACAACGTCACCGACCGCTCCACCTATACGCCAGCCGCACCACGCACCTTTGTGTTTGGAATACAATACAACTTCACCGGCAAGAAATAACACTCATGGAAAATCCATCATCGATAACTGCATTTCAGGGCCAACCGTCGCCCGAATCCGCTCCTGAAACATCGGCTTCCGGGACTGACCTTAAAGCCAGGCTGCGCAAAAATATTTATAAGTGGCATCGTATAATCGGGCTTATCACCATCATACCCGTTATATGCTGGTCGCTGTCAGGCCTGATGCACCCGTTCTTATCGCACTGGTTCAAGCCCGTGATAGCCCGTGAGTTTATGCCTGCCAGGGTACTGGATAAAAGCCAGATCAGGCTCTCTGTTCAGGAGGTTCTGAAACATAACCGAATAACCGATCTCAAAAACTTCCGTCTCGTACAATTCGCCAACGGCACACTTTACCAGGTGAAGACGGTGGACGACAAGCTACGCTACTTCAGTGCGGCGGATGGCGCGGAGCTGAAGGATGGCGATAAACAATACGCAGAGCACCTGGCACGCTATTTCCTCGATGATAAGACAAGTGCCGTAAAATCAATTACGTTGCAGACATCGTTCAGCCAGCAATACAAATACGTGAACCGTTACCTGCCGGTATGGAAGGTGAGCTTCGATCGTGACGACAATATGGATGTTTATGTGGAAACCGCGTCGAGCCGGTTAGGGACATTCAATACGACCTCGCGTAAAGTATTTCTCTGGGTGTTCGATAATTTCCACAACTGGTCTTTCCTCGAGAAGATAACCAGCAATACTTTGCGCATCATGATCATGGTCATCCTGCTGGCGGTTATACTGAGCTCAGCTGTTACCGGTATCACCATCTATGGTTTATTTTGGAGCCGGTTCAAGAAGCTGACCAGGGACAATGAAAAGAAGGGTGTGCGCCGGTATCACCGCCAGATCGGTATAGCGGTGGCCTTTGTGGCGCTTACGTTTACTTTCAGCGGCGCTTTTCATGCTACACGCAAGCTGCAACCTAACCAGCTTCCACTGATGGTTTACGAGCCCCTCATCAAAACCGAAGAGCTGACGGTGGCATCGCTTGATCTCCCGGTAGACTGGGAACGCTTGTATAACCTTTCCGTTGTACGCAAGAGCAAAAAGGATTACTTCCAGGCCTTTTATACGATGACCGACGACGCGCCAGCCGAGGCGGTGTATATCAATGCGGCCGACAGTTCCGTATGGGAAAATGGAAATATAGAATACGCTAAGTTCCTCGGTAAAAAGTTCTTACAGGTATTGGGTAATTCTACTACCATATCCGCTGCCTGCTGCGAGGAAGCAGGAGAGGTGTCGCAGAGCGGGGTTGATGAAAACGCCACCATTCTCAAGGCAGAGATCGTACCTAAGTTTGAGAACCGCGAGTATGGCTTTGTGTTCAAACGCCTGCCCGTGGTGCGTCTTCAGTATGATACGCCGGATGAGAATGCGCTTTATGTTGAAACCGCCACGTCGCGGCTCGCGGCAGCCATCAACAGCACAGACCGTTTGGAGGGTTATTCATTTGCTATCTTCCACAAGTATCTTTTGCTGGATTGGGCTGGTAAGAACGTGCGTGATGTAACGATGATGATCGCTGCATTGGGATTACTGGTTGTGAGTGTTCTTGGTCTCCTGGTGTTCGTGAAAAGTCGATAAACCGGATACCCGCCATACCCGGAAATCGTTTCGGGTATGGTGTTGACCAGGGCCCGTTGTTGCGCTTAATCCATAGTGATCCCTCAGATGCCAGCCAGCGGGAACTTTCCGGCACCAAAATTTCATGGTAACCGGAAAGACCAGGCGATGACTCTAACCAAATACAACCAAAAGCGTGCATTTAACAGCACGCCGGAGCCTAAAGGCGGAAAGGCTAAAGGCAAGAAACTCCGTTTCGTTGTTCAGAAGCACGATGCTTCCCATTTGCATTACGACTTCCGTCTTGAGATGGACGGCGTATTGAAAAGCTGGGCTGTGCCCAAAGGGCCGAGCATGGACCCATCGGTGAAACGCCTGGCTATGATGGTAGAAGACCACCCTTATGATTACAGAACGTTTGAAGGTGTCATTCCTGAAGGGAATTATGGCGCCGGTACTGTCATTGTATGGGACGAAGGCGAATACGAACCAGCAGAAGATTCATATGCGAATAAACGGGAGGCCGATAAAGCGCTTCGTCATCAGCTCCACGCCGGTAAGCTCAAGTTTGTGCTGCATGGCAAAAAGCTGAAGGGAGAGTTTGCGCTTGTAAAGGCACACGGCCGTGGCGAAAACGGTTGGTTGCTGATGAAGCTGAACGATGAGCACGCCACCACCGACGATATTCTTGAAAAGGAAAAGTCTGTACTATCCAGAAAAAGTATAGCGCAGATGCAGGCTAGCCCGGTAAGCGTCTATGGCCAGAAAGCGAAGAAGACGGCAAAGACAAGTGGGATGACTAAAGCGAAGAAGGCAGCGACGCCTCGCAAAGCCACAGCACGGAAGGTCGCTAAAGAAATAAAAGAGGCAACGCATCCGAAGAAAGTAAAAACAGGTACATCAAAGCTCACTGCGGGAAGAAAAAAGAAAGCCGCTGAAGGCATTGAAGATGCCCCCAAGCGAAAGTTCAATACCAACCTGACACCTATGCTGGCCACGCTGGTGGACAAGCCCGTGGATGCTCCGGGATGGCTATATGAGATAAAGTGGGATGGCTACCGCGCCGTGGCGTTTATGAACGATGGAGAAGTAGAGCTCAAGTCGCGAAACGATAAATCGTTTAATGAGAAGTTCTACCCTGTCTATGAAGCCCTGCAAACCTGGAACATCAACGCCATAGTCGACGGCGAGGTCGTGGTGCTGAAAGATAATGGCATATCCGATTTCGGCTCGCTGCAGAACTGGCGTAGCGAAGCGGATGGCCAGCTGATGTATTACGTATTCGATTTATTGTGGCTTGACGGAAAAGATCTGTGTGGCCTGCCGCTCACGAAACGACGCGAGCTCCTTGATTCGATTACGCCCGGAGAAGGTATAATACGCGTTAGCGAAGCGCATGACGTGAGTGGTACCGATTTCTATACCGCCGCCAAAAACATGGGACTCGAAGGTATGATCGCCAAAAGAGCCGATAGCCCTTACGAGCCAGGTGCGCGCACTTCGAACTGGCTCAAGATAAAGGCAAACAAACGCCAGGAGATGGTCATCGGCGGATACACGAATAACGAGGGTTCCAGTAAGGCCTTCTCTGCCTTGCTGGTTGGCGTATACGAGGGCAATAAGCTTATCTATACCGGCAAGATCGGAACGGGCTTTAACGACAAGCAGCAGCGTGAGATGCTCAAGCAGTTCGGGCCGCTCATAGTCGACAAACCACCCTTTGCCAGCGAGCCCGATTATAATAAGCCGTCACGCTTCAACCCTCGCCCCGCAAAGGCTACCGTGACATGGCTTAAGCCGAAGCTGGTGTGTGAAGTAAGCTTTGCCGAAATGACGTCTGATGGCGTTATGCGCCATCCGTCGTTCGAAGGCATGCGCATCGATAAGAAGGCTAAGGACGTTATACGCGAGAATGCAGCCGACACGACGGAAGCCGTAGCGCAGGAGGCGCCTGCACAGCACCAGCAAATACTCAAACCTGTGGGTAAACAGGAACGCAAAACCCTGCTTAATCCGAAAGACGAAACCCAGGTGCGCGATATAAACGGGCACGCTATAAAATTCACGAACCTCAGCAAGCTATACTGGCCGGAAGACAATGTCACCAAGCGCGACATGCTGAACTATTATTACCAGGTTGCGCCTTACATACTGAGGTATCTCAAGGACAGGCCTCAGTCGCTTAATCGTTTTCCCAACGGTATACATGGTAAAAGCTTCTATCAGAAAGACGTAACTGGCAAGGTGCCCGAATGGGTAAGCAAGTATCTATATCACAGTAGCGATGAAGCCGATGTAGATAAACATTTTATGGTGCCTAAGGATGAATCGGATATTTTGTTGATGGCTTCCATGGGATGTATCGAGCTCAATCCCTGGAGCAGCCGCGTGGACAAACCAGACCATCCTGACTGGTGCATTATCGATCTGGACCCTGACAAAGGTAATACCTTCGGGCAGGTGATCGAGACTGCCCTGGTGACGCGTGAAGTACTGAAAAGCTCCGGCATACCCGCCTATTGCAAAACCAGCGGTTCGACCGGCTTGCATATATACATTCCGCTTGGGGCTGAGTATACGTACGAGCAGTCCAAGGAATTTGCCCGTATTATTGTGACCAACGTTCATCATGAGCTTCCCAAATACACCAGTATCGAGCGTCTCACCAGCAGGCGCAAGGGCAAGCTCTACCTGGATTTTCTGCAGAACAGACCCAAAGCAACATTGGCAGCACCGTACTCATTACGTCCCAAACCGGGCGCTCCGGTATCTATGCCGCTGCACTGGGAGGAGGTAAAACGCGGGCTGAAGATCACCGACTTCACTATCTTCAATGCTATGGCGAGGATTAAAGAAGTGGGGGATATCTTTAAGCCGGTACTGGGTAAAGGGATAGACCTTGGCAAGGTGTCCTAAAATGCTTACAGCTCCCGCAACATCCTGGCGAGCAGTATACAGAATACCTCGGTATCGGAGAAATATAGCAGCGGACTTCGCCCCGTGTCCTTATCTATCTGAACGGCGTTGGAATATGGTGTAAAGGAGAGTACTTTGTCGAGTCTGATTTGATTGTTCTTCTTCGAGCCTATAAAGAGGATACGCTTGTTGGTTACATATAGCGTACCACTGTCGATAGGTTTCCATTCCTCGCTGGTGACCCGTTGTGAGGACGCACTGCTCACGCGGTAATAAACGCCTTTCGCAATTTTTATCCGAGCCGAGGTACCACCAGTATACACACGTTGTGTGACCGTGCGCTGTTCATGCCATTCTGTATGCGTTGAAAAGTAACAATACTCGTTGCGCTGGAGGTTGATATTTACATCGCGTGGAGTAAGCTCGCCGTTCTCAAGGGTCCAGAACAGCCGGTAGCGATTCAGCGTGCCTTGTGTGGCTTCGTTCATTTTCGGTTCAATCATCAGGCTTTCGGCGATCTCGCGGAGCTCGCGGTCCTCTTCCGGTGAAAGCCGTCGGTCAGAGAGCATCTCTTTCACGTAGTCGTTGACGAATTTCCCGCGTACTTCTTCGGAGATCCGGCTTGCCGTTTCCGGAGACATCTGAAGGCTTTTGTGTAGCTTGTCCAGGAAGGCTTTCTCTTCTTCATCCAGCCGCCCATCGGAAACAGCCTCGGTAAAATGCCTTTTATAAATGAATGCAGTAAGCCTACTCTGAATAATACTGGTATCGTGATTACTGAGGTTTAAAATTACCTGGAGATGTTTAAGATCTTTCAATTCTGAGTCTGCCAACGAGTTGTCCTGCAAGCAATGGTTCAGGTATACTGCGTAGAACTCGTACAGGTTTCGCGTATATGTCCGGTAAACGTTGAACTTATATCGGGCGTAGATCTGGTTGATATCCTCGATCGGGATTTCTGTTACAGGCCTGGTAGCAAGGAGATTATTGATCTCGATTACGACATTCTTACCCGGCCATATGTTGAACAGCCTCTCGAAGAAATTCGGCAGCGCCGGCGGGACGTATTGATATAGATTCTTCATAATTAGTATTCCCGGTAGGTTTCATACACAGGGTCGTTCCAATCGCAAACGCCATCGTGGTGAGAGCATGCTCCGCGTCCCTTCGCGTTTGACGTCGATCCGTCACAGCATCTTGTTACATAATACAATACCCGGCGTTTAAGCGGATTGATCTTTTCGTAAAGCACCGAGGCTTCGGTATTACCTTTATCCATGGCCGACTGCAGATCGGCTACAGCAGACTTTATTTGCTTCAGCTTTACATAGCATCGCGCTCGCTGGTAGTAGATATCATTACGGTTTGTTGAATCGAGAAGTGATGTGTAGTCTTTCATTGCGGCCTCGAATTTTCCGGTTTTGAAATAATACGCGGCGCGCGTTTCAATCAATTCATTTCGCTCTGTGGTTGCAAAGATTATTGCAGAGTCCAGAAATACCAATCCGGCTTTTGCAGAATTACCTTTAAAACGCGCCTGCGCTTTTGTACGGAAGCCCTCCACACGTGCCTTGCGTATCTGTTCCTTTTTTATGGCCAGGGCTGTAACGGCCTCTTTCTCTTTTTCTGCCAGTGCTTTCGCTGCCTGTTCCTCGGCGGTTTTCTTGTTGCGCTCAGCCTGCAGTTCAGTATCATTAGAAATAACTATAGCAAATAATATGAACAGAACCGGTATACAAACAAGTCTGACAGGCCAGGAAAAACTGAACTTAAAGCGCCGTTCTAAGACCGCGTAGCCGCCGGGTAAAAACGCCAGCCCCAGCAAGATCAGGATGATACCCGCCCAAACATTTGTAAAGAGTGTTGGCAGGGATATGATAAAGGTTAGAATGGCGAATGAGATTCCGATGATACGCAGAAATGCAGGTGCAGCCTCAGCAGCCCTCTTATTAAGAGATCCTCTTTCGTAGGTGTCAGTGCCGGGACTCGAGTGTTCAGGTATAAGATTGGGAACGTATTTCATAGGAGTAGGAGGGAAGACAATCCTGCTTTGCGATAGCCAAAGTAACGCGGCTCTTTTAAGCCGAATAAATTTTCTTCCAATGCTACCGTTTTCCTTTCCCGACGATGCATTATCGTACCCCGCGTGGCGTTCGGAGGAGATCATTTAACTAACTTTGCATTAACATAATCGCGTCTGAGGTATATTTCGGGCGAGACTTTTACTTCGGCAATGCTAAGAACATTCTCTTCCGGAAACTTCCACGCCATCTGCGATACGCTCGCCTCCGCCGATGCGGACCTGGCTGTCATCCTCCATGCCCATGGCTATCCGCCCATGTGGACGCGTCCCAATACCTATGAAACGCTGGTACATATAATACTGGAGCAACAGGTTTCTCTCGCCTCTGCATTGGCAGCTCTGAAGAAGCTGCAGGAAAAAACAAAAGGCATAACGCCGCGTAAGATCCTAAAGCTTACCGACGAAGAATTGAAGGCCTGCTATGTGAGCCGTCAGAAAGCTATATACATCCGTGGCCTCGCTGAAGCGCTCATTTCGAAGCAACTCGACCTCGAGGCGCTTGCAGTCATGTCTGATGACAACGTTCGCGCCACACTTATCAAACTCAAAGGCATCGGCAACTGGACTATCGATGTGTATCTTATGTTTGTACTGCAGCGGGCTGACGTATTTCCGCCTGGTGATCTTGCAGCGGTAAACGCCCTCAAACGTGCCAAACGCCTGCCCAAAGATACGCCCCTTGAAGAGCTCCTTGCGATAACGGCACAATGGGCACCGTACCGAACGGTAGCCACGATGGTGCTCTGGCATCATTACCTATCCACGCCGTTGCGGAAGAATCCCTGATAGCGTATACCCTTTGTCTTAAAGCAAAAAGGGCTGTCCGAAGGGGCAGCTCTTTTTGTATATCAGAATTAAAGAATGTTACTCAAATCTCAACGACTCGATCGGATCAAGGCGCGAGGCCTTATTGGCAGGGTAATAGCCAGATAACAGACCCACGGCAACGCAGGTAACCAACCCGATGATGATCCACATCCAGGGAACGGTAAATCCCTTCGCGCCGAGCAGCGACGATGTAAAGTTACCCAGCAGTATACCGAATATTATGCCGAGAACGCCACCGAGGAAACAGATCACAAGGGCCTCGATAAGAAACTGCTGGCGTATACGAAGCGGCGTGGCACCCAAGGCCTTGCGAACTCCTACTTCACGCGTACGCTCCGTAACCGACACCATCATGATGTTCATCAACGCTATGGCTGAGCCCAGTAGTGTAATGAAGCTGATCACGATGCCACCGATGCGTATAGACATGGTGATCGACTGGAGTTTTTCCGCAGCCGTCTCGCTTTTCTCCAGCAGGAACGAGTTGGGATTGCCAAGCTGGTCGTGTCGTATCTTGCGCATAAGGCCTGTGGCTTCGGCCATCGCATAATCCATCTGTGTAGGGTCGGCAATGCCGATCGAGAACTCGTAACGAAGGCCTTTGCCCTGGGCCATCTGGTTAGCCTTGATCAGTGGAATAAACACCATGTTGTCATAGTTGTCTTCCGCCATCTGTCCCTTTTCCTTATTTACGCCGATAACACGGAACTGTGTTCCGGAGAAGGCGACTTCCGTACCGACCACGCTGTCGTTGGCATTATACAACGTGGTGAAGATCTTATAGCCGAGAATAATGCTAGGCACACCGTTGTCAAGCTCCAGTTGTGAAAAGGTACGGCCCTTCAGTAGTTCCAGGCCCTTGAGCGGCATGTATTCGTTGTTGATGCCTGTGACCGCCACGTTCGGGTTGGTCTTCTTCGACATGTGCTTTACCTCGGCCACCCACGTAAGATTTGCTGAAAGGCTAATCGTGGAGGGAACCTTGTACTGGTCCATGAATCGCTCGGCTTCGTTCAGCATCAGCGGTGGATAAGTCTTTTCTGTAACACCCGACTGATTCGAGCCTCTGTTGATCTTGGATTCGATGCTGAAGGTGTTAGCCCCCAGCGACGACAGACTTTCCGCCACCGAGCCCTCGATGCCGTCTACGGCGCTCAGAATGCCTACCAGCGCCGTAATACCGAGCGTGATAATCAGCCCCGTAATGACGGACCGCAGCATGTTGGCCTTTACTGAGCGGAGGCCTTCCCGGATATTTTCAATAAGATTCATTCTTTCTGAAACGAATTAGGTGTACGTATACGTTGATAAAGGATACCGAAATGTTACAAAAACACGCCGATATTTTTGCCGTCCGGTCCGGCTTTTTATAAAAAATAAGGTTCCGGCGCGGGTTTATCGGGGCAGAGGGATAAATTTAGGATCTTAACCGGGGAAACGTGTATGAAGAGAAGCTTGATTTTGGCCGTTTTGATATTAGCAGCGCCAGTTTGGGCGTGGGCCAATTCCATTTTCATCCCCATGGATGAAAAACAATCCAATCACCTCAAAGCCTATGGTATAGCCTACTGGATCCTGAAAAGCGAGATCGAGGTGGATTGGCTGCTCAATTACCGCGGGGGCAGCTTTATGTGTCAGTATCACCCCGCTATCCAGAACGAGCTCGTGGTCCGCGGCGTTAGCTACGAGATCATTTCCGATGCCCAGGCAAACCAGATCATCACCGAGATCGCCAGCCCGGCCCTTAATTACGACATCATGAAGCTGGAGAAGTATCCACGCATAGCGGTATATTCTCCGAAAACGAAGCAGCCGTGGGACGACGCCGTGACCCTGGTACTGACCTACGCTGAAATACCCTACGACGTGATCTTCGATGAAGAAGTAATGGATGGCAAGCTTCCTAAATACGACTGGATACACCTTCACCACGAAGACTTTACCGGTCAGTACGGAAAATTCTACGGACAGTACAGCAACATGCCCTGGTATATCGAGCAGCAGAAAGAAGCTGAAGACATTGCCCGTAAGTACGGCTATCACAAAGTATCCCAGCTCAAGCTTTCCGTAGTAAAGAAAATAAAGGAGTTTGTTTCCGGTGGTGGTTTCCTCTTTGCCATGTGCTCCGCTACTGACACTTACGATATAGCCCTTGCCGCCGAAGGTCTCGACATCTGCGACCGCATGTATGACGGCGACCCTGCAGACCCGAACGCGCAGGATAAGCTGAACTTCGAAAATACATTTGCCTTTACCGACTTCCGTCTCGAACGGAATCCCCTTCAATACGAGTTCTCCAACCTGGACAATCAGCCCAACGAGCGCGGCCTTCGCCAGGACAACGATTACTTTACCATCTTTGAGTTTTCCGCCAAGTGGGATCCGATTCCCACGATGCTCACACAGAACCATACGCGTGTTATCAAAGGATTTTTTGGTCAAACAACGGGGTTCAAAAAGGAGCTTGTTAAATCAGACGTTGTGATCATGGGTGAGAACAAAGACATCCGCGAAGTGAAATATCTGCACGGTGTTATGGGCAAAGGCTTCTGGACGTTTTATGGCGGTCACGATCCTGAAGACTATCAGCACATTGTCGGTGAAGAGCCTACCGATCTCAACCAACATCCCAACTCACCGGGATACCGATTGATCCTGAACAATATCCTCTTCCCCGCAGCGAAGAAGAAAAAGCAGAAGACATAACCAGCATCTTTGTCGTATCTACCCCGGTAGATTGTCGTGGTTGAGCCTGTTCCTCAAACGGGCTTCAGTGTAGCTTTGTATAAGCCCGGACAACATAGAAACCACCGTGCTTGCAACGCAATGAAAAAAGGAGTTATACCCTCGACTATCGACGAATACATTGCCGGCTTCCCGACGGGCACGCAGGCTCTGTTGCAGCAGGTGCGCACGACGATAAAGAAAGCTGCTCCCAAAGCCGAAGAAGCGATCAAATACGCTATGCCCACATTCGTGCTCTCCGGTAATTTGGTGCACTTCGCAGCCTTTAAGAACCACATCGGCTTTTACCCGGCACCGACCGGCATCGAAGAGTTCCAGGACGCGCTGGCCGGCTATAAAACCGGCAAAGGGTCTGTCCAGTTTCCCATCGATCAACCAATGCCTCTCAAGCTCATCGAAAAGATCGTCAAACGTCGTGTCAGGCAAAACCTGTCCAAAGAATAGCCTGTCGTAACCGCCCACGTGCGGACACTCAAGTTCGTTTCTGAACCGCCATGTGTTTACAACGAGGCTGAAACCCAGGAATCCGGTTGGCATGTTATTGGCCTTGCCTGGGGCAAATAACCGGTCATGCTCCGCAACTACATCAACATAGCCTATCGCAGCCTCGTCAAGAACAAAGCTTTTTCGTTTATCAATATTCTCGGGCTTGCTGTGGGAATGGCGGCGTTCCTCTTCATCATCCAGTACGTACGCTTCGAACGCAGCTATGAGCGTTACAATCCATACGCGGAAAACCTCTATCGCATCACTATCGACTTCTACAACAAAGGCGAATATGTTGTAACCGACTGCGAAACCCACGCTCCGATGGGACCGCTGCTAAAGGACAAATTTCCCGAGGTAGAGGACTATGTACGCATGTTCCACTTCGATGGCCTTATCGAAATAAAATTACGCGGCGAGAAGTTTCTCGAGGAGCAGCAGGCCTATTATGCCGACCCGTCGGTATTCAGGCTGTTCGCCCTGACCACCTTGTCCGGTGATCCGTCAAAAGCGCTGAATGAGCCTTACAAGGTTGTTCTCAATGAATCACTGGCTACGAAATACTTTGGACGTGTTAATGTAGTAGGGGAGACTCTGGAGATAGATCACAATCCTTACCAGGTAACCGCCGTTATCAAAGATGTTCCGCCGAATACGCACATCAAATTTGCCATGCTGCTTTCGCACGCCTCTGTGGCTGCCATTAACTCATACTACAGGACAGAGAACTGGTCTGGCAATAATGAGTATACCTATCTTTTGCTTAATCCCGGCGTTGATCTGGCAGCATTCAATAAGAAACTATTAACTCTTTGTGCATCGCTCAATGACAAGCTGCATGAGGCGCGCTATGTGGCCGAGCCCATGACAGCCATTCACCTGCACTCCAACAAGACCTATGAACCCGAGGCCAATGGCAATGCCCGCACCGTGTACTTCCTGCTGATCATTGCCGTATTCATCATTGTAATTGCGTGGGTCAATTATGTGAACCTGTCGACGGCCCGTGCGGTAGAGCGTGCGCGTGAGGTAGGCGTACGCAAGGTAATGGGATCGCTGAAGAGCCAGCTTATACTACAATTTCTCGCCGAGTCGGTATTGATGAATATACTGGCTGGTACGCTCGCTTTTGTATTCTTTCAGGCGGGCATGCCGTTGTTCCATGTATTGTCCGGGTTACCGGATATGCCCGGTATCTTAACGGACAATATCTTCTGGATACTGTTTGCTGTATTGCTGTTTATCGGATCGTTGTTATCGGGACTTTACCCAGCTTTCATGCTGTCGTCGTTCCAGCCGGTTGCCGTGCTTAAGGGAAAATTCCGTTCTTCAACTCATGGACAATATCTGCGCACAGGTCTGGTAGTATTTCAGTTCGGGGCTACGGTGGTGCTGATCGTATGCGTGCTGACCGTGTATCTGCAGATCAATTATATGCGTGCTTATGATCTGGGGATGAATATCGAGCAAACCCTCGTAGTGCGCTCACCGCAGGTGAAGGATTCGGTAATGAACACCGGCTTTCATGCGCTTAAGAGCGAGTTGCTGCGCCAGTCGGGTATAAAAGAAACGACGGTCTCCGGTTCTGTGCCGGGCCTAAGCCTTCACGAGGTTGCGTCTACATCTTTTTTGCGATATGGCGACACGGGTGGAGGAAAGGGATATGAGTATTATTTCTTTTCCGTAGATGAAACATTTTTGTCGACACTCGATATGCGCCTGGCAGCAGGACGTAACTTTGAAGGCGGCGTATCCAACGAAAACCTGGTGATCGTAAATGAGGAGACAACCAGGCGTCTGGGCTATGCCCGTCCGGAAGATGCGGTGGGGACGCGTATTACTTTTCGGGCCGGCAAGGGTGAATTCTCTACCATAGCCGGTGTGATCAGGAACTTTTATCAACGTTCGCCCAAGGAAGTCCATATTCCGATGCTCTTCTATTATCGCGAGACGGGTGACTTCTTCTCCATGCGCCTCGATACGCGCGATGTGCAGCAAAGCATTGCCGATGTAAAGGATGCATGGCACAAGGTATTTCCGGATGCGCCTTTCAACTATTTCTTTCTCGATGAACAGTTTGGCCGGCAATTCAAAGCCGATCGGCAGTTCGGGAGTATCATTACTGCTTTTTCTGTTCTCGCGGTTTTCATCGCCTGTCTTGGCTTATTCGGTCTTTCGTCATATACCATACTGCAGCGTACCAAGGAGATCGGTATCCGGAAAGTACTGGGCGCTTCGGTAGTTCAGATAGTGAGCCTGCTCTCGAAAGATTTTGCGCGCATTGTGATCGTAGCCGCGCTGATTGCCCTGCCTGTGGCGTGGTGGGCTATGCAAACATGGTTGTCGAGCTATGCGGTTCGTATCAGTCTTAACGCCTGGGTGTTTATCGTGCCTGTGGCTTCTATACTGATCATTGCTCTTGTTACTGTAAGCTTTCAGACAATTAAGACAGCGCTTTCCAATCCTACTGACTCGCTGAAGAATGAATAGCGGCGTAGTTATAGCTCGTCGTAGCGCTCAGGATCCGGCTCCACGGTCAGCACAAGCTGATTGCCATCCGAGGGTATGGTAAAAAGGATTTTCGATTGTTCACCCTGACCGAGCTCAATGCTATCGCAAGCATAAAAGAATGAAACACGGTATGAAACCGTAAAGCTTCCCGAATCAGGGGATGTATGGAGTATACTGTTGGCTACAACCCTGACATCCGCTACCGTGCCACGACGTGAAAACCAATGGCCGTTCAGCATGGACTGAACAGCTTCCGTATTTTGCTCTACAGCAGTAACGAGTGTAGCGCCGGCAGGGTAGGGGATTATAGCTGTATCAGTCATTATGATCATGTCAAGGTGTATACTGGTAGAATATACCCTTATCGAAGGGCGTCCACCAGCACGCCTTCTGGCCACAGCTCTTCAGTGCATTGTTAGCCCAGGTGTTACACGTATAAAAAAGATTATACCGCCCATTGGCCTCATAAAAGGCGTCGTGGTTATTGTAGTGGGCATTCGCGTCAATGTAAAGCGCATGGCCCTGCGAGTCCGTTTTCAAGGTATTTCTCACGTACGCTACCAGCCGGGCATACTGCTCATGACTCACAGTCAGCCTGCGGCAATCGTCACCTTCCTGCATTCTCCTGTAAAACGTGGCATGGATTGCTGAACGGCCAAGCCCGGTGGTAGCTTTGAATGCCGTGCTGAACGTAAGATCGGCCCACGTGGGCGTCTCCAGGTAAAACCCCCGATCGCCCCAGCCGAGTGCGAGGTACCGCCTCAGCGTGTCTTTAGCAATCGTATTGGTATACGGAATAACTTCCCGCCAATCCATCCAGGCGTTTCGTACGGGCACCACGATGTCTGTATGTACTCCGTTTGTAAGGATATACAGCGTAATTTCGTCGGAAACCGGCTCTTCCCGGTCTACCACCATCCTCGACAACACAAATGCCGCCGCTGCATATAGCAGCAAGCCCCCCACAAACGCTCCCATAATGAGCAGAAATACTCTGATCGCTTTTTTCAACATAGTAAAATAGACGGATCAAAGATACGGATTTCGCAAAGGCTGTCACAAAGCGGTGATAAAGCAGTCTGAAGACAACGTTAAGGGAAAATCCTGTTCATCCTAAAATCTTAAAAATCATGCTGTGCCCCGATTTGTTCGAGGTTCTGACAACTTCTGGCGCAAAATGATCCTGGTCAGGCGATCCCCCCAACGTAGTAGATATACCCGTGTAAGTATCTCGTGTTTTTACCCCCTAACAGCGAAATGGCCGGTATATATAGCCGGTATATATACCGTGTGTGCGGATGGCCCGGATTGTGTGTTGTCTATGTTCAAACGCACAGTCTTTACGTTAGTATATTCTTTATATGAAGTTATGTTTTTGAATTTTATTCACTTTTTTCAATATATATAACTGTCAATTGATCATACAATCAAACGCTGAATGCTTTGGGAACCGTTGCATATAGTATAAATGTACTATGTCATATAGTATAAAAGTACCATATATATTAAAAAGCAGGTTTAAACGCATGTTGTAAGGATTGAAGATATATAGGCGTATTTCGAATTATAACTAAACCCAACTTTAGCAAACGCGGGAGGTGATCCATAATTGCGGCGTATGTTTCCCTTTCACGTCAGTATTATAACCAACAATTAAACCTCACGTAACATTTATGAAACTTTTCGAAGAAAAGTATGGTGTATTGGAGTACGACTCCTCGGTGCCGTGTATAACGGCATCGTTCAACGGCTTTATGAGCAGCGAACAATTCCGCTCTTTCCTCAACAAAGGACTGCAGCTGCTCATCGAGAAAAAGAAGGAGCACGACAAAATTCTCTGGCTCGCCGATACTACCAAGCACGTTGTTCAATCCGATAAAGACACACAATGGGTGGCTGACGACTGGAATCCCAGGGCATTGCGCGGTGGTATCAGACACGTGGCCTTCGTACTGCCCGAAAACGTATTTGGAAATGCCTCCGTTAAAAAGTATGCCGATAACACCGAAAGGAAGGGCGACGAGATGGATGTGCAAATGTTCGGTTCGATAGAATCAGCTAAAGACTGGTTCCGGACGATCAAATAACGGCACAGATAGTTCAAGTTGTAGAGATTAAAACCGTTACCCGCTACAGACACATAAGCTTTGGTCCTGGTAAGAATAGTTAACCATAAAATTCGCATGTCTATGAAAACAGAAACCGCCATCTCGACTCACAACAAAAAGGGATTCACCTACTCTCTCAGTTCCTTCGGGAAAGCTTTTATCAATGCCGCATCGAAGTCTTCCCATCCAGTCATGGATGTCGGCGCTGCTTACGGCGTCGCGACATTACCTGCCCTGCTTACCGGGGCCAAAGTTATAGCCGTGGATATCGACCCGGATCATCTTCGCGCGATCGAAAACTCTGTAACCGAGAACCTACGGCCACATCTTTTTACGCTGTCTAAACGTTTCCCTCATTTTGAAATGCCCGCCGATTCGTTGAGCGCTATATATCTCTCCCAGGTGCTGCCCTTTCTTACCGGCAGTGAGATTGAGCTTGGCGCGCGCAAAATATACGACTGGCTCGTACCCGGTGGCGAAGTGTTCATCGTATCGTTCACGCCGTATATCAGCCACGTAAGCTCGTTCGTGCCCGTATATGAGGAACGCAAAGCCCGCGGTGAACGGTGGGGCGGCTATATAGATGATCTTTCGCTTTACAGCAACGATCCTGCTATCTATACGCACCTGCCCAACCAGATACACCATGTGGATGCGGACGACCTCCGTGCAGCCTTTGAAGAAGCCGGCTTCAGTATCCGTGAAGTGCGTTACTTCGGCGAAGAGGAAGGTCTGCTGCCGGAAGGCATACGCATGGATGGCAGGGAACGCGTCGGCCTTGTAGCGTATAAGCCTGTAAGCAGCGAAGACAGCCAGAACAACAATTGGGAGAATATAAATACCACGCAGATCACGCACGTGCCCGATATACTTCGGCAGTGGCTCAGTAAACCCTTTGTGCTAAGCCGCGCGCTTCGTAAGGTATGCGAACAATTTACGGTTCATATAACCGACCAGCGTGTAAAGCCACTCTATGCCGACGAGATCGCCGCTCTCGGTTGCTACGAAACATCCAACGGCTATATTCGCGAGACTTATCTCGGTGATGAGGATCATCCGTTCGTCTATGCCCGGGTCACGATGCCGGAGGCGACATACCTTACGTACAAGACCGAGCTCGACAATCTGGGGAACCGCCCCATCGGCGAAACGCTGCTCTACAGTAACCCCACTGCCACACGCAGTGACTTTGAGATCAAACGCATCACCCAGGACGACGAGCTTTTGTTCGACGAGCTGGTACATACAAGCTTTTACAAAGCTGTTATTGCACGTACTGCCCGCGTGCCGGAGCTGTGGGCCCGCCGCTCTGTATTCACTCTTCAAGGCAAGCCCCTGTTGATAACCGAAGTATTCCTGAGCGATATTCCCGATTACATCGATTAACGTAGCATCTAAAGAACCCACTCGAAATTATTACCACAGCCGGCATATCCTTAGGTTTTATAACCCCCGGATATGCCGCTGTTTTTACAGACCTGGCATAAGGCAAGCATAAAGCAAACAAAAAAAGTAGCGGGATTATTCCCGCTACTTTTTTTTAACAACTTCGATACAGGTTATTCTCCTTCGCTTTCTCCTGCAGCTTCAAGATTGATAGCAGACACTGCTACTTCGGTCAGCTTTTGGTCAGCGGCCTTTTCTTCTTCAAGAGTCTGAGCCAACAGTCCGGCAGCATCGTTGAGACCCAGCGTTTCCGCGAAAGTCCTCAGCGTGCCGTAAGAAGCAATTTCATAATGCTCTACCTTCTGAGCGGCGGAGATTATACCGGCGTCGCGCATGAAACCTTCATCGGATTCTTCCATGATCTCTTCGGCTTCCTTGATAAGGCCTTCCATGGCTTCGCACTTCTTGCCGCGCGGCTCGAGGTTCAGCGTAGCGAAGACCTCTTCCGCACGTTTCACATGTTCTTCGGTCTCTTTCAGGTGATTCTCCAGTGCAGTTACCAGCTCTTCAGAAGTAGCATTCTTGATCATTTTGCCAAGAGCTTTTGTCAAAGCCTTCTCTGCCCAATAGATGTCACGGAGCTCTTCTTCAAAAAGCTTTTGCAGCTTTGATTGATTGGTTGTCTCTTCCTCGTTTTCTCCGGTTGACTTACTGGTCGATTTAGATTTTGATGTAGTAGCCATAATTATAAAATTAAGATTGTCATTTTTTGATTTACGTTGATGCTTGAAATTCGTATGCCTTATGTTTGTGCAAAGCATCCGGTAACAGAGGGAATAGATTTCCTCATTTTAGCGCGCATACCAGTCCAGGAATTGTAAAACACTCCACAAACCTTACGACTCACCAAAGGCACTGTATTCGCACTTCAGATGTCGGTTGACCAAGTGTAGAACAACTGCCGCGCAGGCTGCGGCGCCGAGCCCAAACCAACTATGTACACCATAAACGAAATATCGCGTATAGGCGAGTTTATGCTGGAACGGAACGAAACATTGTCCGTTGCCGAAAGCGTAACCGCCGGGCACCTTCAGGCTGCCCTGTCATTAGCTCATAACGCCATACAGTTCTTCGAAGGAGGTATCACCACGTACACTATCGAGCAGAAAGTAAAGCACCTGGGCATCGATCCCATGTCGGCCATCACCTGTAATTGCGTATCGAAAGATATTGCAAGCCAGATGGCCCTCGGTGTGCAGCACCTCTTTTCCACTACCTGGGGTATCGCAATAACCGGCTATGCCTCGCGTGTGCCCGAAGTCAATATAAATGACCTCTTTGCGTTTTATGCATTCGTTTATAAAGGCCGTGTGAAGCATGTTTACAAGATTGAATGTACCGACGAAGATCCATTTCGCGTCCAGCAATTCTATACGGCGCATATTCTACAATCATTCAGCGATTACATTTACGCTCACGCCGTAATGTAGCGATTGGTGTTGAAACGCTGTGTTAGCACTGTGGTTTTAGCGCAGAGTCTCCGCGACTTTTGAAGGAGAAGGCGGGTGTGTAGGTTTTTGCACACTTGTCAGTAAACACAAAAATATTCAGAACAAACGAAATACGCTTCCATGTAATATCTGTGCGTAATAGAAGTGGCTCTTCACGGGTGTTTATAAGGACCTTTGCATAACACAACACCATTAAAGACCCCATGAAGAATCCTTATTTTTCTATGCTTTCGAGGGCATGGAAATATGCCCGTAACGAGCGTAAAAGATTCGCGCTGATTTACGGTCTTTTCGCGCTCGCCAACATTGTGGTGGCGATGAACCCGCTCTTCTACGGCTGGTTCATAAACTCGCTGCAAAAGAATGGGGCGAACATCCTTACCCAGGGTTGGTTCTATGCGGCCGGTTTTCTGGGGCTCAGGCTGCTGGAGTGGGCCTTTCATGGACCTGCCCGTGTGATGGAGCGTAAGCTGGCCTTTAATATCAGCAGCAATTTCGTTGACGAACTGTATCACAAGGTACTGCATCTGCCGGTAAAGTGGCACCAGGACAATCACAGCGGCTCGACCATAAGCCGCCTGCGTAAAGCTCATGAGGGCCTTCGCGACTTCTTTCAGAACGGTTTTATTTACTTCTATTCGTTTGGGAAGTTTGTATTTTCATTTGCCGCCATGCTTTATTTCTCGCCGCTGTTCGGAAGCATCGGTGTCGCTATCGGTGTCCTTACCATCTTTATCATCGTTAAATTCGACAAGCCTTATCTCAAGAGCCTTCGCGAAACAAATGCCCGCGAGCATGAGGTATCGTCAACGTTGTTCGATAGTCTGTCGAACATCATCACTGTAATAACGCTGCGCCTCGAGAAGAGTATGCAGAAGAGCTTTATGCAAAAGCTGAGCGCGGTATTTCCGCCATTCCGTCGCAACGTAATAATAAACGAGTGGAAATGGTTTACTGCACAGATGATGGTAGCGGTGATCTATGCTACCATTACCGTAGGATACCTGTATCAGAACTGGGTCCCCGGCGAGCCGTTTCTCATCGGTGGTTTGGTCGTGCTGATCGGTTACGTAAACCAGTTTACCAGCGTGTTCAATGACATTGCCTCTCAGTATACGCAGATCATTAAATACAATACGGACGTTCAGAACGTAAGCGATATCGAACGTGCCTGGGAAGAAAAGCATACGCCAGACCAAAGCGCTATTCCTTCGGAGTGGAACGAGATAAACATCAGCAACCTGAACTTCACCCGCAGCAGCGACCGCTCGCAGGGTCGTGCGGCGGGTCTTGACAATGTCCACATGCGCATACAACGCGGCGAACGCGTGGCCCTGATCGGTGAGAGCGGCAGCGGTAAGAGCACCTTGCTTGCTACGCTACGCGGACTCTATACGCCTGCAGAAGGTGTTCAGACAATCGTGGATCAGAATATGCCTGTAACGTTCGGAAGCATTGCTGAAACCGTTACACTGTTCCCCCAGGATCCGGAGATCTTCGAAAATACGATACGGTACAATATTACGCTCGGGCTGCCCTTTACAGAAGAGGAAGTGATGGCTGCCTGTGAAGCTGCCCGGTTTGCAGATGTGGTTCGCACATTGCCAAAAGGCCTTGAAACGAATATTCAGGAAAAGGGTGTTAATCTTTCAGGAGGGCAGAAACAGCGTCTTGCGTTGGCCCGCGGTATACTGGCCGCGCGCTCGAGCAGCATTGTGCTGATGGACGAGCCTACCAGCAGTGTAGATCCACGAACAGAGAAACGTATCTACAATGCTCTCTTCGATAATCTGAAGGGCAAAGCCATCGTGTCGTCACTGCACCGCCTGCACCTGCTTACCGAGTTCGATTATATCTACATCCTTCGTAACGGTGCTATTATAGAAGAAGGAACATTCGATGAGCTGAAGCGCTGCAGCCTTGTATTCAACGAGCTGTGGGAACACCAGGTAACGGCCGATGCAGCGGCTACCTCTCTATCGGTAGATGAAATATCAGCAGCAGGATAATAGATTTTTTAGGTTTGTTTTTATATGGGTTGTTGGTAAAAGGGTGGACGGAAGTTCATCCTTTTTCTTTTCCAGTGCTTCGGAATCGTCAGTCGTGTTGATTTCTCAGAATACCAAAAGCGAAGAGGTGTCTCAAAAAGGGTACCTCTTTCCATTTCAGGTATAATCAATATTGTATTATCGTGCGTTCATGATGTCGTTATGATGTGTTTACGATTGTCTTGTATAGTTGTCCTGAATTTTATCGTTGTGTGAAGAACATGTTTACCCATGGCCTTTTAGTGCAGATGCAGTAGTTTGGTACACATATATTATACTCAAACCAAAACCTACTGTATGAAATCGTTATCTCTATTCAGGGGTATTAAGTGGTCGTTACTGGCGCTGATACTCATAGTCTCTTCCTGTACGGACACGCAAATAGCGCCGCAAAAGAACAATGCGGTTGAAGATGCCGGCCGTACATCTTCCAATAGTGCCCGCGTGGCGGGTTCAACCTTCGAAGACTTTGAAAGCGGAACCAAGGCTGCATACGCCGCCGCTAATGTTACGCTATCGACCGGCTCATGGAATCTCGATGATGCGCTACTCGGTAATACTACGTCTGACCGCAAGACAGGCTCTCAATCTGTACGCGTTCGCAACACGGGCATTATCGGCATGAATTTTAACCTTACTACCGGCGCTTCCGCGGTTAATGTTACACATGCTGTATATGGTTCCGATGGTTCCAGTACCTGGGAACTCTGGGTATCGACCAACAGCGGCTCCTCGTATAGCAAAGTTGGTTCAACCATAACCACTTCGTCTACATCGTTAAGCACAGCTTCCTTTACGCTCAATCTGCAGGGCAACGTACGCTTCCAGGTTAGAAAAATATCGGGTGGCACAAACCGCATCAATATTGATGAGTTTGAAGTTGTTCCCAACGGTGGTGGAACGACGCCTCCGCCGACTGGCGGCGACAATGACAACCTGGCTTTCGGTAACCCCAGCGGCGCTACAACAAGCACCTCCAACGAGAATAACTACCTGATGGTAAAGACATATTATACGCTTTCGTATAACCGCAGCCGTGCAACTCCGAACTGGGTGAGCTGGTATATCGGTCCAACGACGCTAGGTGGCGCGGCGCGCCAGGATGATTTCCGTGCCGATACCTCGTTGCCTTCCGGCTGGTACCAGGTAGGGTCTTCTTCTTATTCAGGCAGCGGCTTTGATCGCGGTCACAACTGTCCTTCGGCCGACCGTACGTCGACAGTGGCGGCCAACTCCGCAACCTTCCTGATGAGTAACATGATACCCCAGGCGCCGAACAACAACCAGCAGGCATGGGCTAATCTTGAAAACTACACACGTACCCTGGTAGACGGCGGCTATGAAACCTATGTGATCATGGGTAATTACGGTACCGGCGGTACAGGCAGCAATGGCACTGCTACTACTGTCGACAACGGCCGTGTAACTGTACCGGCACGTGTATGGAAAGTAATCGTTGTGATTCCCCAAGGCAGCAACGACGTAAGCCGCGTAACGACATCAACGCGCGTTATCGCTGTTAACCTCCCGAATATCAATACCGTAGGCTCGGCATGGGCAAGCTATCGTACATCGGTAGATGCCATCGAGGCCGCCACAGGATATAACCTGTTGTCTGCATTACCCGATAGCATCGAAAACGCGTTGGAGTCTTCAACAGATTCCGGGCCCACCAACTAAATAAAAAAGTCCCTCCTTACATTCTTGTACGGGAGGGACTTATTGTTTCGGTTAAGGTCGTAAAAGTCAGTAAAAATAATAACAGCCCGTAGCAGAGAGGCAGCTACGGGCTGTTTCACGGTAGGGGCAACGGGTACGGCCAACGGGAATCCGGCTATGCCCTGCTGTAGAACAAGGTCACGACGCCAGAACGATATGTTTTTGTTCCTGTAAGTTTTAATCCTACTCGTTTTACTATATCGGCGAAGAGCGGCTTACCGGCTCCGAGAACGATGGGGTGTACGCTCAGGCGGTACTCGTCTACCAGGCCTGCATTTACAAAGTTGGTTATCAGGTTTGCACCACCGAACAAAAAGATATCCTTGCCAGGCTCCTGTTGTATAGCCTTTACGCGGTCATGAAAATGGTTGTTGATGATTGTTACCGATGGATCGTCTATCGATTCAAGCACATAGGAGAATACATACTTTTTCTTCGCCTTACTTAGGGCGAAAATCTCTTTTTCGAGCGCAGGCGCGGAGTCTGCGGGTGTATAATTGCCGAAAAGCTCGTAACTGCGGCGACCATAGAATATGGCGTCGATATTGTTGAGGAATCCGGGAAAGTCCATATCCTCATCCATTATACACCAATCGTATTCGCCGTTCGGTCCTTCGATATAGCTATCGAGACTTACGGCAAGGTCCAGAATTATCTTTCTCATATTTAAGCGAGGGTTGCTTGTTACTGCGGTCAGTTTACATAGATATACTTTTGCAATACCGATTCGATCTCGCGATAGAAAAGTTTTTCGTTACCTTCCGTCAGGGCCGCACTGCCGGTTTCAGCAAAGTCGTTTATAATCGGACCATACAACGTCGTATCTACCGGGGATATCAGCAACTCCTTCAGGTCCTTTTTGATAAACTGTATTTTCACGGCAGAGAGCTCGATGCTCTTGTATTGCACAGCTAAGTAAGCAATGAGATTGCGTTCATCCAGGAAATCTTTTATCAGGTCGTTTCGTAACTTCCTTATAATGTCGATGATATCGATGGATGCCAGGGGCAGAACGGTTAAAGTTTCGGCTTGTTTCATATCAGGGTATTGTGTATTTAACGGGATCACGCGGTACCTATTGCATAAACTGCCTGCTCAGGGTCGGATCGTAGAGTTTAGGTGCGAGCAATGAGTTCTTGATCGCCTGGTCGATCTCTGTATAAAAGGCCACGTTATCCAGCACAGTAAAATCGTTATCGTGAACGGTTAGGAATACGTTGCGGTAAGCGCTTATGTCCAGAGATGCATTGCGCAGCTCGTTCAGATTGTCTTTTATCTCCTGCATTTTCTTTTGCGTGGCCTTAGCGGAGAATTTATAGTCGATGTAAGCGGCTAACCCTCCCGTGATAAGCTTGCTGATCAGCGTGGCGCGGTGCTCCTGCAAAATAGAACGCAGCTGTATCGACACCGTACTTACATCATCGTCATTGATTTTCTTGATACCGTTCGCGGTTTTGATCGTCTTCATGGAACTAAATATGTTAGTTGAATACAAACATATAAAAACTAATGTGATTAGTTAATATTATTTTTCTTTTTTTAGCAAACAATGCTGATCCCGCGTGGCGGGGGAGGAGAGAAGAACATATTTTAAGTATTTTTACTCTATGCAATACCACATACTCAACGGTGATGCGCTGATGGATCGTTTTCAGGCTTCGGGTCTGGCTGGAACGGTGTTGGTGTGTCGTGAGGCGCTTATGGAGGGCGATCTGCGGGGAAATACGCTACCGGAGTTCTGGCATACGCGGGCGGAGGCATTATCGGGGCTTTACGACGCCAGCCGCGACGATTATTATTCTGATGTGGTGTATCAATTCGAGGCTATTCTTGCGGCACCTGGTGATACGGAGTTCAACCTCTGGTTCGGGCATGACGTATTTTGCCAGGTAAATCTGTGGTTTGTATTGTCTCTTTTGGCATCACGTCCCCAGCCGGTGCCGACATTTATTGTGTATCCCACGTATCTGCCGGTGGAAGATATCTGGCAGGAGTTCGGCCCGGCCAAGCCGAAGGATCTGCTCAATTGCTTTGATAAGCGAATTGCTGTGGTTGCAGAGGATCTTGCGCTGGCAGGCAAGCTGTGGCAAGCCTGCCGGAGTCATAATCTTGATGAAATGAGGGCCTTAGGGCAGGGGCCATCAGAGGCTTTCCCTTACCTCAACGTTGTCTGTGAGGCTTATGCCGATCGGTTCCCCGCGGCGTCGCAAATAAGCCGTCCGGAGCGCACTGTGCAGGATATCGTCCTGAATTCCAACCAGGTTGTAACCTTCAGCGATGTGTTCCGGGAGTTTACACGCCGGGAGGGGATTTATGGCATGGGCGACCTGCAGGTAAAAGCCTTGTACGATAAGGTGATGCACAGGGATTAACCGGCCAACCCAAGGCAGCTACTGTGGATTAAGCACAAAGTCAGAAAGTGGTGGAAAGTACAACATCTTCTTCCAATCGATCGTCAGGATCCTCTCCAGGATGGTTTTCAGTTCCTGGAACGACGAGGGTTTGATCGCATAAAGATTCGATCCCTGGCGATACGCAAATTCGACATTGCGAAGATCGCTTAGCGACGAATAGATTATGATCGGCAATGAATCGTACTTTTTGTTTGCACGAATCTCGCGAAGACACTGATGTCCGTCTTTGCACGGCATATAGACGTCCAGGAAAAGAATGTCAGGAGTCTTCTCGTCGAGAAGCTTCATTAGTAATTCCCCGTTCTCGGCCCGTGTAAGCAACACGGTAAGCGGGATTTGTTCGATAGCCAAAGAGAATATGTAATAATCGTCGTCATCGTCCTCAGCAAGTAGAACATGGGTTGTATCGGTTTTCAGATCCACCATGGTTTAGGCTTTTCGATCGTGATAAAAAAATCAAGATAATACATCAAAAACAAAAAACGGCACCATCTAGTTTGCAAATAAGGGGTATTTCGAGGTAAAGTCAATCCTATTATTCCATAATATTGCCGGCAATTGTTTATTTTTTCAACACCGATACGCATTTTGTGGAGAATTGTCGCCAGTTATACGTATGCTGATGTCTAGCGCGAAATTTTTCATCAATATTCCGACGATATACCAATTTTGCACAAGGCTTAATATAGAAGTATATGAAGTCTCAAGGTAAATACATAATCATAATTTGTGACGAGCACCAGCGTACGGCCGCTGCTAGCCAGTTATTTCAGGAGTCTGATATTCATATAGGTATTTCTGTAGCGAGTACCCCCAAAGAGCTTACTGGTTTATTGAAGGAAAAAACGCCTCATCTTATCGTGGTTCACCTTGTATCCGGCGGCGAGCGTTATGTAACGTATCTTAAAAATCTGCGCAGGAATATGGCTATAGATCATGTGCCGATTGTGGTCTATAGTGTGTTGCCGGACCGGGCTGATATAGAGCGCATTTTACGCTCCATCGGTGATCCCGGATAAGTTTAGCCCTCATTATTTTCCTTCACATTGTAATTACAGGTCCCGCCGGGCTACTAACATGGGGCGATGCACGGCAAGAGCACTTGCGTAGTGTTTGGAAGTCGGTATGGCCAGGGCCGGGAGAACTCTAATCAACTGATTTTAACTCGATTGCACAAGCCCAGGCAAACATCCGGGCGTGGCTGTAGCATAGCTGTCTCCACCGGTTGTAAATCGAATCGTTCAGAAAACTATATTTGCAGCGGCCTGCTGTGCGCTTCTCCCACGCTTTGCATTTTCGGATACCGATTTTAACCCTTATAAACAAGTTTTACGCATGAGATGTATTTTAATGAATACCCTGGTGCTCCTGTTGCTGATATACGGCACGGGTAGCTATGCACAGGGTAAGTTTACGCTGAGTGGTTATGCCAAAGATGCCTCCAACGGGGAGGTACTTGTCGGCGCGTCTGTCTTTGTAAAAGAAACCAACGGCGGTGTGGTAACGAACGTGTATGGTTTCTATTCCATAACGCTTCCAGCGGGTAACTATAACGTTGAGATCACCTATATCGGTTACGATAAGCAGGAGCAGGTTGTTGCGCTTACAGAAAACGTTCGTCTGGATGTAGAGCTCTTGACGCAAAGCAACCAGCTACAGGAGCTCGTGGTGACGGCTGATGAAGAAGAGCGTTCTGCCAACGTAAAGAGCCTGGAAATGAGTACGAACAAGCTGGATATAAAGACCATTCAGAAGATACCGGCTTTTATGGGTGAGGTGGATGTGATCAAGAGCCTTCAGCTGTTGCCGGGCGTATCGACCGTGGGTGAGGGGGCGTCTGGTTTTAACGTGCGTGGAGGAAGCGTGGGGCAGAACCTGATCCTGCTGGATGAGGCACCGGTATATAACTCCTCTCACTTGCTTGGATTCTTCTCGGTGTTCAATCCCGATGCGGTAAAAGATACTAAGCTTTACAAGGGCGCTGTGCCCGCGCGTTATGGCGGCCGTTTGGCTTCGTTGC